>ERZ779621.99-NODE-99-length-62978-cov-14.847703_pt1 | contig 62978 bp, 63 predicted proteins | sample MGYA00514215_ERZ779621 | MGnify/ENA primary metagenome ERZ779621 (study PRJEB29562, sample SAMEA4376715) | mouse gut metagenome | isolation source: Cecum | study: EMG produced TPA metagenomics assembly of the A DSS colitis mouse model was used to assess the...
GCTTCCGGCCAGTGCGCTGGGTCTCGCGCTCCAGGTGGGCTTTGATCCGCTGGAAAAGGGTTTCCGGGATCTGGAAGGCCATCGTTCTGCTGTTGTTAGCCATAGTCGTTTTACCTCCGTTTTCCTTCATTTCGTAGTATTCGAGTAACAGATTGGTGATGTACTGTGCGGTGGTCAGGCCCGATTGTTCTCTGGCCGCGCAGACCTGGGCGTGGAGGGCAGTGGGGATCTGGGCACACAGATTTTTTGTTTGGGCCATTAAGATTCCTCCTTCTTAAACTCTGGCGCATTCTCAACGTAGCTGTGGACTATCTCCTGCAGGATCGATTTGAGGGTACAGTCCCGGTGCAAACATAGCAATTTCAATTTTCGGTGGTCTGCTGCCTCTATCGGAAAATTAAGGTATTTGCTCTTGGCTGCCATTCCCTTTCGCCCTCCCTTCGTTGGTAGAGCAAGTATAGCCTAAAGGCATAGCGAAAGCTATTACCATTACTACCAAACAACCAGAGACAAACGAAGCATATGTAACAGTGGCGGGAAATGCAGATCCCCCAGAGCAGCCGGACTTTGCCGGTAGCTCCGGGGGTGGTGGATAGCGAGTTTACTCCGTCCGCAAAAGGCGGTTTTTGCATCTCTGGTGCGTAAATTTTTTGAAACGAGAGGCCGTTTTGAAAAATCCAACTTTTTCTCGCTTTACTCATTGCAAATCTGTCTTTTCTTTCGCATTGAATAATTTTATTTCTGCGTTTTTTGCTTGTATCTTTTTTATCTACACAAGGTTTGAGTTTACATATAATGCAGTTTATGACATAAACGGAGAATGGACTGGAGAGGGTATCACAGAATATTATAAAAAAGGGGAAAGGATTGATGAAACGGCCTATAATCAAATATTTGTTGATTTCAATATTTCACAGAATGATGCTGTGAGCTGTTCTTCGGAAAATATTCAACATTTTACACGGGATGAAATACTAGAATATTTGAGTACAGAAATGGCTGAGGAAAATTAGTTGTGGACGAGAAAAAATTTTTGAAAATATTATGGTATATTCTATTAGCAAGCATGTCTGTGCTTACAGTCTTGTTCTTTTTCGATATTAAATTTATGGTGGCGGGATCGAACATTATCGCGTGGGATATATTGGCAGGCGGTATCTGGATTTTTGTTAAATTGTGCAAATGGGCTGGGCGTGAAAATACGGGAAAAAGGACGCTCGCCGTAATTGCTATTACTATTGCAGGAGCGTTTACAGTATTTAGTCTGGCTATATGCGGCGGATTACCAGGTTATATTGAGGGAACCGAACCGCAGACCCGCCGTACTTTTGTAGTGGAATATTGCGGCAATATGCTTAACAAAGGTTCTGCCAAACTCTATGAACGGTTCGGCCCCTTGCTCCTTGCGTGTGATGTGGAGGAATATAAGGGCGAATTTCTGCACGCGCGTCCAGAGGAGCGGCAAATTTATATCAGTGAGGAGGGGGAAAAATTTGTTGTGGCTTATTTCTTTCTAAGGCCCGTCTTTAGTGTTCCGCTGGAATAACCACACAGAACGGCGCGAGGTCTATCTCCGCTGACTTCCCCATAAACCGCTAAAATCCACTCCTTGCGCGGCAGACAGATTTCTGCTGGATGGCGGCTGGCTATTGACGCGCCCCAAACAAAAACGAACATCAGACGGCGGTTTTGAAACAACAGATTTCAAGACCGCCGTTTTCTCATGATCGACGCGGTGGCAATAGCGCAAAAGTATTTGCAATTCCCCTCAATGTCTGATAAGATAGGTGACAATACATTGGCCAACGCGCCATCAGGAGGAAAACGATATGATCTACAAGCAGTTTCAGGACATCCGGCTGTCCGCTCTGGGCCTGGGCGCCATGCGTCTGCCGGTGCTGGAGGGGAAAGACGCCCAGATCGACGAGCCCGCCGCTCAAGAGATGGTGGACTACGCCATGAAGCATGGCGTCAACTACTATGACACCGCCTGGGGCTACCACAGCGGCCAGTCCGAGCTGGCCCTGGGCCGGGCCCTTGCCAGGTACCCCCGGGAGAGCTTCTATCTGGCCACCAAGTTCCCAGGCTACGACCTGAACAACATGGGCAGGGTGGAGGAGATCTTCGAGGCCCAGCTGAAGAAGTGCCAGGTGGACTATTTCGACTTCTACCTCTTCCACAATGTCTGCGAAATGAACATCGATGCCTACCTGGATCCCCAGTACGGCATCGACGCTTACCTTACCGCCCAGAAAGCCAACGGCCGCATCCGGCACCTGGGCTTCTCCGCCCACGGCAGTGTGCCGGTGATGCGCCGCTTCCTGGAGGCCTACGGGGACCATATTGAGTTCTGCCAGCTCCAGATCAACTATCTGGACTGGACCTTCCAGGACGCCAGGGCCAAGGTGGAGCTGCTGAAGGAGTACAACATCCCCGTCTGGGTCATGGAGCCCCTCCGGGGCGGACGTCTCGCCAAGCTGGGCGAGAGCCACACCCGGCGCCTGAACGCCCTGCGCCCCGACGAGGCCACTCCCGCCTGGGCCTTCCGGTTCCTCCAGACCATCCCCGAGGTGACTATGATCCTCTCCGGCATGTCCAACATGGCCCAGCTCCAGGACAACGTACATACCTTCGAGACCGAGAAGCCCCTGACAGAGGGCGAGCTGTCCGAACTGATGGAGATCGCCGACGAGATCCTGGGCAGGAAGGCCCTGCCCTGTACCGCCTGCCGCTACTGTACGGACCACTGCCCCCAGGGCCTTGACATCCCCGGGCTTATCGGACTTTACAACGAACACAACTTCACCGAGGGCGGCTTTATCGCCCCCATGGCCCTGGCGGCCTGTCCGGAGGAAAAGAAGCCCTCCGCCTGCATCGGCTGCCGCAGCTGCGAGGCGGTGTGCCCCCAGCAGATCAGGATCTCCGAAGTCATGAAGGATTTTACGGAGAAGCTGAAGGGCTGATCCCGGACCAGCAAAAAAACGTCCGCGCCGGTTAGGTAGGTGTCCGTAAAACAGTAATCTGAGAAAATTACATTCACGGCATCTGTCAGGCAGGATTGGGCGAACAAAAAGAGGGCAGAGAATGGGAATTCATCCATTCTCCGCCCTCTTTTTACATTTAGGCCGCCTGTTTACCTCTTTTTTCGCTTCCGCCTCTGCGGGGCAGGAACCTTGCCCCGCCTGCTGATATGCTTCTTCATGTGCTCGGACTTGTTCAGAATTCCTATCAAAGTCACAAATTCTTCTTTCGTCAATGAATCATAGTCAATCTCAAGCTGCGACAGGAGTGCTCTTACTATTTTTTCCTCCTTACTCCCTTCACAGTTGAGAGCCGCTTCCAGTTGACGTACTGCTTTCTCTGCCGGTGACTCCGTATCAGCGTCAGCGGTAGTGGCATCGGATTTGTGCGCCTCTCGAATATCCCGAATGATGGGCCGCAGATCCTCAAAAATCACATGAGCGAAGTAATCATCCTCATCTATCTGGACCAACTCCAACGTGCGCATATTCAAATCATTGTCATCCAGGCCCGCACGTTCCATCAATACTTTGCGCTCGGTTTTGAGAGCGGTGTTGTTATTGCGGATGTGCATGCTGGCAATCCGGTCAACATATATTTCCAGGTCAAGCATAAACCGCCGGAAGTCACCGTGGGCGGCAAGCTCACAAAGCAGCCGGTTGTTAATCCTGCCGCTTTTTAATAGCTCGATCATTTCATCACTCAAACGCAGATCATTCAAATCTGCGTTTGGGTGATTTTTCATAACTGACAAGCCCAGCAGGTAGTCCGTAGTCACACCATAGAACTCCGCCAGTCTGACAACAGCCCAGTGGCTGATGTCTTTTGTGCCTTCTGCTTCATAGCTGCCCAGCGCGGATTTTGAAATGCCGGTCTGCTTCTCAAGCTGTTCCAGCGTCAGCTTCCAATCCTTCCGCAATTCCCAAAAACGCTCGTGCATGCTCTGCTTAGCGTCATCCATATCATTCCCTCCTCTGCAATTATACCGTCTCTTTCGTCATTTTACAACAGTTTCCAGTAATATTCTGTCGAAGAAAGACGGCATTTCCAAGAGCGCGGAAATTTGTCCGTTTCGGGGCCGATTTCCTACCTCTTGGATATACGGGAAAAGGGACATAAAACCGCTATAATTTTAAGTGTCTGGTAGAGACGTGAAAATTGACAAGTGCATGACCGTCCGAATGGGATATGTCCCCCGGCGAAGTGCGCCGCGACTGCCGCAAGGCACGAGCGCACCAGAGGGGACCGCACGCCGCCGCAAATGGGGGCAGGAACGGCTTTCGGGGAGAACGGCAGAAGAATCAGCCTTGAAATCAAGGTTTGCTTTCAATCCATGTGAAAACAGCGAACAAACGAAACTTTTTGTACTGCAATCCATACGAAACAGCGACGCGCCCAACGGCAAACACAGTACGCCGCCCTGTTTGGTTTTTCACGGTTCAGCATGAAGTCACGCCAAACCGTGAAATGCAAAGTGCGTCCCTGTGGACAGGGCTTCATGGGCAGCGGCTCTGTCGGATGGACGCACATCAATCAATCGCACCCGTCTGCGCACCAAATCCGCTGTTGTGGGAATGAGATACGCTGACGGGCGAACACCAAAATATTTCAATTTGAAGGAGGATGAACATGGACACCAGAAACCAAATCAAGTCGTACATTGTCCGGGAGGGCATGACCATGGCCGACCTTGTGGAGAAGCTGGCCGAGCAGTACGGGTGGAGCGCCAGCGTCCCCAACCTGTCCGGCAAGCTGCGCCGGGATTCCCTGCGCTACCGGGAGGCCGTGGAGCTGGCTGACGCGCTGGGATATGATATTGTCTGGCAGCGCCGGAGGGAGGTACGATAACCATTCCTAATACATACGGCTATATCCGGGTGAGTACCCGCGATCAGAACGAGGACCGGCAGTTCATCGCTCTGCGGGAAATGGCTGTTCCGGAGGGGAACATCTTCATGGACAAGCAGTCCGGCAAGGACTTCAACCGGCCTCAGTATAAGAAGCTGATCCGAAAACTGAAGCCGGACGATTTGCTCTACATCAAGAGCATCGACCGACTGGGACGCAACTACGGCGAGATTCTGGAACAGTGGCGGATTCTTACTAAGGAGAAGAAAATCGACATTGTGGTGCTGGATATGCCGCTGTTGGACACCCGCAGGGGCAAGGACCTGATGGGGACCTTCCTCAGCGATATTGTCCTGCAAGTGCTGTCCTTCGTGGCGGAGAACGAGCGCACCAACATCCGCCAGCGGCAGGCGGAGGGCATTGCGGCGGCAAAGGCCAGGGGTGTGAGGTTTGGCAGACCGCCCAGGCCCTTGCCGGAGAACTATCACAGTGCCTACCAGCGGTGGAAAGCCGGAGCGATCACCGGCACAGCGGCAGCAAGGGAGTGTGGGATGCCGCTGTCCACTTTCCGCTACCGGGCAGAGATTTACGAAAAGGCCAAGTTGTTGTAAGGGGGCTTTTTTACAAGAATGTGTACTTTTTTGTAAATCGGCCTTGCTTTTTAGATAAAGTAAGAATACCATATAAATCGCATAGTTTCAATACTTTGACAAGAATTTTTAAGAGTCCAAATCCCTTTACAGGAACGTACACTTTACAGTCAGGAAAGGAATGGTGGCAAATATGAGAAAAAGGGTTCTATCACTAACGTTGTGTCTGTGCATGGTGTTGACGTTGTTGCCGGGGACGGCGTTTGCGGCAGATGAGATAGCGTCCGGGACTTGTGGCGCTAACTTGACCTGGACACTGGATAGCGGTGGTACTCTGCGTATCACGGGAACCGGGAAAATGAGTAATTATAGCGCAGAGCATTATCATAAAAATGATATTCCCAGTGAATATGGCGACGATGAAATTTGGGTTGATGGTATATGGTATTATCACATAACCAGCCCGTGGTTCTCGCACCACAAGGATATTAAGCACCTCGTAATTGAGGACGGTGTAACCAGCATTGGAAAGTACGCATTTTGCGCCTGTGAAAGTATTCAGGATGTAACCATGCCCACCAGTTTAGTCAACATTGGAAATCTGGCGTTTTGGAGTTGTAGTAGTATATCCCGCATAAAAATTCCAGATGGTGTAACTCATATTGGATCGCAGGCCTTTTTGCAGTGTAAAAACTTAATTCGTGCCGATGTTGCGGATAGTGTTACAACAATCGGAGACGGCGCATTCAGTGACTGTTCTCAGTTATATGTGGTAAATATCCCCCAAAATTTGATAACTCTTGCATCCGGTATCTTTTCAGATTGTACAGCTTTGGAACACATTGCGATTCCAAATGGAATAACCACCATTAGCCAACTCGCATTTGCTGGGTGTTCAAATTTGAAAAGTGTAAACATACCAGACAGTGTAACTGCTATCGGTGAACGCGCATTTTCGGATTGCACAAGTCTGCCTAGTATCAGTATTCCAGACAGTGTTACGACTTTTTTTATCAATAATGATGGATGGATAGCGGATGACATCAGCCATTCTCCGTTCAGCAATTGTACAAGTATGACCGAAATTCGTGTAGATGCCAATAATCCAGCCTATATGGCGGTTGACGGCATCTTGTATAACAAAGAAAGAACCATCCTAATCAGCTATCCCGCCGGAAAGTCCGAGAGTACGTTTACTGTACCAGGCAGTGTTTCTGACATTTCCTGGCGCGCATTTTCTGGTGCTTCAAATCTGACTCAAGTTGTACTCCCGGAAGGAATAACGGAAGTCGGGTTTAGCACCTTTCAGGATTGCACAAGCCTAAAAAGTATTAACATCCCTGATAGCGTCACCCTAATTTCCCAGAACGCATTTTCTAATTGTTCCAATCTGCAAAGCATTATCATTCCAGAGGGTGTCACTACATTAAGCGTTTATGCGTTCAGAAATTGCACCAGATTAGAACGTATCACAATCCCCAAAAGTGTAACAGACATGGATGCAAGTACATTTGAGAACTGCAAAAAACTGACGATACATTGTTACAAAGATTCCTATGCGCACCAATTTGCGGAGAACGAAAACATTCCGTACGTCCTTTTGGACGATCCAGATGAGCCGCCTCCTGAGCAAAAGGTTTCTATTCGGTCTGTTTCCCTGATTCGAGATGGCATAACCTCTGATTTGTTGGGCCAACCCCAAAAATTTGAGTATGGCTCCACAGAAACAGCTGATGTGTCTATTGAAACAGACTGGGGAGACGGAGAGCCTGGACGGGTGTTTTTAATTCAGAGCAGAGATAGGTACACCGAGTTACCGGCAACAGATATTATCCCTGGCATGGCATTCGAGCCCAATAGTTCTATTTACGTTATTGCTATCAATAGGGATGCCAGCGAACTACTGGACTGGAAGGAAACAAAGCTCCAAATTGTAGATGCGCCTCCACCCGATACACCGCAGATTTTTATTTCTCCCGAAACCCTTGACCTTTCTATTGGCGAGACAGAAGCGGTTACAGTAACCACCATCCCGGCCGGAGCGCGGTACACCCTCACCAGCAGCGACCCAGAGGTCGTTTCCGTCTCCGACAATACACTGACCGCGCACAAGCTGGGCCGGGTGGAAATCACGGCGGCTCTGGTTGATTATCCCAATGTACAGGCGGTATGCAGTGTTGCCGTAAAAGAGGGCTATGATGATTTGATGTGCGCCATTGCGGCCTGCCAGCTTTCCTATGAGGATGAGCTGATCCGCTACGGCTTCGGGGCCACCGTCGAAACCTTTGCCGATGCCGCAATTGGACCGGATCGAACCCTTTGGAATTGGGCGGTTTGGGATGCGCCACTGTCCGATTTCTATAAAGATGTGCTGGGTGCTTGGAAGATTGTCAACGTTGTTTCCGAACCGTCCGGGCTTTTCGCCGTCGCGCTGGACAACGCGGAGCGGAATCAGAGAATCATTGCGTTCCGGGGAACGGAATCACCCAAGGATATTTGGGCGGATATTGAATTTGCGGTGCTGAACAAGCTGCCGGAACAATTTTCGGACGCGGTGGATTTTTACAAGAGAAGCATCGGGGACGGACGGCAGATTCTGCTGACGGGGCACTCCCTGGGCGGCGCGATAGCCTGCTATATCTCGCTGCTGACCGGAGAGCGGGCGGAGCTGTTCAACGGGGCCAACGGCCTCATTATGGAGGACGCCTATTTCGCCGGTGGAGAGGAGATTTACAAGCATTTCCATAGTGCAGGCGACTGGAATTTTACTAATCATGTGACGGAAAGTAAAAACAACGCTTTTCAGTTCTCTTTGGGGACAGCCACATTTAATGAAGCGGTTGCTTACCCCAACGCGGACAGGCTTCCGGTTCAAATCCACGCGCCTGCTCTCACCGCAACCACCGGGGCGGTAGGCAAAAACAGCTGTCACGACCTCTGTTCCATGCTGGAATATGATCGCTCCTCTGGGAGGTTTTGGCTGACGCAGAGTACGCCATATCGTCAAACACTGCCTGAAGTCCGTCAGTTTGAAATGACAAGGGTAGATGGGTTAGCTTTTATAGAAAACGCATTGAATTTTGTCAAAACTCCGCTATGGCTGGATGCCCTCTCACTGGCTCTGAAGCAGTGTGAGATTATCAGCAATCAGGATCATTTGCAAATACGTTTCAGCTTCGGTTCTTCCGGCGATGATGAAATTATAGACAAAAATCTCATAGAGCAGGTGGTTTTGCTTGGCGGCGACGGAAATGACTATCTCGTTGGCAGCAGTATCAATGACATTTTGGTGGGCGGACTCGGCAGAAACGCGATGGACGGCGGGCCGATGAATGATCTGTACGTGATCACGGGGACAAGCGACCAGTATATCAATGACTGCTCAGGGGTGGATGATATTTATATCCCAAGCGGGGTGCGCGTTCGCTCCTACGAAAATCCCACGGACAAGGTGGATGAGTATTATGTCCTGACCCTGACTAATGGCCAGCGTATCATGATAAACAAAAACAGGAAGCAGGATTTTGACAACCGGTTCCGCGTCTATTCTATGGACGGGACTTCCTGCGGTTCCTATCGGACGGTTCCGCAGGAAACCGAAACCCGCATGATAGCTTTGGCTGCGGAGGATGAACTTGCAGAAGCCGCAAACGGCCTTCCAATTACAACATTGGAAATATCCGGGCGGGATTTGATTCTGGAGGTTCAAGGCGATGCCGGAAATTCTGTTGGGACAGTCAACACCACCGCAGATTCATTTCCCTTGTATAAGCCCTATGGATATTTCTACTATGACCGTCAGGAAGAAACGCTGCGGGCGCATTTGTTCGGCGGCAGCGGGGAGGTCAGAATTTCCTCCGCTGACCCGGTGGCACAAACGGTTGCCTGTACGTCCATTTTCCATAACGCAGAGGACGATCTGCCGCTAAAGCGCTTTACTGCGGAAATTGATTTGCAAGCCTCCGAAACTATCCTCACTCCATCCTGCGTCGTGGAAGAACCTGCGGTGCCGTTTAGGGTCATGGACAACAGTGGAAACACAGAAGATATTCCTGCTAAAACAGAGGACCTAACTGCTCCCCCAAAACCTGATACCCCCGAACAACCTACCCATCACACATTGACCGTTACTAGCGGTTCTGGCAGCGGCTCTTACTCTGCTGGAACACGAATTTCAATCAGCGCAACAATTCCCTCTGGAAAGCGATTTGTTAGATGGGAGGCCAGCGGCGGAACGATTGAGGATTACTTGAGCGCCAGCACCTATTTTGTCATGCCCAACGGAGACGTTACATTAACTGCCATCCTGACGGACGAATCCACAGGTGGCACGTCAGGCGGTTCGTCCGGCTCTAACGGCTGGAGCACCAGCACCACCTATGCTGTCACCGTGGAGAAGCCAGAGCATGGTAAAGTGACCTCCAATCGCACCAACGCCGCCAGTGGCAGCACCATCGCTCTAACCGCAACCCCGGACATCGGCTATGTGCTGGACACCCTGACTGTCACCGACAGCCGGGGGAATGAGGTCAAGCTGACAGCTCAGAGCGGCGGGAAGTACACCTTCACCATGCCCAGCAGGGCCGTGACCGTAAAAGCCACCTTCACGCTCCTGCTGGACGATACGCAAAAGCCATGTGATGGCGGCGCGGACTGCCCCTCTCGCAGCTTCACCGACCTGCGGAGCGTGGGGACATGGTATCACGAGGCCGTGGACTATGTTCTGCGGAATGGTCTGATGGGCGGCTATGGCAACGGCCTGTTCGGGCCGGACAATCACCTGTCCCGCGCCCAGCTTGCACAGATTCTCTACAACAGGGAGGGCAAACCCGCTGTGACGGGTGGCAGCGCCTTTACCGATGTGGCCCCCAGCGCGTGGTATGCCACGGCGATCACCTGGGCTGCGGAGTGCGGCATCGTGGGCGGCTACGGCAACGGTATGTTCGGCCCCAATGACAATATCACCCGTGAGCAGTTGGCGGTCATGCTCTGGCGGTATTCCGGCAGTCCCGTAGCTACCAACAAGGAGCTGCATTTCAACGACGAGAGCGAAATCAGCGGCTACGCTCTGGAAGCCCTGCGCTGGGCCGTGGAGAACGGCATTTTGAATGGCTACGGAGACGGGCGGTTAGGCCCCCAGAGGCAGGCTACCCGCGCACAGGTGGCGCAGATGTTGAAGAATTATCTGGAAAGCTATCAGTAGGGGGACCGGAACGGCGCACTTCTATACATGGTCTGCGACCATGTATCGTGCGCTCTGCGAGGCTGCGGCCCGGACTTCTGAAAGTCCGGGCCGTTTGCGTCGCTGCGCTCCGTACAAGGGGCTGCACCCCTTGCGCCGCTTTGCGGCTATCCCTGCACCCCCGCTGAAACATGACACCCGCTTCGCGTCTGTCACGTTTCAACGGGGCAAAAGCGAACACTGTACCCCTGACCGTTTACCGGACACCCCCGGTAAGCGGTCTTTTTATGTTCAAAATTCTGAATCGAAGGAGACAAACAGCATGAAAAAATCACGAGAGCAGTTGGAGAAAGAGCGGGACGAGGCCATTGCCAAACGGGAGCAGTACCAGCACCGACAGCGCCGATTGGAGAACCGTGTCCGCTACTACACCGAGGGCGAGCGGAAGAAGCGAAACCACAGGCTTATCGTCCGTGGGGCCGACGTGGAAAGCGTTGCCCCGGAGGTGCGCGGCCTGAGCCAAGCAGCTTTCCGAAAGCTGGCGGAGCAAATCTTTTCCCTGCCGGAAGTTTCCGCTCTGGTCAGACGCATGATTGACCAGCAGGAGGGCGGATAATTGGCCCTGTTCCATCTCCACGTCACCCAGGTCCGGCGGAGCGAGGGACAGTCCGTTGTTGCTTCTGCGGCCTACCGAGCTGGAGAGAAATTGTATAGCGAGTATTACGGCGAGGTCAGCGACTACACCCACAAGGGCGGCGTGGTCTGCACAGACATTCTCCTGCCGCCCCAGGCCCCCGCCGAGTACCAAGACCGCGCCACCCTCTGGAACGCCGTGGAGAAGGCCGAGCGCGGCAAGAAAGCCCAGCTTGCATATAGCTTTGACATTGCCTTGCAGAACGAATTTTCTTTGGAGGAAAACATCGCTCTTGCAAGGCAATTTGTGTCCGAGCAGCTTGTGGGCCGGGGCATGATTGCCGACTTCGCCATCCACCAGCCGGACAAGGAGGACGGCGGCATCCCTAACCCCCACTTTCATGTCCTCTGCCCTATCCGGCCTATCGAGGAAAGCGGCAAATGGGGCTTTAAGCAGCGGCGTGTCTACCGTCTGGACGAGGACGGAAACCGCATCATGGGCGAGGACGGCAACCCCCTCTTTGACGCTGTTCCCACCACCGACTGGGGAAGCCCGGAAACGCTGGAACATTGGCGGGAGGTGTGGGCCGCTATGGTCAACGCCAAGTTCGAGGAAAAGGGTCTGGAGTGCCGCATTGACCACCGCTCCTATGAGCTGCAGGGTCTCGACATATTGCCCACTGTTCATGAGGGCGTGGCCGTCCGCCAGATGGAGGCCAGAGGCATTTCCACCGATAAGGGCGATTGGAACCGCTGGGTGAAAGCGGCCCGAAAAATGCTGAGCAATCTTCGGAAGAAAATCGCTGACCTGACGGATTGGATAAAAGCCATAAAAGAAGAATTGAGACAGCCCCAGGCCCCAACCCTTGCCGACTTCCTGAACGCCTACTATGCCGCCAGGAATGCCGGAGCGTGGAGCCGCAATGCCCGGATTGGAAATCTCAAAAGTTTTGCCGAGGTGGTCAATTATCTGACGGAGAATGATCTGCTTACCCTGGAAGATTTGGAGGCCCGCCTCGCTCTCCGTAACGAGCAGACGGAGGCCGTCAACGATTCTCTGAAAGCTATGTTGGCCCGGAAGAAGGAGGTAGCGGATTTGCTTCATTTGGTTGACCTCTACCGGGAAACCAAACCCATCTACGACAAGTGGAAAGCCATCAAGTGGAAGGGCCAGCGGGAGAAATTCGAGTTGGAGCATGAGGGCGAGCTGCGGACATTCCACATGGCCCGCCGGAAGCTGGACAAGCACCGTTCCCCAGAGGATAAAATTCCCGTCCAGGCGTGGCGGCAGGAGTTGTCGGAGGTACAGCGGAACTATCCCGCTGAGTATGAGCGGTACAAGCACCTACGTGACGATCTGAAAAAGCTACGGCAGGTGAAAAGCTGTGTGGACACCGCTCTGCGCCAGCAGGAGCAGACCCAGCAGAAACGGCGGGAGACAGAGCATGACCGCTGACATCATCCTTTTTAACGTGGCGGAAAAATTTTCCGCCACGTTAGCACAGTAGGTAAACCGCATTTTGCGGCTCACCAAATCAAACTGCGCTGGGCGCAGTCTGGTCTGCGACATTTTGCCGTTGACCAGAATCAGAACGTCAAAATGTCGTTCTGATTGGCGGTCAAAATGTCCGCCACCTCCCTGAGAAATCAAAGGCGAAATGCGCCTGTGATTTTGCGTATGCTGATACAGTCAATTTCAAGATTGCATTTTGCAATCTTGAAATCAGAACGAAAACTTTTCGTTCTGGTCTGCGTCAGAATGCCGCCGACCACCGGGCCACATCAACGTCACCGCCAAAATTTCAATCAGACTTGCACTTTGCAATTCTGATTTTAACGCCAAGTGCATTTTGCACCCCACGTTTGTATCCATGAAATCAAAAGTGCAAAATGCACTTTTGATTTCACAACAATTTTGAAGATTTGAAAGGAGAGCCTATGAGCAATGACGCTTTGAAAATCAATAAAAACGGACATATCCATGTGAAAAACCTTTCAGCCTATTGGATTCCTGAACTAACCGCCGCAGAGGTCATCGCCGGAACGCTCTATACGGTCACGGGTAGCTATGAGGGGACCGAGAGCTTTCTGCACAAGTTGGAGCGCATTACCACCAAAAATTTTGCCGAAAAGCTGGAGGGTTCTGAATGACAAACGCCCCTGCCTCTGCTATAATGAAGTCAACCAATCCTGTACTGACAGTTGCTCCCTTGAAGGAGGATACAGAAATGTTAGGAGCAACGAATAAAATCACCGCCCTCTACTGCCGGTTGTCTCAGGAGGATGAGCGGTCAGGGGAATCCTTGTCGATTGAGAATCAAAAGGCCATCTTACTCCAATATGTTAAAGACCACCATTTTCCAAACCCGGTGTTTTTCGTGGATGACGGTGTAAGTGGTGTGACCTATGACCGCCCCGGATTTCAGGCAATGCTGGCGGAAATTGAAGCGGGCAACGTGGCTGTCGCCATTACGAAAGACCTCTCCCGGCTGGGACGGAACTCCGCATTGACCGGGCTCTACACCAACTTTACCTTCCCGCAGAACGGCGTCCGGTTTATCGCCATCAACGACAACTATGACACCATCGACCCTAACAGCGTGAACAACGATTTTGCCGGAATCAAGAACTGGTTCAACGAATTTTACGCCAGAGATACCAGCCGCAAAATCCGGGCCGTTCAGAAAGCGAAAGGTGAGCGAGGTGTGCCGCTGACGGTCAATGTCCCCTATGGCTATGTGAAGGACCCGGAGAATCCAAGACGCTGGCTGATTGACCCGGAGGCTGCCCAGGTAGTACGGCGCATTTTCCGGATGTGCATGGAGGGGCGAGGCCCCCAGCAAATTGCCAATCAGCTTCGGACCGACAAGGTATTGACTCCGACCGCCTACAAGAAGCAGCAGGGCCGCAGCACTCCGAATCCGGACCCGGAAAATCCTTATGGCTGGGGCGACAGCTCTGTTGTCAAAATCTTGGAACGCCGGGAATACACGGGCTGTACTGTCAACTTCAAGACCTACTCCAACTCAATTTGGGACAAGAAGCAGAGGGAGAACCCGATTGAAAAGCAGGCGATCTTCCCCGGCACCCACGAGCGCATCATTGAGGACGATGTGTTTGAGAAGGTCCAGGTGATCCGTCAGCAAAGGCACCGCATGACCCGCACTGGCAGGAGCAGTATCTTTTCCGGGCTGGTCTACTGTGCCGACTGCGGCTCTAAGATGCAGTATGGCTCATCCAACAATGGTGACTTCTCCCAGGATTTCTTCGACTGTTCCCTTCACAAGAAGAACCGAGAGAAATGCGGCGGGCACTTCATCCGTGTCAAGGTTCTGGAACGCATGGTTTTGAAGCATATCCAACTGGTGACGGGTTACATTCTGCGGTACGAGGCCCACTTCCGTATGGTCATGGAACAGCAGATGAAGCTGGAAAGTTCCGAGAAAATTTTGACCAGCAGGAAGAAACTCAACCGGGATGAGAAGCGCATTGCCGAGTTGAAGCGACTGTTCATCAAGATTTACGAGGACAACGCCAGCGGGCGACTGAGTGATGAACGGTTTGATATGTTGAGCCAAAGCTATGAGGCGGAGCAGAAGCAGCTTGAGGCCGCGGTTGTCAGTCTGCGGCAGGAGATTGAGGTACAGGCGAGACAGAGCGAGAATATTGAAAAGTTCATTCAGACGGCGCAGAAGTATGTGTCTATTGAGACGCTCGACCCTTACGCCCTCCGGGAGCTGGTCCAAGCAATCTATGTGGAGGCTCCGGACAAGTCCAGCGGTAAGCGGCGGCAGAATATTCACATCAAGTATGACGGCCTGGGATTTATCCCTCTGGATAAACTGATGAAAGAGGAAACGGCGTGACCGAAGCCACGCCGTCCCTTGAAAACACTACGTTTTCAGCTTTTTTCAAAAATACTGTTTTACGGCCCCCGTTCCTTATCCGGCGCGGACGCTTATTAATGCACCTCGTTAAAATAGGTGTGGACATAGCACTCCACATTCAGCAGAGACACCACCACATCCGGCTGGATCTCCGCCAGCTTCTCCCTGACGCTGCCGTCATAGTACCGCGCGTCCAGCAGATGCAGCTCTCCCGCCGCCATGGACAGATAGGGACCCGGCGCTCCCGCGAAGGACTCCCGCAGCACCGCCACCACCGGCCCGTCCGGTGCGTCCAGATTTTCTACCTTCAAATATCCGCAGTCTCCCCGGAGCAGAGCCCCGTAGCTGCTGCCTTCATAGTAGTTCTCCGGCGTGATGGCCTCCTCATCGTAAAGCACCTCGAATCCGCCGGTGATCTCCGCCCCATACCGGGTCATGGTCACATGCACCGGCTCCAGCGGGACCGGCAGCACGAAGTCCTCTGGCTGGACGGCGCCAAGACTGGCCTTCCGTCCCAGAGAGCCCAGGAACACATCCTCCCATACCCTCTGCGTGAACTTCTCCTCCGCCAGCCGACCGCTGTCCATCCCCAGGCCGTACCGCCCGTTCAGCTCTTCCACCATCACCCGCGCGGCCCACAGTCCGGCAGGCGCAGTCCAGTGGTGGTCTGTGATGTAGAAGCAGCCATAGTGGTCCAGTCCGTCTTCATGCAGGCTCTGGCGCAGATCCAGCACATCCACCCCGGCCTCCCGCAGCTTGCTGTGGAGCATGGTGGTCTGCTCGTTAAAGTTGTCCATCTCCTCCACCGGCAGCTGCGGGTCCTCCTGACAGAGCTTGCAGGGGGCCTGGATGTACAAATAGGGTACTCCCAGCTCCTCCTCCACAAAGTCCCGGAAGGCGATGACCCCCTTCTCCGGCGACACCTTTTCGTAGTCCACGACCGCCACCTGGGCCAGATACCCGTTGTTCAGCCGCACCATCTCCGTGCCCTCGAAGATCCATTTCCCCATCGCGCGGTTCATGGCGGCGTTGGCTTCCTTCAGCTTCACCCGCCCCGGCAGCTCATCGGTACACAGGATCTCGCAGGTGTCCTGAAACCAGTCCACCACGCTGAGCCAGGTCACCCCCTCCTCTCCGGGATGATAGAGGTAGATGTCCACGGTCCTGTCCCCCAGCAGCCGCCGGACGCCGCCGCTGAGAGCCATGGCCAGACACACCGCCAACACCGCGATAAAGGCGGCGGCGGTGACATGTTCCGGCTTTCTTTTCATACCGCCGCCTCCTTAAAAGTTGAAGTAGATAAAGGGGTTATATGTACTGCTCGCCACATAGGTCAGCACCAGCAGCAGTAAAGCGATCTCTCCGCCGCAGGCCAGCCAGCCCCTGACCCGTTCCGGGATCCGCTCCCATGCCCGTTCCACCGGCAGGCAGCACACCACGGCAATTCCCAGGTAAGCTTTCAGGTTCCCGAAGTAGTACAGGAAATCGTCGCAGTTCCCCCGCCCTCCGGTGAACATGGCGGAAAAGTACCGCCCCGCGTGTCCCAGACTATCCGCCCGGAAAACAACCCACAGCAGCAGGACCCATAGCAGCGTCCAGGGCCTTGACCAGATTCCCAGCCGCCGGTCCAGCTGCCCGTATTTCTCCGCCATCAGCAGCAGGAAGTACCCCAGCCCCCACAGAAGAAACGTCCAGTTGGCCCCGTGCCAGATGCCAGTAAGCATCCACACGGCAAAGAGGTTGCACAGGTGCCTTCTGTGAGAGACCCGGTTGCCTCCAAGCGGGATATACACGTAATCCCGGAACCAGGAGGACAGGGAGATATGCCACCGCCGCCAGAAATCGGTGACAGAGGAAGCGCGATAGGGCTTGTCGAAGTTCTCCAGGAAGTGAAAGCCGAACATCCGCCCCATGCCGATGGCCATGTCGCTGTACCCGGAAAAATCAAAATAGATCTGCAGGGCATAGGACACAGCCCCCAGCCAGGCCATAGGCGCCGAAAGGCTTTCGGACCGGAAAGCGGCGTCCGCGGCGATCGCCAGGGTGTTGGCCAGAATGGCCTTCTTCCCCAGCCCCGCGATGAACCGGGGCACGCCGCCGGAGAAGTCCGCCCAGCACTCTCGCCGGTGATGAATCTCCCGGGCCACGGTCTCATACCGGACGATGGGCCCCGCGATAAGCTGGGGGAAAAACGCGATATAGAGCCCCACATCCAGAATGTTCTTCTGTGCGGGCGATCTCCCCCGGTAGACGTCGATAACATAGCTCAGTGCCTGAAAGGTGTAGAAAGAGATGCCGACAGGTAGGCTGATGTCCACCTCCGGCACCGGCAGTCCCAGCAGCCCCAGATTCTCGCACAGGAACCCCAGGTACTTGAAGACGAACAGTACCGCCAGGTTCCCCACTGCCGCAGCCGCCAGCGCGGCCCTGGGATGCCGCCGCCCCGGCTCTGCCCACCGCCCCAGAAGCCAGTTGAAGACGATGGAGCCCAGCAGGAGCAGCACCCGCACCGGCTCCCCCCAGGCGTAGAAGAGGAGGGACACCAGTACCAGCAGTACGTTTCTTGCCCGCCGCCCCCGGAACAGGGGACTGTAATAGAGGAGCAGCGTCCCCGGCAGGAAGAGGAATATGAATTCGGCGGAGGAAAAGATCATTGTAAGGCCCCCAGTCAGCTTGCGCTTCTCTTATTTTCTTTCTCAGCTTCAGTCCAACGCCCCGGACCTCCGCCGTCTGCCGGAGCAGGCTGGCGGCCCGGACAGCCCGCTCTTTCGCTCCTGCGCCAAGATTTTGCTCTGCAAAACGCGTGTACGCCGCGTTCGCTCGCAGAGCGCAAGAGGAAACGTGCTGAGCGGAAGAATCAGGTCTTTTACCTCACTCGTCTAGTTTAAGGACTGCCATGAATGCCTCCGTCGGCAGCTGGACCGTCCCCAGATTCCGCATTTTCTTCTTGCCCTCTTTCTGCTTCTCCAGCAGCTTCTTCTTCCGGGTGATGTCGCCGCCGTAGCACTTGGCCAGCACGTCCTTGCGCATGGCCTTCACCGTCTCACGGGCGATGATCCGTCCGCCGATGGCGGCCTGAATGGGCACCTCGAAGAGCTGGCGGGGGATGTTCTCCTTCAGCTTCTCGCACAGCCGCCGGGCCCGGGGATACGCCTTGTCCCGGTGGGCGATAAAGCTCAGCGCGTCCACCTGATCCCCGTTGAGCAGCAGGTCCACCTTCACCAGATCGCTCTCCCGGTAATCGGACAGCTCGTAATCCAGAGAGGCATACCCCTTGGTGTGGGCCTTCAGCGTATCAAAGAAATCATAGATGATCTCATTCAAAGGCATCTGATAATGCAGCTCCACCAGATGTGTGTCCAGATACTGCATGTCCTTGAACTCGCCCCGCCGGTCCTGACACAAAGGCATAATGTTCCCCACATATTCGTTGGGGGAGATGATGGAGACCTTCACATAGGGCTCCTCCGCTGCGGCGATAACGCCGGGGTCCGGATAGTTGTGGGGGTTATCCACGTTCACCACCGTGCCGTCTGTCTTGGTGACCTTGTAAATAACGGAGGGCAGGGTGGTAATAAGATCCAGATCGAACTCCCGCTCCAGCCGCTCCTGGATGACCTCCATATGGAGCATCCCCAGAAACCCGCACCGGAACCCGAACCCCAGCGCCACGGAACTCTCCGGTTCAAAGGTCAGGGAGGCGTCGTTGAGCTGCAGCTTCTCCAGCGCGTCCCGGAGGTCGGGGTACTTGCTCCCGTCCTCGGTATACACACCGCAGTACACCATGGACTGCGCCTTCCGGTATCCCGGCAGAGGCTCCCCGGCGGGCTTCTCCGCCCCGGTGATGGTGTCGCCCACCTCGGTGTGCTGTACGTTCTTGATGGAGGCGGTGAGATACCCCACCTGTCCCGCCTGGAGCCGGTCGCAGGGCTCATAGCCCAGAGGCCGCAGCAGCCCGCACTCCAGCACCTGATACTGGACGTTGGAGGCCATCATCCGGATGGACATCCCCTTTTTCAGCGTCCCGTCCATGATCCGGAAGTAGACGATGACTCCTTTGTAGGCATCATAATAGCTGTCGAAGATCAGCGCCCGCAGCGGCGCCTCCGGGTCCCCCGCGGGGGCGGGGATATTCTGCACCACGTCCTCCAGCACGGAGGGGATGTTGACTCCCGCCTTGGCGGAGATCTCCGGCGCGTCCAGCGCCGGGATGCCGATGATGTCCTCGATCTCATGCTTCACACGCATGGGGTCCGCGGCGGGCAGGTCGATCTTGTTGATGACCGGCCGGATCTCCAGATCGTTGTCCAGGGCCAGATAGGTGTTGGCCAGCGTCTGGGCCTCGATGCCCTGGCTGGCGTCCACCACCAGCACGGCCCCCTCGCAGGCCGCCAGGGACCGGCTGACCTCATAGTTGAAGTCCACGTGTCCCGGGGTGTCGATAAGGTTCAGGGTGTATGTCTCCCCGTCCTGGGCCTCATAGCTGAGGGTGACAGCCCGGGCCTTGATGGTGATGCCCCGCTCCCGCTCCAGATCCATGTTGTCCAGCAGCTGACTCTCCATCTCCCGCTCGGAGACGGCGCCGCAGGCCTCCAGCAGCCGGTCCGCCAGAGTGGACTTGCCGTGGTCAATATGGGCAATGATGGAAAAATTCCTGATTTTACTCTGATCCATATATGATTACCTCGTTTCCCTGCCGCCCTGCTCCGGCAGAACGGATTCCTGCAATTTTCTTACCCGCTCGTCCGAGGCGTGAAACACCTGGGCCATGGACTGCGAGAATCCCTGGTAATCCTCCGCCAGGGATTGTGCGTCCATGGCCGGGAATTCCCCCCGGTAGGCCGTCAGGGCCTTGCCGTATTGGATGCGCGCCAGGGTCATGTCCGCCGACATCGCTCCCATATCGAAGCTGGCGGCGTCGGTGGAAAAATAACCCTCGTTGCCTCCGGCGGCCCGGTAGAGCAGCCGGAAGAGCTGGTACAGCGCCCCGCCCATATAGGCCCCGGCCTGGGATACCGCCTCCCTGCTGCCCACCTTGCCCAGCAGGTCGAACAGTACGCTGGCCGTGTTGACAATCAATTTTTTCTGGAGCTTGGCCATCACGCCGCCCTTCAGGTCCTCCCGGGCCTCGCTGGCATCGGCCAGCTCTCCGGCCTCGATAAAGGCTCCGTCCCTGCTGAGGCTCCGTCCCAGCAGATAGTCCGCGGACACATGGTAGTAGTCGCAGGCCTTGACCACAAAGGCCAGCCCCGGTTCCCGAATACCGTTTTCATAGTGGCTGAGCAGGGCCTGACTGACGCCCAGGGCCGCCGCCGCCTTTCTCTGACTGATCCCCTTCTCCTGCCGGAGGAGGGCCAATACCCGCGCAAAATCAGCATTCATGTCTTTCTTCCTTTTCTTCCGTTCTCTCATCCTCCTGCGCGCCCTCTCTGAAGGCCGCAATACGAGGAGTTATAGTATAACATCCGATATACGGCTTGTAAAGATAGCAACGGAAATTTTTCACAACTTTCATTCGTGAAGCAGTAACAGCCTGTTTGCAATTCTGCAAAACGGTTTTGCCACATGTTTTTGACAAATCAATACAAATGTAGTATAATTTTAATAAAATCCGCCGTTTGTTAAGGAGGACCGCCAAAATGGCCAGAAAAAATGCCGCCCTGCATCTCGCCTCTCTCTGCGTGCTGTGCGCCGGATACCTGCTGTGCCGGTACGTATTCTTTGCGGTCCACGGCATGAAGCAGTGGCCCGCCTGCCTGTTCCTGCTGGGTCTGGCAGTTTTAGGCATCTCCTTTTTTACGAAAAAGAAATGGACCCCGCTGGTCACATCCTTTTCCTATCCCATAGCGTTCGCGATCGGCGCGCTCTTTCAAACGGACGGCGCAGACCCCGGCGGCGGAAGGACGAACAGCCTGTGGGTGATATGGACAGTCGTATTTATCTGCGCCATCGTACTCTCCGCCATCGGCGAGACCGTCAAAAAGAAACGGGATATAAAGTGACGTTCAGCCTCATACTTTTGTTGCAAAACCCCGCCTCCCGTGCTATACTGAACTCCAACCAACAAAGGAGGGCACCCCCATGGTACGTTTCGCGGAAGAAAGAGACATCCCCCGCATCAACGAGCTGCGCCGCCAGGTCAGCGAACTCCACGCCCAAAACCGCCCCGACATATTCAAACCCGGCTTCTGCCAGGAGCTGCAGGACCGCACCTACACCCTGCTGCGCGAAGAGGAGAGCGACATCCTGATAGCCGAGCGGGACGGCGTGATCTGCGGCATGGCCGCCATAGAATACCTGAACAAGCCGGAGTCCCCCTACTGCCATCCCCGGAGGATCTACTACGTCACCGAATTTGGCGTAGACGAGGCGTACCGGCGCCAGGGCGTAGGCCGGGAGCTGATGGCCTTCATGGAGGCCGACGCCAGGGCGAAAGGTTTCTCCGGCATCGAGCTGGACATGTGGACCTTCAATGAAAACGCCCGGGCATTTTATGAAGCCCTGGGCTTCCGGACCTACCGTCTCTATATGGAGCGGGACTTAAACGAAGAAACATAAAAAGGAGGCTTCCCGGCCCGCCGGGAAGCCTCCTTCCGCATCTCAAAAACTATCTCCTGTTGTACGCCTCGATCCCCAGCGCCAGCAGGTCCATAGCCCGCTCCAGATCCTTCTGTTTGAGTACATAGGCAATACGGATCTCGTTGACCCCCATGCCCGGCGTGGCGTAGAAGGACTCGCCGGGGGCGAACATGACGGTGTCGCCGTTGTCGTCGAAATCGGTGAGCAGCCACTTCTGGAACTCGTCGGCGCTGTCCACCGGCAGGGCGGCCATGATATAGAAGGCCCCTCTGGGGCACTCGCAGATGACCCCGGGGATGTCTTTCAGCTTCGCCACCACCGTATCCCGGCGGCGCTTATACTCCTCCCGCACGGCGGCAAAGTATTCCGGCCCCACGTCATACAACGCGGCGGAAGCCACCTGATCCAAAGTTGCCACGGAGAGCCGCGCCTGACAGTATTTGATGGCCTCTCCCATCAGCTCCCTGTTCCGGCTGATGATGCATCCGATCCGGGCGCCGCAGGCGGAGAACCGCTTGGACACGGTGTCGATGACCACCACGTTTTCCGCCGCGTCCTCGAACTCGCCCAGAGACTGCAAGGGCTCCCCGGCATAAACAAATTCCCTGTAGGCCTCGTCTCCAATAATAAAGAGATCGTGTTCCCTGGCGATGTCCACCATCATCCGCATTTCCTCCGGGGTCAGCACGTTGCCAGTGGGGTTGCCCGGATTGGTGCAGACGATGGCGCGGGTCCGCTCATTGATAGCCGCCTCGATCCTGGCCCGGTCGGCGTAGTGGTAGCCGTCCTCCGGGGAGGTGCAGACGGGATGGATGACCGCGCCGCAGGTGCTGACCATGGTGTTGTAGTTGGGGTAGAAGGGCTCGGGGATGATGACCTCGTCTCCGTCGTCCAGGATGCAGTTGAAAACGATCTGCAGCGCCTCGCTGCCCCCGGTGGTGATAAGGATGTCACCCTCCTCGAAGTGCATCCCCAGGTTGCCGTAGTATTTCTGGATAGCCTTGATGAGTACCGGCATCCCCGGCGATTCCGCGTAAGCCAGTACCGGCAGCTGGAAATTCCGGACGGCCTCAAAGTATTGGGGAGGTGTTTCAATGTCCGGCTGACCGATGTTCAGGTGGTAGATCTTTTTTCCCGCCTCTTTAGCGGCCACGGCGTAGGGGTGGAATTTCCGCATAGGGGACAGGGCGCATTTTTTGACCTTACTGGAAAATTTCATTATTACTCCTTGTTCTCTGCCGCCGCTGCGCGGCGGCCCCGGCTCCAAGCTGTCGTTTAGATTCGCCCCTGCCCGTGGGCCCGCCTGCGGCGGGCTTAGCGCTAAAAGCGCCGCTTGCGGCGCTTCACGGGGACGGGGGCGTTCTTTTCGTGTGAACGAAAAGAACCAAAAGGTCACTCAAGGAACTACGTTCCTTGAGAATCCTCCTGAATTACGGGGGTGTTTTGTTACGCTACGACCTTTAGATTGGTTGGTCTATCGTCCGTGCCGTGGGCCGATGCCGGTGCTTACTTCTGCGCACAGTCCTACCGAGGGACGTCATTGCCGGCTACGCCGGCAACGACCGTCCCGGCAGCCTGCGGCTGCCCGGTTGCCTCGCGGCACGCGGCACGAGGGTCTGGTGTTTGGGGTGCTAATTTGCAAAATGCACCGTTAGACCGTGTGCCCCTTGCACCGCAGTACCCCTTTGAAAGGCCGGCAGGCGGAGTTCTACAAGTACCAGAGCGGCTGAAGGAGGACCGCCAATTCGGAGGCTTCGCCTTCCCAGAAACCCTGCCGCACGGCCCTTTACTCCCTCGCCGAGGTGGCCGCCCAAGGGCGGCCCCGAGAAAGGGATTCTTAAACCGCAGGTTTAAGCGCGTTTTTGGTTACTTTTGCCGCGCGGCAAAAGTAACCGCAGGGCGTCCGGGGCCGCGCAGGCCCCGGGCCAAAGTGCAGATCACTTCTTCAAGGTATCGACCCACTCGCCATACTTCCTGATGTTGGCATCCCTCCCGGTGGGATCAGCCCCCCTGGTCAAAACATAAACCTTGATCTTGGGCTCCGTCCCGGAGGGACGAACGATGACCGACGTGCCATCCTCCAGCTCGAACCGCAGCACGTTGGAACCGGAAAGCTCCATAGTGGACTTTGCGCCGGTGGCGCACTCCACCACGCTGCCGTCTGCATAGTCCTTGAACTGAAGGACCTTCACTCCGGCGATCTCGGCAGGCGGGGCCTCCCGCAGCCCCTTCATGAGCTTTGCCATGTCCGCCAGGCCATCCAGGCCGGGCATCACCAGATTGTGCGTCTTCTCACCATAGAAACCGTGCTTCTCGCACAGCGCCTGATAGGCGTCCAGCACCGTCATGCCCTTAGCGTAGTAATACGCGGCCATCTCCGTGAGCAGCAGGGAAGCGGTAACTGCATCCTTGTCCCGGACAAAATCGCCCAGCATGTACCCGTAGCTCTCCTCGTAGGAAAAGACAACCTTCCCCTCGCCGGACTCCTCCAGCGCGTTCTTCTTCTCCGCAATAAACTTGAACCCGGTAAAGGTATCGTAGCACTGCGCCCCGTGGCTGTGTGCAACCGCCTTCGCCATCTCGGTGGTGACGATGGTCTTGAGGGCAACCGGATTTTTGGGCAGCTTGCCGGTGCGCTCCATGGCCCCCAGCAGGTAGTCCAGCAGCACCACGCCGGTCTGGTTGCCGGTCATGACCTTGTACTCGCCGTCCTTGTCCCGGACCATGATGCCCACCCGGTCGCTGTCCGGGTCGGTGCCCAGGATAAAGTCCACATCGTTGGCCTTGGCCAGATCGATGGCCAGATAGAAGCCCTCCGGATTCTCCGGATTGGGGGACTTGACGGTGGGGAAATTGCCGTCGATGACCATCTGCTGCGGCTCGCAGAGCAGATGCTTCACCCCGGCCCGCTTCAGGGCTTCGGGAACCAGCTTGTGGCCGCAGCCGTGGAAGGGCGTGTAGACCAGCTTGAAGCTGTCCGCCACGGCGGGGATGGCGTTGGCGTCCACAGTCATTGCCATGACTTCCTTCAGGAAGGCCTCGTCGGTCTCCTCCCCGATTACGGTGATGAGCCCGGCCTTCACCGCCTCGTCATAAGGCATGGTCTTTACGCCGGTAAAGATGTCGATCTTCTCCAGCTCTCTGGCGATGGCGGCGGCGTGCTGGGGCGGCAGCTGGGCGCCGTCCTCCCAGTAGACTTTGTAGCCGTTGTATTCCTTAGGGTTGTGGCTGGCGGTGACGTTGATGCCTGCCTGGCAGCCGTAGTACCGCACCGCGAAGCTCAGCTCGGGAGTAGGCCGCAGGGCGTCAAAGATGCGCACCCTGATCCCGGCGGCGGCGCAGACCTCGGCGGCGGCCCGGGCGAACTCCATGCCGTGAAGGCGGCAGTCCATGGCAATGGCCACGCCCCGCTCTTTGGCCTTCTCACCCTCGGCGCAGATGACGTTGGCGAAGCCCTGCGTGGCGTGGCGGACCACATAGATGTTCATGTGATGCAGGCCCATGGCCATGGTGCCCCGCAGTCCGGCGGTGCCGAATTCCAGAGGACCGTAGAACCGGCCCTCGATCTCCTTGGGATCGTCCTTGATGGCCTCCAGCTCAGCGTGTTCCTCCGCGGTCAGGACGCCGCTGTCCAGCCATTTCTGATACTCCTTCAAATAGTCCATTGGGATCGTTTCCTCCTTCTCTTTTTTGGGATATAACGTTGTCCACCATTGTACCAAAAATTTTCCTGTGGTTCAAGGGGAACCATGGGTTTTTCCGGAATTTCTTTCGGCCGATCCCGCCGCAAAAAAGAGGTCTCCCGCGAATATGTGGAATTAGATATTGAAATGGGGAACAATTTACAGTATACTCATATCTATCAAGCAAGGATATCCAGGAGGGCCCCATGAGTACAGTCATCACATCCATCGACCATCGCTCCCCGGCGGAGCGGGCCGGAGTGCGCACCGGCGAACGGCTCATCTCCATCGGCGGTCACGCCGTGGAGGACGTGCTGGACTACCGATTCTTCGGATACGACCGGGACCCGGAGCTGGTGCTGGAGTCCCCGGAGGGCTCCCGACGGACGGTGCGGGTCAAAAAACCGGAGGCGGCGGAGCTGGGACTCAACTTCGAGACCTACCTCATGGACGAGCCCCGGCCATGCTTCAACCACTGCCTGTTCTGCTTCGTGGACCAGATGGCTCCCGGGTGCCGGGACACCCTCTACTTCAAGGACGACGATGCCCGGCTCAGCTTCCTCATGGGCAACTATATCACCCTCACCAACCTCTCCCCACGGGAGGTCCAGCGGATCATCGACCTGCGCATCAGCCCCATCAACGTCTCCGTCCACGCTACGGACCCCAGACTGCGCAGCGTCCTGCTGGGCAACAAGGCCGGGGGCGAGAGTCTGGAGGCCATGCGGCGGTTCGGGCAGGCGGGTATCGTCATGAACGGACAGATCGTCCTCTGCCCCGGATACAATGACGGGGAACAGCTTCAGAGGACCATGGAGGACATGGCCGCGTGGGGGTTCAACAGCTGCTCCATCGTGCCGGTGGGCCTGACGAAATTCCGGGAGGGGCTGTCCAAGCTCCGGGCTGTGGACCGGGAGACCGCCGGACAGGTCATCGATCAGGTGGACGCCTTCGGGGCGCGGTGTCTGGAGCGGTACGGGTCCAGGATGTTCTTCTGCTCCGATGAGCTGTATATCCGGGCAGGACGGGCGCTGCCGGAGGAGGACTATTACGAGGACTACGTCCAGATCGAGAACGGCGTGGGGATGCTGCGCAGTCTCATCACGGAGTTCGAGGCGGGGCTGCGGCTGGAGGACGGAACGGCGGAGGCTTCGCCCTATACCATCGCCACCGGCGTCAGCGCCAGACCCTTTTTGCAGGAGCTGGCGGACAAGGCCAGGGAGCAGACCGGCGTGTCCGGCCAGGTCGTTGCCATTGTAAACGACTTTTTCGGCCATACCATCGACGTGGCTGGGCTGATTACCGGAGGGGACCTGATCGCACAGCTGAAGGGGAAGGACCTGGGGGCGCGGCTGCTCATCCCGGTCAATATGCTCCGGCATGGGGGGGATGTCTTTCTGGACGATCTCCATGTGTCCGATGTGGAGCAGGCGCTGGGGGTGCCGGTGACGGTGGTGGAGCAGGATGGGTTCGACCTGCTGGACGCTATTCTTGATCGGAAGTGATCTGCGGCCCTTCGGGCCGCGGGGAGCTGTTTCGATTCGAGACCCCGGGGCTTCCCAGCCCCGGACCCTGGGGTTACTTTTTGTGTGAACAAAAAGTAACCAAAAAGTCACTTAAACCTGGCGGTTTAAGAATCCCTTGATTACGGGGGCAATTTGTTTTGCGCCCGTGGCACAGCCGGTCCGGTCTAAACCTGACTGCCGTCCGCTTCGTGCAACTCCAGTTTCTATTTTAGCATTCTTACTGGCGGCCCCTACCCTCTACGGGAAATCTTGGCAAGTGGTCTGAGTTCCTGCTAGTCGTTTTTTGCGGTGACGAGGGCAATTTAAGGTCTAAGATCAATGAGGCGCCGAGGAGGAAGCCTTTGCGGAAGCAGTCCAGCTCCAAAATGTGGCTTATCTGGGATTGGGCGCAGTTTAGCTGGTCGAGAGCCTTCAGACCGAGGGCGGCGTGGATCTTGTCGAAAACCTCGCGCTCTTGTTGGTAGAGTTCCGCTAACTCCGGGGTTGTCTCCGGCTGCTTGCAGCACTGGTTGTCGTAGAGAATTTGAATGACATCGGTCATGAGGGGGACCTCCTTTTGATTGATATAAGATAGTATAAGCCAAAATTATTGATTAGTCAATATATATTGAACAATAATTATTGTTTGGCGGAAAGTGGTGAGCTATGGAACATTCTGATATCATATTAAAGATTTTGGCGGAACGTAATATTACGCCATATCGCGTTGCGAAAGATACTGGAATTTCGCATAGCTTGTTTAATTTATGGAAAAAAAAGCCCACATCCAACATCTATTCCGGGAATCTGGTACTGATCGCCGACTATCTGGGATGTTCTGTGGATTACCTGCTGGGGCGGACGGAGGACCCGGAGGTCCATCAGATAGAACCCCGGGGAGTTGACCCCGCTATACGGTAGGGGCTGCCGATAACCACGCTGAAATAGAAACTGGAGTTGCACGAAGCGGACGGTACTGCCGGCAGACAAAACCAGACCGTGCCTCGGGCGCAAACTAAATAACCCCCGTAATGAGGGATTCTTAAACCGCAGGTTTAAGTGACTTTTTGCCTACTTTTTGTTCACACAAAAAGTAGGCCCAGGGTCCGGGGCTGGGAAAGCCCCGGGCCGATCAAAGAACAAATTTCCCTCGCGCCGGACGGCGCGAAGAAGGAGTAAACCATGCCGAAACCAATCATCGCCATCGTAGGCCGGCCCAACGTAGGCAAATCCGCCCTGTTCAATAAGCTGATCGGGCAGAGACTGTCTATCGTCGAAGACACCCCCGGGGTAACAAGAGACAGGATCTATGGGGAATCCGACTGGAACGGAAGAAAATTCACCCTCATCGACACCGGGGGCATCGAGCCCCGCACCGACAGCGAAATACTGACCTTTATGCGCGAGCAGGCGGAGATCGCCATCAGCCACGCGGACGTGATCGTGTTCCTGACCGACATCAAAACGGGCCTCACCGCCTCCGACCAGGAGGTGGCGGGGATGCTGCAAAGAAGCGGCAAGCCCATCGTCCTGGCGGTGAACAAGATGGACTCTACCGGCAATGTGGACCCGGATTTCTACGAGTTCTACAACCTGGGTCTGGGGGACCCCATCGCCGTCTCGGCGGTCCACGGCCACGGGACCGGGGACCTGCTGGACGAGTGCGTAAAATACTTCCCCCCGGAGGGGGACGACGAGGAGGACGACGACCGTATCCAGGTGGCCATCATCGGCAAGCCCAACGTGGGAAAGTCCTCCCTGACCAACAAGATACTGGGCCAGCAGAGGACCATCGTCAGCAACGTGGCGGGCACCACCCGGGACGCCATCGACAGCTACTTTGAGAACGAGACCGGGAAGTACGTCTTCATCGACACCGCCGGGATGCGGAAGAAATCCAAGGTGGACGAGGCCATCGAGCGCTACAGCGTATTAAGAGCGCAAATGGCGATCGAAAGAGCCGACGTGTGCCTCATCCTCATCGACGCCCAGGAGGGGGTCACGGAGCAGGACACCAAGGTGGCCGGCATGGCCCACGAGGCCGGGAAGGCCAGCATCATCGTGGTCAATAAGTGGGACCTCATCGAGAAGGACGGCAAGACCATGGACAAAATGCGGGAGGACATCCGCCGGGACCTTGGGTATATGACCTACGCCCCCGTCCTGTTTATCTCCGCCATGACCGGGCAGAGGGTGGAACGGCTCTTTGAGCTGATCCAGTATGTGAACAATCAGGCGGCCACCCGGATCACCACCGGGATGCTCAACTCCGTGCTGGCGGACGCCCAGACAAGGGTCCAGCCGCCTACGGACAAGGGGCGGCGGCTGAAAATTTATTATATGACTCAGGCGGGAATCAAGCCGCCCCATTTCATCTGCTTCTGCAACGACGCGCGGCTGTTCCACTTCTCCTACCAGCGGTATCTGGAGAACCAGATCCGCAGCGTGTTCGGATTGGAGGGGACGCCGATCCGTATGACCATACGCCAGAAGGGCGATAAGGAGGAGTAAATTATGCCTTTAGAACTCTTTTTAGGGGCTCCGCTGCTGTCGGCGGTGATTGCCTATTTCCTCGGCTGCTCCAACGGGGCGGTCATTATTTCCAAATATATCCTCCGGGACGATGTCCGCACCCACGGCAGCGGCAACGCGGGTCTCACCAACTTTCACCGCACCTTCGGCGGGCCGCTGACGCTGACGGTGATTCTTATTGATGTACTCAAGGCGGCGGCCGCCGTTCTTATCACGGTCTGGATCAGCCGCCATCTGTGGGACGGGGCATGTTATACTGTGGGAGACAGGCCCGCAAAGTACTGGGCGGGCCTGTTCTGCCTGCTGGGGCATATGTTCCCCTGCATGTTTAAGTTCAAGGGCGGCAAGGGTATCCTCTCCGGCGGGATCATCGCCATCATGATCGACTGGCGGGTGGCCCTGGTGGTCTGGGGCGGGTTTATCCTGCTGGCGGTATTGACGAAATATGTGTCCCTGGGGTCCCTGTGGGCCGGGGCCAGCTTCCCGTTCATCACATGGTACTGCTTTTCGGAGGAAACCGGGGTGATCGTGCTGGCCTTTATCATCGGAGGATTGATCGTGTGGCAGCACCGGGCCAACATCAAGCGGCTGCTCAGCGGCACGGAAAGTAAATTCTCCCTGCATAAGAAAAAGCAGGGGTAGGAGGCATTTTTGACGATGAAAATTACGGTTTTGGGTTCCGGCGGATGGGGCACGGCACTGAGCCTGCTGCTTCTGGATAATGGAAACGACGTGACGCTGTGGTCCTTTGCGGAGAAGGAGGCGGAGGCGCTTCGCGCCACGCGGGAGAACCCCATGCTGAAAGGGGTTGCCCTGCCGGAGGCGCTGAAGATTACCACCAGCATGGACGTGCTGGCGGACAGCGAGCTGGTGGTGATGGCGACTCCCTCCTTCGCCGTCCGGGAGACGGCAAGGAAGGCCGCGCCTCTGCTGCGGCAGGACGCGGTGGTGGTCAGCGTGGCCAAGGGCATCGAGAAGGACACGGCGCTGTGCCTGACCCAGATCATCGAGGAGGAGCTGAAGGGCAAGGGCCGGGTGGTGGCGCTGTCCGGGCCCTCCCACGCCGAGGAGGTGGGCCGCAGGGTACCTACGGGCTGCGTGGCGGCCTCCACAGATATGGCGGCGGCGGAGCTGGTACAGGACGTGTTCATGAGCCCAAGGTTCCGGGTGTATACCAACAGCGACGTGCTGGGCGTGGAGCTGGGGGCGGCGCTGAAAAACGTGCTGGCCCTCTGCTGCGGCGTCAGCGACGGCATGGGGCTGGGGGACAACACCAAGGCCCTGCTCATGACCCGGGGCATGACGGAAATGGCCCGGCTGGGGGTGGCCCTGGGAGGCCGGAAGGAGACCTTCGCGGGGCTCAGCGGCATGGGAGACCTGATCGTGACGTGTACCTCCATGCACTCCCGGAACCGGCGGTGCGGGATCCTGGTGGGACAGGGGAAGAGCGTGGAGGAGGCCATGAAGGAAGTGGGGGCCACGGTAGAGGGGTATTATGCCGCTCTCAGCGCCCACCAGCTTGCGGAGAAGGCCGGGGTGGAGATGCCCATCTGCGAGTGCGCTTACCGGGTGTTGTACGAGGGGCATAGCGTCCAGGAGGTCGTGGGTGCTTTGATGAGCCGGAACAAGAAGAGAGAAGTGGATGAGAGCTGGATTTGATTCTTTTTCTTGAAAGAAAATGAGTCAAAAAAACTTTAATGGTATGATACGAATCGAGGAAGTGAAGCGGTCCGAGCGGAAGAAGGGGCGGTTTCTGGTCAGGCTGGAGGATGGGGACATCCTGCGGGTGACGGAGGAGGAGCTGCTGCGGTTTGGACTCCGGGCCGGGCTGGAGCTGGACGGGGAGACGCTGGAGGCGGTGATGGCCTCCGTGAAGGCGTCCTCTGCCAGGGCGGCGGCGGCTAATATGATCGGGAGCCGGGCCCTCAGCAAGAAGGAACTGACCCGGCGGCTGGTGAAGAAGGGCAATGATGAAGCCGATGCCCAGGCGGCGGCGGACTGGCTGGAGGACATCGGTGCCGTGGACGATGCAGGCTATGCCGCCGCGCTGGCGCGGCACTACGGCGGGAAGGGCTACGGGCCCGCCCGGGTCCGGGAGGAGCTGCGCCGGAGGGGCGTGGACCGGTCGCTGTGGGACGAGGCTCTGGAGGAGCTGCCGGAGGCGGCGGAGGTGCTGGATCAGTTGATCCGGAAGAAGTGCCGGGGGGAGCTGTCTGACCCGAGGGAGAAGAAGCGGGTCAGCGACGCGCTGCTCCGGCGGGGGTTCGCGTGGAGCGATGTGAAGGCCGCCATGGGACGGTATACGGAGATGCTGGAGGATACGTATGATTAGGGAAGTCCGGTTTTATGACGAGGTGGACGACGCGCTGCTGAAATTCGCGGTGATCGCGGCCCGGTCCGAGGGAAAATGGGTGTTTTGCAGGCATAGGGAGCGGACTACTCTGGAGATCCCCGGGGGGCATCGGGAACCGGGGGAGAGCGTGGACCAGACCGCCGCGCGGGAGCTGCGGGAGGAGACGGGGGCGGAGGTGTTCAGCCTCCGGCCCGTGTGCGTGTATTCTGTGGTGCGGGACAATGGCGAGAGCTTTGGCGGACTGTACTATGGGGAGATTTCCTCTTTTGGGGAGCTACATAGCGAGATTGAGGAGATTTTTCTGTTGGAGGAGCCTCTGGAGGGGAATTGGACGTATCCGGAGATACAGCCGAAGCTTCTGGAGGAGGTCCGGAGGAGAGGAACAGTGTGAGAGCTGTTGTCTATATGTTGTCATATTGACAATAGGAGGTAGCTGGTATGCCAAATGCCCCACATAAAAAGCCGCAGTATGGCCTGCGAATTTCGTCGGAGATTATGGATAAGCTGAAATATATTGCGGACCGCTCGGGTCGTTCTGCCAACAAGGAGATTGAGCAGCTCATTATCCGGCATATCGAGACGTGGGAAAAGACGCATGGACCGATCCTGTTTGATGATGGGTTCGTTCCCCGCTCAAGATCATGATTATCTTTTCGTGCCGCGTGCCGCGCGGCAACCAGCACTATCGGTAGGACTGTGCGCAGAAGTAGGTACCGGCATCGGCCCAGTGTACGGACGATAGACCGGAAATCTGAAGGTCGTAGCGTAAATAATACCCCCCGTAATCAAGGGATTCTTAAACCGCCAGGTTTAAGTGACTTTTTGGGTACTTTTTGTTCACACAAAAAGTACCCGAGGGGTCCGGGGGCGAGAAGCCACCGGGCCGATTAAAGAAGAATTTACCGCCTGCCGCCCGAAGGGCGGCAAAAGGAGACCGCCATGCCATATAAACTCCATTTTATTTCCCTCGGCTGCGCCAAAAACGTAGTCAACTGCGAACAGATGATGTCCCTCTGCCGGGAGGCGGGACATACCCTGACGGACGCCCCGGAGGGGGCGGACGCCGCCGTCATCAACACCTGCGGCTTTCTCTCCTCCGCCAGCGAGGAGGCTATCCAGAACATCCTCCGGATGGCGGAGCTGAAGGCGGCGGGAAAGCTGAAAAAGATCCTGGTGACCGGCTGCATGACCCAGCGCTATGGGGAGGATATCCCCACGGAGCTGCCGGAGGTGGACGGCATTCTGGGCACCGGGAGCTACAAGGACATCGTCTCCGCCGTGGAGGACGTGATGGCCGGGAAGCATCCCCGGTACTTCGGAGACCTGGACGCCCCGGTGGATGAATTTAGCCGGGTGCTGACCACGCCGCCCTGGTACGCCTACCTGCGGATCGCGGAGGGGTGCGACAACTGGTGCGCCTTCTGCATCATCCCCAAGCTCCGGGGAAAGTACCGGAGCCGCCCCATGGACAAGGTCCTGGCGGAGGCCGGGGAGCTGGCGGCCCGGGGCGTGAAGGAGCTGATCGTGGTGGCCCAGGATATTACCCGCTACGGGACGGACTGGGACGGGCAGCACCATCTGGCGGACCTGCTGGAAGAGCTGTGCAAGCTGGACTTCCACTGGATCCGGCTGCACTATCTGTATCCGGACCAGATGGACGGCAGGCTCATTGATGTGATCGCGCGGGAAGAGAAGATATTGAAATATCTGGATATCCCTTTGCAGCACTGCAATGACGATATTCTGAGAAAGATGAACCGCCGGGGGGACAGGGCGTATATCGAAAATCTGCTGGATACCCTGCGGGAGAAAATTCCAGGGGTGGTACTGCGTACCAGCCTGATTACCGGGCTGCCGGGTGAGGGGGAAGCGGAATTCGAGGAGCTGTGCCAGTTCCTGTGGGATCAGCGGATGCTCCGGGCGGGAGTATTCCCCTACTCTCCGGAGGACGGCACCCCGGCGGCGAAAATGGAGCGGGCAGACACCGAAGAGGCCGAACGCCGGGCCGAGCTGGTGGTGGACATCCAGTCCCGGATCATGGACGAGTGGAACGAGGAGATGCAGGGGGAAGTGGTCGAGGTCCTCTGCGAAGGGTTCGACGGGCAGTCCATGTCCTACGTGGGCCGGAGCCGGGCGGAGAGCCCGGACATCGACGGACGGATCTACTTTACCGCGGACGGGGAGCCGGAGGCGGGGAGCTTTGTCCAGGTGCGGATCACCGGAGCCATGGACGGAGAGCTGACGGGAGAGCTGGTGGAGGCATGACGGAGCAGATTGAAAAGACCGCCGCGTTCGTCCGGCGGAAGCTGGCGGAGAGCCATCTGGCGGCGGAGTTTGCCGCGGGGACTGCCACGGCGCTGTGGCGGGAGCGGGTTGGATCTTATCTGGACTTCGGCCGGCGGCTGAAAAAGCAGCTGGAGGCCAGCGTGCGGGGCGCCGCCGCCCCGGCATCCGGCGGGACGGGGAATATCCAGGCGGGCAATCTCCTGGAATTGGCGGGGCGGATGTGAGGAGGAACGGATGGAGCTGTATCACGCCTCCCCCACGGCGGGGCTGACGGTTCTGCGGCCCAGCGTGACGGAATTTTTTGGGAAGCCCAGACAGGTCTGCCTTACCTCCCTGAAGCCCATGGCGCTGCTGTACGGCATACGGCATTTTGAGTACACATATGGATACACCGGGGAGGGAAAACTCTGTTATCAGGAGTATTTTCCCGGCGCGCTGGAGGAGCTGTACCGGGGGAGGCGCGCGTCCCTCTACCGCTGTGTCTGGCGGGAGGGGATGGAAACCACGGCGATCCCCCACGAGTACGTGACGGCAGCCGAGGTTGCCGTGGAGGAGGAGATTCCCGTGCCGGATGTGTATGAGGCGTTGCTGAGACAGGAGCGGCTGGGGGCGCTGGAGATCATCCGCTGGAAATCGGTTCCGGAGAATACACGGGAGTGGATAAAGCAGATCCAGATGAAAGAAATTCTGGAGGCCGGACTGCTGGGGCAGGACGTGCCCAGGGCCCGCTATATGCGGGAGAAGTATCCGGAGAGCTGGGCTATGGCCCAAAAGGAGGACGAAAAATGAATCTGCCAAACAAGCTGACCCTGCTGCGGATCGTGCTGATCCTGCCCTTTCTGCTGGTGCTGTATCTGGACGTGCCTTTCGCGCCCTATATCGCCCTGGCTATTTTCATCCTGGCCAGCCTGACGGATATGCTGGACGGGCAGATCGCCCGGAAGCGGAGCCTGGTGACCGATTTCGGCAAATTCGCCGACCCCCTGGCGGACAAGATGCTGGTCACTGCCGCTATGCTGTGGTTTGTAGAGATCGGGCAGATGCCCGGGTGGGCTCTGCTCGTTGTCATTGTGCGGGAATTCGCCGTCAGTGGGCTCAGGATGGTGGCCAGCGACAAAGGGCGGGTCATCGCCGCCGGATGGTCCGGGAAGGTGAAGACCGCATCCACCATGGTGTGCATTGTACTGATGTTCCTGCCCATCCCGGCTATGGTGAATACGCTGTGCGTGGCGGTGATCGTATTGACCACAATTTACTCCGGTGTGGAATACTTTATGAAGAACAAGGACTGCCTCAGCGATATGTAGTGAAAAGCCGTCTCCGGACCCGAAGGGGCTGGAGACGGCTTTTCTATTGTATTTCCATGTTTTTCCTCCCCTTTATTGGCCGAATGCCTGGTTTTTGACAAGCAACACAAGGCCCGTCCAGTTTTCTGGACGGGCCTTGTGTTGCTTCCGGTCAGACACGCGGTACCGCTACCGGTCGGAAATCCAAGAGCAGCACCGGCTTTGGTCTCGAACTTAAAGTTCTTTTGGATTTTTTCTTTCAAGAAAAAGAATCAGGCCATCAGCTTGCTCAGAGCCGCCTTGTCGCCCACCAGGGTGACATAAGGATGCAGCTGAAGGATGGAAGCAGGAACGTGGGGGGTGATGGGGCCGGCAAAGGCTTCCTTGACGATGTCCGCCTTGTCCTCGCCGCTGATGACCAGCAGAATCTTCCGGGCCATCATGATGGACTTGATGCCCATGGTCATGGCCTGACGGGGGACATCGTCCGGGGAGGCGAAGAAACGCGCATTGGCCTGGATGGTGCGCTCAGACAGGTCTACCACGTGGGTCTCCTGCTCAAAGGCGTGGCCGGGCTCGTTGAAGCCGATGTGTCCGTTATGGCCGATGCCGAGGACCTGGATGTCAATGCCGCCCATGTCGCGGATGACCTTGTTGTACCACTGGCATTCCGCCTGGGGGTCGGCGGCCAGGCCGTCGGGCACGTTGGTGTTGGCGGGATTGATGTTCACGTGGTCAAAGAGATTTTCCTGCATGAAATGCCGGTAGCTCTGCTCATGGGTGGGCTCCAGGCCCACGTACTCGTCCAGGTTCACGGTCTTGATCTCGGAAAAATCCAGATCGTCTTTCTTATACCACTCAATCAGCTGGTGGTACATCCCCACAGGGCTGGAGCCGGTGGCGAGGCCCAGTACGCTGTTGGGCTTAAGAATGATCTGGGCGGAGAGAATATTGGCCGCCTTGCGGCTCATCGTCCGATAGTCTTCGGTCATGTAGATTTTCATGACTGCATACACTCCTTCAAATTTTGTGATAACCGCGCCGGCCATCCAAGAAAAAATAATCCAATTAAATTGTACAAGAACCCCCGGGATTTGTCAATGGTTAACCGGTATGTTCTCCGCAGAATTTGCTGCGCGCCCTTGCGGCAAAGAGAAATCCCCGGCCGCATACGGGCGGCCGGGGATTTCCCGGTTGTCCCGGGTGTGCTTACCGGTTCATGGTCTCTTTTACGGAGGCCGCCGCAGCATCCACTGCATCGGTCGCCGTCTGCATTGCCTTGCCGGCGGCAGTCTTCTTCACGGTATTGGTGTGCAGCGCCAGATCGGCGGCGGCGCCGGCCGCGGCGCCCAGCAGCATCCCCTTCAAAAAGCCTTTCATCCGTCCACTCCTCCTCTCAGTCCGGTCCTGGGAATTACCGAAGCCGTTTTCCGCGTGCGGTAGCGACTTCAGCAGTCCTGTCCCTAGTATCTCCGTCAAGCCGGGAAATAAGCACGGCTGCGGGCCTGCAAAAATTTCCTCTTGCATTCCGCCGGGGAATCGTGTATAATACGTTTGCTTGATAGAATATCCTCCGCAGGCATTCGTGTTGAGGTTCCGGTCTCGCGCAATGGAAGCCTGTGAACCATGTCAGGCGGGGAACCGAGCAGCATTAAGCGGGACGAAATGTGCCGCGAGGGCTCCGGTTCGGAGCGGATGCTTGCGGAGGGTATTTTATCCCATGATGGGGGCCTTTTCAGGCCCCTGTTTTTTGTAGACGGGAGGCGGCTCTATGTATCAGGCACTGTATCGCAAATGGCGGCCCAAGTCCTTCGCCGACGTGGTGGGGCAGGAGCATATCACCGAGACTCTCCGCCGTCAGGCGGCCCAGGGGCGGCTCAGCCACGCCTATCTCTTCACCGGCACCCGGGGCACCGGCAAGACCACCTGCGCCAAGATCCTGGCCAAGGCGGTGAACTGCCAGCATCCCGTGGATGGGGACCCCTGCAATCAGTGCCCCGCCTGCCTGGGCATCGACAACGGCAGCCTTCTGGACGTGCTGGAGCTGGACGCGGCCTCCAACAACGGCGTGGACCAGGTCCGGGCCCTTCGGGACGAGGCGGTCTATTCCCCCGCCAGCGTGAAGTACCGGGTGTATATCATCGACGAGGTCCACATGCTGTCCATCTCCGCCTTCAACGCCCTGCTGAAGATCCTGGAGGAGCCCCCGGCCCATCTGATCTTCATCCTGGCCACCACGGAGCTGCACAAGGTCCCCGCCACCATCCTCTCCCGGTGCCAGCGCTTCGCCTTCAAGCGCCTCCAGCCCCGGGATATCGCCGCCCGGCTGCTCTATGTGGCCCGGCAGGAGGACATGGACCTGACGGAGGACGCCGCCGGGCTCCTCAGCCGCCTCTCCGACGGCGCCATGCGGGACGCCCTGAGCCTGCTGGATCAGTGCGGCGCGGCGGGAGGCCGGATCGACGGCGAGCGGGTCCTGGACGTGCTGGGCCTCGCGGGGAACGTGCAGACGGCGGAGCTGATGGACTGCCTGCTGCGCCGGGACGCCCAGTCCGCCCTGCTGCTGCTGGACCGGCTCTACAGCGGCGGCAAGGACGTAGGCGCGCTGCTGGGGGAGCTGTCCGCCCTGACACGGGACCTGCTCATCCGCATGACCGCCCCCGAGGGCGGCGCTGCGCTGCTGTCCGGCGGGTATGACAACTCTGTTATGGACGGCCTCTCCCAGGGCGTCAGCCCCACGCGCCTTATTTTCATGACCTCCCAGCTGCAAAGCGTGTCCGCCGGACTGCCCCTCAGCGCCAACCGCCGCACGGACGCGGAGCTGTGCCTGCTGCGGCTGTGCGACGAGAGCCTGTGCGGCGACGTGACGGCCCTGTCCGCCCGGCTGGCCCGCCTGGAGGAGGGAGGCCCGGCCGCCGCCGTCCCTTCCCCCGCCCGAACGGCCCCCCAGCCCCGGCCAAAGCCAGCCCCGGCCCCGCCTCCGGCGGACGATCCGCCCCCGTGGGAGGACGAGGACCGTCCCCCATTGCCGGACGCGCCGCCCTGGGAGGAGGGCGGCTCCCTGCCGCCCGTCTCGGACGGACCGCCGCCCTACGGCGAGCCGGCGGCTCCGCCGCCGTCCCGGGAGCAGCCTCCCCGGCGGAAGGCGGGTACTCCCGCCGAACCTGCGCCCACTGCCTCCGTACCTGCCTCCCCGCCTCCTGCGGCGGGAGAGAGCGCACTGTGGGGAGAGCTGGTGGAGCAGTACAAAAACCGGCTGACGCCGATGTACTGGTTCATGCTGGACGATGCCCGGGGAACGCTGGAAGGGGACGAGATGGTGGTCCGCTGCGGCGATGAGCTGACGATGGAGAGCCTGAACTGCCCGGAGGTATCCGGAGTGATCGGCGCGGTCACCGGGGAGAAGCTGGGCCGCCCCGTCCGGGTGCGCTTCGCCCTGGGCGGCGGAGGGACCGCCCCGGAGGATAAGCTGGAGGAGCTGATCCGGCAGGGGAGCCGGTTCGACAGCTTTATCGTGAAGCCGTAATATTTTTTCTCCAAAGCAAACAGAGCAGGACAGACCGCCGCGGTTTGTCCTGCTCTGTTTGCTCTGTGTACCCCGCTGTTTTCAGGGAAAATTGTCCCTGGGAGAGGGCGGCAAAGCGGAAGGACGCCGCGTTCAGCGGCCTCTGTGCTTCGCCTTTCGCTTTTGCTGCCTCAGGTCAAACCGGCGCTGCCTCTCGGCTTCCTGCTGTTCTTTGCCGGTCTGCTTTTTCTGGGCTTTCATCTCCTCGCGCTGCATCTGCAGCGCCTGCTGTGACTTGGTTCCGACACCTGAAGCCTGCAGCTGCCGTTTGATGCTGCGCTGTCTGCGCTTTGGATGATCCGCAAATTTCTTCACCTCGGTTTCAACACCCGGACCGAAGGTCAGCCCATGGTAGTGCTTGAGGATGAAGTCCCAGACCTCGCAGTCCTTCGGCTCTGCGCCGAAGGTGACCTTGCACACGGACAGCTTGCCGCCGGATATGCGTTCAAAAACGCCAACCCAGAACGGCCCCTCAAAAAATACGGTCAGTTTTCCGCTTTCTGTGTCCATAACATTCCCTCCTGAATCATTGCGTTATGGACAAAGAATGGACAACCCGGGAGGGGCAGGTTACTTACCTCATCAATGCGATGAGACGGCCGGGCTACCTACCGGCTCTGGCACACCCTGCCAGATGTGCGTTGCGTTTTTATCTTTGTCATTTATTATATCATGCCTTCCGGCAAGATACTCCGGTCAATATATTGCGCCGCAGAGGATGCTCACGTTTTCTGGCCGGACCGCCCGGCAAACCAGGCGAAAACAGCCCTGGCGTCCTCCGGATGGCGGGGAGAACAGCCGATGGAGACCGTCCGCCCCGTGTCCATGACAAATTTCATGGCGGGCAGCCTGCGCAGCCCGATCCGGTCGAAGCGCTCCTCCACCCGCTCGATCCTGTCCACAGGGAGGAACAGCAGGCGGCCCCCGCTTCGGCAGACGAGAATACCGGGCAGCAGATGGATCTCCCCCTGCCAGACCCGGCAGACGGGGTGGGGCGCGGCGTATTCCCGCTCCAGCAGGAGGATATCGCCGTCGTTCAGCTCCCGCTGGCCGGCGTGCGCCTGCGCGGCCGCCCGCAGCGCGGCCAGCCCGAGGACCGCCCCGATACCCGCCAGCAGCAGCGGCAGCCGCTCCTTCCCTCCGGACCAGCAGCGCAGCAGAACCAGCAGGCACAGGCCAAAGCCCGCCGCGCACAGCGCCAGCCGTCTCAGCTCGCCGCGCAGAAAATCTCTCCGGATTTTTCCCATAGGCAGCGCCTCCATATTCCGCCCCGGACGCCTCACAGGCTGTCCGGGGTATATTCTCCGAAGCCCTCCCCCAAGACCTCGTGGGCCTCGCAGACGATGATGAAGGCGTTGGGGTCGATGGCGGTCACGGCGGCCTTGATGACCGCAAACTGGCTGCGCTTGAAGGCGCACAGCACCACCTGCTTCCGGTCGCCGCTGAAGCCTCCCTGTCCGTCCAGCAGGGTGATGCCCAGGTCCATGTCCAGCAGCCGCCGGGCCACCGCTTCGCTGCATCCGCTGATGATGTAGGCGATCTTGGCGTTGAGGGAGCCGTAGACCACCGTATCCATGGCCAGACTGGAGATATACATGGCCACGATGCCGTAGAGGGCGTTGTTGACGCTGCGGAAGGTGAGGGCGTAGAAGCAGATCACCGTGACGTCGATGCTCAGGCACAGCCGCCCGATGGAGAGGTTGCGCAGCTTATATTTCAGCAGCCGCGCGGCCAGCTCCGTGCCGCCGGTGGTAGCGCCCACCGTCAGCATCAGCCCCATGGACACCCCCAGCAGTACGCCGCCGTAGATGCAGGCCAGCAGCGGCTCCTCCATGGGCGAAAAGGTGTAAACCGCCGCCATGCCGTCCAGCATCAGGGACCCTACACTCATGGCGTACAGGGAGGAGACCAGCAGCTTCACGCCCTGCCTGCGCACTCCAAGGTAAAAGAGGGGGATGTTCATGACAATAGAGGTGACGCCGATGGGCAGAGCCGGAAGAAAGTGGTTGATGATCTGGGCGATGCCGGTAAAGCCTCCCATGGAGATATTGTTGGGCTGGAAGAACCAGTTGAAGCTCAGTGCGTAAATGGCGCAGCCCAACGTAATCACACCGTATTCATACAGCCGCCGCAGGACCGGACTCTTGTTTTTCATGGGCAACCCCTCCGCAAAAGGGCGGGGCGCCCACCGCCCCGCTCTCTGTATTATTCATCTCATTATACATTTTTTCCCGCCGGTTGGCAAGGGGAAAATCCAGGAGAAGCGGAAAAACCCCTATTCAAGGGCCCGCGTTCGGGAGTGCGGAAAACCTCCGTCCGGGCTGCCTGGCTGCCGGAAAAATTGTTTTCCACACTTTCTAAGATTTAAGAGTTGTTTTTTTCTGTCGAATTTGTTATGCTTAACCTGGTATGAAATTTATCCGGAGAGGAGACCTGCTATGTCCGTCCAAGAACCTGACGTCCGTTTGGAGCATGACGCTCTGGGAACCGTGGAGGTGCCCGCCCGGAGATGCTGGGGGGCGCAGACCCAGCGGAGCCTCATGAACTTTGCCATCGGCACGGAGCGAATGCCGGAAGAGATTATCCGCGCCTTCGCCCTTCTGAAAAAGGCGGCGGCTCTGACCAACCGGGAGCTGGGCCGTCTGGACGGGGACCGGTGCCGCCGGATCACCGCCGCCTGCGATGAAATACTGGATCACCGGTGGGACGATGAGTTTCCCCTGAAGGTCTGGCAGACCGGCAGCGGCACACAGTCCAATATGAACGTCAACGAGGTGGTGGCCCGCCTGTGCGCCCGGATGGCCCCCGAGGGGCCGGAGGTCCACCCCAACGACCACGTGAATATGTCCCAGAGTTCCAACGACACCTTTCCCACCGCCCTGCACATTGCCGCCGTCCTGGCGCTGGAGGATACCCTCCTCCCCGCCCTGAAGCGGACCATTGCCGTTCTCCGGCGGCTGGAGGCTGAGAATGAGGACGTAATCAAGATCGGCCGGACCCACCTCCAGGACGCGGTGCCCCTGCGCTTTTCTCAGGAGATATCCGGCTGGAGGGCCTCTCTGGAGCGGGACCGGGAGATGCTGGCGGCGGCCTTGCAGCCTCTGTGCGGTCTGGCCCTGGGGGGGACCGCCGTAGGCACCGGCCTCAACGCGCCCGCGGGCTTTGCCGGAAAGGCGGCGGCGGTGCTGGAGGAGCTGACGGGCAGGCCCTTCGTCTCTGAGCCCAATAAGTTCCACGCCCTCACCGGCAAGGGGGAGCTGGTCTTTGCCCACGGCGCCCTGAAGGCTCTGGCGGCGGACCTGATGAAGACTGCCAACGATGTGCGCTGGCTGGCCAGCGGCCCCCGGTGCGGCCTGGGGGAGATCACCATTCCGGAGAACGAGCCGGGCAGCTCCATCATGCCGGGCAAGGTGAACCCTACCCAGTGCGAGGCGGTGACCATGATCGCCGTGCAGGTGATGGGAAACGACGCCGCCGTGGGGATCGCCGCCAGCCAGGGGAATTTCGAGCTGAACGTGTTCATGCCCGTGATTGCGTACAATTTCCTCCAGTCCGTCCGGCTGCTGGCGGACGGACTGGACTCTTTCCGGAAAAACTGTCTGGAGGGCCTGCGGGCCAACCGGGAGAAGATGGGGGAATATCTGGACCGCTCCCTCATGCTGGTCACCTGCCTGACGCCCCGGATCGGCTACGAGAAAGCCGCCCAGGCCGCCCTGCTGGCCCACCGGGAGGGCATCTCCCTGCGGGAGGCGGTGCTGCGCGCCGGACTTCTGACGGAGGCGGAGTACGGCGCCCTGGTGGACCCGGAGAAGATGGTATAGCCGAAGTGCCGGGGCGGCTTCTGCTGAAAGATTTCACAGGCAGCGCGGCGGCACGCGCGGCGCGCCTGCGGCATAGAAAGAGAGCAAAACCATGGTTAAAATACTCATTGTAGAAGATGAAAAGCCCATTGCGGACCTGCTGGACATGAGCCTTACCGCGGCGGGCTACTCCTGCGACTGTCTGGACAACGGCACGGACGCCGCCGACGCGGTGGAGGCCAAGCGGTACGACCTGATCCTTCTGGACGTGATGCTTCCGGGGGTGGACGGCTTCGAGCTGATGGAGTACCTGGCGCCTCTGGAGATCCCCGTCATTTTCATCACTGCCCGCAGCGCGGTGAAGGACCGGATCAAGGGCCTGCGCCTGGGAGCCGACGACTATATCGTCAAACCCTTTGAGATCGCGGAGCTGCTGGCCCGGGTGGAGACCGTGCTGCGCCGCTATCACAAGACGGAGAACCGGATCGTGGTGGGCGACGTGGCGGTGGACACCCAGTCCCGGGTGGTCACCCGGGGCGGGAAGATCATACCGCTCACCGCCAAGGAGTATAATCTGCTGATCCTGTTTCTGCAAAATAAAAATATCGCCCTTTTTCGAGAGACAATTTACGAGCGTGTGTGGGAAAATGAGTACATGGGCGACAGCCGCACCGTAGACCTTCACGTCCAGCGCCTGCGGAAAAAGCTGGGCTGGCAGGAGCGGATTGCCGCCGTTTACAAGGTGGGCTACCGGCTGGAGGTAGCGGAATGAAGTTCGCCTGGAAGGTGACGCTGGCGGCGCTGTGCATCCTGCTGCTGTCCACCGGCGTGGGCAGCTATCTGCTCATCTCCCTTTCCTTTCAGTCCGCTCTGGAGCGGGAGATCGACATGGCCCAGGAGGAGATGCAGATGCTGCGCGTCTCCTATGAGGCGGTCTGCGACGCCAGGGGAATCACCCTGGAAAACGTGGCGGAGCGGGGAAGAAGCCTGGAGCGCACACTGAAGGAGGCCGCCTATTTCTCCGACCGCCAGTTCCGGATCACCACCCCCATGGGGAGCCATATCTACTCCACTCTGGACTCCGCCAGCGACCAGGAGCTGCTCTCCCAGATCGGCCGGCGCTCCTCCGGGTATGTGCTGCGCCATGAGGAGAAGACCGGACGGTATCTGCTCCACTGCGCGGGCCCGGTGGCCCTGCCCGACGGGATTCTCTACATGGAGACCATCCGGGACATCAGCCGCCTGTTCAGCGACCGGGAGATCCACTACCAGGTCTACCGCTGGATCATCCTGCTGGTGGTAGGCGTCAGCAGCTTGGTGATGTTCGCCCTCTCCTACTGGCTGACGACCCCCATCCGCTCCCTGGGCCGGGTGGCCACCCAGCTGGCCCAGGGGGATTATTCCCCCCGGGCGCAGGTCATGGGGGGCGATGAGATCAGCGAGCTGGCGGAGAGCTTCAACCGCATGGCGGACGCCGTGGAGAAAAATATTCAGGAGCTGGAGGAGGCGGCCCGGCGGCAGGAGGACTTCACCGCCAGCTTTGTCCACGAACTGAAAACGCCCCTCACCTCCATCATCGGCTACGCCGATATGCTCCGCAGCGGAAATCTGGGCGAGGATATGCGCTTCAAGGCCGCCAGCTACATTTTCTCCGAGGGAAAGCGCCTGGAAAACCTCTCCCTGGCCCTGATGAGCCTGCTGGTAGTGGGGCACAGCACGGCGGACGCCCGTCCGGTGAACATGCGGCGGCTGTGCCAGGAGGCGGGACGCATCTGCCAGCCCGCCATGCGCGCCAAGGGACTGACCCTGTCCGTGCGGGCGGAGGAGGGTGTCCTCCGGGGGGACGCGGCCCTGCTGCAGACCCTGCTGCAAAACCTGCTGGACAACGCCCGGAAGGCCACGGACAGCGGCGGCCAGGTGGTCCTGGCAGGCCGGAAGGACGGAGAGGGCTACCGGATCACGGTGGCGGACCAGGGCCGGGGCATCCCCGAGGGGGAGCTGAACAAGATCACCGAGCCCTTCTACATGGTGGACAAGTCCCGCTCCCGTGCCGAGGGCGGCGCGGGCCTGGGGCTGGCCCTGTGCAAGGAAATCGCGGAACTGCACCGGGGGCAGCTCTGCTTTGAAAGCCGGGAGGGCAAGGGGACCATCGTCACCGCCGGACTGGGAGGTGTGGCCGATGCGTAAGGGAATCGCGGCCGTTGCCGCGCTTGTGGTGGCGGCGCTGATGGCGCTGTCCTTTTTCCTGCCCGAGGGGCTTTCCAATCTCCACGACCAGCAGCTGCTGAACAGCCCGCACATCCAGGTCCAAAACGAGGACTGGGAGGGCTTTGCTGAGAGCATCCAGCTGACGGTGGCGGAAAAGGTGATGCTGCTGCGCAGCGGGACGCTGAATGTGATGGCGCTGACTGCCGGCGAGGTGGAGGGAATGTACGTTCCCGGCCCCGACGGCTGGGAGCTTACCCTGAACGTATCCGGCAATGAGCCCGTTCTCCCGGAGCTAAAGGCGGCCACGGACGAGGAGATCACCTCCTACTTTGCGGAGCTGAACCAAACGTGGGAGGAGCGGCTGGAAGCGGCGCAGGCGGAAATCCGCAGCCTGCAGGCTGTAGGCGGCCTGCCGGAGCTGTGGAGGGAGTCGGAGCCCCTGAACTGCACCGGCTACGGCGAGATGCTGTATATCGACCCGGATACCCGGATGAGCTTCCAGGTGTACAACCTGACCCTCTCCCGGAATACGCTGTCGATGCACCTGATGGCGGACGCCCAGTCCGGGCGCATCCTGTCCTTCAGCCTCCAGTGGGGCCAGGAGGACGCCCCCGCCTGGGGGCTCAGGGGCTCTGCCAATTTCGGCGGCGTCTGGCGCAACTACTGGGATATGGATTCGGTGAGCAGCGACTGGTACGGCGACCACACCCGCAGCATTCTGGAGCGCGCCGAGGAACTCTACCGGAACAACGGCGACTACACCGCCCATGGACAGATCTCCTTCACCTACGACGGCCAGTCCCTGTCCATTCCCCTGGAGTGCGAGGGCTACCGGGGCAGGTCCTTTGTTATCCGCTGGAATATCTGAAAAATATTTACAAAAAAGACACACAAATGATGCTTACAGGAGGCGTAGCGAGGGTAGGATAGCCTTAGAATCTGTATTCACAACCGCAGCACGCCGTCTGGCCGGTCTTTTTCCCGCCATACTGCGTCGATTTCCCTTGCCGTACGCCGGTATGGCAAGGGAAATCTCCCTGTCTGACGAGAAAAATTCTCGTCCATCCGGCATCTCCCGGTTATGAATACAGGTTCTTATCTTTCAAAGGAGACTCTTTCGCAGTATGAAACATTGGGAACGCCGCAGGCGCGGCGTATTCATTCCGCCCGTTCTGATCCTTCTGCTGGCCCTGGCCGCCGCCCTGCCCGCCGGATATCTTCTGCTCCGGAGCGCCGGAAGCGGGCCTGCCGGGATGGTGTCCGCCACTCCCGCCCCGGGAGGGGACCGGCCGGGAGAGCATGCCCTCACCGCCTCCGGCATCCCCTGCACCCTGACGCAGCTGGAGGAGGGGGCGGTTCATACCGGGGACCTGCTCCTGGTAAACAATCAGATTCTCTACCATTTCCCCGAGGAACAGCTCCTGACCTCTATTTACGAGGGAAAGACCGGCAGCTACTATGTCCGGGACAAGGAGGTCTACATCGCCCCCCCAGCGCTGGAGGCGCTGAACCGGATGCTGGACGATTTCCGGGCCCAGGGGGGCAGCAAGACCGTCAACGTGGTGGCGGGCTACCGCACGGAGGCGTTCCAGCAGCACCTTTTCGATCAGAGCGTGGCGCGCAACGGGCGTGAACACGCAGAGGAATTTGTGGCCCAGCCCGGGGGCAGCGAGCATCACACGGGGCTGGTGGTGGACTTCTCTCTCTTCTATGAGGACGGAACCAGCGCCGAGTATCAGGGTACCGGGGAGTACGCCTGGATCAACGGCAACTGCCAGAACTACGGCTGGGTGGTCCGCTATAAAAAGGCCAAGGAACCCCTCACCGGCATCGGGGACGAGCCGTGGCACTTCCGCTACGTGGGCGTTCCCCACGCCGCCGTTATGACCGAAAAGGGACTGTGTCTGGAGGAATATACGGACTACCTCAAGGAATTTCCCTTTGACGGGCAGCATCTGGCGGTAGACTGGGGCGGAGAGCGGTACGAGATCTGGTACTGCCCAGGGACCTCTGCCTACCTGCCGGACAGCGGGGAGTACACCGTATCCGGAAATAACGTGGACGGCGTCGTGGTGACGTGTAAAATTGGATAATGGAGTATCCGGAGAGGTAAACGGCGATGCGTCTCCGCACAGGAAAGACCTCCCCCGTTGGTGAACGGGGGAGGTCTTTCCGGCGCGGCTTAGCGGCGCTCGCGCTTTCTTGCCAGGGCGATGACGGCCAGCACCAGGTTTTCTACCGCCAGTCCGGCGGTGACGGCGATGGACGCGGCCAGAACGATCATGGATACGATGCGCGCTTTTCTCAGCATGGGGGATACCTCCTTCTGATTGGTTGACTATACTGATTTCCGATAAAAAACATACTGACGTCACCGGGCGGACATCTGAGAACAGCAGAGATTTCAGGCTCGAACTGAAAGCTCTTTTTGGTACTTTTTCTCTCGAGAAAAAGTATCACACGTCATCTTCGCTGTCGTCAAAGTCCTCGGCGGACACGTCTACGGCGCGGCCCGCCGCCTTGGCGGCTACCTGGGACTGGCTGCTCATGAGCTTGAAGAAGTCCCGGCGGATGGCGGCCTCCAGATTGTCGGCAACCTCCGGGTTGTCCTTGAGGTACTGCTTGGCGGCATCCCGGCCCTGCCCCAGACGGGTCTCCCCCATGGAGAACCAGGAGCCGGACTTCTGGACCAGATCCAGCTTCACCGCCAGATCCAGCAGCTCGCCCAGTCGGGAAATGCCCTCGCCGTACATGATGTCGAACTCCGCCTCCCGGAACGGGGGGGCCATCTTGTTTTTCACGATCTTGGCCTTGGTGCGGTTGCCGATCAGCTCGCCGCCGGCTTTCAGGGTCTCCACACGGCGCACATCGATGCGCACGGAGGCGTAGAATTTCAGAGCCCGTCCGCCGGTGGTGACCTCCGGGTTGCCGTACATGACGCCCACCTTTTCGCGCAGCTGGTTGATGAAGACCACCACGCAGTTGGTCTTGTTGATGGCTCCCGCCAGCTTCCGCAGGGCCTGACTCATGAGGCGGGCGTGGAGGCCCACATAGCTGTCGCCCATCTCGCCCTCAATCTCCGCACGGGGAACCAGAGCGGCCACCGAGTCCACCACCACCACGTCCAGCGCGCCGGAGCGCACCAGAGCCTCAGTGATCTCCAGGGCCTGCTCGCCGGTGTCCGGCTGGGAGATGAGCATCTCGTCAATGTTCACCCCCAGGGCCCGGGCATAGGTGGGGTCCAGAGCGTGTTCCGCATCCACAAAGGCCACCTCGCCGCCGGCCTTCTGGGCCTGGGCAACGATATGGAGGGCCAGGGTGGTCTTACCGGAGGACTCGGGGCCGTAGATCTCAATGATCCGCCCCTTGGGGACGCCGCCGATGCCCAGCGCCAGGTCCAGGGCCAGAGAACCGGTGGGGATGACCTCCACGTTCAGGTTGGTCTGGTCCCCCAGGCGCATGATGGAGCCCTTGCCGTACATCTTCTCGATGTTCTTCATGGCGGTCTGGATGGCTTCCTTCTTGTCGCTGGCCACGGTTGCGGTCTTTGTCAGCTTTTTGTCTTTTTCGGCCATGGTGTTCTCCTTCTTATGTTGAATTTCCTATCATATTTCAAAAATGGGGACCAGTATTTTCTCAAGGGCGCCGAGGATGGCCCTCACGTCCTCCTCCACTCTGCCGTTTCCGGCAAAGAGGTCCGCGAACAGCTGTTCCAGATTTTCCTCGAACCGTTCCGGCAGGAGGGGGCACCGTTCCCGGCACAGCCGGACCAGCCGCTTCTCCCCGGGATGTGTCTGCTCATTCAGGGCGAACAGGATATCGAAGTAGCTCTCCAGGAACGCCGCTGTGCGGTGGTTGACGCTCACCAGGTCGCCCCGGCCCAGCGCCTTGGCGATCTGCCGCTCATAGGCGGCCAGGGAGCCCCTCAGCAGCCGCCAGTTCCGCTTGATGATCCGTTCCCGCAGCAGGGGCGGGTAGGGCACGTCGAACCGGGCTTTTGCCGCCGCCAGACGGCCGCCCCGGTCGTAAAGGATTTTGCAGGTGAGCAGATTGTGCCACATGCAGGTGGTGTACCCGTTCCGGGGCTGGCAGTCCTCTGCCACGGAGGCCACATCGCGGACGAAGCCATCCAGATCCCGGTAGAGGATGTCGATGTCAACGCCATTGTTCAGGGTACAGTTGTCCTCATACTCCCAGAAGTGATTGCCGATCTCCATGTATCTGCAATAAAGGGTCAGTATCTCCCGGCGGACCGCCTCCGGCACTGGGGAAGTGCAGTAGAGATAGACGTCATAGTCTGATTTTTCATCGTAGGCTTCCCCTGCCCGGGACCCGCCCAGGGCAATGGCCTCCACCTCCGGCAGAGAGGAGAGCTTCGCAAACAGGTCCTCTGCCAGAGGGCCAGAACGATCGTCCGGCATAGCTGCCGCCTCCTTTGTGTGTGATCTCAAAATTCTATGTCGTACCGGGTCCCGTGGGAAAACAGGGTGCCGGTCTCCAGTTGGATGCACAGGAGGACCGTATTTTCGTCCTGCATGTCCACGTGCCCGTTGTTCAGCCACGCGGAAAAGGCCTCCTTCAGCCTGTCCGCGATCCGGCGGTTCTCTTCTTTTCCGATGTACCCCAGATCGACGCCCCTGCCGTGGGCGGTGAACCACTCCCCCGCGATGGCGGCGGCGGGGTTCTGGGCCAGCTGCCGCATTTTGTTGGACAGGGCGTGGGTGATGATGTAAAACGCGCCGTCCTCATAGTAGGCGTTGACGGTTCGGACGTAAGGCTTCCCGCCGCTCTCCGTTGCTAGGGCGATGAGGGTATCCCTGCCGAAACGCTCCGTCAGGATATTTTTCACTTCTTCATTCAGCTTCATAGCAACCTCCACAGCTTTCCTCTCTCAGCGGAAACCGATAGATGCACTTGTGGGTCTCGCCATCCTCGACCCGCATATCGTTGTCCTCCGGCAGCTCTGTGATCTCCAGAAGCTCCCCGCCCAGCCATTCGCAGGTTTTTCGGGAAGGGTAGTTATCCGGGTTGCAGGTGATGATAACATATTCCATCCCGTGACGTTGGGCCAGCTCGAAGAGCAGCAGGCACGCCTTCCCGGCATAATGGCGTCCCCGATAGGGCTCCTCCACCCGGTAGCCGATGTTTCCGCCGTAATAGACGCTCTCGTTATGGCCGATCCGCAGATCGCAGGTCCCCATCCTGTTCCCCGCCATATCGCAGATGGAAAAATGATAGGCGGGTAGCCAGTCCTTTGCCGGGTCGGCCTCCACGGTTTTTTCCAATAGCAGCTGTATCTCTTCGTTTTTCAGAAAACTTGTGTCAAGAAACATATTCGCCGCTCCCTCTGTCAAAGCGAAAACCGAAAAATGCACCTGTGGGACTCGCCGGTCAAGCGCCGCTGTTCGCTGTCCTCCGGCAGCTCCGCGATCTCCAACAGCTCCCCGCCCAGCCACTCGCAGGTCTTCCGGGAGGGTTGATTACTCGGGGCGCATACGATGATGACGTACTCCATCCCCTGCCGCCGGGCCAGCTGAAAGAGCAGTTTGCAGGCCTATCCAGCGTAGTGGTGTCCCCGGTAGGGTTCGTCGATCTGATAGCCGATATTTCCGGCGTAGTACAGGGCCTCGCTGTGCCCCAGGCGCAGATTGCAGCCGCCTATCTGGACACCGGCGCGGTCCAGAATATCGAAGTGGAAAGCCGGGTCCCACTTTCTCTGGGGATTGTCCGGTTCCAGTTCGACCTGCCGGAGGGATATTTCCTCCGTTTTCAGAAGCTCTGTCTCAAGAATCATCGTTATTCCTCTCCGGCGCCGTGCCGTATACCACTCTGCCGGTCCCCTGGGTGTCCGGCAGGATGTTAACGTCCGCGAATCCACCGCTCTGCATCAGCCGCAGCACGGCGTCCGCCTGTCCCGCACCTACTTCAAAGTACATCCGTCCGCCCTCTGTCAGAGCGGCTTTCCAGTTCCGGACGATGGCCCGGTAGAAATCCAGCCCGTCCTCCCCGCCGCACAGGGCCAGATGGGGCTCGAAGTCCTTCACGGACCGGTCCAGCTCCTCCATCTCTCCGCAAGTAATATAGGGCGGGTTGCAGGTGATACATTGGAACGTGCCGATGGACGCCGGAGGCGGGGTCAGGGCATCCAGCCTGTCCGCCTTCACCCGGTCCATGAGGCCGCACCTCCGGACGTTCCGGCGGCAGACCTCCAGAGCCTTCTCCGAGATGTCCCCCAGCAGCACCCGGCAATCGGGGACGTTGACGGCAGCCGCCAGCCCCACACAGCCGCTGCCGGTACAGAGGTCCAGCAGCCGGCACTTCTCCATCCGCCCCGCGAATTCAACAGCGGCTTCCGCCAGCACCTCCGTGTCCGCCCGGGGAATCAGCACCGCGGGAGTGACCTCCAGCGTCAGGCCGTAAAACTCCCATTCCCCGATGAGGTAGGCCACCGGCTCGCCGCCGGTGTGCCGCTCTGCCAGGGCGCGGACGGCCTCCTCGATCTCCGGGGAGGTATACAGGGGGCTGTCCCGGTAAAATTCCTCCCGGGTCTTGCCGCTTCCGAAGCATACGATCTCACGGGCCTCCAGCCCCGCGCCGGGGAAGCCCGCCCGAAGGAACTGGCGGCGGATATCCAGATACAGATTTTGGTAGGTAATCAACTGCTTGTCCCCCGGTTTACCATTCATCCTTGCCCGCCTCGGCGGGGATGACCCGCTTGAGGGCCTCGATGGCCACTTCCATCATGGAATCGTCAGGCTCAAAGGTGGTGAAGTTCTGCATCCAGAGGCCGGGCCGGGCCAGGAAATTGGTCACCGGATTGTCGTGACCTCCCACATAGCGGTTGAATTCGTAGGTGATGCCCACCACAAGAGGCAGCAAAAGCAGCTGGACCAGCATCCGCAGGAAGACATTGTCCACGGGGAACAGGGCAAAGATCACCGTGTTGATGAGAATTGCCGCAATGATAACGATCAGCAGGAAGCTGGTGCCGCACCGGGGATGGTGCTTGGACTGGGCCCGGACGTTGTCCACCGTCAGCTCCAGACCCTTCTCATAGCAGAAGATGGTCTTATGCTCCGCGCCGTGATAGGAGAAGGTCCTGCGGATGTCCTTCATTCGGGACACGGCGATCATATAGGTCATGAAGATGGCGATACGCAGCACCGCGTCCACCAGATTCCGGATCAGGACGCTGTCCGTGAAGCGCTCCACGAAGCTGGCCAGGAAGGTAGGCAGGAGCATAAACAGGCCGATGGAGAAGCAAACGGCCAGCACCACGGAGAAGCCGATGACGGCCTTCTCCATTTTTTCGTTTCCCAGCTTCTGGTCCAGCCATTTCTCGAATTTTGACGGCTCCGCCGTCCCGTCCTCCTCAGGGAAGTAGTCCGCGGAGAACATGAGGGCTTTTACGCCCTTGAACATGCTGTCCAGGAAGGTGACGCTGCCCCGGATCAGGGGCAGACCCAGGATAGGGTATTTATCCTTGATAAGCTTTAATTCCTCTTCCTTGATGACAAGCCCCTCCGGGCCACGGACCACAATACATTGTTTTTCCGGACCGCGCATGAGGATGCCCTCGATGAGGGCCTGGCCTCCAATGGTTGTTTTGAATTGTTTTTCTGACATAGGGGTTCCTTTCTTTATTCGCCCTTCGGGCGAGAGGGAAGCTATTTCTATTCGGCAGCCCGGGGGCTGCGCGCCCCCGGACCCTGCGGGTACTTTTTGTGTGAACAAAAAGTACCCAAAAAGTCACTTAAACCTGCGGTTTAAGAATCCCTTTCTCGGCTTTGCCTGCCCGGCAAAGCCGAGGCGGGGGCCAAAGGACTGTGCGGCGGGGTTTCTGGTTAGACGAAGCCTCCGAATTGCCGGTCCTTCTTCTGCCGCTCTGGTACTTGTAGAACTCCGCCTGCCGGCCTTTCAAAGGGGTACTGCCTGCAAGGGGCACGCGGTCTAGCGGAGCATTCTGCAAGTTTGCACCCTCCCTGCCAGACCCTCGTGCCGAGTGCCGCGAGGCAACCAGTACCATCGGTAGAACCGTGCGCAGAAGTACAAACCGGCATCGGCCCATAGCACTGACAGCAGGCCGGAAATCTAAAGGTCGTAGCGTAACTAATATCCCCCGTAATTCAGGAGGATTCTCAAGGAACGTAGTTCCTTGAGTGACCTTTTGGTGCTTTTCGTTCACACGAAAAGTACGCCCCCGTCCCCGCCCCGGCAGGGGCGAATCTAATCGAAAGATTAGAGCGGGAGGCGGCCCCGCAGGGGCCGCAGATCACTCCGCAGGAAGAGTAATGGTCACCAGACACCCGCCCCCCTCGGCATTGCCGATAGAAAACGTCCCCTCATGGAGCCGGATAATCTCATCACATACCGCCAGCCCGATGCCGCTCCCCCGGGCCTTGGAGGACCCTTTATAAAACTTCTGCTTGACGAAGGGCAGCTCCGCCTCGGGAATGCCCGGACCGTAGTCCCGGACCGTAATGACAATGGCCTCCGCCCCGGCGGTGACGGCGGCGTCGATCCGCCTGCCCGCGCCGCCGTGCTTGGCGGCGTTGTCCAGCACGTTGCAGAATACCTGCTTGAGACGCTCCGGGTCGCTGGGTACCGGCGGAAAAAGCTCGTCGCTGCCCTCGTAGTGTAGCTCGATGTGGTCCTGCTTGAACAGCTCCATATAGGTATAGATGGTATCCTCAAATTCCGCCTGAACGTCCACCGGCTCAATGTTCAGGGTAAACCGTCCGTCCTGCATTTTGGAGAAGTCCAGAAGCTCCTCCACCATGTTGGTCAGACGGCGGGACTCCTTCAGAATGATGCTCACGCCCCGCTGGAGCTGCTGCGGGTCGTCGTCCTCCAGCAGGGTCTCCCCCCAGCCGTTGATGGCGGTAAGGGGCGTGCGCAGCTCGTGGGAGACGGAGGAGATGAACTCCGATTTCACCTTCTCGCTCTTGCTGATCTGGGCCGACATGTTGTTGATGGCGTCGATGAGCTGGCCGATCTCGTCCCGGTAGTGGTTCTCCATCTGGGTGCCGTAGCTGCCTCCGGCAATGCGTTTGGCGGTCTCCGTCACCTCCGCTACCGGTTCCACCACGTTGTTGATGAACACCATATTGGACACGTACACCATCCCCACGCCCACAATCAGCAGTCCCAGAGCCACGCCCACGGTGATGAGCAGCTCCCGGGTCACGGCGGACATGGAAGTGACATACCGCATGGCGCCCACCACCTGATCGTCCAGCAGAAGGGGGGCGCACACAGACATGATGTGTTCCCCGGTGTGGGGGTCCACCCCCCGGAAGGGCTCCATTTTTTTTGTCTGGAAGGCGTTGATGATGTCCGGCGTCCCCGGGGCCATTCCGGCGGTAAGGCCGTAGGAGCTGGCCATGATCCTGCCGGAGGAGTTGATGAACTGCAGCTCCATGATGTCCCGCTCGGAAAACTCGCTGGCAAAGCTGCTGGCCGACTGGTAGAACTCCCGGAAATTGGTTACGGCGTTGCTGGAGAAATATTCGCTGGCGTGGGCAGCCCGGGTTTTCAGCCCGTCCAGCATCATGTTGTAGTAGTAGTTGGCCATAACCACGCAGAAGGTGCCCGCAATGAGCAGCGCCACCACAAAGATGGGGCTCAGGGAGCTGACCAGCCACCGCTTGCGCAGTCCGGTGATTTCAATTTTGTTGTTGGCCATGCCGGCATCCCTCCCCAGGGCGGAAATCTTGGAGCTGCATCGGGTCCGGACCCGCAATCAGAAGCCCCATTTGTACCCGTAGCCCCACACGGTATTGATATAGGTAGGATTCTGGGCGTTGTCCTCGATTTTCAGCCGCAGCCGCCGGATGTTCACATCCACGATCTTCAGCTCCCCGAAGTAGTCCCGGCCCCAGACCATGTCCAGAATCTCCTCCCGGGATAGGGCTTTCCCCGGATTCTCCATGAACATCTTCATAATGGAGTATTCCACCTGGGTCAGTTTGACCCGCTGGCCTTTTTTGGCCAGGGTGCGGTTGCGGGTGTTCAGCAGAAAGGGCTCCTGATAGATCTCCCCCGCCTGTTCCGGCGCCGCTCCGCCGGCCCGGCGGAACAGGGCGTCTACCCGGGCGGTAAGCTCCGCCGGGGAGAAGGGCTTGGTCACATAGTCGTCCGCCCCCGTCATCAGGCCCGTCACCTTGTCCATCTCCTGACTGCGGGCGGTGAGCATGATGATGCCGATGCGGGTGTTGGTAGCCCGGATGCGGCGGCAGACCTCGAAGCCGTCGATCCCCGGCAGCATGATGTCCAGCAGGGCCACCCGGATGTCCGGGTTGTCCTGCAGCTTCTCCAGGGCTTCCTCCCCTGTGCCCGACTCGATGACCTCATAGCCTGCCCGGGTCAGATTGATTACAATAAAGCTGCGGATGCTGGACTCGTCCTCCAGCACCAGGACTTTTCTTGCCATGGCGGGTGTACCTCCTTTTGTTTTGCGCTGTGGGCGTTCTCGCCTGCGGTGCAGAAATTCCGGGGCGGGGCGAAGAACGCGTACCGGCGCCTGTGAATACAGATTCTCAATTCTCCCCCATGCTCATCTGCTTGACGATCACCCGGAACCGCTCCGCGATCTCGGCGGCGTCCACCTCATACAGCCAGTCCGCGTAGTAGTCCGTGTAAGAAACCGCGTAAATGGTCTCCCCCTGGAGACGGAGGATGGACCGGCCCGGCTTTGCTGCCTGGGCCTCCCGGTCGGTGCCTGTGAACGTGTAAATGGTCATCAGCTTCTCCCCCACCACGCTGCCCCGCACGCCGTAGAACTCGGTGGCATGGACGGTGGCGCTGGTATTGACCTGCCGCACGGTAAAATGGCTGTCCCACATCTTTGGAAGCAGCAGGTACCAGCCGTCCGTGGTGTTGTGGTAGGTGATGGCCTCCTGTTCGCTGGAGCCGTCGGTGCGGTAGTTGTGCCAGAAGATTTTCCAATACTCGCTCTCCCGGGACTCCGAGAGGAGCTGCGCCGGCCTCGGCACGGCGGTGGCGCCGTTGCCGGTGATGTCGGTGGGCTGGATCTGGCTGTTCAGATACCGGAAAATCTGGTTGGACACGCCTGTGTCGTCGCTGAGGACAATATTTACCAGCTCCGGCTGGCGGCAGATCAGAATATCGGTGACGGTGTTGCTGGTCTCGTCCTCGCCGGTGACCCTGCTGGTGACGAATACCGCCGTCTTCCCCCCCAACAGCGTGCCGGGCTGCATCCCCTGGAGGGAGGCCACCGGCGCGGACAGCCGGGCGGTGGATTGAAGCTCCAGGCCGCTCTTGCCGCTGTCCCAGTCGTAGTAATCCGCCAGGCTCAAGCCCGTGCCCGTGTCGTCGCTGCGCAGCAGCACCAGCTCCAGATCGTCGTCCCCGTCCAGGTCCACCACCTCGTAGCGGGCATAGGGGGCGCTCATAAGGCGCACCGGCTCCAGGTCCTGCACGGAGTAGACGCTGACGGACTGCACCTCCGCGCTGACACGCCAGCTCACCAGGATCTCCCGGACCCCGTCCCTGTCCAGGTCCTCGTACCGTACGGAGTGGATGGCGGTGCCGCTTCCGTCGATGACGGCGGCCTGCTGGTAGCCGTCCTCTACTGCCCGGAAAATATAGATCCGCAGAGGACGCTCCTCGCTGCTGACCCGGAAAAAGGCCAGGGCCTCATCCGTGCCGTCCCCGTCCAGATCCACCATCTGCACCTGGGGCAGGTTGCTGCCGGCCTGGGGCGGCGCGTATTCCGCCCCCAGGGCCAGCACCTCCGACAGCCGGGCGCTGAGCGCCTTGTATTCCTCCGGCAGCTGGGGCAGAGCGTACAGGTCGTCCACCGACGCGGACATCATGCACCCGCACAGCACCAGCGGCAGCGCCGCCGCCAGCAGGAGGACCCTCCATTTTTTCTTCATTGGCCGCCCGGCCCCCTTTCGCCTGCTGACCGAGGAAAGAGATTCGCCGTTTGGGCGTTTTGATATTCTTCAAACATGGCCTATATCCTATCACAAATTTCACCTCTTTGGTAGTCCCGCGGACTGCCCGGAGGAGATTTTTTCATCCGGACCCTACCGCCGGGGCACCCTGGGCCGGGAGGCCAGCAGCACCCGGCCAAAGCACACCATGCTCCGCCCGCTGTCCCGGGGCAGGAACACGTCCGCGTCCGCCCTGGCCCGGTTCAGGGAGAAGAGGTAGACCATGCCCAGCCCGTCCTGGACGTACTGCTTGCACAGCATCTCGCCGTCTACGCAGAAGATGCCCACGTCCCCGCTGACCAGCGGGTCCCGGTTGACATAGGCAATGGACCCGTCGTGAATATAGGGCTCCATGGAGTCTCCCCGGATGCGTACGGCGAACTCCGCGCCCCGCGGCGTCTCGCCGGTGACGTCAATATAGTCGAAATCCTCGCCGTATACCGGAGACGCGTACCCCGCGGCCGCCGGATTGCGGTAGAGGGGGATCTGACGGACCTCCTCCTCCGGCAGGTTTTTCTCCACCTCCGACTGGTAGGAGGTGAGGGCCTCCGCCACGGCCCGCAGGGTCTGGCGGCCTGTTGTCCGGAGGGAGCGGTAGGCCTTGACCAGCCGCTCCTCCTCCACCGAGCAGGTGAAGCCCTTGCCGGTGAAGGAGTCCTGATACAAATAGTTGGGTTCGATTTCCAATACCCGGAAGAGGCGCAGCAGCACATCCTCCCGCATGGCGTTCTGTCCGTTCTCATAGTTGCTGATGGCGGAGAGACTGACACCCAGCGCCTTGGCCAGCTCTCCCTGGCTGATCCCCAGCTCTTTCCGCCGCTCCCGAAGTCTCTGCCCAAAGCTCATGGCTGTGGCCTCCTTTTCGTTGATACGTATAGAATATATGGAACGAGAAAAAAAGTCAACAGGAAATCTAAAATTATCTCTTGACATTAAGGAACAGATGTGCTACTATAACCCTTGCGAGGGACAGCGATACTGAAATTTTTGAAAGAAAGAGAGGATAGCTGGATTTCACCGGGCACTTGACTGAATTGTTGGAAAATAATTGGTACGATTTGGAAATTGGTGGATGCGCCGGGGCGCTGCGGGGATTGGGCCAGGCCGGCTCCTGGATCGGCTCCCACCAAGAAAAAAGGTCGTGCCAACGGCACGACCTTTTTTCCTGGTGGGAGCGGGTGGATTCGAACCACCGAAGTCGTCGACAACAGATTTACAGTCTGCCCCCTTTGGCCACTCGGGAACGCTCCCCTATGCAATTGTAACGGCTGCCGTCTCAGAGAGAAGGTGGAGCTGGTAGACGGACTCGAACCCCCGACCTGCTGATTACAAATCAGCTGCTCTACCAACTGAGCTATACCAGCACGATTAGCGACGAATCGTATGATAGCAGACTTTCTCTGATTTGTCAACCTAAAAATTTATTTTTGGAGGAATTTTTTTTGCACACAGTACATAAGAGACATCGGGACCTCCAGCGCTCCGCTCCGGCGGCGGAATGCGCCCTGTGCGGCGGAGGGCTGTATCCCGGAGAAACCTGCTGGCGGATATGGGGCCGGGTCCTGTGCGGGGAATGCGCCGGGCCCTGGCTGCTGGACGGGCTGACCTTCTGCCGCGTGCGTCTGCGGGAGGTGAGGAAATGACCCTTCTGCGCATGGCGGCGTCCTACCGGCACAGCGCGGACCTGATCCGCGTGCGGATCATCGCCCTGAAGGACGCGGCCAAAACCGCCGGACCGGCGGAAAAGTCCCAGCTGGAGCAGCGCATCCGTGATCTGAACATCCTGTACCGGGAGACCCGGGAAACCGCCCTGGTGCTGGAGCGGTATTATGACAGGAGGTATCATGCCCATGGCCGCCGCAAATTATCATAATACGCCGAAAAAGTCCCTGATCCTCCGGGACAACGAATTCATGGGGGACCTGGCCGCCTGGGAGCGGGCCAACGCCGGAGACAACGACGAGCAGCTGGACCGCCTGCGCCGCAACCTTCAGAAGGTCCGTGAGCTGGAGCTGACGGAGAAGCAGGCGGAGGCCGTGCATCTCTACTATGACCTGGGGCTGTCCATCCCCCAGATCGCCCAGGAGCGCGGGGTTCACAAGTCCACCGTCTCCAGAACGCTGGCGCGGGCGAGAGAAAGGCTAAAAAGGTACTTGCAATATAGCTGGTAATCTGGTACACTCTCCAATTGCAGGCGGAAAACGCCGGAAAAAGGAGTATGGAGCTATGATTAACACAGCCATGCACAGCCGCTGGGGGAGACTCTCCATGGCGGTATTGGGCGCCTTCATTTACGCGATCGGGATCAACCTTTTTGTGGTGCCGGCGGGATTGATTACCGGCGGCATGATGGGTTTCTGCCAGCTCTTGCGGAGTATTCTGCTGACCCTGCTGGGGATCAAGTCCCTGTCCTTCGATCTCACGGGCATCATTTACTATGTCCTGAATGTCCCGCTGTTTATCATCGCCTACCGCTCTTTGGGGCACATGTTTTTCCGCAATACCCTGTTGTGTACCACGGCCTATACCGTTTTTCTGAGCATTGTTCCCATTCCCTCAACCCCTATCGTGGAGGACATCCTGACCGGCTGCCTGCTGGGGGGCGTAATCTCCGGCGTAGGGACGGGCATTGCCCTGACCAGCGGCTGCTGCGGCGGCGGACTGGACATCATCGGCCTGTATATGTCCAAGAAGGGCGTCAAGATCACTGTGGGCCAGTTCGGCATGGTCTTCAACTTCGTCCTCTTCGCCCTGTGCTGGATGATGTACGACATTCCCACCATGATCTATTCCGTCCTCAATAACATTTTCCACGGCATCGCCCTGGACCGCGCCCACCGTCAGAGCGTCACGGTGCAGGTGCTGATCTTCACCAAGAAGGACGGTCAGGAACTGGATCAGTATATCATGAACAACCTCCACCGGGGCATCACCCGCTGGGAGGGGAAGGGCGTCTATACCGGCGAGGACACCCATATCCTCTGCGTGTGCATGAACAAGTACGAGATCGAAGACCTGCGGGACGCCCTGCGGAAGATAGACTCCAGCGCGTTTTTTATTGTGCAGGAGGGCGTCCACGTCAGCCGGAATTTTGAGCGGCGGCTGTCCTGACGGCCCGGACACAGAAAAGCGAGAGCCCTCTGCCCCGTGATCGGGAGGCAGGGGGCTTTTTCTGCCTCTTCTTGACGCAATTCCCCGATTTTGGTAAAATATGGCAGCAGAAACTGGTGGGGAGTGATGACAAGGATGGAAAAACCTCCTGGAATCGGCGTGCTGCCGGTTCGTGCAGATGCTGGCAATTCTTGTTATGTATATCCTCTATACCTGTGAGAAAAAAGAGTATCTTGAGGTCTTCACGTGCTATACCCTGATATCCATTGTGTTTGCGCTGCACCACAACAGAAAGATGGAAGTGTTTGATACGATTATCCGGCCCGAATAGAGTTTGCTTACCGTGTCATTTCTTATTGTACGTACACTGATAAAAATTTTCGCAAAAAGCGCAGTAAGACCTATTGCCTATCGTTTCTTGTTAAAAATAAATAACCCGAAACGATATTGCATCCGGACTGGTTTGTGTGCATTCTATTAGCATCCACAAAAGAAAGGAAGGTCCATCCGAAATGAAAAACAAATTGTCAGTACTACTGGTATCGCTACTTCTGTGCCTCACGCTGTTTCCGAGTCAGGCTATGGCTGCCTCGGCTTCAGTTCCTGAACGCCTGTCTGCCGTTTCAGAAACTATTGATTCTGAAAAGAAAGAATGTCCTAAAGAGCCGGAAATTTCGGAGATGCCCGCACCTCAGTCTTATATACTGGTCCAGTCAGAAGACCCGGGCTGGTCTATGGAGGTACATTAGAAAGAGAACTCCTGACCCAGCCGTACTCTGGCGTCCCGCTCCAGGAAAAGGCGGTCCCGGTCATTCCCAATTGCTTTATAGACATGGTAGGCGCAGCGGTAGTATTCTATACATTTCTCCCGGTCGCCTTTATAAAACCAGCATCCTCCCAAAAGGTCCAGAAGCCCGGGCAAAAATTGATAATGAGCATATTCCACGCAGACCTTCCAGCCCAATTCTGCAATCTCAAGTGCATCATCGTATCGCCCGTCCAGAAGGAGTGTATGGGTATAGTTATGCGCCACTAAAGCAAACTTTCCGGCATATCGGGACAAATCGCAATAGTGCTTCTGCACATATTTCAGCAATTGACGGTAAATGTCAATTGCTTTTTTTAATTGTCCCATCTGCGCATAGTCACAAGCAATCGCATTCAGCAGCGAAGTCTCCTCCAGACTGTACAAACCAAGATTGATCTCTTCCAAGTCCAGATCAGGGGTTGTGAGGTGTAGGGCCTCCAGCAGCAGTTCTAATTGTTCCTCTGGGCTATAGGGCCCATCCGGCTTCCCGAAGATAGATTTTTTGGATAAAATGTATTGCTGAATAATTCTTTCGTCTACTTCCGCAAGTCTTTCCAATTCATCCAGCTTTTTCAGGCCCTCTGTACGGATGCTGGGCCGCTTTTCGGGTGTTGCACGCTCAAATCGAATGACATCCGCAGTAATCTCATCCTGTAAGACCTTGATCTCCATTTCGTTCTTACTCAGCAGGGCAAAATAACGATCATCCGGCAAACCCAGCCGCTGTAAAAAAGCGCAGATACGGCTGTAGGAAGGGGTTTGCTTACCGTTTTCCATGCGGGAAACGGTAATAGGTTCGCAAATTCCCGCACAAAGCTGTTCTTGGGTGATGCCCCGTTTCAGCCGCTCCTGCCGGATGTACTCGCCAAGGAATTGCTCTCTCATGCAAAATCCTCCTAATCTCAAAGTACTATTCATTATGAGACATTTTAAGAGTCTAGTCAAGGGTCAAGCTGTCGTTTTGTGTTATTTTCAGGGAACATATACCGATATGGTCATTTGCAGCAAAAAATGGTAACCTCCAATTGTTCTCGGGGATGAGAAAGAACAATATGTTCTTGACACAAAAAACAAAAGGAGTTATTGTAATGCGTAGGAAAAAGTTTTTTAGCGCGATACTGCTGAGCTTGGTGATATGTCTCACCACCCCAAATGCATGTCCTGCTTAATACATAAAAAACAGGGTGGACAAGGCTGGCCTGATGGTGCCTGCCATGTCCACCCCTGCGCTATGTTCACCTGCATGCACTCTGCCAAAATTTTCTGTGGGAGATATATCACAAATGACAGATTTACGTTCAAAGTATCTGCCAGCCATTTTCATCCTCTTTGCCGGAACTCTCCTGCTCCTGTCCGCATGGATTTTTCTGGAAAACCGCCACATCACGCAGCTGGAAGACATGCTGCGGGAGACCCGGATAGAACTGGGGAGGGCCCGGCTGGAGGCGGCCCGGAGCCGTGAGCCGGACCCATCCGCCGGAGAACCGCCGGAATCGGAAAATACCGTCCCGGACAGAGCGGTCCCCGGCGAGGGACTCTCGGCAGCGGACATTCTGGCTGGGACCCGGGTCATCGCGCACGGTATGGGCGCTGTGGATGAAATATGGACCGAGGGCAGCGCGCCGCTGAACTGTCTGGAGGGATTTCTGGAGCGGTACGAGGCGGGGGTGCGGGTGTTTGAAGCCGACCTGCGCCTGACCCGTGACGGCAAGGTGGTCCTCCGCCATGACTGGTGGCCGGCCGACTGGCAGGAGGGGATCAACGGCGCCTCTGTACCTACCCGTGAGGAGTTTTTGTCCAAGCCCATTTTCGGCGTATATACACCGCTCTCTTTTCGTGACCTGCTGTTGCTGCTGAAGGAATACCCCGATGTCTGCATCATCACCGACACCAAGTTCACCGATCCCGATGTGATCTTTATTGAGTTTGCGTCCATGCTGGCGGACGCCCGGGACCTTGGCTGCCTTGGCCTGTTTGACCGGATTGTCATCCAGCTGTACAGCGGCGTCATGCGTCAGTGTCTGGACAACATCTACCCCTTTCCCCACCGGATCTACACCCTCTACCCACACCGCAACCACCAGACCGCCCCACCGTTCCCGGAGCCGGCCCCGTACACCCCGCAGAACGGCAATGAGGCC
>ERZ779621.102-NODE-102-length-60527-cov-13.370816_pt1 | contig 60527 bp, 67 predicted proteins | sample MGYA00514215_ERZ779621 | MGnify/ENA primary metagenome ERZ779621 (study PRJEB29562, sample SAMEA4376715) | mouse gut metagenome | isolation source: Cecum | study: EMG produced TPA metagenomics assembly of the A DSS colitis mouse model was used to assess the...
GTCATTTCCATATCCGCAAAAAGAAGTTGACAACACAACTTTCCGGGTGTATGATACGAAAGTTGCATCATCAACTTCTGACACCCCGCAAAGGAGGCACCGGAATGGTGGAGCGGTTTGCGCGTTTCTCCCTGGCTATTTTTGAAATTTCCCGCTGCTGGCACAGGCTGGCGGCAGAGGAGATGGCGGCCTATGGACTCAGGGGCGCCCACGCTATCTACCTGACCGCCATGTACCGCTGTAAGGACGGGGTCACCGGACCCCAGCTGTGCGAGCTGTGCGGCAGGGATAAGTCCGATGTGTCCCGCACCATCGCCGTCCTGCAGGAAAAGGGTTTTGTGACCAAGGAGGGCGTCAATCAGAGCCTCTATCGGGGTCTGCTGAAGCTCACCGGCCAGGGCCGGGCCGCGGCGGAACAGGTCTGCAAACGGGCCGCCCTGGCAGTGGAGCTGGCGGGAGGAGATCTCAAGGAGGAGGAAAGAGAATGCTTTTACAGGGCGTTGGAGTCCATTGCCGGGCGCCTGCGGGAAATCAGCCGGGAGGGACTCCCAAAACAGCCATGAATCCCCTGATAAAGTCCTGCTGCAGGGCATACCAGCTGGCCTTCCGGCTGGCCATGCCTCTGCTGCCCTACCGGGAACCGGAGCGGCTGGAGAGCATCCGCGCCCTGCCGCCCCTGCTGGAAAGGCTGGGGCTGGACGCGGTCCTGCTGGTTACGGACCGCCCTCTCCGGGAGGCCGGAGTTACCGGACCGCTGGAGGAGCTGCTGAGACGATCCGGCATCCGGTGCGCCGTCTATGACGGCACCCGGGCCAATCCCACGGTTCAGAATGTAGAGGAGGCGCGGGAGCGGTATCTGGCGGAGGGATGCCGTGGGATCATTGCCTTCGGCGGCGGCTCCTCCATGGACTGCGCCAAGGCGGTGGGAGCCAGAATCGCCTGTCCCCGGCGGAGCGTCAATCAAATGCGCGGCCTGCTGCGGGTACTGCGCCGCCTGCCGCCTCTGATCGCCATTCCGACCACCGCCGGAACCGGCAGCGAGGTAACCGTTACCGCTGTCATCACGGACAGCCTGCGGAAACACAAGTACACCATGAACAACTTCACCATGATCCCCCATTACGCGGTGCTGGACCCGGCGGTTACCCGGACCCTGCCGCCCCCTCTCACCGCCGCCACAGGCATGGACGCCCTGACGCACGCGGTGGAGGCGTATATCGGAGGCTCCACCACCAGGGAGACCCGGCGGCTTGCCCTCCAGGCGGTGCGGCTCGTTTTTGAGAATATCGAGGCCGCATATCGGAACGGGGAGGATCTGGAGGCCCGGAAGAACATGCTCCATGCCGCCCACATCGCGGGCATCGCCTTCTCCAAGTCCTATGTGGGCTACGTTCACGCGGTGGCGCACTCCCTGGGCGGACAGTACAACACGCCTCACGGCCTGGCCAATGCGGTGCTCCTGCCGGCTGTGCTGGAGGCTTACGGCCCATGCGTCCGCCGGAAGCTTTGTGAACTGGGCCAGAGCGCCGGCCTGCCGGCGGCGGATTCCGAAGAGGCGGGGGCAGCCGCCTTTATTTCCGCCATCCGGCAGCTCAGCCGGCGGCTGGGCATTCCGGAGAGGCTGCCGGGCATCCGGCGGGAGGACATACCCGTCATGGCGGCCCACGCCGCCCGGGAGGCCAACCCCCTTTACCCTGTCCCCCGGCTGATGAGCGCGGCGGAGCTGGAGCGGTTTTATGACGCCATTTCTCAATAAACAGAGGGAGGACCTATGAATATCCACGAAATCGTTGAAAGCCAGCGCCGCTTTTTCCGCACCGGGGCAACCCTGCCGGTATCCTTTCGCAGAGAGATGCTCCAACGGCTTCTGGACGCGGTAAACCGCTATGAGGCGGAAATCGGAAAGGCCCTGGCCGCCGACCTGGGCAAGAGCGGCTATGAGAGCTTCATGTGTGAAACCGGCCTTGCGCGGGGGGAGATCAGCTGGATGCTCCGGCATGTGGGCCGTCTGGCGCGGGAGCGCACCGTCTCCACGCCGCTGGCCCAGTTCGCCGCCCGCAGCTTCCGGAGACCCTCTCCCTACGGCGGGACTCTGATTATGAGCCCCTGGAACTACCCGATTCTGCTGACCCTGTCCCCTCTGGCCGACGCCATCGCGGCGGGGAATACCGCCGTGGTGAAGCCCAGCGCCTACGCCGCCGCCAGCGGCGCCCTGCTGTCGAAGATGATAGGCGAATGCTTCCCGCCGGAGTATGTGGCCGTGGTCACCGGCGGCAGGGAGCAGAACGCCGCGCTGCTGGAGGAGAAGTTTGATTTTGTCTTCTTTACCGGCAGTCAGGCCGTGGGACGCGAGGTCCTGCGCCATACGGCTGAGCGCCTGACTCCGGCGGTGCTGGAGCTGGGGGGCAAAAGCCCCTGCATTGTGGACGAGACCGCCAGACTGCCCCTGGCCGCCCGGCGGATCGTATTCGGCAAGTACCTCAACTGCGGCCAGACCTGCGTAGCCCCGGACTACATCCTCTGCCACAGCAGCGTGAAGGACCGGCTGGCAGAGCTGCTGTGCAGGGAAGTCCGGCGGCAGTACGGCGAAAATCCCCTGCGGAATCCGGATTACGGCAGAATCGTCAACGAAAAGCATTTCCACCGCCTGCTGGGGCTGATCGGCCGGGACAAAACGATCCTCGGCGGGCAGTCCTCCCCGGAGACCCTGCAAATCGCCCCCACCATTCTGGACAATGTCGCGGAGAGCGACCCGGTGATGCAGGAGGAGATTTTCGGACCCATCCTGCCCATTCTCACCTATGACCATTTTGACGGGCTGTATGAGCGGCTGGCGGATAAGCCCAGACCCCTGGCGCTGTACCTGTTTTCTGAAGACCGGAGCCGGATCCGGGAGGCCATGGGCCGTTTTCAGTTCGGCGGCGGGTGCGTCAACGACGTGGTCATCCATCTGGCCACCAGCGCCATGGGCTTTGGCGGCGTGGGGGAGAGCGGCATGGGGGCCTACCACGGCCGGGCGGGATTTGAGGCATTTTCCCACTATAAGAGCATCGTGGACAAGAAAACCTGGATGGATCTGCCTATGCGCTACCAGCCCTACCAGAAGAAGCTGTACGGCCGGCTGCTGCACATATTCCTTCGATAAATCATCCAAAATGTGAGGAAACCTTTATGGAAAACACTGCAAGGACCCAAAAGCGCGGGAAGAAAATTGTCCTGGGCGTTCTGGCGGCGGTTCTGGCGCTGCTGCTGGTACTGGCAATCGCCATTTTCGCCCTGTGGCACAACGAGCTGCTTTCCATGGCCAGCATGAAGCTTCTCCGGGAGCGGGACGACAGCCATATGGACGGGGCCGTATACATCATGGACGTGAAGGGCGGATTCTACCTGGACGAGTTCGTCGCCCAGGGCGGAGCCTCCAGCGACGCGGAGCTGATCTCCTTTATTACCGGCAACATCACCAGGGGACTGATTCCCATGAGCATCAGCGAGTCTGAGATCGCCTGCTCCTCCTTTACCGCGGAGACGCCGGAGGGGGACCGGCTCTTTGCCCGGAACTACGATTTCTCCAAGACGAACACCTGCATTGTCCGCACACAGGCCAACGAGGGCCGCCATGCCTCCATCTCCACTGTGGACCTTCAGTTTCTGGGCCTGGATGTGGAGAAGAACGTGGAGGGCCTGGCCAACCGGATCACCTGCCTGGCCGCGCCCTATATTCCTCTGGACGGCATCAACGACGCAGGCGTGGCCTGCGGCATCTACATGACCTATCAGGGCGGGGACGCCGTGCCGACGGACCAGCAGACAGACCGGCCCGACATTACCTCCACCACGCTGCTGCGGCTGATCCTGGACTACGCCGGCAGCGTGGAGGAGGCGGTGGAGATCGCCTCCGGCTATGACCTCCACGACTCCGCCAAAACCTCCTATCACTATATGGTGGCTGACGCCAGCGGCAGAAGCGCCATTCTGGAGTGGGCGGGTGAGACCGGCGCCACGGACACCGACGGGACGCGGCGGGAACTGGTGGTGACCTGGAACGACGGGGACAGCCATATCGGCGGGGCCGAGGCCGCCAGCGATGTCCAGTGGATCACCAATTTCATCATCCAGCCCGGCTACTACGGATCGGACGGGGAGAAGAAGGGGTACGACCGTTACCTGCGCATCGGCGAGGAGCTGGCCCGGACCGGCGGCATGGTGGAGGATGAGCAGGCGGCCATGGACATCCTGGCCATTGTGGGCCGCAGAACCTGGAACAACGATGACAGCAACAGCTGTACCGTCCACAGCGCTGTCTATAACCTGACGGACAGATCCGTGCTGTGGGTTCCCAATGAGCATTACGGGGAAGACGGAGCGGTTTACCGGTTTGAACTGGACCGGTAAGCGCGGGGCATACGCGGCATTCTCTGCGTGTCAAAAAAGCGGCTGCGCCGCTTTTTTGACACGCAGAAATACTTTCACCGGCAGGCGAAACTTAAAATAGCAATTATGGGAAACCTGTGTTATACTGGTAAATACAACTATTGAGAATTAGAAGAAAAACCAAGGACCGGAGGAGTGGATATGGCCATCAATAAAGCAATGCGGGCAGCGCTGAGCATCCTGTCCTACCCGGAAATCGACGTAAAAAAGACGTACCTGGTGGAACGGGAGGTGCAGAAGCTGCTCTCCCGCCGGTTGAAAAACCCCGCTCTTTACACTGTTTGGGAGCATCCTGTTCCCAGCGGCATCCATAATGTCCCTGTGCGCGTCTTCCGGCCCGCCGGGGTTCCCGGGGCCGCGCTGCTGCTCTTCTTCCACGGCGGCGGCTGGGTCACGGGCACTGTTGACAGCTACGACGGCGTATGCGCGGATATGGCCGCCATGACCGGATGCGTTGTGGCCTCGGTGGACTACCGCCTCGCGCCGGAGTACCGCTTCCCCGCCGCGCCGGAGGACTGCTACGCCGCCGCCCGGGAGGTATTCCGCCATGCCGGGACGCTGGGCGTGCGGCCGGAGGACATTGTCCTCATCGGGGACAGCGCCGGCGGCAACCTGGCCGCGGCCGTCTCCCTGATGGCCCGGGACCGGGGGGAATTCCGTCCGGGCCGGCAGATACTGATCTATCCCGCCCTGGACAGCCGCCATTCGGAGGACTCGCCATACCCCTCCGTGCGGGAAAACGGGACGGGCTACCTGCTGACCGCCAAGCGGGTGAGGGACTACATGGCCCTCTACCGCTCCTCGGACGAGGACCTGACAAACCCCTACTTTGCCCCGCTGCGCGCCTCCAGCCTTGCAAACCAGCCGGATACCCTGCTCATCACGGCGGAGTACTGCCCGCTGCGGGACGAGGGCGAGGCCTACGGCCGGCGCCTTCGGGAGGAGGGAGGCTTCGTGGAGATTCACCGGCTCCCGGACGCGCTCCACGGCTATTTCTCCCTTCCTGTCCGGTTTTCGCTGGTAAAGCAGACCTACGGGATCATGAACCGCTTTTTGGAGAGACGCCATGAATAACAGGAACATACCCCCCTGGTGGACGCTGGACAACGCCGCGAAAATCTTCCCCTCCACCGGCTCCGCCCACGACTCCAAGGTGTTCCGGTTCGTCTGCGAGCTGCGGGAGCCGGTGGACCCCCAGCTTTTGCAGGACGCGCTGGACAAAACGGTGGAGCGCTTCCCCATGTACCGCTCTGTGATGAAGCGCGGGTGGTTCTGGTACTATCTGGAGGACAGTCCGCTGCCCGCCCGGGTCCGCCGCGAGGAGCTGCCCCCCTGCTGCCCGATTTATCCCTCCGTCCGCCGCAGCCTGCTCTTCCGCGTCCTCTACTACCGCAGGCGGATCAGCCTGGAGGTCTACCACGCTCTGACAGACGGCACCGGCGCGCTGAACTTTCTGTGCGCCTTGGTTTACGAATATCTGCTGCTGCGCTGCCCGGACGAATTTCCCCGGCCCGTTCCGGCTCTGCCCTACGATGCCTCCCAATCCCAGCGGCAGGCGGACAGCTTCCAGAAATACTACGAGAAGCCTGCGGGCCGCTCCATGGAGCGGTCTCCCGCCGCCTATCAGATCCGGCGGGAGCGCCTGCCCAGAAACCATCTCGCCATCCTTGAGGGCCAGATGCCGCTGGACCAGGTCCTCGCCTGTGCCCGGGAGAGGGGCGTTACATTGACGGAACTGATGACGGCGGTTTTCCTGCGCGCCATCCACGCGGGGATGCGGGTGCGGGACCGCAAGAAGCCGGTGGTCATCACCATCCCCGTCAATCTGCGCAGCTACTTTCCCTCGGAATCCGCCAGGAATTTCTTTGCCACCATCAATGTCGGCTATGACTTCAGCAAGGGCGAGGACAGCCTGGAGGCTGTTTTGAAGGAAGTCAGGCGCAGCTTCCGGAAAAACCTGACGGAGGAGAAGATCCGGGAGCGCATGAATGCCCTGTGCGCGCTGGAACACAGCGTTCCTCTCCGTCTGGTCCCTCTTCCGCTGAAGGACGTAATCCTGCGTATTGCGAACATGATCGCCGCCCAAGGCGTGACGGCTTCCTTTTCCAATATCGGAAAGGTCTCCATGCCGAAGGAGATGGAGAAGCTGATCCATCTGTTCAGCGTCTTTGCAAGCGCGGGGATGCTGCAGGCCTGCGCCTGCTCCTTTGGCGGCGTGTATGCCGTCAGCTTCGCCAGCCCGTACCGCGTGTGTGAGACGGAGCGCGTTTTTTTCCGTGAACTGACACAGCTGGGGATCAAGGTGGTCCTGACCACCAATCTGCCGCCGGAGATGGAGGTGCGTTAGAGATGCTGTACTGCGAAAAATGCGGCGTATATCTGTCCGGCTCCATGGACCGGTGCCCCCTCTGCCAGGGGGAGGTGACCGGAGAGCCGGAGGAGGACGCCTATCCCGCCCTGCCTGAGACGGCGAGGCCGTACGGGCTGGCGGTCCGTCTGGCCGCGCTGCTCACGGCTGCCGCTTTGACTGTGTGCGCGGCAGTCAATTACTGCTTTCCCCAGGGAGGCTGGTGGTTTCTGTTTGTGGCGGCGGGACTGGGCAGCGCGTGGCTGCTGACCGGCATCGCCTTCTGGAAGCGGCGCAATCCGATGAAGGCGATTGTCTGGCTGCTGGCCGCCGTACCGGCGCTGGTGCTGGCATGGGACTGGCGCACCGGATTTATAGGATGGTCCGTCAACTTCGTTCTGCCCTGCTTCATCCTCTGTATGCAGCTGGCCGCCGCCGGAGCCGCGCGGATTCTGCGGCTGCGTCCGGCCGACTATCTGCTCTGCCTGAGCATTTGCATATTGGCGGGATTTCTCCCGCTGATTCCGCTGTTTTGCGGAGCGCTGTGGATGATCTATCCCTCGGTGGTATGCGCGGGCGTCAGCGCCATTTCGCTGTCCGCGCTGCTTCTGTTCCGGGGGTCCGCGCTGAAAGCGGAGGTCATCCGCCGGGGGCATCTGTAATACGATTTTCTGAACTGCTTTCAGCGCCTGTCAATGATGGCTGAACGCTGCCGGCATCCGCGGCATGTATTGTACTCCGGCAAGAAGAATCACGGAACTTTATTAGGAGAATAAATTCCGGTTTTGCCGGGGGAATTTTGCCTTTTGGTGAAATCCCCTTGATAAATACTTTTATGGACAAAAAACAACGGGGAGGCTGTTCAAAATGAACGTTCAAGAGGGGCGTATGCCCTACCTGGGATATGAGACCTGCTATCGCGTGGTGGGACGGAGCGCAGAGGGCAAAGCGCCTCTTCTGCTGCTTCATGGAGGCCCCGGCTCCACCCACAACTATTTCGAAGTCCTGGACGGTCTGGCGGAGCTGGACGGCCGTCAGCTCATCATGTACGACCAGCTGGGATGCGGCGGGTCCTGGGCGGAAGCGAAGGGGCTCTGGAATATGGAGACCTGGCTCAACGAGCTGGCGGCGCTCCGGGAGTACCTGGGGCTGGAGGAGGTTCATCTGCTGGGCCAGTCCTGGGGCGGGATGCTTCTGCTGGAGTATGTCTGTACGCGCCATCCGGCTGGGGTGAAGAGCATCATTCTCTCCAGCACCCTCCCCTCCTCCCGGATGTGGGGAGAAGAGCAGCACCGGATGATCCGCTTTCTGCCGCCGGAAATGCGGCAGGCCATTGCCCGGGCGGAGTCCTCCGGGGACTACACCCAGGCGGACTACCAGGCGGCGGAAGCGGAATACATGCTGCGCCACGCGGGAGGCCCGGTGCCTCCGGACGGCCCGGAGTGCCTGCTGCGCCCGTCGCGGAAGGGCCGGCAGTCCTATTTGGAGGCATGGGGACCCAACGAGTTCACCCCCGCCGGTACCCTCCGGGACTTTGACGTAACGGAGCTGCTGCCCGGCATCCGGCAGCCCGCACTGGTCATCAGCGGCGGAAACGACCTCTGCACGCCCTACGTGGCCAAATATCTGTACGACCATATCCCCAACGCCCGCTGGGAGCTTTTTCGGGACTGCCGTCACATGTGCTTTTTGGAGGATACTCCCCGGTACACCGCTCTTTTGCGGGAGTGGCTGAATGCCCATGATTGACCGGTGACGCCTTTTTGATAAGACGCCTGCGGCGTTACCCGGACCGGTCTCGTACGTTCTTTTTCAGAGGTTTTGCCGCCCATGGAAGAGGGCGGGGCAGAACCGAAAAAACACGTGACAAATCCGCCGCGAATGTATATAATGGGGTGAAAATGAGAGGAAGGAGCGCTTTTTATGAAAGCCTTCAAGGAGACCGCCCTGGCCCTGGCGCCGGCTTGGCGGGAACTGTTTTTTACCCTCCACCGCTGCCCGGAGCTGGGACGGCAGGAACACCGGACGGCGAAGCTGATCCGGGAACGGCTGGAGGCGCTGGGCATCCCCTGTACGCCTCTGGCGGACACCGGGACCATGGCGGTCATTCAGGGGGGACGCCCCGGGAGGACCATCGGCTTCCGGGCGGACATCGACGCGCTGCCCATCGAGGAGGACTCCGGCCTGCCCTACGCCTCCCATGTCCCCGGAGTGATGCACGCCTGCGGCCACGACTTCCACACCGCCGCCCTGCTGGGCGCGGCGGAGCTGCTGCTGGGATGCCGGTCAGAGCTGCCCGGAACGGTAAAGCTGTTCTTCCAGCCGGACGAGGAGGGAGACGGCGGCGCGGCCCGGATGATCGCGGAGGGTTGCATGGAAAATCCGCGGGTGGACGCCATGCTGTGCTGCCATGTGGAGAGCGGCCTGCCCACAGGGAAGCTGTGTACCCGCAGCGGCCCGGTGTGCGCGGCCTCCAACCCCTTTGCCGTCACCCTGCGGGGGAGGGGGTCCCACGGGGCCAAACCCCACCTTGGGGCGGACGTGATCGTGGCCGGAGCCCAGATCATCACCGCTTTGCAGACCATTTCCAGCCGCCGGACCTCCCCCACGGAGCCGGTGGTGGTGACGGTGGGGTCCTTCCACAGCGGAGAGGCGGGCAACGTCCTGCCGGAGGAGGCCCGGTTCACCGGCATCCTGCGGACCATGGGCGGCGAGGCCCGCGAGCGGGTGAAAGCGGACTTCCGGGCCGTCGTCTCCGGCATCGCCGCCGGAATGGGCGTGGAGGCTGATATCGAGATCTTCGAGAGCTACCCCGGCTGCATCAACGACCCTGCTGTGACGGCTCTGCTGATGGCCTCCGCCCGGAAGGTGCTGGGAGCGGAAAACGTGGAGGAGCAGGGCGCGCCGGCTCTGGGGACGGACGACTTCGGCTATTTCTGCGACGCCGCGCCGGGGTGCTACTACTACATCGGCGTGGGGAACGAGGCAATGGGCTGGACATACCCCAACCACAACCCCCATTTCGCCGCCGACCCGGAGGCCCTGCCCCTGGCCGCCGCCGTGGAGGCCCAGGCGGCCTATGACTACCTGCGTCAGGAGGAAGGAACATGATATTCCCGCCGAAACTGAAAAAGGGGGACACCATCCTGCTGATCTCCCCCTCTTCTCCCCTTACCGCAGACCAGCCTGTTGAGGAGGTCGCCGCCAGCGTGGAGGCCCTGGGGTTCCGGGTGAAGATCGGGAACTCCTGTCGGGGGGCCGCTCCCAGCGGCTACGCCGCCGCGCCGCCGGAGGTCAAGGCCGCCGATCTGAACCGGGGCTTCGCGGACCCGGACATTGCCGCCATCTGGTGTACCCGGGGCGGCGAGACCGCGTGGCAGATGCTTCCCCTGCTGGACTATCCGTGCATCGCCGCCCATCCGAAGCCGCTGATCGGGTTCAGCGACGTCACCAGTCTGCATCTGGCCATTGCCCAGCGGTGCGGCCTGGTGACCTTCCACGGTCCAATGGCCAGCTGGACCCTCGGGCGGGAGCAGGAGGACTTCACCTGGCACAGCCTCCGGGCGGCGCTGGAAATGGGGGCGTGCCTGGACATCCAGAACCCGCCTGGAGAGGAGATCAAACCCCTGCGTCCCGGCCGGGCCTGCGGGCGGCTGACCGGCGGCAACCTGTCCCTGGTCTCCGCCTCCATGGGCACCCCCTGGCAGATCGACGCGCGGGGCTGCATCCTCTATCTGGAGGACGTGAGCGAGGAGGTCTACGCCCTGGAGCGGATGCTGTACCAGCTTCGGTATGGCGGTGTTCTGGACAGCGCGGCGGGGCTGGTGTTCGGGGCGTTCACCGATTGCCGCAACGCCCGCCGGGCGGACTACGGACCGGAGGCGCTGCTGCGGGACTTCTTTGCCGGATGGCCCAGGCCGGTGCTGTATAACGTCCGCTCCGCCCATTGCAGTCCCATGGTGACGCTGCCCATGGGGACCGCATGTACCATCGACGGCGGCGCGGGGACGATGACGGTCCGCTGTGGATGTTAGCGCCTGTGTCATACCTCCCCGCGCATGTCGTGGCGGCTGGTTTACCGTCCAAACTTCGCAAAACCTTGCAATCCCCACCCGCTGAGATACCAGACAGCCTCTTGGACGCTCGCCGCTTTTTGATACATAAAGAAATGGACGGCCCCAGCCGTCCATTTCTTTATGCTCTTAGTCCAATATGACGGACTCCTTCTTGCCCTTTTTGTTCCGGGGATACTCCCTGATTCTGGTCACATACTCCAGATTGACCGCCTGCAGCTGGCCCCGGGCGTCCTCTATGAGCATCCCGCTGCCGCTGACCTCCCGGATGATCCCCGCTATGCTGCCGTCATTGGAGTTGATGGTGTAGATGATGCACTCCTTGCCGGTAAACTGCTTTGCCAGCGCCTCCATGGCCTCAGCCTCCTTTTTCCTGTTTTTGATATGATGCGCGACCGCCGCTATCCTCTGTTTCTTCCCCTGCTGGAATATCACAAAAAACAGAAGCCACAACACAGGTATCCAATACCACAATTCCTCTCCCCTCCTCAGACATGGCCTATGCCTTGATCTCCGCCCTGCCATAGCACAGCGCGCTGAGTGCCAGCAGCGCCAGCGCCAGCAGGATGCCCGCCGCGCACCACATGGCTGGACTGAGCAGCCCGGTCAGGAACGCGATGCCCCTCCCGATTTGAGCCAGCAGGCTGCCGCCGCCATCCGCCGCGGCTTCCACGCTCTTCATAACGATCAAGGGCAGGAAGCACAGCGGGAACCACACGGCGGCAAAGCCTTTGGCCCCAAACCGCAGCAGCAGCGCGCCGAAAAGGAAGTCCAGAAGGCAGACGCCCAGAATGAGGACCAGGCAATGCCACCACTCCAGCACGCTGAAAATGTCCAGATCCACCTCCCAGCCGGGATAGATGGCGGCGTACAGACGCAGCTCCAGCTGATTAAGCACCCACGCGAAGACCACGCCCACAGTGCAGTTCATCAGAGTCAGAACCGGGTCCACCAGCATGTAGGCTCGCCGGGTGTAGCCCATGGAGACCGCCAGCCGGTACCGGATCATTCCGGCGGAGCCCCGGGTGAGGCCTCCCATGACCGTGGCCATCAGGGCCATCATGCCGCCGATGGCGGCGTAGTCCTGGTCGTCGTTGAGAAAGGCGTTGATACCCAGCACCATGACCACGCCCATCAGGAACAATCCCAGCTGGAAGGCCAGCATCATCAGCGTTCCGCTCCGGTTGACTTTCCAGTGCTTCACAAAAAAATCCATGCTTTCCCCCTCCTTACAGCTTCACTTCCTGCCGCCGCAGGAGCATCCACTGGAATCCGACATCCAGCGCCAGAGCTGCCAGCGCCGCCGCCGGCAGCCACCAGGGCAGAGCCGCCAGATGGGACGCGATTTCAAAGGTCCTGGCCGTAAGGAAATTGCCGGCCATTGAACCGGCAAAGCCCACCATGCCTCCCCCCAGGCCGCAGAGGAGGATAATCAGGATCATACCCGCCCATTTCCATCTGACGAAGACAGTCCCCATGATGCTCCCCATCGCGGAGGCGATGACCAGCACGCACAGGATCGTGGGGATGCTCCGCAGGCCCACGGCGGATACCTCCCCGGGCGCCAGCAGCCAGACGGCCGCGCACAGCGCCAGCATCACCGCGATGATAAGCGCCCGGAAGTAGTGGAATCCCAGCAGCACGTTCCGCCGGGTCTCCCCCATGGACAGCAGGAGGGGCACGTACAGGGTCTGCGTCCCGCTGTTGCCCACCATGATGCAGAAGACCGCGCCGATGCACAGGAAATAGGGGACCACCGTGGCGAGGGCCCTGAGATCCAGACCCTCCGCGCCGAACGCGGCGATCACGGCCAGCACTGCCGCCACGGCCAGCACCATCCCGGTACACTCCCAGGTGTACCGGGTCCAGAATTTCAGGTTCCGCTTCACCTGGCCGCCTCCTCCCCGCACAGGGCCACGAAGGCCCGCTGGAGGCTCACCGGCTGGACGGACACGTCCCGGCTCCCGTCCACGCGCTGACCTGGCTTGAGGAACACGGTGACGCCCTTGCTGCGGCCCACGGTTTCCGGGTGGTGGACCTCCAGGCCGGCGGTGGCGGCGTCCACCTCCTCGATCTTTCCGCTGACGTGGACCGCGCTGTCCACGAAGGCCTGGGTGTCGGCTTCAATGAGGATTCTGCCCTCGTGGAGGATGATGACCTCCTCCAGCACATCGGCGGCCTCCTCAATGATGTGGGTGGAGACCACGAAGGTCCGTCCGGAGCTGGCGTACTCCTCCAGCAGCAGCTTGTAGAACTGCTCCCGGGCCACCACGTCCAGCCCCGCCACCGGCTCGTCCAGGAAGGTGTAGGGTGCCCTGGAACACAGGGCCACGATGATGGTCATCATGGACAGCATTCCCTTGCTCATTTTCCCCAGCTTCTTTTTCACATTGAGGTCGAACAGCTTCACCAGCCGCTCCTCCAGGGCCTTGTCCCAGCCGTCGTAGTAGGTGGCGGCGATGCGCAGGTACTCCTTGGCCTTCATGGCGGCCAGGCCGCTCTCGGCGTTGGCGTTCAGCTCACGGGAGAAGCAGATCTTCGCCAGGCTCTTCCGGTTTTCCCACACCGGTTCCCCGTCCAGAGTGACGGCCCCCTTGCTGGCGGGGTTCTGGGCGGCCAGAATGGACAGCAGAGTGGTTTTTCCCGCCCCGTTCCGGCCGATCAGGCCGTAGATTTTTCCGGGCTTCAGATCCAGAGTCACGTCATGCAGCACGTCCTTGCCGCCGTAGGTCTTTACGACATTTTCACAATGCAGGCTCATCAATTTCTCTCTCCAATCATCGTCAGTAATTCCTCCTTGGATATCCCCAGGCTCCTGGCCTCCGCCAGCAGGGGGGCCACATGGTTTTCCGCAAAGGCGGCCTTTCGCTTGGACAGGATCTTCTCCCGTGCCCCCTTGGAAACGAACATGCCGATGCCCCTCCGTTTATACAGGATGCCCTCGTCCACCAGCAGGCCCACCCCCTTGGCGGCGGTAGCCGGATTGATGGTGTAGAGCTTTGCCAGCTCATTGGTACTGGGTACCTGCTCTTCCTCTAATAGAATTTCTCTTAGAATGTCGGTTTCGATCATCTCGCTGATCTGGAGGTATATGGATTTCTGTTCCGTCAGTCGTTCGTTCAACCGGGTTCCTCCTTTCTGTGTTCTTTGGTCAAGTGGTTCATTACTTGTGTAACTAACTATATATCTTGAGGGGCGGTTTGTCAAGAGTGAAATGCAAAAAATTTTCAAAGAGCCTGTTTAGATCTTGTTTTTAACAAAGTCTGGGCGGTATATCCACCGTCAAGACCTGCGCGGGGAGATCGTAAACAGGCTCTGAGCGCACAGAATACGGCGCATATGGGAGAAAAGTGCCGGGAAAGAGCGGAAGGAAGAAGCCCTGCCATTATCAAACCCGGCGCAGAGATTGCGGCAGAGAGGCTCAGAACCTGTGAGAACCATATTTTCTGCCGCCAGCGGGGTAGACTTCACGGAAGCGGGGAAAAATCATACCTGTGCGAAGGACCTGGACGCTGTCCGGTGAGGGCGTTACAAAAACTTTCCGCTTTGTTCATAAATAGTCCTTGATTTACCGGCTGGTTCTTGTAAAATATGGTTCGTCATCGAGCGAAACACGGGAGGAGAGTTCCGGAAATGAAAAAAATGGAGAAACCCCGAAAACCGCTGATCTTTTATTACGCCATCGTCCTGGTGGTGATGATTCTGCTCAACACGCTCCTGTTCCCCAGGCTCATGGGGCAGGGTCACCCAGGTGGACTACGGCACCTTCCTGACCATGCTGGCGGACAGGAAGGTGGCTGTGGCCCAGGTGGAGCAGGATATGATTTACTTCACCGACACCGCCGAGACCCCCGGCGTCTATGCCACAGCCGCCTTTAACGATCCGGACCTGGTCAACCGGCTCTGGGAGAGCGGGTGCCGGTTCGCAGAGGTCAAGCCCAGGGAGATGAGCCCCTTTCTCAGCTTTCTGCTGACCTTTATTCTGCCCATTGCCATCTTCATCGGCATCGGCCAGCTCATGAGCCGGGCGCTGATGAAGCGGATGGGCGGCTCCATGGGCGGTCCCATGCAGTTCGGCAAGAGCAGTGCCAAGGTCTACATCGCCAGCGAGACCGGCATCAAATTCACCGACGTAGCCGGAGAGGACGAGGCCAAGGAGAACCTGATGGAGGTGGTGGACTTCCTCCACAACCCCCGGAAGTACCAGGAGATCGGCGCGAAGATGCCCAAGGGCGTCCTGCTGGTGGGCCCTCCGGGCACCGGCAAGACCTTGCTGGCCAAGGCCGTGGCCGGGGAGGCGGAGGTGCCCTTCTTTTCCATCTCCGGCTCGGAGTTTGTGGAGATGTTCGTGGGCATGGGAGCCAATAAGGTCCGGGATCTGTTCCGGCAGGCCAATGAGAAGGCCCCCTGCATCGTGTTCATCGACGAGATCGACACCATCGGCAAAAAGCGCGGCGGCTCCGGCGTGGGCGGCAACGACGAGCGGGAGCAGACCCTGAACCAGCTCCTGACGGAGATGGACGGCTTTGAGGGCAGCAAGGGCGTGGTCATCCTTGCCGCCACCAACCGGCCCGAGACCCTGGACCCCGCGCTGCTGCGGCCCGGGCGGTTCGACCGCCGGGTACCCGTGGAGCTGCCGGACCTGAAGGGCCGGGAGGCCATCCTGAAGGTCCATGCCGCCAGGGTAAAAATCGGGGAGGACGTGGATTTCAACGCCATCGCCCGGGCCGCCTCCGGGGCCTCCGGCGCTGAGCTGGCCAATATGGTCAACGAGGCCGCCCTCCGGGCGGTGCGCCAGGGGAGAAAGTTCGTCACCCAGGCGGACCTCCAGGAGAGCATTGAGGTGGTCATCGCCGGATATCAGAAGAAGAACAAGATTCTCACCGACCATGAGCGGATGGTGGTCTCCTACCATGAGATCGGGCACGCCCTGGTGGCTGCCCTCCAGACCCATTCCGCCCCGGTGGCCAAGATCACCATCATCCCCCGGACCTCCGGGGCCCTGGGCTACACCATGCAGGTGGAGCAGGAGGAGCGCAATCTCATGAGCCGGGAGGAGCTGGAAAATCAGATCGCCACCCTCACCGGAGGACGGGCCGCCGAGGAGCTGGCATTCCATTCCATCACCACCGGCGCGTCCAACGACATTGAGAAGGCAACCAAGGTTGCCCGGGCCATGGTCACCCGGTACGGCATGACGGAGAATTTCGGCATGGTGGCCCTGGAGACGGTTACCGATCAATACATGGGCGGCGACGCCTCCCTGGCCTGCGCGCCGGAGACCTCCGCGCGGATCGATCAGATGGTGGTGGACATCGTGAAGGACCAGCACGAGAAGGCCCGGAAGCTCCTGCGGGACAACGAGGCGAAGCTCCATGAGCTGAGCAGGTACCTGTGCGAGAAGGAGACCATCACCGGAGAGGAGTTCATGGGCATTCTGGAAAAAAAGGATTGAATATTACGGACAGTAAAGGAGCGGGGCCGCGGCCCCGCTCCTTTACTCTGCTTCCCTCTGGAATTTCATGCCGTCCCCTGTGTGTTCAAAGGTATCCTCCCAGAGCAGTACGCCGTCCTCCAGATAGAGCAGCCCTGTGGTCTCCTCCAGTTCGGCGGTCTGTTCCACCGTCCCGTCCGCCTGGGTTGTCTCCCTGTACCGGGTTCCGATGTAGTCGATGCCCTCCCAGGTTTCGTCATAGGTTCCAGTGTAATGCCAATGGGTATTCTCCTTTGTGCCTCCGCTCCAGTGGATGTCAATGGTATAGATGGCGTCCGTGCAGGCAATCTGCATCCAGCACTGCCCGCCGCTGGCCCCGTCCTCCGCGTCCCGCCAGGAGCCAACGTACTGCGCTGCGACACCGTCCAGCTCTGGCGGGGCGGGCTCCTCCGGCAGGGTTTCCGGCTCGGGGGCTGGTTCCGGTCCGGCAGGCGTCTGTATTTCCGGTTCCGGGGCGGGTACGGATGGGGCGGAGGCGCCTGTTTTCATCCCGCAGCCCGCCAGGAGCGCCCACAGGGCCGCTGTCAATAGGATCATCGTTGTTCTCTTTTTCATGATTTTTACTCCTCAGTTGATGTCTGCCGGATACCCCGGTGTCTATCCAGTCGTAAAAATCATGAAAAGGTTTCACCCGATCAGGGAAATATTTTCCGCCGTCAGCGGCACAAGGTCCGGTCCGGCGGGGAATGCGCCTTCCAGACAGCTCTCCCGCCAAGCCTCATAGTCCGCGCCGTCCATAACCTCGCCGTACTCGGGAGCGTAGCCGCCCTCCTCGGTGATGATGTAATAGACGAACCCGTCCCCGTCCGTATCCGCGTCCTCCGGGAAGGAGACGCCGCTCCAGGTGTCCGACAGGCTCTTGTCCCAGCCGTCCACGGCGGCGGTCCGCTCATATGCACCTGTTTCTGCATTGTACCGGTACATGTTGTAGGGCCAGAGCTTATCCCCCGCCATGCCCTGGTTGTGGCTCCAGGCGGCCTCGATGACGCCGTTATCATACCAATACAGGCTGGAGAACTCCTCCAGTTCGATGTACGCCGCTTTAGAGGCCTCGTCATAGCCGTAGACGCGGGTCCACATATCTGACATACTGCCGCCGGTATTCCGGACGATCAGCTCTTCCACGCCGTCCCGGTCTGCATCGTAGAGCGCGAAGCTGGGACCGTTCTCATACTGGGACTGCTCCGGGTCCTCGGAGGACCGGTAGATTTCCTCCAAAACCTCCTGATAGGCCGCCAGCATTCCCGACCAGGCCGTGGTGGGAATGGAGGGCTCTTCCGGCTGGACCTCCGGCTCTGCTGGGGACTCGTCCGGTGAAGGGATCTCCGGTGGAAGGTCCGATCCGGCAGGCGGTTCCGGTGAAACCGCGTCAGATTGGGGCGGGGGAGCGGAGGGCTCCTTTTTCCCGCAGGCGGTCAAGGCGCAGAAAAGCGCGCAAAGCAGCAGTATCCAGATGATCTTTTTCATGTTGTTTTCTCCTTAATTTCGCTCGATCAGGGCAATATTTTTTTCCGTCAGTGGATAGTAGGTGACATCCACCCTGTTGGTTCCCAGATAGCGGGCCACCCATAGGGCGTAGTCCGCGTAGTCCATGGGTTCGCCGTACACGGGGGCGTAGCCGCCCTCTTCCTCAATGATGTAGTAGACGAACCCGTCCCCGTCCTTGTCCACGTCCTCCGGGAAGGGGATGGTGGTTTCGTCATAGGACAGGTAGGTATCCCGGATACTCTTGTCCCAGCCGTCCACGGCGGCCTCCCGGACATATTTTCCCGCACTGCCGTCATACCGGTACAGGGTGTAGGGCCACAGTTTATCCCCCGCCACGCCCTGGTTGTGGCTCCAGCCCGCCGTGACATAGCCGTTGTCGTAGTAGGTAGTCATAGGATATTCCGCCAGCAGTTCGTTTCCGTTGGCACTGTAGACCCGCTCCACCTGACCGGCCACATAGGTGCTGTTTCGCTGGATGATAAGCTCATTTTTGCCGTCACCGTTCACGTCGCATATGGCAAAGTTTTCCGAAGAAAGGTTCTCCGTGCCCTCTGCCCGGCACTGATGGATGAACTCCCGCAGGATGTTCCGGAAGATGGGAGTCAGCAGGCTCTCGTCTGCCTTGGGCGTCCATTGATACTCAGTACTCAGATAGTCCCCCATGGAGCGGAAGGTGCCGTCTGCCTCATAGTAGACATTGCAGCTGTACTCAAACCCATAGCTTGATGTCGGCTCGTAACTGGCCGGCCGCAGCTCGCCCGCAAGCGTCAGGGTGAGGCCGTGGCTCCTCATGCTATATGCGGAGATCATACCAGTGAGTTCCACATACAGCGGTTCCTCTTTCCATACGGTACTGCCACCGAACATGGCCGCCATGTCCACACGGGCTGAATGTCCCCGGAACCCTACTGTCACATAGTTCTCATCCACTCCGTAGTAATCCAGGGAGTAGCCGTCCCTGAACTCTCGGATGATGTCTTTCTCCAAATGGGCGGTGTGGGCGGTCCAGCTCTCCCCGTCCCACTCCAGCACAGTCAGGCTCCATACAGAAACGCCGGTGCCGGTGTCGGAATTATAGATTATTGCCAGCTCTTTTTCACCATCGCCATCCAGGTCCTCGAAGTAGAGTTCCGGCAGCTGCTTCCGGGGAGTCATGAGCATCTTATTCCTGTCGTCAAACACCAGCTCCTGCAAAAATTCCCCATACCTCAGCCAACTATGGGCGGTATCCGGTTCAAAGTAGGCCGCAATATCATCCTCCGGCAGTTCCGCCACCAGCCAGATATCCGCTTCCGCCTCTGGCGTTCCCTGGGATACGATGCGGGTGGGCAGGTCCTCCAGAGCGGGAAGGGACGGGGCTGCTGGAGGCTGACTTTCTGGTTGGGCGGGTTCCGCCTGGGCGGGCGCTGATGGTTCGGCGGGTTCCTCCGCTTCCGCCGCACCGGTGAAGGTGCAGACCGCGAACACCGCGCACGCCGCCGCCACCAGCACGGCCGTGACCGCCGTGGTCCGGGGGTGTTTTATCAGCAGAGCGATCCGCTCCTTCAGGGCGGACTTGCCGCCGGTCATGGTGGTGGCGCAGCAGGCCAGGTCTCTGGGCGTGGTTCGCCGGGCCACCAGGCCCACCAGCGTGCGGCCATAGTCCACGCGGTTTTCCTCCCCCAGGAGGCGGACGGCCCCCTCGTCGCAGCTCAGCTCACAGTCCCGGCGGCTCAGGTACGCCGCCAGCCAGACCAGGGGATTGTACCAGTGCAGTGCCAGACATACCCCCCGCCAGACGGCCCAGGCGTGGTCTCCCTGCCGGAAGTGGGCGCACTCATGGGCCAGGACGTGCTTCCGGCAGGTCTCGTCCGCCGCTACCTCCGGCGTCAGATAGATAGCGGGACGGAACAGGCCGAAGAGGCAGGGCGTGGGGAGGCCGTCCATAATAAATACCGGCCTGCTGCGGTATTCTCCGTCCGGACGCCTCCCCCGGCGCAGGTCGAGAGCAAATTTCCCGTTCACCGCCGCCAGGAACAGCATAAACAGCCAGATACCCGTCTGCCATACCATACGCAGGACGTTCTGCACATCTACCAGCCGCTTCAGCCCGGCGGTATCCACCGCTTTCTGCCCCTGGTCCCGGAGGGCCCGGGCCTCCTCCGCGCTGGGGACGGCAACCCAGCCGTAGGCGTTGTGCAGGCGGGGCTGATTCACTTCCCACCTTCCGGCTGCGTCAGGCTCCATCTGGAAGGTGCCGTCCGGGCCCGCCACAGATCTCCAGTTGCCGTTCTCGTACAGGGACATATTGTCCGGCAGGGTGCTGACCAGCTGATAGCCCTCATTGACCTGCGCCGCGCGGAGGACGCTGGCGGGGCTCTCCCACAGGGACACGGGGATGACCAGACGCAGAAGGACCAGTCCCCACAGGGCGTACCGCAGGCGGGGGCTTACCCGGTCCCTGACCAGCAGGCGCAGGAGTAGGACCAGAAGGATCAGCGCCGAGCTGGTGACGATCCACTCAATCATGGCCCTTTTCCTCCAGCTTCCGCAGGGCCTCGTAGAGCTGGTCGATCTCCTCCCGGCTCAGCTCCTCCCGCTCCGCCATGGTGTTCACCAGCAGCCCCACGCTGCCCCCGAAGACTTTGCGCAGGAAGCCCCGGGTCTCCTGGACCACCGCGTCCTCCCGGGCCACGGTGGGGAAGTAGAGCTTCGCCTTTGTTCCCTGTTCCCAGCGGAGGAGGCCCTTGTCCGCCATGCGGCGTACCAGGGTCTCGCCGGTGCTTTTCGTCCAGCCGGTGCGCTCCGTCAGCCGGGCGGCGATCTGGGTCATGGTCAGCGGCGAATCCTCCCACAGGCACTCGCAGACCTCCCACTCCGTGTTGGTCAACAGCTGTTTCTCCTTCATCGGTCCATCCCTCCTTGCGTTACATTGTCATGTAAAGAGGATAGCACAATTGCATGACAATGTCAAGCGATTTCTGGAAGCACACATCCAGGAGCCCTCCGCAGGCGTTGGGCGGGCGGAGCCCGCCATAGCCCTAAGGCCGCCTTTGGCGGCCCCACGGGAGTTTTGCCGCCCGCAGGCGGCAAAATAAATTTTGATCGTTTTTCCAAGGACATGCGCCCTGGAAAAACTCTTTGCGCGGAGCGAGCGTCGAATTGTGCGCCTTTGGCGCACAACCGAGGCGCAGAGCGAAGCGGGGCGGCCTTTAGGCCGCCGGGCCGGTCGTTCGGCAGCAGCCGAAGGACGGCCCTTCACTCAAAAAAGATGTGAAGCATCTTTTTTGACACGCAAAAGAAGGCGTCTCACCCAACGGGTGAGACGCCTTCTTGTTTGAACTTTTTAGTCCTCCGCAGCGGCGCTCTTGACCTGACGGCCATTGTAGGTACCGCACTCGGGGCACATTCTGTGGGGCAGGCGCATCGCGCCGCACTTGGGACAAGGGGTCAGACCGGGCGCCTTCAGCTTCCAGACGGAAGAGCGGCGCTTATCGCGTCTTGCCTTGGATACTTTACCCTTAGGGACTGCCATGATGACACCTCCTGTATATCTGAATTTTTTATTTACCGGTTACTTGTCTTTCTCCAGAAGCTGAGCCAGCACCGCCAATCGGGGGTCCACCTGCTTTTTGCAGGTACAGCTCCCTTGGTTGAGATCGACGCCGCAGCCGGGGCAGATGCCCTTGCAGTCCTCTGAACAAAGGGTCTTTGTATCCATCTCCAGAATGAAGGCCGTCCGGGCCAGGTCGCCCACATCGACGCATCCCTCTTCCAGAAGGATGATGCCGTCGTTGTCCTCGTCCTCCAACTCCTCCGCCAAGGCATAGCTGCACGTGACGGAACGGGGATCGTCGAAGGGCTTGAGACAGCGGTCACAGATGGAATGGAGCGAGGAGGCGGCTGTGAAATCCAAAAGGAGCATCCCCGCGGTATTCTGCACCTCTCCGGTTACCACCACCGGGTCCTGCGCAGGATACAGGCCGCCGAAGTCCACATCGGACAGATCCATATCGAACTGAAAATCTATCCGCTCTCCGGGGGCGTTGATGATCTTTCTTACATCTAACAGCATAGCACACCTCGTAAAGACACGCCTAGTATTATAGTAGACAAAAGCCGGAATGTCAAATACTTTTTCCCAAATTTTTCGCGGATTTTACATTTTCTTTAGTAAGCGAGCTTTTCAGCGGTCCAATCCCGGATGACGCCGCTGAAATAGGCGCACTGCTCCCGGGCCAAGGAGACCTCCAGATTGATGTAGTTTCCGCACTCAATGGGGCTCTTCCCGGGCATATCCCCCTGGAAGGCGGCGCCGGCGGCGAAGGTCTCCTTCACCAGCTCCACGGCATCGCTGTCGCTGAGCTGCCTGCCGTCAAAGAGGAAGTAGAAGCCCGTCTGACAGCCCATGGGGCCGAAGTAGATGACGGCGTCCCTGGCCCGTCCGTTCCGGAGCAGGGTGGCAATAATGTGTTCTACCGAGTGCATCTCCGCGTTGGTCAGCAGATCGCCGGTGTTTGGCTTCTTGAAGCGGAGATCAAAGGTGACCACCTCCCCGTCCCGGCGGGAGAGGTACATCCCCGGCAGCAGTTTGTTGTGGTCCACCTGAAAGCTGGCAATGCGTTCCATATTGACTACCTCCAATTATTTCGTCTTTCCCTGGCTTCGGCGGCGGTTTCCACCCCGCCGTCCGTCGGCGAAGGCCACCAGCCGTCCCATCCGGGGAGGCTCGGAGGTGATCCGGCGCAGGATCGTCTTGGTGGGCTCCGGCGGAAATACCGCCTTGGGGCGTTCTACCTTATAGATGACCGGCTCTTCCATGGCGGGAGGCTCTGGTTGGGGTGCGGGTTTGGCGGCTCTGGCCGGTTTCGGCTGTACCTTGGGCTGTTTGGGCTTGGGCAGCGGCGCTGCCTTTGCGGCAGCCGGTTTGGGCAGCGGGGCAGGGGTGGGGAGCTTGACGGGAACAGGAATTTCCTGGGCGGGCTTTTTCTTCTGACGGGGCTGTGCCGCCTGACGCTCCGCCCGGGGCGGGCGGGGTTCTCTCTGCTTCTTCGGTGTGGCCTCAAAGATCTCCATGGGCCATGGGTGGTCCTCCACCACAGGAACTTTTTTCTTGGTGAGCTTCTCGATGTCCTTCAGATAGGCCAGCTCGTCGAAGTTGCAGAAGCTGACGGCCACGCCGCCCCGGCCTGCCCGGCCCGTCCGGCCGATGCGGTGGACGTAGGTCTCCGGCACGTTGGGCAGCTCGTAGTTCACCACCGCCGCCAGCTCGTTGACATCGATGCCCCGGGCGGCGATGTCGGTGGCTACCAGAACCCGGATGGCCCCACTCTTGAAGCTCTCCAGAGCCCTGATACGGGCGGTCTGGCCCTTGTTGCCGTGGATGGCCATGGCGGCGATGCCGGCGCGGCCCAGCTCCTTCACCACCCGGTCCGCGCCGTGCTTGGTGTTGGTGAAGACCAGGACGCTGTCCAGAGATTTGTCCTTCAGCACCTCCTGGAGGAGGAGCTTCTTGTTGCCCTTGTCCACCTTGTAGAGGCGCTGCTCGATGGCGTCCACTGTGGAGGATTGGGGGGTCACCTCCACGCGGACGGGATTTTTCAGGATGGTGCGGGACAGGTCCGCGATCTCCTGGGGCATGGTGGCGGAGAAGAGGAGGGTCTGCCGCTTTTCCGGCAGGCGGGCGATGACCTTCCGCACGTCGTGGATGAAGCCCATGTCCAGCATCCGGTCCGCCTCGTCGAGGACGAAGGCATCGATGCCGGAGAGGTCAATATGGCCTTGGCTGCACAGATCGTTGAGCCGACCGGGGGTGGCGACCAGGATGTCCACACCCTTTTGCAGGGCCTCCACCTGGGGGGCCTGGCCCACGCCGCCGAAGATGACGGTGTGGCGCAGCTCCAGGTATTTGCCGTACTGGTCGAAGCTCTCCTTGATCTGTAACGCCAGCTCCCGGGTGGGCGTCAGCACCAGGGCGCGGATGGGCGTGTGCCGCTTATTCACGTGCCCGTGGAGGCGTTGGAGGATGGGAATGGCGAAAGCCGCCGTCTTGCCAGTGCCAGTCTGAGCGCAGCCGATCAGGTCTTTTCCCTTCAATACAGGGGGGATGGCCTGGGCCTGGATGGGGGAGGGTTGGACATATCCCAGCTCATCCACCGCCTTGAGGAGCTGCGGCAGTAAGTTCAGTTCTTGAAATGTCATAGCGTTCCTTTAATTCTTTGATTTGCGGGACGAGCCCGTACTTTCTTATTATATACGTTTTTTCAGGAAATGCAATCCCCAGCGTCTGTTTTCGGATGGTCCTTGAATTGTTGACTTTTAATCCCCCTGAAAACTGCCGCTTTCCGCGCCGCCGTGTTCAGAACCTGAATTCACAGCCGCAGTACGCCGCCTTGGCGGCCTTTTTTTGCCATACTGCGTCGATTTCCCTTGCTTGACGGGAAAAATCCTCGTTCATCCGGTATTCTCCCGATTATGAATACAAGTTTTTATATCTTATCCGCGATTTTTTCACTCAGCCAAATGTTCTGGAAAGCACGGCATTGCCTCTTGTTTTTTTGCTTCTGAAATGATAAAATGAAAAACAATATCATGAAGGAGCGTTTCCATGCGGATTTTGGGCATTGATCCCGGCGTGGCAACCATCGGCTTCGGCCTCATTGAGGCGGACCGGGCCAGGGTGCGGCTGATGCAGTACGGCGTTATCACTACCCCCGCGGGACTGCCGCTCTCGGTCAGGCTGCGGCAGATTTCTGAGGATATGGTGGAGCTGCTGGAGCAGTTTAAGCCGGAGGAGATGGCGGTGGAGGAGCTGTTTTTTTCAAAGAACATCACCACCGGTATTGCTGTGGCACATGGGCGGGGGGTTATCCTGCTGGAGGCGGAACGGGCCGGGGTGCCGGCCTTCGAGTACACACCTATGCAGGTCAAGCAGGCTGTGGCGGGTTATGGCGGGGCGGACAAAAAACAGGTCATGCTCATGACCCAGCGGCTGCTGAAAATGAAGGAGATTCCCCGGCCGGACGATGCGGCGGATGCTCTGGCCATCGCTATCTGCCATGGCCGCAGTGCTACCAGCCTCCTGAACACCGAACGGAGGTTTGATCCCAGACGGTATGACACACGGTAGTTCTCTTTCTTTTTGGAAAAAGAACTAAAAAGAGAAACTTTTTGACGCAAAACTGCGTTTTGCTAGGCGGCGCTTGTCGCCGCCCGAGCGGTCGTTGGGCGGAACGCCCAATGACGCGAGTAAGGGAGTAGATTATGTACTACTATGTTTCAGGTCAGGTGGCCCATGTGGAGCCCTATCTGGCGGTCATCGACTGTGGGGGGGTGGGATATGCCTGCCGGACCACGGCTTACACCATTTCTCAGATCAAAAAAGGGGACAGGGCGAAGCTGTTCACCTATCTCAGCGTCCGGGAGGACGCTATGGACCTTTATGGTTTTTTCAGTCAGGAGGAGCTGAAACTGTTCCAGCAGCTCATTTCTGTGTCCGGCGTGGGGCCTAAGGCGGCGCTGGCGATTTTGTCCTCCAGCACTCCGGCTAATCTGGCGATGAGCATTATTACCGGGGACGAGAAGACTTTGACCAGGGCTCCCGGGGTGGGGAAGAAGATTGCCCAGCGGGTGATTCTGGAGCTGAAGGACAAGCTGGCGAAAGGGCAGACCGTTTCCGCTTCCGGGGAGAACATCACCATGGATGCGGTGACCATTATCCCACAGAACAAGCTCAGCGAGGCGTCTGCCGCTCTGGCGGTGCTGGGGTACTCTCAGGCGGAGATTAATGTGGCGCTGAAGGGTGTCGATGTTGACGGACAGCCGCTGGAGCAGGTGATCCGAATGGCGCTGAAAAACATGGTGAAAGGGTAAGCTATGGCAATCGACTTTTCCAATAACGAGCCCTTTGTGGAGGAGGAGCCCCTGGTGACCACCAGCTTCACCCGGGAGGATGAGAGCGAGTATTCACTCCGTCCAAAGACCCTCAAAGAGTACATTGGTCAGGAGAAGGCCAAGGGCAATCTGGAGGTCTTTATTCAGGCCGCTAAAATGCGGCAGGAGCCTCTGGACCATGTGCTGCTCCATGGCCCTCCGGGGTTGGGGAAGACTACCCTGTCGGGCATTATTGCCAATGAGATGGGGGTCAATGTGCGGATCACCTCCGGGCCCGCCATCGAAAAGGCGGGAGATCTGGCGGCGCTGCTGACCAACCTCAACGAGAACGACATCCTTTTTGTGGACGAGATTCACCGGCTTAACCGCTCTGTGGAGGAGGTTCTGTATCCTGCCATGGAGGATTTTGCTATCGACATCATTATTGGCAAGGGGCCTTCCGCTAACTCTATCCGGTTGGATTTGCCGAAATTTACCCTCATTGGGGCGACTACCCGGGCGGGACAGCTGTCCGCACCTCTGCGGGACCGGTTCGGTGTGACATTGCGGCTGGAGCTGTATACTCCGGAGGAGCTGGCGCTGATCGTTACACGCTCGGCGGGGATTCTGGACGCGCCTATTGAACAGGACGGCGCTATGGAGATTGCACGGAGAAGCCGGGGGACTCCGCGAATCGCTAACCGGATGCTTCGGCGGGTCCGGGACTTTGCGCAGGTGGTGGGGGATGGCATCATCAACAAAGAGCTGGCGGACAAGGCGCTGACGGCGCTGGAGGTGGATTATCTGGGGTTGGATCAGATCGACCGGCGGATGCTCCGGGCTGTCATCGAGTATTATAACGGCGGTCCGGTGGGGCTGGAGACGCTGGCGGCTACCATCAATGAGGAATCCGTTACGCTGGAGGATGTTTATGAGCCGTATCTGCTGCAGATTGGTTTCCTGACCCGGACGCCAAGAGGACGGTGCGTTACGCCTAAGGCATATCAGCATTTGGGGTTGTCTATCCCCGGAGGGATGCCGCCGGCTATGGAGCAGTTGACATTTTAGGCGCAGTGTGAGAAGGCCAGCGCCTTGCACTGGTCGAAGGAGGCAAGAAACATGGCTTCCAGTTCTTCCATCTGGGCGTAGTCGTAGGCTCGCTGGAGTTCTTCCAGCAGCTCGCGCTGCTCCAGCGGCAGTTGGGACCAGAGTTTGCATCCGATTTCATCACGGACCTTGCAGCACTGGGCAAAGTCGGTTTTAGGATAGTATTTTTCCAGTAAGCGGTCTGTAATATCGTTGAACAGGGCTTGCATTGGTTCATCCATTGGGGTATACTCCTTTCTGTATGATAAGAACATTATACACCTTTTGAGGGTAATGTCAACACCTTTGTTGGTGACTGAATAAACTTTTGGAGAAAAGAATATGCTGCGATATAAGGTCAATATATTAGAGGAGTTAAAGAAGGCGGGATATTCCAGCTACCGGATGCGGCAAGAGAAAGTTCTGGCAGAGAGTACATTACAGAGAATCCGGGAAGGAAGCCCGACTATTACATTAGAAAGCATAGGCGTGATTTGTGACATCCTCCACTGTCAGCCGGGTGACTTGGTGGAATGGGTGGATGACTGAGCAGGCCAGTTTATTCGGTTTTCAAGGAGCAATGCAACAGCCCTTTGGATAGCCCGGCTGTGCTGGTCTGGTACCCGACCGGGGCATCGACTTGCTTCCGTACATGACAACGCGGAGGTTTGTCTTCCCTCAAATGGGTTACGAAAACGGGGGGAAGTTGCTGAGAGTGGGGCAACGTTTTGGAAAGTTTTTCTTTCTGATGGTTGGGCGCGGGGCGCGGTCTACAAGGTGGATGGTTTTTGTGGACGAAGGTTTGAGGCCGCCAACGGGCGGAAATGGTTCGATTTTTGAGTTGTATCAATGGCGGGTCAGTGGAGGTACGCTCCATTGAAATTGCCGGAGGCAATTTCAGTCGCTCTCACGCCGATGGCGTTGCCTGCTGAGGCGCGCAGGTTGAACAGCACCCCGGGAGTTCGCCGGGTTAAAACGGTAGGGGTCATCGTCAACCATGCTGAAATAGAAACTGGAGTTGCACAGAGCGGACGGCAGTAAATTTAGACCAGACAGACTGTGCCTCGGGCGCAAAACGAATTTCCCCCGTAATGAAGGAGGATTCTCAAGGAACGTAGTTCCTTGAGCGCGTTTTTGCCTACTTTTGCCGCGTGGCAAAAGTAGGCGCAGGGGCCGGGGGCGCGGAGCCCTCGGGGTGTTGAATAGAAGCAATTGGCAGGCGGCCCGCAGGGCCGCAGAGAGGAAGCATCGAATGGGTAAATTATTTGGTACGGATGGAATAAGAGGTATCGTAGGCGAGAACCTGACCGCGGAGCTGGCCTACCGGGTGGGTCAGGCGGTCTCTGTGACCCTGGAGGAGGAGAAGGGCTGTCCGCCGCTCATCACCATCGGTATGGATACACGCATCTCCTCCGACATGCTGGAGGGTGCTATGATCGCGGGCATCACCTCCGTAGGCGGGGACGTGATGCCTCTGGGCACCATCCCCACCCCGGCGGTGGCCTATCTGACCATCAAGGTGGGAGCGGACGCCGGCGTGGTAATCTCCGCCAGCCACAACCCCTTTGAACACAACGGAATCAAGGTTTTTAACGGCCAGGGCTACAAACTCCCCGATGCTCTGGAGGATCGTGTGGAGGAAAAGATTCTCTCCAGCGAGCCTATGCCCATCAGGAAGGGCGGGGACATCGGCAAGCGTATCCATGGCATGAAAAACCTGAAATATGAATATATCAAGCATCTGGCGGGGACCGTCCAGGACGATCTGGGAGGGCTGCGGGTCCTCATCGACTGTGCCAACGGCGCGGCGGCGGCTACGGCCCCGGATTTGTTTGCGGACTTTGCTATTGAGGCCGATTTTATCCACCGCAAGCCCAACGGCGTCAACATCAACCTCAAGTGCGGCTCTACCCATTTGAAGAGCCTGGCCGCTATGGTTACGGCGGGGGAGTATGATTTGGGTATTGCCTTTGACGGCGACGCGGACCGGTGCCTGATGATCGACGAAAAGGGGAACGTGGTGGACGGCGACAAGACCATGGCCGTCTGTGGGCTGTATATGCGGGACCAGGGGCTCCTGACAGGCCGGGCTATCGTGGGCACGGTGATGAGCAACCTGGGTCTCCATGAGTTCTGCAACAAGAACAACATCCGGCTGATCTGCACCCCTGTGGGGGATCGGAATGTGCTGGAGAAGATGCTGGAATTCGGCTACCGTATCGGCGGGGAACAGTCGGGGCACACCATTTTCACCGACTATGCCACCACTGGCGACGGACAGCTGACTGCCCTGCAATTTTTGCAGATTCTCAAGCGCAGCGGGAAGCCTGCCTCGGAGCTGGCCTCCATCTGTCCCAGCTATCCTCAGACCCTGCTGAACGTCCAGCTGCCCAACCGGCCGGGGCTGAAGGAGGCCGTTATGGGCTCTGAGGCGCTGGCGGAGGCCATCCGGCGGGAGGAGGAAGCTTTGGGGGGAGACGGCCGGGTATTGGTCCGTCCCTCGGGGACAGAGCCCCTGATCCGGGTGATGGTGGAGGCAAAAACCGCCCAACAGGCGGATAATTGTGCAAGCCGACTAGCGGATTTGGTGAAAACGCTAAAAATTTGAAGAAAGACTTTACAAATTTTTAATATTTACTTGACAAACCCAAGGGGAAATAGGTATAATAATCATGTCGATCAACGAAGCCCAAATGATTGCGTACGCCGCCCTGCCGGATGAGGCCCTTTCCGATCTGGCCCGCCGGGGAGACAGGGACGCGGAGGAAGTTCTGATTAAGCGGTATAACCGCGTGGTGCGCCAGCTGGCCCGGCCCTACTATCTCGCAGGAGGGGACAGCGACGATCTCATCCAGGAGGGCATGATCGGTTTGATGTGCGGCGTCCGGGAATATGACGGCCAGCGGGCCGCCAGCTTCCGCACATTTGCAGAAATATGTATCCGCAACCGGCTGTATTCCGCCGTCCGGGCTGCGTCCCGCGACAAGCATACGCCCCTGAACCAGTCGGTTCCTCTTGAAATACCCTTCTTTGACGGTCAAAGCTCCTGTTTCGGCGCGATGGCGGGGGAGAACCCCGAGGATCTCATCATTGGCCGGGAACGGGTGCAGGACGCCCTGAGCGATGTTCGCAAGCAGCTGTCCGATTTCGAGGCGAAGATTTTGGGGTACTATTTAGACGGCCTGACCATCCGGGAAATGGCCAAAGCGGTTTTGCGGTCCCCCAAATCGGTGGACAACGCCGTGCAGCGCATCCGGCGCAAGGCAGCGCGGCACCTTCAAGCAGGCGATATCAGCAAAGGCTGAACGCAATATATTTTTTTCTATTCAAAGAGAGGGTAAAATCATGTACGAAGACAAAACCTTAGTTTGCAAGGAGTGCGGCCAGGAGTTTGTGTTCACCGCCGGTGAGCAGGAGTTCTATGCTGAGCGCGGCTTCCAGAACGAGCCTCAGCGCTGCAAGGCTTGCCGTGACGCCCGCAAGAACGCTGCCCGCGGTCCTCGGGAGTACTTCACCGCTACCTGCGCCAACTGCGGCGGCGAGGCCAGAGTGCCTTTCGAGCCCAAGAGCGATCGTCCTGTGTATTGCAGCGATTGCTTTGCCAAGATGCGCGAGCAGGGCTGATAGATTGCGTGACTGGGGCGTCCCCTTTTGGGGACGCCCCTTTTCGTTTTTTTGCTCGCGGGGGCGCGGCGGGCGCTTGGGAGCAGTGAAGCTGTTTGTGCTTTGTCTTTTGACCAACGTCTATTGTACTCCTGCGATATAGTCGAAGCAGATGAAAATCGGTAAAGTCCGGCATTTTCCTCTTGACAAATCTTTTGTTTCGGGATATAGTTCATTTTATGAACTATTAAAAGGAGGCCACGCCGGTGTTGGAGGAAGAATTGCTGTCTGTCTGGCTGCGTCTGACCAGCGTGATTGACAATCAGCGTCTGGCCGCTTCCCGGACCGTTCCGGGAGGCAGAGCGCCGCTGCCCTTCAATGAGGCTATGGTCTGCGGCCTGCTGGTCCGGGCCCAGGAGCAGGGCCATTGCCTTACCGCAAGCGACCTTTGCCGCCAGACCAGAATCCTGAAATCCCAGATGAACGCCATTCTCCGCTCCCTGGAGCGCAAGGGGGCCCTCAGCCGGCGGCGGTCCGACGGAGACCGGCGGCAGATCGAGCTGCGGCTTTTGCCCGAGGGAATGACCCTCTATCAGGAGGGGCACCGGCGGATCCGGATGCTGGCGGGCCGCCTGATCTCTGAAATGGGAGAAGAAAAGATCCGCGTTCTTCTTCCCCTGCTCCGCCAGGCGGCGGATTCATTTGATGCTATGCAGCAGGAGGTAAAGTAAAATGGGTATTCGCATTATCACTGATTCCGCCGCAGATTTTGATCTGGCGGTGGCAAAACGCCGTCAGGTGGACGTGGTCCCTATGGCCGTTCAATTTGGAAACGCGTCCTTCCTGGCGGGAAAAAATCTGTCCAACGAGGTGTTTTATCAGCTGCTCCTGGAGGGCAAGGAGAACCCCACCACCTCCCAGCCTACTCCGGCGGCGTTTCTCAGATATTTTGAGGAGGTGAAGGCGGCGGGGGATCAGGCGGTAGTGATCCTGCTGTCCGGGGCTCTCAGCGGGACGCTGCAAAGCGCGGAAATTGCCAAGGAACTCTGTGGCTATGAGCCGATCTACATTATAGACAGCCGCACCGCTACCGCCGGAATGCAGATCCTGGTGAATTTTGCCTGCAAGCTGCGCCGCAGCGGGCTGCCTGCCGCAGGCATCGCCTCCGAGGTGGAGCGTTTGAAGGACCGGGTACGTATTTTTGCGGTAATTGACACGCTGGAATACCTTCGCCGGGGAGGCCGTCTCAGCGGATTTCAGGCAGGGTTGGGCACGGTGACAAAATTGAAGCCCACCATTGCCGTCCGGGACGGCGCGGTGGGAATCGCCGGGAAGTCCTTCGGTATGGCCGCCGCTGTCAAGCAGCTGATGAAGCTGCTGGAGGAACACCCCATTGATGATGATTTTCCCTCCTACTTTTTGTACTCTGACGACAAGAGCAGAGAGGAGCTGCTGCTGCCCAAGCTGAAGGAACTGGGGCGGCTGCCCCTGCGGCTCCACTACTGCGGGGTAGGCTCCGCCATCGGAACCCATATCGGGCCGGGGGCGCTGGGGATGGCGTACATGGAAAGGATCTGACAGAAATATGCAGGCGTCCCTGCCGCTGAGCGCGGTGGAGGCGCCTGCGTATTTTCCGGCACGCACAGCAAAAACGGTTATTGACATACGGCATTATATGTGGTATATTTTTATCATCAAGAGCGAAATACACCACAAACCACAGGAGGAATGCTTTATGAAACGTAAGGTCAATTATCTGGGATTCCTGTCTCTTCTGGCCCTGATCTCTATTCTGGGACTGCGGACAGAAAACGCCGGCCTCTTTGGCTTTTTCGGATTTGTTTACTATCTGCGCTACTTTTGGGTCGTTCCAGATGAGTTTTTCCTGCTCAACGTGCAAAAAGCGGCTACCTTCGCTTTTATGGCGGAGATGCTCTCTCTGGTCCCCTGCATGTTCGTCTGCTTCTATGCTTACGGCGCTGTCCGGGCGGTTCCTGCCGCTTTTGGACTGAGTTTTGCCATAGCAATTCTTGCTTTTACCGCCGCGCTGGCGGTCCTCGAATGGAGGGAGCGGAAGGGCGCAGTGAATGATTAAGAACCGAATCAGGGAATACCGCGCCAGGTATGACATGAAGCAGGAGGACCTGGCCCGGCTCGTGGGAGTCCGCAGAGAGACCATTGGGAATCTGGAAAAGGGCAGATACAATCCCTCTCTGGTCCTTGCGTGGAATATCGCAAAGGTGTTTCAGGTCTCTATCGAGGACGTTTTTACGGTTGAGCAGGGGGATGAGTGAAGCGGAACCCCCCTCAAAAAAGTGGCTGTGCAATCTCTGACAAACAGAGGAGGCCCGGAGCTGACGCTCCGGGCCTCGCTTTATTTTTTCTCCCGTTTACCTTTTGTGTTGATGGTTTATAACTTCGTCGATTTCACGAACATCGTTGCAATGGACACTTTGATATGTTAAGATAAAAATGATTAATTAGAGGTTGGTGAGATATCATGATAGGAATTTATTTTAGCGGCACAGGGAACACAAAATTTTGTGTGGACAAATTCCTGAAAGAATATGGTTGCAGTAAAAGTTCATTTTCTATTGAAGATAGTGAAGCTTTGGAGAGAATAAAAAATGACGATGAAATCGTAATGGGTTATCCAGTACAATATAGCAATATTCCTAAAATATTGCGGGATTATATTGTTAATAACCGGTATGTCTGGAAAGGAAAAAAAATCTTTATCATTGCTACGATGGGGCTGTTCAGTGGTGATGGCGCAGGGATATCAGCACGGCTGTTAAAGAATTACGGTGCTGTTATAGTGGGCGGATTGCATTTGAAAATGCCAGATAGTATTTGTGATGAGAGAGCATTAAAACGAAGTTTTGAACATAATAAAAGAATTGTAGTAAAAGCAACGGAAAAAATATGTAACTGCGTGGGCAATATAAAGAATGGAAAACCACCGCAGGAGGGATTAGGAGCCGTAAATCATCTGGCGGGACTGTTTGGGCAAAGACTGTACTTTTGGGGGAAGACGCAAAAATATACGGATAGATTAAAAATCAATTCACTAAAATGTATTGGTTGTGGTTTGTGTGAAAGGTTATGTCCAATGGGTAACATTGCAGTGAAAAATGGAATTGCTGTTTCAGGTGATAAATGTACAATGTGTTATCGCTGTATTAGCAAATGTCCGGAGCAGGTAATCACACTGCTGGGGAAAAAAGTTATTGAACAAAATGATGTGAGCAGATATTTATAAAGTGGGATTTATGGGCAGTTATCCATAGAAGATAACTGCCCATTTCAGCATTCTGACGAAAATTTTTCCGGGTAGGCGTTTATCAACACGAAAGGTAAAAGGGATTATTTTTTTACCCCCACGCCAACGGCATTCAGCGCCTGCCGCAGCCGTGGAACATCCCCGTCGAACACTGCTCCGGCGATACTAACGCAATAGGCTCCCTCTACGTTGGCCACGGAGTCGTCTACGAAGAAGCACTCCTCCGCCTGAAGGCCGAACTCCCGGAGCATGGCTTCAAAGATCTCGTGCTGAGGCTTCAGAAGCTGATGAAAGGCAGAGACCATCCTTCCATCCATGTACCGGCTGACAGGAAGGCGGTCGAAATACTCCGGCTGCCGAAGGGTGGCGTTGGAGAGCAGGTAGACCCCGTATCCCAGCTCCTTCAGCTCCCGCAGCAGGTCCTCCATGCCCTCCATGGGCCGCAGCTCCAGCTCCCACCAGGCCATCAGACGGTCTACTCCACTGTGGAGGCGGGGCGGTAAGTTCGCTTTCATGGACGCGGCGGCTTCCGCCTCCCCGATGGTGCCACGGTCCATCCGGAGCCATGTTACGGTGCGGAACACCTCCCGCATCAGGAGCGCCTTATCCTCAGCGCTCACGGACAGGAGGTCCACAAAATGCTCCGGGTCGTAGTGGATCAGCACGCCGCCCATGTCAAAGATGATATTTCGGATCATAGAAGCTTCTCCTTATGGATCTGTTTTCGGGACGGGCTGCCGTTTGAACCGGCTCTGTATCCGCTCCAGCCGCTTCCGGCGGCGGTCCCTGATCTCCAGCCGCTCCCCCAGGTCCCGGGCGCCCACACCGTAGACCAGATAGAGGATGACGCCGGAGACGATCATGATGAACACCGTGGAGGCGCACCTCCGGCCGGAGGCGTTGACGTTATAGCCGTACAGCCCCTCCTCGGCGCACATGGACTGGATGACCATGGCGTAAGACGTGCCGTAGGAGCTGGCAAAGGTGGCGGACATGTCGTACTCGGTGAACAGGGCGTTGAAGTTCAGGGCGAAGACTGCCAGCACTGAGGGCAGAATGATGGGCAGCTTCACCTTCAGGAAGGTGGCCAGCCCGCTGGCCCCCAGGTTCCTGGCGGCGTCCTCCAGCTCCTCGTCGATGGCATAGAAGGATGCCTTAATCATCCGAAGGGAGAACGGGAGCTTCACCACCGTATATGCCAGTATAATCAAAAGCCGTACATTTTCCGCATAGTATAGGTTGTTCCCGCCTACGTACCACACGTCCTCGCTGTTGAAATAGATGCGGTAGCTGTAGCAAATCAGAATTGTAGGCAGCAGCCAGGGGAACAGCAGGCTGTACTCCAGCACTGTCCCGGACTTCTTGTTCCGGTTCTTGAATATGTAATTGCAGGCTACCACCACGATAACGCAGGCCAGTGCCGCCGCGATGGCGGACAGAATGAAGCTCAGCTTGATGCCGCCAAGGGTGGCATCGTTGGCAAACACGCCGGAAATGGAGCCCTTCCGTGTCTTGTAGGTCCCGCGGCTGGTGAGATATTCATAGTCCTGGGTGCCGAAAAAGTTGATGAGCGTCCAGTTGGTCACGTCCAGCTTCTTCATCCGGATGGCCCCATAGGTCTGGAAGGAGAAGATAATAATCATCACCACAGGGATCATGTAGATGATGAACAGCACGTAGGCATAGATGTGGGCCAATACGTTGGCTGCCGGGTTGTTGATCTTCTGCTTCTGCAGCTTGGCCTTGGTCTTGGACACCGAGAGGTAGTGGCCCTTCCGCTCATAGGAGGAGAGGATGGTCAGCAGCACGATGGTGAACAGGGCCAGAATTACGCTCAGAAGAGCCGCCCGGGCCTGGGGGAATGCCTCGTCCGCAGTGGATGAGCCCGCCAAGCGGACAATCTCCGGGTTGATGGAGTCGTATCCCAGCAGCGTCGGCGCGGACATGGCGCAAAGGCCGGTGATGAAGGTCATCACCGTCAGGGAGAACATGGTGGGAATCAGCGTGGGAAAAACGACCTTCCACAGCACCTTGAAGGGCCTGGCGCCCATATTCCGGGCGGCCTCTACGGTGTTGTAGTCGATGCCCCGGATGGCGTTGCGGAGAAACAGCATATGGTTGCTGGTACAGGCGAAGGTCATGGTGAACAGCACCGCGTTGAACCCGGAAAACCAATCGGGATTCATCCCGGGGAAGGCGTTCACCAGAAGAGTGGTGATGATGCCGTCACTGTCATAGAGGAACAGGTAGCCGGTCACCAGGGCCACGCCGGAGTAGATCAGGGTGGTCATATAACCCAGGCGCAGGATCCGCGCGCCCTTGATGTCGAAATACTCCGTCAGAAGCACGGTGGACACACCCACCACGTTGACAGTGATTACCAGACATACCGCCAGCTTCAGGGAGTTCCACACATAGGAGCCCATGTTCCCCGCGAAGAAGAAACGGATGACCGCCAGCGGGTCCCGTTCACCGGAAGCGTTGGTGGTGTTGAAAATGCTGGCCAGGGTATTCAGACAGGGCAGCAGCATGAAGCCCAGAAACAGGTAGCCGAAAAACGCGATCCCGAACACCTTCAGCAGCAGCTTCGGCCCGAAGCGCTGCTCACGAAGCCTGGTCATACGCGCACCTCCTCATTTTTCTGAAACAGATAGTAGGCCCATATCTTCATATCGGACGGCATCTCCCGGACCAGAGCGAAGGACTCCCCCGCTGCGGCGGACAGCTCCTCCTCGTTGTGGGCGATGAAGTTCCGGTCGTAGGTCTCGCCGTCGATCTCGGTGACGCTGCGCTCCTCCATCCGGCCTGTGCCGTAGCGGACGGAGGCCAGCAGATATCCGCCGGGCTTCAGTACCTCCGCCATCCGCCGGAAAGCCAGAGGCAGGTCCGGTGTCTCCACGTGGACCAGTCCGGCAATACAGATGATACCGTCCACAGCCCCAATCTGGGGGTAGCTCTCCAGGATATCCCCCTGATAAAAGAGGACGTCCGGATTTTTCTCTCTGGCGATGGCAAGGCTCTCACCGCTGAAGTCCAGCCCCACGGGCTCGAACCCCCTCCGGCGCAGCCGGAAGCTCTCGTATCCTGTCCCGCAGCACAGGTCCAGCACCCGCCCGCCGGAGGGCAGCAGGGCACAGAATTCATCCATACACACCGGTTCCGCCTCGTCAGCGTAGCCGTTTTGCGCCCATCGGGCAGCCGTTTTGTCATAAAATTCCTTACAGCCTAACACCGGCGGACCCCCTTTACTCCGCTGCCCCGGCGGGGTAGGACATCACGTCCCGGGGATCGATGACCACCGTGACCTTCTGCCCCGCCTCGTAGATGTTGACGCCGTCGTTCTTCTCAATGACCTTGACGGTCTGGCCGTCTACGGTGATGTAATACTTGATGTACAGGCCGTAATATTCCCGGCTGTCCACCACGCCCTCCAGGGCGGCGCAGCCGGCCTTGGGCTCCACATTTACGTGGATGCGCTCCAGGCGGATGTAGTTGTGCATGGCGGGGTCCACGTGCCCTCCGGCTCTGTTCAGCTCCGCCACCACGGCGTCGGACAGGCGGTTGATGTCGCCGATGAAGTTGCACACGAACTCGGTGGCGGAGTGGTTATAGACCTCGTTGGGGGTGCCGGTCTGCTCGATGACACCCTTGTTGAACACGGCAATCCGGTCGGAGAGGGTCAGGGCCTCCTCCTGGTCGTGGGTGACGTAGATGGTGGTGATGCCGAAATCCTTCTGCATCTTCTTCAGCTCATTGCGCAGCTGCACCCGGAGCTTGGCGTCCAGATTGCTCAGGGGCTCGTCCATACAGATGATGGCGGGACCGGTCACCAGAGCCCGGGCAATAGCCACCCGCTGCTGCTGGCCGCCGGAGAGCTGGCTGACCGCCTTGGCCAGCTGTTCGTCGCTGAGATCCACCTTTCTGGCGATCTCACGGACCTTCTGGTCAATCTCCTTCTTCTTCAGCTTCTTGAGCTTGAGGCCGAAGGCGATGTTGTCGTAAACCGTCATGGTGGGAAACAGGGCGTAGGACTGGAACACTATGCCGATGTTCCGCTCCTCAATGGGTACATGGGTGATATCCCTGTCCTTCACCACCACGGCCCCGGACGCCGGTTCAATGAATCCGGTAAGGGTCCGCAGGGTGGTGGTCTTCCCGCAGCCGGAGGGGCCCAGGAAGGTGAAGAACTCCCCCTCCTTGACATGGACGCTGATGTTATGCAGGGCGGTGAAATCTCCGAATTTGACGACGATGTCGTTTAACCTTATCATAGACGGCAACTCCCTCTCTATAAAATATTGGGCATCTGGTTTCCGCGGCAAAGGGGCTCTCGCAAAAATTCCCCGGTAAATCTGTGGCGAGCCGGGGGACCGGCTCGCCACAGGAAAACGCAGGGAAAATGGGTTTTACTCTCCGGCGGACTGGGTCAGGGTACTCCAGTCCAGGTTATCCCAGTCGGGCTCAGAGGCGGCGCCGCTGGCGTCGGCCCAGTAGAAGCCCAGGTTGGTCATAATGTTGGTCCACTCGCTTGAGTGGGCGGCCACGTATTCGGCATAGGTGGTATCGCCGTCCACCTTGCTCAGAGCAAAGTTCTTGAGGGTGTAGATTTCGGGCACGCCATCGGGATAGAGGATGCCGGCGGCGGCGGTGTTGCAGGGATAGGAGTCGAACTCCTCACCCCAGGCAGCCTGCACATCGGCGGAGCCGAACCACTCGGCAAAGGCTTCCACAGCGGCGGTCTGCTCGGGTGTGCGGCCGTCCTTATCCAGGATGCCGATGTACTCGGCGATGTAGTAGGTGCCGTCCTTGATGTCCACCAGAGCCCAGTTTTCAGGCTCCATGGTACCCTTCAGGGGATTCTCGGAACTCTCGGCGGCGGCGTCCACCTTGCCGTACAGGGAGGAGGAGTAGAAGGTGGAGACCTGGACATCGCCCTTGTTCAGCGGATCAAAGCCATACTTGTAGTCCTCGCCGCCGCTCTTGCCCTGCTCGCAATACTTCCACAGGGTTTTCCAGCCGTCCACGGAGATGCCGCCGGCGGGGGAAGCGGGATCGACAAAGGCGTAGAGCATGGCGGAGTTGATGTTGGCGTTGGTGGTGCCGCCAACCTTGTTCTGGCGGTACCAGCTGTAACCGCAGTTTACGATGTCGGCCCAGTGGTCAAAATGCAGCTCCTCGCCGTTGGTGCCCAGTTCGTCATTGCGGTAGAGCATCAGCACGTTCTGGATGACCAGGCCGTAGGCCTTGCCGGGGTAAACATACTCGCCCACATCGCCGGACCAGGTGGGAGTCCAGTCCATGATCCGCAGGTTCTCATAGGTTCCGTCTACCAGCTGGCTCCAGCGGGTCTCGTTCAAACCAAAGATCAGATCGCCGTCCTTGTTCTCATTGGCGGCCTGAATGGCGGCAGTGTCGCCGGAAATGACAGCCTGATCGTCAATGGAGATGTTGAAGCCCGCGTCTTTGGCCTCGGCAATGAGCCAGGTGGTGCGCTCGGTGGAGTTGGAGTTGGAATAAATGCGGATGGGGTAGCTGTAGTCAGGTTCCACGCCGTCCCCGCCGGGCGCGGGGGTGTCGTCAGGGGTAGCGGCAGGCTCGCCGGTATCGGGGGCCGGACCGGGGTCAACGGCAGGGTCGTTGTCCTTCTTCCCGCAGGCGGCCAGGGACAGGATCATGACCAGGGCAAGCAGGAATGCAAGCGTCTTTTTCATCGTTTTGTCTCCTTTTCATCTTAAAATAAACTGTGCTGGGTAATCTCCTATTTTGCATTATAAGCGTTTTTCCCCGGAAGCGGAACAGGACAAAACTGCGATTCTTGGGTGAATTCTGTCAGAAAAGCAACAGCTGTCAAATATTCCGGCGCATTTTTGTTGAAAATACACATATAGTCGAAGCGGTTGAGAATTGGAAAAAGGAGGCGAGGGAAAACCGGGTGTGGCGAGGCGGAGGACGCAGGCGGGCTGACGCCCGCCAAGGACGACAACGAAGTCCACGCCCTGTTTTGATTGCCGAACTTTACCGATTTTCAACCGCTTCGACTATAAACCCTTGGGCGCTTGGCTATCCCCGCTGGCGCGGCGTAGGCCGTTTGCCGTACCCATGCGGGGCAATTCAGAAAGGGAGGCTCTTATGCCGCCTTCTACCGGCGGCCGCCTCTTTTTACTGCCCCCAGGAGCATCGAGGCACCGCCATGCAGCAAAAACACGCCAAAAGGCTTCCTCAGCAGCGAAACATCCACCGCCATGGAAACCAGCGCCCCCGCCAGGGCGGCCGCCGTGCCCAGCGGCGCCGCGTCCCGCCATGTCTCCCGGTCCAAAAAGCCGTTTTTACGGTGGAAAAACAAGCTGATCCCCGCCGTAGGAAGAAAAAACAACAAATTGATGGCCTGGGCCTCACGGTGCCCCACCCCAAGAAAAAGGGTCATGCAGACCAGCAGCAGCGTCCCGCCGCCTACGCCCCAGGCGGACAGCGCTCCCGTCGCCAGCGCGGCCAGAAAAGGGATCATCCACTCTACCATAGCAGATACCTCACCCCGCCGTACAGCAGGAACAGTCCAAAAATGATTTTCAGAATCCGCACCGGCACCTTGTCGAAGGTCATCCCCCCAAGAAGCCCCCCCGCCGTGCCTCCTGCCAGATAAGGCCACAGCGTCCCCCACGCCGGCCGTACCTGCCACAGGTATACCGCCGCCGACACACAGCACATGGGAAGAATGATGGCCACGCAGGTGGCGAAGGACTTCCGGCCCTCCAGCTTCCGCCACTTCACCAGCAGAGGCAGCAGGATCATTCCCCCGCCGCCGCCAAAGAGTCCGCTGGCCAGTCCGCCCGCCGCTCCGGCAATCTGGTTTTTTCGCTTATCCGTCATAGCAACCGCCCTCTGCAATCGAAAAATATGTAAGCCGGCCTTCCGGCCGGCCCGGGGTTACTGCATCAGCTTGAAGCTCTGGCAGTCGGTACACTGATCCATGGTGGGGTTGGCCTCGTGGGTGCCCACCTGGATGGTATCCAGGCCGCAATACTGCTCGTTCTTGCAGTGGTGGGCGCAGGAATTGACGGTGCAGTGGATGGAACGGTTGGGCGTACAGGCGCAGCCGCTGTTGGTGCAATTGCTCATGTTGCAAATTCCTCCTTGCTTCAGTTGATTCGGGTCTTGCCGCTGGTAGTTTGCGCGCCGGGAGCGGAATTATACGCCGTTTCTTTCCCTTTCCGCTCCCAAAGCGTGCCGCCGGCAAATTCAAGATAAACAAATAATTTTTCGATATTACCGAACAAAAGAGTTGCCCCCTTCCCGGACCTCTGCTATACTATGCTTACGATACGAACTTGCCGGAGCCGCATATCAGAGCGTCCTCCGTCTATTAAAAATGCTTCACCCGAAGCATTTATCTTTTGGAGGCTGTCATGAAGGATGCCTGCGCCCGGGAGATCACCTACCTGCGCCTGTCCGTCACGGACCTGTGCGATCTCCGATGCCGCTACTGTATGCCGCCGGAGGGCGTGCCGAAGCGTCCCCACGATGAGATCTGCTCTGTGGAGGAGCTGGTGGAGATCGTCCGGCAGGCCGCAGCCCTGGGAATCCAGAAGGTCCGGCTCACCGGCGGGGAGCCCCTGGTCCGCCGGGGCATCCTGGACATCTGCCGGGGAATCGCCGCTCTGGAGGGCGTTGAGGAACTCTGTCTGACCACCAACGGAACAGCGCTTTCCCGGCTGGCCGCTCCCCTGCGGGAGGCCGGGGTGGACCGGCTGAACGTCAGTTTGGACACCCTGCGTTCCGACCGCTTTGCCCACATGACCCGAGGGGGACGGCTGGAGGATGTGCTGTCCGGACTGGAGGCGGCGAGGGCCGCCGGATTCACCGGGACAAAGCTGAATGTGGTGTTGATGAAGGGCTTCAACGAGGACGAAATCCCTGCCTTTGTGGAACTGACCCGGCGGGAACCGCTGGAGGTCCGGTTCATTGAGCTGATGCCTATCGGAGAGGGGACACGGGAGAATTTCCTGCCCTCGTCCGCCGTGCTGTCGGCTTGCCCGGAGCTGGAGGCGGCTGGCGTCTCCGGGGTAGCCCGGCGATACCGGATCCCTGGGGGCAAGGGGCTGGTAGGGTTGATCGAGCCTCTGAGCCGCTGCTTCTGCGGCGGGTGCGACCGTATCCGGGTGACGGCGGACGGCAGGCTGAAGCCCTGTCTCCACTCGCAGCAGGAGATTGTCCTCCGGGGACTCTCGGGGCCGGCGCTGCGCCGGGCTATCCGGGAGGGAATTGCCGCCAAGCCGCCCCGGCATCATCTGGCGGAAACCGGCCACAGCGGGGCGGGCCGGACCATGAATCAGATTGGAGGATGAACCGATGGAGCTGACCCATTTGAACGGCCAGGGCCGCGCCCGGATGGTGGACGTGACGGAGAAGGCGGAAACCTTCCGCACCGCCCTGGCGGAGGGGTCGGTGCGCATGTCCGCAGAGACCCTGGAGCTGGTCCGCACCGGCGGGACGCCCAAGGGGGACGTGCTGGCGGTGGCACAGGTGGCGGGCATCATGGCCGCCAAGCGAACCCATGAGCTGATCCCTATGTGCCATCCCATCCGTCTGACGGGGGTGGACATCCGGTTCGCCTATGGGGAGGACGCTGTCCTCATTCAGGCAGAAGCCAGGTGCAAGGGTGAGACCGGCGTGGAGATGGAGGCCCTGACGGCGGTGTCCGCCGCAGCCCTGACCATCTACGATATGTGCAAGGCCGTACAGAAGGACATGGAGATCGGCAGCATCCATCTGTGCCGGAAGACCGGCGGGAAAAGCGGAGATTATGAGAAGGAGTGGTGACATGGCGCGGGTAACATCTGTGAACATCAGCGAGAAGAAAGGGACCGTCAAGCATCCTGTTGAGGAGGCCCGTTTGCTGCCCCATCACGGCATCGTGGGCGATGCCCACGCCGGGGACTGGCACCGGCAGGTCAGTATGCTGGCGGAGGAGAGTGTCGATAAGCTACGCGATCTGCTTCCCCAGCTGAAGGCGGGGGCCTTCGCGGAGAACATCAATACCGTGGGGATCGACCTGAAAAGCCTGCCCGTGGGTACCCGCCTGCAGATCGGCACAGCTGTGGCGGAGGTCACCCAGATCGGCAAGGAGTGCCACAACGACTGCGCCATCAAGAAGGCTACCGGCACCTGCGTCATGCCCACGGAGGGTATTTTCGCTGCCGTTTTGCAGGAGGGGACTGTCCGGGCGGGAGATCCCGTGGAGATTATCGAGGAGGCGGCGGAATGAAGCTGATCCGTACACAGGACGCAGTGGGGCACGTCCTCTGTCATGACATGACCCAAATCATCCCCGGCCAGTACAAGGACGCCCGGTTCCGGAAGGGGCACGTGGTCCGGGAGGAGGACATCCCCGTACTGCTGTCCATGGGGAAGGAAAACCTGTATGTCTGGGAGATGGTCCCCGGCATGGTCCATGAGAACGACGCCGCAGAGCGGCTGTGCGCTCTGTGCGAGAACAGGCATATGATCCGCAGCCAGGTGAAGGAGGGCAAGATCGAGCTTTCCGCCGCCGCAGACGGACTGTTTCGGGTAGATACGGTGCGGCTGAATCAAATCAATCTGCTGGAGGACATCATGGTTGCCACCCGGCACGGTAGCCGGGCTGTGCGCAAGGGGGACAAGCTCTGCGGCACCCGGGTGATTCCTCTGGTCATCGAAGAGGAGAAGCTGCGCCGGGCGGAGGAGATCGCCGGAGAGCGTCCCCTGCTGGAGCTGCTGCCCTGGAAGCTGAAAACCGCCGCTGTCATCGCCACCGGCAGCGAGGTGGCCAAGGGGCTCGTTGAGGATGCCTTTACCCCGGTGGTGGTCCGGAAGCTGGCGGAATACGGCATCGAGGTCACCCGGACCAGTAAGCCGGGGGACAATATGGCCTGTATCACGGAGGAAATTCTGAACGCCAGAGAGGCGGGCGTGGATATGATCCTCTGCACCGGCGGTATGAGCGTGGACCCGGACGACCGCACGCCGGGAGCCATCAAGTCCAGCGGAGCGCGGATCGTCACCTACGGCGCGCCGGTACTGCCGGGGGCCATGTTCCTGCTGGGATACTTTGCGGACGGGACGCCGGTGATGGGACTGCCGGGGTGCGTCATGTACGCCGGACGGACGGTCTTCGATCTGATCCTTCCCCGAGTGGCGGCGGGAGTGGCCGTCACACGGGAGGAGATCGCCGCTCTGGGCGAGGGCGGACTGTGCCTGGGGTGTGAAGTGTGTACCTTTCCAAACTGCGGGTTTGGGGTGTAGCGAAAAAGGGCCGTTTGGAACGACGGTCGTTTTATAAAGCGCATTATATGATAGGGAGAATAACGATGAAAAAATTTGCGGCCCTTGTTCTGGCGCTGACGCTTGTATTTGCTTTGACCGCCTGCGGCGGGAACAGCAAGAAAGTGGAGCTGACCGTTTTTGCCGCCGCCTCCATGCAGGAAACACTGACCGAAATCGGCGAAAAATACAAGAAGGACCACTCCAACATCACCCTGACCTTCAACTTCGATTCCTCCGGCACCCTGCAGACCCAGATCGAGGAGGGAGCGGACTGCGATATCTTCATCTCTGCGGGCCGGAAGCAGATGAACGCCCTGGAGAAAGGCGGCAGCATCCTCATAGACAGCCGCTTCGACCTGCTGGAGAACAAGGTCGCTCTGGCCGTGCCGGAGGGCAACCCGGCGGGCATCCGCGGCTTTGACCAGCTCTGGTCCGCCCTGGAGGCGGGAACGGTACTGCTGGCCATGGGCAACAGCGACGTGCCCGTAGGACAGTATACGCAGAAAATATTCGCTTACTGGGGCCTGGATGAGACCGCTCTGGCGGCCTCCGGCTGTCTCACCTACGGCTCCAACGTGAAGGAGGTCGCCACCCAGGTTTCCGAGGGGGCGGTGGACTGCGGCATCATCTATGGGACTGACGCCTTCTCTGCCGGTCTGACTGTGGTGGACACCGCCACAGAGGAGATGTGCGGACAGGTCATCTACCCTGCCGCCGTGCTGGCGGGCAGCGCGCATTCCGATGAAGCCCAGGCGTTCCTTGATTACGTCCGCTCCTCCGACGGGGCCGGGGTGCTGGAGAGCGTGGGCTTCACGCCCCTGGGGTAAGCTATGGACTGGTATCCGCTGGTTAACTCCCTGCGCGTTGCGGCGATTTCCACCGGGGCCGTATTCCTTCTGGGCATCTTTGCAGCCTATTACATCGCAAAGGCGCCCCGGCTGGTGAAAGGGCTTTTGGACGTGGTCCTCACCCTGCCGCTGGTGCTGCCGCCCACGGTGGTGGGATACCTGCTGCTGCTGGCGCTGGGGCCGCGGCGGCCACTGGGGAGCTGGATATTGGAACACTTCGGGGTGCGGCTGACTATGCAGTGGTGGTCCGCCATACTCGCTACCGTGGCGGTGACCTTTCCGCTGATGTATCGTACGGCACGGGGGGCTTTTGAGTCCTTTGACGAAACGCTGGCCCAGGCGGGGCGGACCTTGGGACTGAGCAATGCCTACATCTTCTGGCGCATACGGATGCCGGTGTGCCGTCAGGGGATTTTGGCGGGGACGGTGCTGTCCTTCGCCAGGGCGCTGGGGGAATACGGGGCTACGTCCATGGTGGCCGGGTACACCCCGGGGCGGACCGCCGCCATCTCCACAACCGTCTATCAGCTCTGGCGCACCGGCCAGGACGGGCTGGCCCTGCGGTGGGTACTGGTAAATCTGGCCATCTCGGCGGCGGTGCTGCTGGCGGTGAACCTGCTGGAGCGGAAGGAGACGGGGAAATGGCGCTGACGGTGCAGATCAGAAAGCGATATGGGGACTTTATGCTGGATGCGGACTTCTCTGCCGGAAACGGGGAGACGCTGGCCTTGCTGGGGGCCTCCGGCAGCGGGAAAAGCACGGCCCTCCGGTGCATCGCCGGCATCTGCCGTCCGGACCGGGGGAGGATCGAGCTGGACGGCGAGGTACTGTTCGACAGCCGGCAGGGCATCGACCTGCCGCCTCAGAGGCGGAGGATCGGCTACCTCTTCCAGCAGTATGCGCTCTTCCCCCACATGACCGTGGAGAAGAACATCGCCGTTTGTCTGGACAGACGGCGGCAGGCGCAGGCAGGGGAGCTGATTGCCCTGCTGCGTCTGGAGGGTACGGAAAAGCTGCTGCCCCGGCAGCTCTCCGGCGGACAGCAGCAGCGGGTCGCTCTGGCCCGGATCCTGGCCTCCCGGCCCCGGGCGATTTTATTGGATGAGCCTCTGTCCGCGCTGGACGTCTGCCTGCGGCGGCAGCTGGAGCAAGAGCTTCGGGATGTGCTGGCCCGATTCGGCGGACCGGCAGTATGGGTCAGTCACGATCTGGGTGAGGTCTGCCGCAGCTGCAGCCGGGTCTGTGTGCTGGAGGACGGGCGGTCCGCTCCGGCAGTGGGGACGCGGGAGCTGATTGAGGCTCCCGGTACGGCGGGGGCGGCCCGAATCTCCGGCTGCCGGAACCTCGTGGGGGCCTGTCCGGGGGCGGAACCGGGACTGGTCCGGGTCCCGGAATGGGGCGTGACCCTGCGGGCCGCCGGGGTCTGGCGGGAAGGCGCTTCCCTGCTGGGCATCCGGGCGGAGCGGGTGCGTCCGGCGGAGGAGGGGGCGGAGAACGCCTTTCCCTGCCGGGTCCGGCAGGTGGTGGAGGATGTGTCCGCCATAGAGCTGGCCCTTGTCCCGGAGGGGGCGGAGGAGGGCTCGGCGGTACTCCGGATGGAAGCAGGCCGGTCCGTGCTGGCCGGTACGGCGGGCGGGGAACGGATCTGGGTGTCCCTGCCGCCGGAGGATATTTTATTACTGCGGGAATGAGGAGGAAACAGGATGTATACAGCGGCAGTAGTGACGATCAGCGACCGGAGCTTTCGCGGGGAGCGTCCCGACGGGGCGGGCCCCGTGGCGGCGGAGATGCTGGAGGCGGCGGGGTATCAGGTGGTGGAGCGGATCATCGTTCCAGACGAGGAGGAAGACATCCGCGCGGCCCTTGTCCGGCTGGCGGACGAGAGGGACGCCGCCCTCATCGTGACCTCCGGCGGCACCGGGTTCTCGCCCCGGGATGTGACGCCGGAGGCCACGGCGGCGGCCTGCCACAGAATGGCCCCCGGCATCCCGGAGGCCATGCGGGCCGCGTCCATGGCGGTCACGCCCCGGGCCATGCTCTCCCGGGCGGCGGCGGGCATCCGGGGGCGGAGCCTCATCGTCAATCTGCCCGGGAGCCCCAGGGCGGTGCGGGAAAATCTGGAGGCGGTGCTGCCCTCCCTGGGGCACGGGCTGGAAATGCTGCGGGGCGGTCCCGCGGACTGCGGGAGTGTTATAGGATAAGCAGCAGGCCCAGAGCAATCAGGAGTTCCTCGTCCCCGCCCTCCCGGAAGAGGAGGAAAATAATCAGGAGAAGAATCAGGTCTCCCGTGTCGATATCCTTTAAGTTCAATTTTTCCAGAATGCCGGAGAACAGCCCCTTGCCGGAGGACCCCGGCCCGCCGCCCGGCGGGGGCGGAAATCCTCCGGGGCCTCCCGATCCCGGAGACGGCTCCGGCCCTCCGGTATCCGGGGGCGGCGGCGGGGCTTCCTCTACCGGGATTCGTTCGTACCGGCCGGCATCGTTGCGTATGTACCGGTTATACATCGTTCTCCCCCAAGGATTGCAGCAGCTTTTTGCCCACGTGGATCAGGCGGGCGGTTTTGGCCGCACGCTCCACCTTGTCCCGGCGCTCCGGCTTCAGGAAGGGCCGCAGGGCGTACAGCAGCTGCATCCGCTCGTCGTTTCCGCCGCCTGCCAGCTCCCCCGCCAGAGGCAGCAGCCGCCCGATCAGCTTGGGGTCGATCTGTCCCAGAAGACTCCCCAGGCCGGACAGGCCGTCGGGGATGCCGGAGGAGGCGTTCTCCGGGGGCGCCTCCGGCTGCGGAGCCGCAGGTCCCCCTTCCCCGGACGGTTCCCCGCCGCCGCCCAGGTTCAGGGACTGGGCCAGATTCATGATCTGCCCCATGGACTCCGGATTGGACAGGATGGCATTCAGTTTTTCCTCAAAATCGCTCACCGGGCCATCCCCTCCTCTCCGGCGTCTAAGTTACTTGAAGTTTTTCCCCAGCCTCTGCAGCAGCTCCGCGCCGCCGGGCGTGGAGGTGATAGACTGGATCAGGGACTTGAGCTGGGCGGTGTCGCCCTTGGCGGCCCGCTCCGCAATCTTTTGCAGGGATGCCTGGTCTTTGCCCTGGGTCAGCATGCCGGCCAGGGCCTGGGCGTCCGGGGAATTGGCCAGCTGCTCGATCAGCTTCTTGTCCCCCAGCGCCTGCTGGAGCTTGGACTGGTTATTCTGTCTCATACGGTTCCTCCGATTAAAGTGTAATAAAGCTGCCGGGCGTCAGTCTGGGCCGGACGCTGCGGTGCAGCCTCTTGACCATCCGGCAGGACCGGTTTCCTTCCAGTATATGTGCCGGAGCGGAAAAATGTTCCCCTCTCTCCCGCAATATGCGGGAGAGAGGGGACGCTCCTTTGGCGGGCTGTCCTTGCCGGATGCCGCCGCGACGTTTCAGCTACGTTTGCTGTAGGTTCGTTTGCGTTACCTTGCTTTATCAATGGTCCAGGGGAGGAAGGGGAATATGGGTTTCCGCTGCCCGCAATTCTCTATGCAGCCGGACTGCCATAACCGCAGTGACAATAGCTGATATGACATCTGCTGCCGGCTGCGCACAGAGAACGCCGCTCAGTCCCCAGACTGCCGGAAGTGTCAAAATGACAGGCACAAAACAAATGCCTTGACGGCAGGCGCCGAGGACACATCCCTCTGCGGCTTTTCCTATTACAAGGAACAGGAACGAATACACCGTATAAAACCCAAAAAGAATGAACGACAGGCCGTTTGCCCGCAGAGCGGCAGACCCAACACGAACCATCTCTGCGTCTTCTTTTGTGAACAGAGATACGATCTGCTCAGAGAATATCACGGCGGCGAGGCCAAAAATTGCACAGAAAATGGTAGACCAGAGAACTGCGGTTTTGATCGCCTCCCTCAGCCGGTCAAACTTTTTCGCGCCATAGCTGAATCCGGCGACAGGCTGAAATCCTTTCAGGAATCCAAAGACGATCAGCGTTCCCATAGACATGATTTTTGTAACCGGCCCCATGGCGGCCAGGGCGGAGCCTCCGTGTTCTTTGGCCGCACTGTTTATCATGCTGATGGAAAGACTGGTCAGAAGCTGGAAAATCAGGGTGGGAATACCGATTTTCAAAATTTCAGCCATGATCTCTTTCGTAAAGCAGCACTGTTTGATACTGAAATTGAACACGCTCTTTTTCCGGAATATGTAGTACAGATAAACCGATGCGGAAACAATCTGAGAAATTGCCGTTGCAATCGCCGCGCCGGCTATGCCGAGGTTCAACGCGTAGATGAAAACAGGGTCTAAAACCACATTCAGCACTGCACCGGCCATCAGCGCACACATGGCCGTTTTCGCTGCGCCCTCACTGGAAACAATGTTATTCATTGTGACATTGAACACGTTGAAAACAGAGAACACGATATAGATGCGGGTGTAGGTGACGGCATATGGCATAACACTTTCGATTGCGCCAGCTTGCTTCAAAATCGGTTCCAGAAAGATTAAGGAGAACAGAATCACGACCGCCCCAATCGAAATGCCGCTGTACAGGGCCGTACTCGCCACCTTGTTTGCCTTGTCCGTATCCCCCTGGCCCAGCAGTCTGGACAGATAGGCGGCAGCGCCATTTCCGAACAGCAGGCCCAGGCCGACAACGACCTGTCCCAGGGGAAAGGCCACTGTCACCGCGCCCATCTGGCCGGTTCCCAGCCCGCCTGCAAAATAGGTGTCCACAAGATTGTAGAGTGCGTTAACGAGCATACCGGCCATTGTTGGAACCCCCAGCGCCAGGAGGGCCTTGGGCATTGACGCACTTCCCAAAAGCGCCATTTTTTTGTTTCCGTCCATAAACTGCTCCTTTCTCTTGACAGCCAGTGTAATTTGAAGTAGTATACTTTATAGCAGCTGTCAGCCAGCACATACTACTATAATTTATAGTAGTTGTCAAGTGTGAAAGGGGATTTCTTTATGGCAACGATTGATCTGATTGTCCTTGGGATGCTCAAGAAGCAGGCGCTGAGCGCTTACGACATTCAAAAGCTGGTGGAATACCGCAATATTTCAAAATGGGTAAGAATCAGTACGCCGTCCATTTATAAAAAAGTCATTCAGCTGGAAGAAAAAGGGCTGCTCCAAAGCGTCCCGGTGCGGGAGAACAATATGCCGGAAAAAGCAGTATACTCACTGACGGCCAGCGGTGAGCAGGAATTTGAGCGGCTTATGGGGGAACTCTCCGCTCAGCCGGTCCGTATGTTTCTGGATTTCAATGCTGTGATCGTAAACCTGGACAGCGTTTCTTTGGAAACGCAGAGATCCTGTGTTGCCCTTATCGAAAAAAATATACGGGATCTGAAAGACTATCTGGAAAAGAACCTCCGCGAAAAAGAAAACGCACCGGAGGTTCCTGAAATCGGTATGGCTGTCCTGCGTCAGCAGCTTATTCTGGCTGAAACGATGGAGACCTGGATTGAGGAATTGAAGAAGCGGGTTTAAGAATCTGTATTCACAACCGTTGAACGCCGTCTGGCCGGTCTTTTTTTCGCCATATGGGATTCTGCAACGGCCCCATCCGTGGACCCGCCTGCGGCGGGCCTGGCGCTTCACGGGAAAAGCTCCTTGTCTGACGAGAAAAATCCTCGTCCTTCCGGCATCCCCTGGTTATGAAGACAGGTTCTAAGGGCTGTTTTCCTGCGAGAAAAAGGGGCAGTGAAACCGCACATCAATGTGGTTTCACTGTCCCTTTTTGCAGCTGTTTTATCGGGTAATCGTAAAGTGCCGTCGCAGCAGTCCGCTGGCGGGCACGCCGTACAGGCGGGGCAATTCCGGCAGCGGCTCCCCGGCAGGCAGGGCCTCGCCTATCTGTGTACAGCCTGGGAGGTATCGCCCGGCGTCTCCGCCGGTTCCGCCTGCCGGCCATTCCAGTGGCCGCACCAGGGGCGGAGGGTGCAATTGGCGCAGTCGGGACGGCGGGCCACGCACACCGCACGGCCGTGGTGGACCATCCGGTGGCAGAAGTCGCTGCTCTCCTCCGGGGGGATGCACCTGCGCAGCTGCATCTCCACCTTCACCGGGTCCTTGCTGCCGTCCGTGAGGCCCAGCAGGCCGGTGATCCGGATGCAGTGGGTATCGCAGACGTAGCCCTCCTGTCCGTAGACGTCTCCGAGGATCAGATTGGCGGTCTTCCGGCCTACGCCGGGGAGGCGCAGCAGGTCCTCCATGGTATCCGGCACCCTGCCGCCGTACTCCTCCACCAGCATTCTGCTGGCCGCCACGATATCCCGGGCCTTGGCCCGCCAGAAGCCCGTGGAGTGGATGATCTCCCCGACCTCCTCCTCCGTGGCGGCAGCCAGGGCCTCCAGAGTGGGGTATTTCGCGTACAGAATGGGGGTCACCAGGTTCACCCGGGCATCGGTACACTGGGCTGCCAGACGCACGGAAAACAGCAACTCATAGGCCTTGTCCGGGTCGAAGTCCAGGGAGCAGGACGCGTCGGGGTACAGATTTTTCAATTCTTCGATAATGGCCGAAACGGCCCTGGAGTCTTTCATGTCCATCACCTCGGGACCATTCTATCATATGATCCGGCAAATTTCGAGGGGACCGGCAAAAAAATTTTTACGCGGGCGGGCAAATATGGGCGGGTTTATGCTATAATAACCACAAAGCATTTACAGGGAGGATTTGCGTATGCCGACTATGGAAGAACTGAACGAACGGTTCCGGGCGGACCGGTTCGCGGCCCAGGCGGGGGTGGAGATCAGGGAGGCGGAGCCGGGACGGGCCCTGTGCGCCATGCCCCTGCGGCCCTGCCACATGAACGCCAACGGCGCGCCTATGGGCGGGGCCATCTTCACCCTGGCGGATTTTGCCTACGCGGTGGCGTCCAACGGGTTTACCGACAGGATCATCGTCTCTCAGCAGGTGGCCATCACCTTTCTTGCTCCCGCCAGAGGGACGGAGCTGCTGGCGGAGGCAAAGTGCCTGAAATCCGGGCGGACCACCTGCCTCTATGCGGTGGACGTGCGGGACGAGCTGGGGACCTATGTGGCCCACGCCACGGTGAATGGATTTACGGTAAAATAAGAATATTTTCCTCATTTGGGGAACCAGACGGCGGGGCTCTTCGTCTGAACGGATAAAGGAGGCTGCTGTTATGCGTAAAATTTTGATGCTTTTGCTGACTGCCGCGATGTGCCTGACGGCCTGCGGGAAGGACGCGCCTTTGCCGGAGGTCCCTGTGGAACCGGAGGCCCCGCCTGCCGCCGCAGCGCCGGAAGCCGTGCCGGTTCCCGCACCGGCCACCCCGGAGGAACCGGAGATGGTCACCGTGTGGAGCGGGTGGCCGGAGGTGACGCTGTCCCTGCTTCAGGAGAGTTATCCGGTGGGTGTGCAGAAGATCACGCTGGTACTGGACAACCGGAGCGAGATGGAATTTTTCTACGGCGAACATTTCTCCTGTCAGAAGTTTGTGGACGGCGCGTGGCAGCCTGTCGAGTTTCAGGATAAGGTGTTTTTTAGAGACGTAGCCTGGGTCCTTGAGGCCGATTCCGTAAGAACACTGCGGCTGGATATGAACGCTCTGGAGCAGCCTCTGGAGGAGGGCCTCTACCGCCTCACCGGAGGTGGAGTACATCTTCATGATACCGGAGAGTGGTCAGAACCGTGGCAGCTGGACTTCCGGGTGACGGCGGAAGCACAGCCGGAGCCGGACTACGCCATGTATATTTCAAAGAAGCCTGTCCCTACTGTAGACGGATGTCTGGTGACGGACCGGCTGCCGGTGTATCTCATCAACAACACCGGCAAGGACGGACAGGTGCTGCACATCCCCCATCTGGAGCGCCGGAATGAGACAGGAGGATGGGAGGAAATCCCCTATCAGGACAACGTAGGATTCTGCGGTACGCCTGATCCCCTGCCCGCCGGAGGCGCGGAGTGGTCGGAGGATATGCTGTACCTCTGGGGGGCTCTGGAGGACGGACGGTACCGTCTGTCCTATAAGGTCGGGGATACCTTCGACACAGAGGAGCGGGCGTATGGGGAGTTTACGCTCTATACGCCGGAGGAGAACCACGGCCTGCCTCTGGCGGAATGATTTCCAAACATCAAAAGCGCGTCTCCGTTCGCCGGACGGAGACGCGCTTTTTTGACGCTAGAAACACTCGTCCTCTATCAGGTGCATGATGCTCACCTCGAAGGCGGTGCGCTCCTGGGCGCAGCCCTCCACCACCTTGGTATAGGCCCGGCTCTGGACGCGGCCCTCCAGAGAGAGAGCTTCGCCTACGGCCATGTTCCCGGTAATCATGGCCACCTGTCCCCAGGCGATGCAGGGCAGATAGTCCGCGCGGCCATACCGGCGGTTCACCGCCAGCATCATATCGGATATGCACCGGCCCAGAGGGGTACGGCGAAGCACCGGCGGTTTGCAGATCACACCCCGGAGGGCGATGCGGTTGCGGTCCTCTTCCTCCTCCCCGGCGGGGGTCAGGAGCTGGGCGAAGACGGAAATGACCAGACGGCTGCCGCTGCCGCTCTTATTATTAAAAGAGCGCAGCTGGCCGTCCACCGCCAGGCGGCGTCCTGTGAGGGGCAGCAGGCGGTGGAGCTGGTCCATGGTGGCGATGACCCAGAGAGTGTCCGTCTGGCCGGACAGCCGCCGGACGGCAAGGGGGAACCGGGAGAACTGCTGGCCGTGGTTTTCGTGGGAGGGCGCGGGTTCGCCCGCCGCCGTCCCGCAGAGCTGTACAAAATTTTTGGTGGTTTCCATATGTAGGTTTCTCCTCATTGGTTGTTTAGGTCGGTTGTCCCAATATATGAGGAGGGGGTTCTTTTTATACCGGCCAGGCAGCCTGACGGCTGCCCGGTCGCTTAGAATGTCTTTTATTCGTTACCCCGGGCCAACTTTTTGTGTGAACAAAAAGTTGCAAAAAGTCACTTAAGGAACGTAGTTCCTTAAGGATCCTCCTTCATTACGGGGGTATTTTGTTTTGCGCCCGAGGCACAGACGGTTTGGTCTGAACTGACTGCCGTCCGCTCTGCCGGTCTTCTGCGTCTGTTTCGGCGTGGTTGACGATGGCCCCTACCGTTTTAGCGGGGCGGACTCGCCGGGGTGCGGGATGGGGGATGGTTCGTTTAGATTGGGTGGAACGGGTCAATTGCTGTTTGATTTGTTGCAAAGATAACTGTCTTGTATTCAAGCCTAATTTAATATATAATTCAACTGTCAATTGACAGGGAGGATAACATATGGACAACAATTTGATCGGGGAGCAGATCACACGATATAGAAAAGCCTTGAACATGACCCAGGAAGAGCTGGGGAAGGCGGTGGGGGTTTCCACCCAGGCCGTCAGCCGGTGGGAGAACGGCGGCGCGCCGGACGTGGCCCTGCTGCCCGCTGTCGCGGATAAACTGGGCGTGACGATAGACGCCCTCTTCGGACGGGAGGGCGGCGAAAAGGTGGACATCCACGACACCGTGGCCCGGTGGCTGGCGGGGATGCCCATAAAGGACCGGTTCGACCAGCTCTGCCGTTTGAACTGGACCGCGCTGAAAAACATGATTGCAGGGAAGGGAAAATTCCCGGAGATCAGCTATCTGGAAAACTGTGAGATGAGAAATGAGGAACCCGACCGCGTCGCTCTGGCAACCGCGCAGCTGTGGCTGGAGGGCGGATTCATGCTGGACGTCCATGCCGAAGATATGTCCTTTTCTACCCTATGGCCCAGACCGGAGAAGGGATATGAAGCCTACTTCGCTTCCATGGACCAATACCGGACGCTGTTTACCGTCTTATCCCGGCCCGGGTGCCTTGAGCTGTTGGAGTACCTGAACAGTCAGACCAGCCGTTTGTACGTGCCGGAGGCCCTCGCCACGGCTCTGCGGATGCCGCGGCAGGAGGTAGAAACGATTTTGCAGGAGCTGCTGGCGCTGCATGTGATGCACAAAAAAGAACTGCAGCTGGCGGACGGACTGACCAGCGCTTATACTCTGTTCCAGGGCACAACGCTGGTGCCGTTCCTTTATATGGCCCGGTGCATGATGCAGTATGGGCAAAACCTGGTCGTCGTTGGAGACGGTGACGCAGCCCCGCTGCTGGATGGCGGCGGTCAGAATGACAAAAAGGAGAAAAAAGATGAAAAGAAATAAGAGGACCCCCGCCGCGCGGGAATACTTCCGCGCCTTTTATGAGAAAAACCATATCCGCTACTGGGCGGCCATGGTCCTGAGCGTCCTGAGCATCGGGGTAAATCTCTTCGTTACCTGGCTGCTGGGAGCGATGATCGACATCATCGCCGCCGGGGAAGCGGACCGGCTGCTGGAGATGCTGTGGGTCTGGATAGGATTGGCTGTCTTTACGGTGACGGTAGATACAGCCAGCTGCTGGGCGAAATTAGGCTTTGTCCGCCGGGCGCTGGTGCAATATAAGGCTCTGGCCTTCCGGCGGCTGTCAGAGAAGAGCATCAGCGCCTTCTCTCAGGAGAACACCGGGCGGTACTTATCCACCCTGACCAACGATGTGACAACCATCGAAAGCAACTATTTGGAAACACCGTTTGAGATGGCGGCCTACATGTTGACAGGCGTGGGAGCCTTTATGATGATGATCTGGTACAGCCCGCTGCTGGCGGCAGCGGACGTTCTGCTGGGACTGCTGCCCATAGCGGCGGTGGCGGTGACAGGCGGCGCTCTGGCAAAACGGGAGAAGGCTGTCAGCGACCAGAACGAAAGCTTTATGGCGCAGATCAAGGACCTGCTCAGCGGCTTTTCCGTTATCAAGAGCTTCAAGGCGGAGGAGGAGACCCAGAAGCGCTTCAACGGCTCCAACCAGACGCTGGAGAACGTCAAGTACCGCCGCCGCTGGTGCGAGGCGCTCATCGGGGAGGCCTCCGGCCTGTGCGGACTGGTCATGCAGATGGGCATCTTTTTCCTGGGCGCGTATCTCGCCATCCGGGGGGATATCACCGCCGGTACGGTCATCATGTTTATCAATCTGTCCGGTTATGTGCTGAATGCGATCAATATCCTGCCCAAGGGCCTGGCCAACCGCAGGGCCGCCGCCGGGCTGGTGGAGAAGCTGGCGGAGGTCACGGAGGAGAACGCGGGCCGCGCCGGGGACCCGGTCCCGCCGGTGCTGAAGGATGCCATTACCCTGGAAAATGTCACCTTCGGATACGAGCCGGGCGAGCCGGTACTGCGGGACCTGTCCATGCGTCTGGAGGCCGGGAAGAAGTACGCCCTGGTGGGCGGCTCCGGGTCGGGGAAGTCCACCCTGCTGAACCTTCTCATGGGGGCCTACGACGGGTATGAGGGCTCTGTCGCCATTGACGGGAAGGAACTGCGGGAGATCGACACCGACAGCCTCTACGACGTCATGAGCCTTATCGGACAGAACGTGTTCCTCTTTGACGACACGCTGTATCAGAACATCACCATGTTCCGGGACTTCCCGGAGGACAGGCTGGAGCTGGCGGTCCACCGGGCGGGGCTGGACGGGCTCATTGAGCAGAGGGGCGAGAGTTACCGGTGCGGAGAGAACGGAAACGGACTCTCCGGCGGGGAGCGGCAGCGGGTCTCCATCGCCCGGTGCCTCATGCGGGAAACGCCGGTGCTGCTGCTGGACGAGGCCACGGCGGCGCTGGACAACCAGACGGCCTTCGCGGTGACGGACGCGATCCTGCACCTGGACGGGCTGACCCGGATGGTGGTCACCCACCGGCTGGAGGCGGAGCTGCTGGAGCAGTATGACGAGATCTTCGTCCTGCGGGGCGGAGAAATCTGCGAGCGGGGACGGTTCGGCGAGCTGATGGAGCGGAAGGAGTATTTTTATTCGCTGTATAACGTGACCAACGGGTGAGCGGCGGTCCGGCAGAAGCAGCAGGACGGTTGAGGGTTGCAATCGGCAGGAATTTGTTGTAAGCTGGAGGCAGTCCTCTATATCAATATGGAAATGGGGTTGCATATGAAATTTTTGAAGGATGGCAGCGCGCTTCTGTTTCTTCACCAGGGGGAACGGGTCCGTATCGAACCCTGGGGGCAGGACTCCCTGCGGGTGCGGGCGTCCATGGCGCCGGAATTTTCGGGAAAGGACTGGGCGCTGACAGAGCCGCCGGCGCCGGCGGCGTCCGAGATCGCCATCGAGCGCATGGATGTGACCTGGGACGATGGAACCGTGGAAACACGGGAGCTGGCATCCATTGTCAACGGCCGGATCAAGGCGGTGGTCAACTACGCGGGGGTGATCTCGTTTTTTAAGGACGGCGGGCTGATTCTCCAGGAATACTGCCGGGCTTACGACGGAGCCATCTCTCGGGAGAGCCGCTGTCTGAAGCTGGTGAGCCGGGAGTGGAAGGGAATCACAGGCGGCAGCGAATATACGCTGAATGTCAAATTTGAGAGCGGCAAGGATGAGAAGATTTTCGGCATGGGGCAGTACCAGCAGGAATATATGGACATGAAGGGGTGCGTGCTGGAGCTGGCCCAGCGCAATTCCCAGGTCTCCATTCCCTATGCCGTGTCCTCTCTGGGATACGGGTTTCTGTGGAACAATCCGGCGGTGGGCCGGGTGACTTTCGGGAAAAATTACTACGAATGGATCGCCCGGGCCACCCGGGAAATGGACTACTGGATCACCGCCGCCGGTACGCCCAGGGATATCCTGTTCAATTACACCGCCGTCACCGGCCGGGCGGAGATGTTCCCGGAGGACCTGATGGGGCTCTGGCAGTGCAAGCTGCGCTACCGCACCCAGGAGGAGGTTCTCTCCGTGGCCCGGAAGTACCGGGAGGAGGGCATCAAGCTGGATCAGATCGTCATCGACTTCTTCCACTGGACCGTCCAGGGGGACTGGAAGTTTGACAAGACCTACTGGCCTGATCCCAAAGCCATGGTGGAGGAGCTGCACGCCATGGGCATCAAGGTGATCGTCTCCGTATGGCCCACCGTGGACCGGCGTTCGGAAAACTTCGGGCCCATGTGGGAGCAGGGCCTGCTCATGCGCACCGAGCGGGGCGCTCTCCAGACCTATGATTTCCAGGGGGACTGCGTGGAGATCGACGTCTTCAACCCCGAGGCCAGGCGGTATATCTGGGAGGTATGCAGGCGGAACTACTGCGATCTGGGCATCGACTCCTTCTGGCTGGATAACTCCGAGCCGGATCTGGGGGTATACGACTTCGACCACTACCGCTACTGCGAAGGTCCCGCCCTGGCCATCAGCAACCTGTATCCCCAGCTGTTCAGCCGGGCTTTCTATGAGGAAATGAGCAGGCGCCAGGACACGCCCGTGGTGAACCTGCTGCGGTGCGGCTGGGCCGGGTCCCAGAAGTACGGCAACGTCATCTGGTCAGGGGACATTCCCAGCACCTTTGAGGCCCTGGCGGATCAGGTCCAGTGCGGGCTGAACATGGGCCTGGCGGGCATCCCCTGGTGGACCACGGATATCGGCGGGTTCATGACCGACGACGTAAACGATCCGGACTTCCGGCAGCTGCTGGTGCGCTGGTTCCAGTTCGCGGTGTATTCCCCGGTGCTGCGGATGCACGGAGACCGGGGCCCCCACAACATCCCGGCCCTGGACCAGCGGAGCTGGGGCGGCGGCTACCTTCAGACCGGCCAGCCCAACGAGCTGTGGAGCTACGGGGAGGAGACCTACGCCATCTTGCGGAAATACTATGACCTCCGCATGGAGATGCGCGGATATATCCGCTCCCTGTACGCCGAGGCCCATGAGAACGGGTCCCCCCTGCTGCGGGCCATGTTTTACGAGTTCCCCGGGGACAGGAAGTGCTGGGAGCTGCAGGATCAGTACATGTTCGGCGGGACCTATCTGGCGGCGCCCATTCTCCGGCTGAACCAGTTCCGCCGGGAGGTCTATCTGCCGGCGGGGCAGTGGGAGCTTACCTCCACCGGCGAGGTGTTCCGGGGAGAACAGACCGTGACCGTGGACGCGCCGGTGGAATATATGCCGGTATTCCGGCGGCTGTAACCGTGTCCGCCGGAGCGTCCCGCCCCGCGGGAAAAATAAATCGAAAACTGCGGTTGTCTTTCCCCTTCAAGTATGCTATGATGCCGGTATAGTATGTATTATGGGAAGGAGCCGCTTTGTGAATCTGAAAGAACTGTTCAGCGCCCACGACATGACCGTGGGCGCGCCATGGAAGCGCATCATGGAATTTACGGTGCCGATGCTCATCGGCAATCTGGCCCAGCAGCTGTACAATACCGCCGACTCCATCGTGGTAGGCCACTACATAGGCGACAACGCCCTGGCGGCGGTGGGCAGCGCCGGGCCCATCCTCAACCTGCTGCTGGCGCTGTTTGTAGGCGTGGCGACCGGGGCGGGCATCGTGATCTCCCAGAACTACGGCGCGGGACGGCGGGACAAGCTCAGCGAGTCCGTCGGCAACTGCATCACGCTGGCTGCCATCGCCTCCGCGGTTACCACGGTGATCGGACTGCTGCTCACTACCCCCATGCTGCGTATGCTGGATACGCCGGAGTCCATCCTCTCCTGGAGCGCCGGTTATCTGCACATCATCTTCTGGGGCGTGGCCGGAGGCGCGTTCTACAACATCCTCTCAGGCATCCTGCGGGGGCTGGGGGACTCCGTGTCCGCCCTGCTGTTCCTGCTGGTGGCTACGGGGCTGAACATCGCGCTGGACATCTGGTTCGTGGCCGGATTCCGGATGGGGGTGGCCGGGGTGGCCCTGGCTACCGTACTGGCCCAGGGCATCTCCGCCGTACTGTGCCTGCTCAAGCTGCTGCGGATGCAGGATGTGTTCGATCTCACCTGGGATTCCCTGCGGCTGCGGCGGGACAGCGCCCTCCGGATCGTCCGCATCGGCGTGCCCTCCGGCATCACCCAGGCTATTATGTCCGTGGCTATGCTGGTGGTCCAGTCTTTGACCAACAGCATGGGGGAGGCCGTTATCGCCTGCAACGTCATCATCATGCGGGTGGACGGTTTTGCCATGATGCCCAACATGTCCTTCGGTCAGGCCATGAGCGTCTACGCCGGACAGAACGTGGGCGCGGGTAAGGTGGACCGGGTTCTTCAGGGCCGCAGGCAGGGTATGGTCATTTCGGTGGGCTTCTCCTGCGCCATCACCGCCTGCCTGCTCCTGTTCGGCAAGACCATGTTCGGGCTGTTCACCGACACCGGGGAACTGATCGAGCTGGCCTACCGGATGATGAGCATCATGGCCGCCGGATACATTGCCGTCGCCGTTTCGCAGGTGCTGGGCGGCATCATGCGGGGCGCGGGGGACACGGTGACGCCCATGTGGATCTCCATGATTACCACCATCGTCCTGCGGGTGCCTACGGCGTACATCCTGGCGTGGTATACCCGCTGCGAGGCGTGGCCAAGCGGCCGTCCGGAAGCGCTGTCCTGCTCACTGCTGGTCTCATGGGTGCTGGGTGCGGTGTTCTCTGCTATCGCCTACCGGAAGGGCAAATGGCGGCGGTATGTGACTGAGGCTGCACAGTAAAAGAAACAAGGTTAGTATAAAACGCGGCCCGGTGTCTTCACCGGGCCGCGTCTGCGGAGGCCAGGGGCGCGGGAGCAATTTGCTCCCGCGCCCCTGATATAGACTCCCAATCAGGGCGAGAAAGAGCCCGGAAAGGGAGTCAGAAAATGAAAGGAGCACAGTGGATGGATATCCGAAGCGACAGACAAAAAGGGCTGAGCTATGTGGAGCTGGGACGGAAGTACCACATGGACCCGCGGACGGCAAAGCGGT
>ERZ779621.105-NODE-105-length-58777-cov-13.702292_pt1 | contig 58777 bp, 48 predicted proteins | sample MGYA00514215_ERZ779621 | MGnify/ENA primary metagenome ERZ779621 (study PRJEB29562, sample SAMEA4376715) | mouse gut metagenome | isolation source: Cecum | study: EMG produced TPA metagenomics assembly of the A DSS colitis mouse model was used to assess the...
AGTCAGGAAAGATAGAGATAAGGTAGAGATTCAGGTTCGGTTTTGAGGGTATGTCAGACATTTTCAAAAAAAATCAACACTATTTACAAAAAAATGTAATTAGTGTTTTTTTTTTGATTTTTTTATGATATAATAAGATAAATCTGAGATTGCAGTGTTCTTTTATTTAAATTGTATGAAATGTATGTGCAATCTGATAGATTAAAAAGGTATTGTCTAAATATATAACGTGAGGTGGATTGCATGGATACGAAGATTCTTCTTGAAAACGGAACAAATGAGTTGGAAGTGCTTGAATTTAAACTGGATGGAAATGCATATGGTATCAATGTTGCAAAGATTAAGGAAATTATTAATTATCAGACAGTGACACCGGTTCCTAATGCGCATCCTAGTATTGAAGGTATTTTTATGCCGCGTGATACGATGATTACAGCGATTGACTTAAAGAATTGTTTGCAGAGGGGCGTGTCGGAGCCAGGCGGATTGTTTATTGTTACTAACTTTAATAAGTTAGATATTGCTTTCCATGTGGATTCTGTGGTTGGGATTCATCGTGTATCATGGAGAGAAATTATTAAGCCGGGTTCTACGGTTTCAACTTCAGAGGATGGTGTTTCCACCGGTATTATCAAGTTTGATGACAGATTGATTATCATTCTGGATTTCGAGAAGATTGTGACAGACATCAATCCTGAAACTGGACTTAAGATTACAGATATTGAGGAACTGGGCGAGAGACAGAGAATCGATGTGCCGATTTTGATTGCAGAAGATTCACCGTTGTTGAATAAGTTGATTGTGGAATCTTTACATAAGGCAGGCTATGTGAATTTGATTCACACTGAAAATGGTCAGCAGGCGTATGATGTTATTCAGGAGTGTAAGAAGGAAGGAACGCTGAACGATCATGTACAGTGTATTATTACGGATATTGAGATGCCGTTGATGGATGGACATCGTTTGACTAAGCTGGTGAAGTCCGATGATGAGACAAAAGATATTCCGATTATTATCTTCTCATCTCTGGTTAATGAAGATATGATGAGAAAAGGTGAAGCTCTCGGTGCTAATGCACAGCTTTCTAAACCGGAGATTGGAAATTTGGTGAGAGTCGTTGATGATCTGGTCTTAAATAAGTAAGCAGCATATACCAATACGTAAGGGCCGGGAAATTCCCGGCTTTTACTTTGTGCAGCGATATGGACGCGCAGACAAGGATAGCGGATGAATGACAAGATAAAGGAACTAACGGAAAAAGTGGATGATGCGCAATTAATACTGATTGGACTGGGGGAGGATTTCCAGTATGATTGGGAGGTTCTTTTGCAGGATGTAAGATATCAGGAGATTGAGCAGGAAATCAGAGAAAATGCAGAGCAAATCTGGGTGATACCCTTTTTACAGAAGATGATACTGTTGCAGAAGCAGAAGGATAGATGGAAAAAAGCTTATGATGTATTAGCAGGACTGGTAAAAGATAAAAATTATTTTGTGGTCTCATTGTGTATGGATGATCGGATTTATGAGGCAGATTTTGATGAGCAGAGGATTGTGACACCTTGCGGCGGATTTCGTAAAATGCAATGTGATCAGAATTGTGCAGGAGTACTGTCGGATATGCCTTTAGAAAGTTATGAATCAGTGGTGAGATACTACCGTGGAGAAATGTCTTTGGCAGATTTACAGGAACCGGTCTGTAAGACATGCGGAGAAAAGCTGCGTTTCAATCAATTGGGAGTGAGCAGGTATGCAGAACAGGGATATCTTGATCAATGGGAGACATATACAAAATGGCTGCAGGGTACGGTGAATAAAAGGTTATGTGTGTTGGAACTGGGAGTTGGTTTAGAATATCCGAAGATTATCAGGTTCCCTTTTGAAAAGATAGTATTTTATAATCAGAAAGCCTTTATGTATCGTATACACCCGCTGGTGTACCAATTGGGCGAGGAGATTGTAGACAGAGGTGTAGGCATAAAAGAGGACCCTGTGGATTTTCTGATAAATGGATTTGTTAATTAATCCAATATGTGATAAAATGAGACATAAAAAGTATTTTGGAGAGAAGTTATGAGCTCAAGTGAAGAATATTTAGATAGTTTGCTGGAATCAATTTTGAATGGCGGTAAGTCTGACAAGAAAACCAGTACATCCCCACGGGAGGATGTATCGGCAGGCGGTTCTTCGGCCGATTTATTGGAAAGTGATGGTGTCCGGAAAAACCAGTCAGGCAGCGGTAATACAAATAAAGCAATGTCACCCGAGGAAATCGAAGAGATGCTCATGTCTATGGGTACTCTGGGCGGTGAGAAGAAGCAAGCAGTGGAATCTGCGGGAAACGAGAATCCGGCAGACTTTGGGGATGGAGATAATCAGCCAGTAGATATGGCATATGATCATGCTGGAGAGGGGTCTGGATTGGAGGACTTATCTTTAGCTGATTCTACAATACCAAATTTGGGTCAGGATGAGGGAATGTCCAGTGATTTTTCGTTGGATGATTTATCGTTAAGCGGATTAGGGCAGGAAGATACCAGCTTGGCAGATTTAGGCATGGATACTCTCGGAATGGGGCAAAGCGGCGTAAGCGATATTGGCACAGATTGCCTTGGAATGGAAGAAAGCGGCCTAAGTGATCTAGGTATGGACAGTTTTGAAACGGGAAGCAACGGTCTGACGGATTTAGGGCTGGATAGTCTGGGAACGGCAGACAGCGGGGCGGCAGATTTAGGCATGGATAGTTTCGGAACGGGAGACAGTGGTCTTGCGGACTTAGGACTGGATAGTCTGGAAACGGCAGGCAGCGGTCTGGAAGACTTAAGTCTGGACAGTTTTGGAACGGCAGACAGCGGAGTGGCAGACTTAGGACTGGATAGCTTCGGAACAGCAGACAGTGGTTTGACGGATGCAGGCACGGATAGTCTGGGAACGGGAGACAGTGGTCTTGCGGACTTAGGGTTGGACAGCTTCGGGATGGAAGGAAACGGTCTGACGGATGCAGGCATGGACGGTTTCGGGACAGGAGACAGCGGTCTGACAGATGTAGGCATGGATAGTCTGGGGACGGCAGGCAACGGTTTGGAAGACTTAAATCTGGACAGTCTCGGAACAGAGAACAGTGGAGTGACAGACTTAGGACTGGACAGCTTTGGAACAGAGGAAAGCGGTCTGACAGATTTAGACGTAGACAGCTTCGGCCTGGATAATTTCGGGACAGATGAGAATCAAATGGGAGAAGAATCTGTCATAAATGACATGTCCTTGGATAATCTGGAAGTGGGAGATACAGGGCAGGATGAAGGAATGTCTGGCGATTTATCGTTGGATGATTTGTTGGCAGGCGGATTGGGTCAGGAGGATACCGGTCTATCGGATTTGACGTTAGATGATCTTAATGCGGGAGAAGCAGGCCTAACAGACTTGGACGCGGACAGCTTTGGAGCAGAAGAACAACCAGCTGGCGATTTTTCGTTAGATGATTTGGCGTTGGGAGACCTGGGACAGAGTGATGCCGGGACAGATGATTTGAGTTTAGATAGTTTTGGAATGGAAGATGGTCTGGAAGATTTGACCTTGGATGAGCTTGAGGCCGGGGAAGCTGGATTGGGTGGTTTAGGTCTTGATAATCTTGGTGCAGGGGAGAATCAGACAGAGGATATATTATTGGATAATTTAGGAGAAGAGTCCATGACGGATGATTTGGACAGTTTTATGGATGGTATGGATGAAGAATTGTCATTGGATGATTTGGCGTTGGAAGAAGGGCCGATGTCAGAAGAGGATATAGACCGTCTCTTAAGCGGTGAGAATCTTGGTGGCGAAGATTCTATGCAGATGGATGATGGACAGAATCTTTCGGATGATTTTGCTTTGGAGGATGCCGGGGACCAAGATGATGATCTTTCAGCACTTTTAGCAGGCATGGGTCATGATGATGATCTTTCAGAGATTAGTGATTTGTTAGAGAAATCAGAGCAGGGTGTCTCTGCAGATGACGATATGCTGGCTATGCTGGGTGAAAGCGATAATGATTCGTTTAGCTTCTTTTCGGAGGACAATGACGCAGGAGAGGCGGCAGGGATTCGGGAGGTTTCATCAGGGGATTCGGACGAGAAGGAGAATCCAAAAGAGAAGAAGGAGAAGAGAAGACGAAAGAAAAGGGAGAAGAAGCCCAGGAAAAAGAAAGGTGCCAATCAAGAGGCAGGGTCTGAGGATACCCAGCAGGGTGGCTTAGAGGACTTGCTGGAAACCACCCAGGAGAAAGAGGAAGAAAAGCCTGAGAAACAAAGTTTTGGCGCAAAGTTAATGTCCCTTTTGTTTGACAGCGATGAGGATGAAAAGCCTGTAGCGGAAGACGAAGATGCACTTTGGAATGATACAATGCAAATGGGCAGTCTTACAGAAGAGAATAAAGAAATTCTGCAGGAACTCAGTGACGAGGACAAGAAAGGTTCCAAGAAAAAAGGAAAGAAAGATAAGAAGAAAAAGAAGGGCAAGAAAGGAAAGGGAGAAGTAGAAGAAATAACCGAAGACGGTGAAGAGTTAGAAGAGATCGAAAAGAAGGAAAAGAAGTCCAAAAGAAAGAAAAAGAAGAAAAAGGGAGAGGACACCGGGGAAGAAGAATTGGCAGTGCCGGAGAAAAAACTTTCTAAGAAGAAGGTTATTTCAGTATTCCTGTTCTGCGGCACGATTGCGGCAAGTATTATTCTGCTCTCCTCCTTCCTGCCTATGTACCTGCAAAAAAATGATGCGAAAATAGCATATGATTATGGGTATTATGGGGATGTGTATGATCTTTTGTATGGTAAGCAGCTGAACGAAGAAGAAGAGGCGCTGTTTAAGAAGAGCAGTCTTGTATTACAGATGGACAGAAAAATTACTTCCTACGAGAATTATAACAGGATGGGGATGCGGATAGAGGCGTTAGATGCTTTGATCAGCGGTGTGGAACGGTATCAGACCTTGCAGCCGCAGGCGGAGAAGTATAATGTTGAAGGGCCGGTCAGAGAGCGTTATGAGCAGATTGTGGATTGTTTGTCTGCAGATTTTGGCGTATCTGAAACGGATGCGTTGGATATTATCGCATCAGAAGATGATGTGACGTATTCACAGAGGTTATATGACATTATCAATGGTGTGGCCTATGGCGCGGAGGGAGATTTACCAGAGGTGAAGCAGGATGTCCTGCCAGAGGAGGAGGAAATTATCTCAAGACTGGAAGATGTGGAGCAGGCAGATGGTAGCGATAATTGATTATGATGCGGGCAATATCCGCAGTGTAGAGAAAGCGATAGCATCACTGGGATATGAGGCGGCAGTGACAAGGGATGCAGATACAATCCTTACGGCAGATCATGTGATACTGCCGGGGGTTGGAGCGTTTGGCGATGCCATGGATAAGTTGTCAAGCTACGGATTGGTGGATGTGATTCGTACAGTATCCTGCAGAGAGATTCCCTTTCTGGGAATCTGTCTGGGATTGCAGTTGATGTTTGAGAACAGTGAGGAGGCGCCGGGTGTAGAGGGACTTGGTCTTTTAAAGGGCAGTATTTTGCGGATTCCAGAGAAAGACGATTTGAAGATTCCCCATATCGGCTGGAATTCTTTGCAGTATCCTTCCAGGGGCAGGCTTTTTGCAGGTGTCCCTGAGGGAGCCTATGTATATTTTGTACATTCTTATTATCTGCAGGCGCAGGAAGCAGGGGTTGTAAAGGCGACTACAGAGTATGGCGTTGAGATTCACGCTTCGGTAGAGAAAGATAATCTCTTTGCCTGTCAGTTCCATCCGGAGAAGAGCTCAGATGTAGGCATGAAGATATTGCAGAATTTTATGGAAATATAGAAAATGGAGTAAGACACATGCACACGAAGCGTATCATTCCCTGTCTGGATGTGAAGAATGGCAGGGTAGTCAAAGGTGTTAATTTCATCAATTTTAAAGATGCGGGTGACCCGGCGGAGGTTGGCGCCGCTTATGATAAATCCGGGGCGGATGAGCTGGTCTTTTTGGATATCACGGCATCTTCCGACGCCAGAACTACGGCGGTTGAGATGGTACGTAAGGTGGCGGAGAAGGTGTTTATCCCCTTTACAGTGGGCGGCGGTATCCGCACAGTGGAGGATTTTAGGGCAATCTTGCGGGAGGGTGCCGATAAGGTGTCTGTCAATTCCGCGGCGATTATGAATCCGCGGCTGATCAGTGACGCGGCCGATAAATTCGGCAGTCAGTGTGTGGTGGTTGCAATCGATGCCAAGCGCCGGCCGGATGGAGAAGGCTTTAGCATCTATAAAAACGGCGGCCGGGTGGATATGGGCATTGATGCGGTAGAATGGGCCATGGAAGCTGACAGGTTAGGTGCGGGAGAAATACTTTTGACCAGTATGGACGGAGACGGCACGAAAGCCGGTTATGATCTGGAATTGACTAGGGCTGTGTCGGAGAATGTATCTATACCGGTCATTGCATCAGGCGGAGCAGGCACGATGGAGCATTTCTACGAAGCTTTTACACAGGGAAAAGCAGACGCGGCGCTTGCGGCATCCTTATTTCATTTTAAAGAAATGGAAATACGAGATTTGAAAAAGTATCTGCAGGATAGGGGGATATCGGTGCGTTTATAGAAGAATTTTAAAATCTGAGAGGTATGCAAAGGGGCATAGGAACAGAGAAGTTGTTCTGTGCCCTTTTTGAGGAAAAGACAGTGACAGTGTATGATGCAGCTAAATGAGGAAAAAGGAGAACCTTACCATGGCAATGTTGACAAACGATTGGGCAGAGGCATTAAAGGAGGAATTTCGCAAACCATATTATAAGGAGCTGTATACTTTTGTGCGTGAAGAGTATAACAAGAGGGTGGTTTATCCGCCTTCGGAGGATATTTTTAATGCCTTTCATTTCACGCCTCTCAATAAAGTAAAAGTACTGCTCTTAGGGCAGGATCCCTACCATAACGAGCACCAGGCCCACGGCATGAGCTTTTCAGTGCTGCCGGACCAAAGGGAGATTCCGCCTTCCTTGCAGAATATTTATCAGGAACTGCATGACGATCTGGGGTGCTATGTTCCCAACAACGGTTATCTGCAAAAGTGGGCAGACCAAGGTGTTCTACTGCTGAATACGGTGCTGACAGTAAGAGCCCACCAGGCAAATTCCCACCAGGGAAAGGGATGGGAACATTTTACGGATGCGGTGATACAGGCGGTAAATGAGCAGGACAGGCCGATTGTATATTTGTTATGGGGAAGGCCGGCGCAGAGTAAGATTCCCATGTTGACGAACCCGAAGCATTTGATCTTAAAGGCGCCCCATCCGAGTCCATTGTCAGCATACAGGGGATTTTTCGGGTGCAGGCATTTTAGCCAGTGTAATGAATTCTTAAAGGCTAACGGTGTAGAACCGGTGGATTGGCAGATTGAGAATATATAGGAGTACGAGAGGAGAATTGTGTGTCATGAGTAAACTACCATTTGTAACAAAAGAGCAGGTGGAAGAGATTGTTAAGACCTATCCCACCCCTTTTCATATCTACGACGAGCGGGGGCTTCGTCAGAACGCTCAGGCTGTACAGGAGGCGTTTGCCTGGAATAAGGGGTTTAAGGAGTATTTTGCGGTAAAGGCATGTCCCAATCCTTTCCTGATGCAGATTCTGCATGAGTATGGGGCAGGATGCGATTGTTCATCACTGACAGAATTGATGCTCAGTGATGCGCTGGGAATCAATGGGGATGATATCATGTTTTCTTCCAACGATACGCCCGCACAAGAGTATGCGTACTGCGCAAAAGTGGGCGGTATCATTAATCTGGATGATATCACTCATATAGAGTTTGTGGAGAAAATTTTGGGGAAACTCCCGGAAAAGATGAGCTGTCGTTATAATCCCGGCGGCGTGTTTCAGATGAGCAACGGTATCATGGACAATCCCGGCGATTCCAAGTATGGATTTACCACACAACAGCTTTTCGAGGGCTACCGGATTCTGAAAGAGAAAGGGGTAAAACATTTCGGACTTCATGCTTTCTTAGCCAGTAATACGGTGACAAATGAGTATTATCCTCAGCTTGCCAGACAGCTTTTTGAGGTGGCTGTGCAGGTGAAAGAAAAGGTAGGCGTACAGATAGAATTCATCAATCTTTCCGGCGGGGTGGGAATTGCCTATGAACCCGGACAGACAGCCAATGACATGAGGGTGATCGGGGAAAGTGTGCATCAGGTTTATGATGAGGTGCTTGTACCTGCAGGAATGGGGAATACGGCGATTTACACAGAGATGGGGCGGTTCATGACGGGACCGTATGGCGCATTGGTGACACAGGCTATTCATGAAAAACATACGCATAAGGAGTATATTGGGGTGGATGCCTGCGCGGTGAATCTGATGCGTCCGGCCATGTATGGCGCTTATCATCATATCACCGTGCTGGGCAAGGAGGAAGCGTCCTGTGATCATATCTATGATGTGGTGGGATCTTTGTGTGAGAATAACGATAAGTTCGCCATTGACAGAAAGCTGCCGCGGATTGATAAAGGGGACTATCTGGTGATTCATGATACAGGTGCCCATGGTTATGCTATGGGATATAATTATAATGGAAAACTGAAATCGGCAGAACTTTTGTTGAAAGAGGATGGCAGCGTGCAGTTGATTAGACGGGCTGAGACGCCTAAGGATTATTTTGCGACGCTGGATGGATTTGAGGTTTATAAGAAGATGGGATTTTAAATGATTGCGCATATAATTTTTTGCTATAGAATTTGTTGAAAATCCTTGCCAACAACCTTTGATTATGGTAATATATAAGTCGGTTGTTGGAAATGCTGGTGTGTCGGAATGGCAGACGAGGCAGACTCAAAATCTGTTGTGGGCAACCACGTGTGGGTTCAAGTCCCACCACCAGCACTGTTAAAAAGCTCAGAAATCCAGTAAAATGGTGTTCTGAGCTTTTTAGTATTAATGTAAAAACAGAAAACTGGCAGTAATTTTATTGAAAGAAGCGTCAATATTTTAGGCAGAGCGAATGCATAAAATCACAAACTTGTCCATATACTCTATTAGATTATATGAATATGGAGGTAAAGTATGGCAAGAGGTCAAAGAAAATCTATTGAAGAGAAGATACAACAAAAGCAGGAAGTGATAGATGCCTTAGAGGTAAGGCTGGAACACGAAAGAGAAGAACTGGAAGCACTCATATGCGAACAAAAGCAAAAGGAAGTGGAAATACTTTACGATTTCATTAAAGAATCGAATTTGGACGTGTGTGAGGCTACAGAGGCATTAAAGCACTATATCGTAGAGCACGAAGAGGTATTGGCATAGAAAGGATACGGGGCGCAAGTCTATTACATAGAGCTTACGTCCTTTTCTTATTTCAGAAAGCCGGCAGAGATTGTTATTGAAATCGGAGGAAAAAAGTGATATATTAAATTTGTCTAAAATATATTTACATAATGAAGGAGGAAGTGTGATGAGGACAGTACAGCAAAGAAATATTGCCCTTTGCATTATTCTGACATTGGTTACTTGTGGAATCTATGGCATCTATTGGTTTGTATGCCTGACAGACGAGACCAATGCAGCGGCTAATGAGGAAGGCACATCTGGGGGATTGGCTTTTTTGCTTACGTTAATCACCTGCGGGATTTATGGTCTTTATTGGGCTTATAAATGCGGCGAAAAGCTGGATAAGGCTAAGACAGATAGAGGGATGCCTGCTTCTAACGGCGGTATTTTGTATCTGATTCTTTATATCTTTGGTGGGATTATTGCCTACGCTTTGATTCAAAATGAGCTGAATAAGCTGGCGTAATAAAAGATGGAAAAGAGAGCATACTGATAGTGATGAGGTGTCAAGGTAATTCCTGGCACCTTATTTCATATCAGGGAAAGCAGAAGGCAGTTTTTGTGTGTAAGAAAGGAAGGCAGAGATGGTAAAACGGATTTTAGACTGTAAGGCGTCTGATTTGGCAGCTTATAATGCGAGGGAGATTTTAGAGGCTATAGCGGCCAGTGAGGGCCGCGTGATGATGGGAGAGTGCATCGGTATTACACAGCCGCTTTTGACGGATGTTACCAACGCGGAGGTGGTGGCGTCCATGGGGGCTGATATTTTACTGATCAACATGTTCGATGTGCAAAATCCTGTGATTCAGGCACTGCCTGCGGTGGAAAAGACAGAGACAGTGAGAGAGGTCAAGAGGTTGACCGGAAGGATAGTGGGTATCAATCTGGAGCCGGTAGAGGGCGATGTGGAAAGTAATGATGAGCTCTGGAAGATGACAGAGGGCAGACGTGCTACGGCTCAAAATGCGGTTTTGGCGGTCAAATTGGGTGTGGATATGGTGGTGCTTACAGGCAATCCGGGTAACGGCATCAGTAATCAGGCAATCACGGATTCCCTGCGGAAGATCAGAAATGCGGTGGGAGATCAGCTGATTCTGGCGGCAGGCAAGATGCATGCGGCAGGGGTACTCACAGAGGGGGCGGATGGAATCATTTCGAAAGAGGATATCAGGGCATTCCGGGAGGCGGGAGCAGATGTGATTCTCCTGCCGGCGCCGGGAACGGTTCCAGGGCTTACCATGGAATGTGTCAGGGAACTGGTGCTTTATGCGCATAAATTGGGGGCTCTGACGATTACGGCCATCGGGACGTCACAAGAAGGCAGTGATACGGCTACTATCAGGCAGATTGCGCTCTGGTGCAAGATGACAGGAACAGACATTCATCATATCGGAGATTCCGGTTATGTGGGGATGGCGCTGCCGGAGAATATTACAGCCTATTCTATAGCCATTCGAGGTATCAGGCATACCTATCACCGGATGGCACAGTCAATCAACCGGTAAAAGCAGGTTTTTATCGTTTCGGCGGATGCGCCGAAAGGCGGTATGCAGGATAAAGTGTGGTGGAAAAATGAAAAGTCTTGCAAAGGGGACACCGATCAAAGTGATATTGCTTTTTGCAATACAGCTTTACATAGGACAGTTATTTCAGTTGTTTTACAGTTTAATTGATACCAGAATCATAGGCGCTTCGCTGGGGGAAGTATCTCTTGCTGCAGTAGGCGCGACCACTTCCTTAATCGATATGCTGGTTGAATTTCTAAATGGTATTATTTGCGGATTTGGTATTATTATAGCTACGTTCTTTGGGGCAGATGATGAGAGGATGATGCAAAAGGCGGTGGGCGGCTGCATCGTGCTTGGCATTGCAGCAACGCTTATGATCAGCTTGTGCAGTCTTCTTTTTTTGCCGCAGATTCTTAGAATCTTACATATATCAGAGGAACTAATGCCGCAGTCAATCTCCTATAGCAGGATTATTCTGGCGGGGCTGATCGCAGTCACGCTGTATAATATTTGTGCTGCAATCCTGCGGGCCATAGGGGATTCTTATACACCTCTGCTGTTTTTGGTGATTTCAAATCTTTTAAATATTTTCCTGGATTATACATGTATTGTACAGTTTCAGATGGGTGTTGCCGGGGCCGCTTACGCAACGGTGTTTTCGCAGGCATTATCGGCGGTTTTGTGTTTCTTATATATGAGAAGGAAATACCCGCAGCTTAAGATTGGAAGGGAAGATTTCGTGCCGGAGCAGGAAGTGTACAAACAGCTTTTGCCAACGGGACTTTCCATGGGATTTATGATTTCCTTTGTCACATTAGGCTCCCTCGCTTTACAGACCTGTATTAATACCTTCGGGACCAATATCATTGTGGCGCATACGGCCGCCAGAAAAGCAACCTCTCTTTTTCTGACACCTTTCTTTTCACTGGGCTCGGCGCTGTCCACTTACTGTGGGCAAAATCTGGGAGCGGAGGAGTATGAGAGAATCAGGAGAGGCATGACAGACAGCATCCGGCTTTCTTTGGTGTGGTGTGTGATCGTGATTTTGATTATCTTTTCCATTTCGCCGTTTCTGATTGAAGGTATTATTGCCAGTACAGAGGAAGAGATTATAAAAACAGCGGTTCTATATTTGAAAATCAATGGGGTTTTCTATTTTCTGCCTGCCATCATCTGTATTTTACGAAACAGTATGCAGGGGTTTGGAGATACGAAGACACCGCTTATTTCCAGTTTTATTGAGCTGGCGGGGAAGATTGCGATTGCGTATCTGCTGGCGCCGGTGATCGGGTATATGGGGGTTATTGTATCGGAGCCGCTTGTATGGGTGCTTATGGTGATTCCGCTTCTGATAGGCATGGCACGAAACCGGGTGATCAGGCAGGCAAAAAAAAGCCAATAATTTATCCGTTTTTCACCCATGCCGGCATTGCTTTCTCTTTTTTGTCAGCGTATAATAAAAAGGGAAGTACAAAATTCTATTTGTGTGAGGGGGAATTTCCGTGAAAATCAAAGTAAGGCGTTTTAGTATCCGATGGAAAATATTAATTCCGGCCACCATTTTGATCATTGCTATGTGTGCGGTCATAGGGGTAAATTCCTATCTCCGCATCAAAACGGGTATGATTCAATTAGGCGTGGAGGAAGCGCAGATGGCGGCTTCCATTGCTGGATTTGTGGTAGATGGGGATGCGATTTTACATGTGGAAGCTGGTTTTGAAAATACGGAGGAATATCAGAATACGCTGGCGGCTCTCAGACAGATTCAGGATCTTTGCGGCATTGCTTTTTTGTATACGCTGCACACAGACGATAACGTAAGTCTTTACTATGGTGTAGATACGGATGACAGCACAGGGCAAAGGCATCCGGGAGATATCTTTGAGGGAGAATATGCAGAATTTGCGGATGTATTTGCCGGGCAGGAATATGTGCAGGACTATATTGATGAGACGGAGGACGGCAGCCTGATTTCCGCATATCTGCCAATCAGAGACAGTTCCGGGAAAGTGGTTGCCGTACTGGGATGTGATTATGACGCTTCCTATGTGGTAGACAGGATTGAAGGCGCCCGTAACAGTATATTACAGATTTCAGGTATCTGTCTTGTGTTTACGCTTTTGATACTGAATATTATTGTGAATTGTATTATGCGAAACCTGCATAAGGTTGACCGCAAAATATATGATCTGGTACATAGTGAAGGAAATCTGACAAAAAAACTGGATATTTCTACAGGTGATGAGTTGGAAGTGATTGCCGTAAATATCAATGCGATGCTGGATTACATGAGAGAGATTATGTTGAATATATCTGGCAACTCTGAGCAGCTTGAGATATCCACCGGGACAATTGATGAGCATCTTGTCAATGCAAAGGACAATATTTCAGATATATCGGCTACTATGGAGCAGATGAGCGCCGCTATGGAGCAGACCAGCGCTTCTTTGTATCAGGTGGATGAATCGGTAGCCCATATCACGCAGAGCATCGAAGGTATCGCCGGGAAGGCTTCCAGCGAGAGGGATGCCGCTGCGGAAATCATGAAAAAGGTACAGGTGATTTATGAGACGGCCAAGACTGACAGAGTGGAGGCAGGGCGGCAGGCAGAAGAGATGTCAGAAAATATGAAGGAACGAATCGAGCAGTCCAAGGCGGTGGAGCAGATTGATATTTTGACAAGAGAAATCATCAAGATCACGAATCAGACAAGTCTGCTTGCCTTGAATGCAAATATCGAGGCGGCCAGAGCCGGCGAGGCAGGGCGTGGTTTTGCAGTGGTGGCCAGTGAGATTGGAACACTTGCGGATAATTCAGCAAGGGCGGCAGGAGATATTCAAAAAGTCAGTAAAGAGGTAATTGGCGCAGTGGATGAACTGGCCAGAAAATCGGAACAGATGATTCATTTTATGAACGAAACGGCGATGATTGGGTATGAGAGTCTGCTTGAGAACAGCCGGAACTATAGAAATGATGTGAGCCATCTGAGTGAAACCATGAACGATTTTGCAGATGAAAGTATGAGTCTGAATCAAAATATTGAAAGTATCAAGGAGGCTCTGGATGCTGTCAGCATCGCTGTGGAGGAAAGTGCCAAAGGGGTTGTCAGCGTCACAGAAATGGCATCCGACATGTCAATGAATATGAAGAGCATCAAGGATGAGGCCGAGAGCAACAAAGAGATTGTGGGACAGCTTGAGGCAGAGGTTCTAAAGTTTAAGTTGTAATTTATAGCATGGATTGATGATTTGATCAAGGGTCAAAGCACATTCTAAGAAAAACTGCAGTCAATCCACCAATGCCGCACACAATGAAACCGGTGGGAAGCAGGACAAGCGAGACAGTATCACGGAACCTGTCAAAAAGGAAGCCGTAAACCATCTGTCCCAGGGGCTGTACGCATAAAGTGACTGCAGAGGTATAGGCCATGACTTTGCCAATCAGGTGATTGGGTGTCCTCTGCTGTATCACAGACACGGCATAGATGGAAAAAATGCTGATGGCAATCTGCATACCGCTAAGAGAGAGCAGCGTGACGCCGTATTTTACCAAAGCACCGACCGGAAGCAGAAAGACAGCGCCGGCGGGCAGCAGGAAAACGCCCAAAGAGGCAAGCAGGGCCGGGATAGTGCGTGCATTTACTTTCGTGCTGAAAAGGCCTGCCATAACACTGCCAATGATGGTTGCGACTGCCAGGGTGCTTTCCGCCGCGCCATAATATCTGGCGTTCAGTGAAAGGACCGTGCGTACAAGAAAGGGCAGTCCCACCATAAGGATTCCCATCACAAAAAATCTGGAAACAGCGGTTAAGAACAGCATTTTTGCCACGGATGTCTGTTCTTTGAATAGATAGTGCATACTTTCTGTGAAATCCTTACGGATGAGGGAGAGTATGCCTTTTTGATGTGAGGTACGCTCATAGGGCAGCCGGATAAAGCATTCAAACAAAGCAGTGGCGAAGAAACAGCCTACACTGGCAAACATCACGGGGTGCAGACCGAACGCGGCATAGAAGATACCGCCCAGCATGGGAGCTGTCAGGTAGGAGAGGGAGGCAATCTGATTGACAACGGCGTTTCCTTTCAGGATGTTGTCGCCTGCAAGCATGGTGGGAATACAGGCTTGTACGGTAGGGGTCTCAAAGGCGCCCAGGATAGAAAGCAGGATAAGCAGGGCGCTGATCACAGGAAGGTCGGTATCCCCAGTCAAAAGCAGGGCGGCACATAATACAAAGAAGCCGGTTAAGCTGTCTAGCGCAACCATGACATTTCGGCGGTTCAACCGGTCTGCCAGAATACCGCCGAGAGGGGAAAGCAGGATGGTGGGAATGGTGGCAAGAGACAGGATTCCCGCGAAAACAGCGGCGGAACCGGTTATGTCCAGCACATACATGGACAGGGCCAGTTTTAAGATAAAATTACCGAATAGGGATGTAAGCTGTCCTAAAATCAGCAGTATGAAATTGGGCGTAAACAATTTTTGTGTCATAGTTTTGTGTCTCCTTTCCCGGTCATGTTTTTGATGGTTTTCTCTGTAAAAGATATATGGTTTTCTTCGTAGAGCGGCAGTCCCATTTGAGATAGTACTTCCATGACGAATCGGTATTTATGGAGCAGTTCTTCTTCGGTGGCAGGAAAGACAGAAGGGAGCATCCAGAAATTAATCAGTGGCAGCAGTTCTGACAATTCTTTGGGATATTCTGTCTGCACAGAACCGTCCTGTATGCCCTCTGTAAGAAGCTCCAGCCAAAGGGGCGTCAGGACGCGGCGGTTTTCCTTGATGGCGGCGGCCAGAATATGGGGGTCTTTTAAGATGGAGACTGCCTGCATATGCAGGGTATTGCGCGTTTCATCTGTCTGGTTTAAGGTGAGCAGGGTTTTTATTTTCTCAAGGCCGTTTAAATCATCACGGTTTTTGACGGCGTCAAAAGGATTGTTTTCAAAAAACAGTTGGTTTCCCAGGGTATACATCACTTCTTCCTTGCTCTGAAAGAAGCGGTAGAACATGCCTTTGGCGCCGCCGGCAAGTTCCATGATATCGGAGACGGAGGCCGCTTCATATCCTTTGGAGAGGAAGAGGTCTTGCGCTGCGTTTAGAATTTCCTGTTTCCATTGTTCCGGTGTCTTTTTGACTGGTCGTGCCATAGCGGTATGCTCCTTTATGTTTTTAACTATATTAATGACTGATGGTCAATAATTATTATATAGGAAACTTTTATGGAAGTCAATACGGAAAGCATTTTAGTTTTCCCGTATAAAATGCGGTATAAAATGTGATAACCATTGACGAATAGATAGATATAGGCTAAATTAACAACATAAATAAAAAAAGTATTTGGAAAGTACAGCCGGAAAGGAAGGACCTTATCATGTTCAAAATTGCGATTGTAGAGGATAATCGTGCCGCCATGGAAAAGCTGCAGGGCTATCTGGAACGGTATGCGCAGGAAAACAACGAGAAATTTGATATTGCGTCTTTCGGGGACGCCCTGGCCTTTCTTGACAGCTACAGGCGTATTTATGATATGGTCTTTATGGATATTGAGCTTCCCTTTATTAACGGCATGGAAGCGGCGCAGAGGCTGCGGGAAATAGACAAACAGGTGGTTTTGCTATTTGTAACGAATATGGCGCAGTTTGCGGTGAAGGGATATGAAGTGGACGCCTTGGATTATCTGGTGAAGCCTGTCCATTATGGGGATTTTGAACTGAAACTGCGCCGGGCGGTGTCCAGATTAAAAGAGGCGCAGGAAGCAATCCTGGTGCAGCGCCAGAGTGGTATGGTGAGGCTTAGAGTACAGGAAATCGGTTATATTGAAGTGCGCGGGCATACTCTGATTTTTCATACGGAGAGAGGCGAAATTACAGGGAGCGGGACATTGCATGAACTGGAAAATAAGTTAAAGGAGAAAGGGTTTCTGCGGTGTAATAAATGCTATCTGGTCAACCAAAGGCATATTGCCGCGGTGCAGGGTTATACCCTTGTGATGGCGCAGGGGGAAGAACTGCAGATCAGCAGGCCGCGCAAGAAGGCGTTTATGAGTGAACTGGCGGAAACCATGGGGAATGAGAATGTATTATGACGACCTTATATACTTTTTTTGAGACGAATGGATATGTGTTTGAAATTTTGATTGCGGTCTTTTTCTTCTGCGGGTGGATGGATAGAAGACCGCGTTTTCTTTTGCGGGGATGTTTGGCAGGGGCGGTACTTCTTTTGGTGTCTATGATGTGGACATGGATTCCTTTTGATAATGAATGGATGAAGAGCGGCAGGACGATTCTGTTTTTCTTTTTGTGCGTAGGGGCGGTGAAAAGCTGCTTTGAAGGGCCTCTTCGACAGGCTGTCTTTTATGTGACGGCGGCGGGTGCGGCCCAGCATTTTTCTTTCCGTATGGCGCGGACTCTGCTGGCAGTAGGAGATCAGTATCTGAAACTGTCTTCCGGCATCACGATTTTTATGTATCCGCTGCTCTCCGTTATCTTTGTGTTCCTATGTTATCTGACCTTTGGCAGGGAACTTCGAAGGAAAGATGTGAAGTATATGACCGGTTCCCAGACGGTACTTTTTCTGCTGGTGGGGATGCAGCTTTGTACCAATGTACTGCAGAACTTGTTTGATAAATACAGCACGGGGAGCGGTTTTCAGGCATATACCGTTTATAGTTTATTCGACATGATAAGCTGTCTGTTCCTGCTGGCCCTGCAGTGCGAGATTACGCGCAGGGAGAGCGAGCAGCATAACGGCGAGATTTTACAGCACATTTTATATCAGCAAAAGCAGCAGATGGAGAGCTCCAAAGAGAACATTGAGTTGATCAATATCAAATGCCATGATATCAAGAATCAGATTGCCACACTTGGCAATCGTGTCCCCAAGGAAGAGATCAGGGAGCTGGAACGGGCGGTTAATATTTATGATATGGCCTTTAAGACCGGCAATGAGGCTTTGGATGTCCTGATGGTAGAGAAACTGATGGTGTGTGAAAATAAAAATATCCGGCTGGACTGTATGATGGAGGGAAAATGGCTTTCTTTTATGAAACAGTCGGATATTTACTCTTTGTTTGGCAATGCAGTGGATAATGCGATAGAGGCCGTAGAGAAGCTTGCGGATGAGGAACGGCGCTATGTCAGTGTGAGAGTGCGAAGCGACAAGGGGATGTTAGTCATTCACTTTGAAAACTATTATGATGGGACACTGACTTTTTTAAAAGGGATGCCGCAGACAACGAAAGAGGATAAGCGGTATCACGGTTTTGGCATGAAGAGCATCCGCATGATTGTGGAGAAGTATCAGGGACATCTGTCAGTCAAAGCTAAGGACGGTGTCTTTACGTTGAACATTCTGCTTCCCGTTGATTGCAGTTTAGGCTCCTAAAAATACAGTTTGGGAAAGATTTCTTGTTCCGGATCAAGAAAACTGATATGGTGGCACCATCAAAAGAAGGATGGAGGAGTGAGACATGTTCAAAAAAACGAACCTTTGGCGTGGTATGTCTTTTGTATGTGCACTGTTTCTGACCATTTCAGTTATGGCGGCCAATATACTGGAGATTTACCGCACATCGGTTGACGCGTTTGTGGGAACGCGCAGCCAGAAAACCGTAACTGAGGAATCGGCGGACGGTGAAGATGCATGGACTTATCAGTCCAAATTCAAGACAGCAAAAGAGGCCTATGAAGGGTTTCAAGAGCTGGCAGTAAGGACATCGCAGGAGACATATACGTTATTAAAGAATGAAAACAATGCCCTGCCGCTTTCTGATACAGCTAAGATTACGCTGTTTGGTGTGAGAAGTTATGCGCCGGTATATGGAAATAACGGCGGCAGTGTTCCGGATGGCAAATCCACGGTACAGATTTTTGATGCGTTTGCGGAGAAGGGATTCCAGATCAATCCCTCTATGCTGGAAACTTATGCGGCCTTCTTTGCAGATAAGGAATGGACGGTTCCCCAGTTTGGCGGCGGCATCCTTCCGGCTTATGAGGTGCTCAGCGCTTATGATGACCCCAATGAGCTGACCCTTGAGGAGCTTCGCGGGTTAAATCCTGCGTTTGACAAGGATTATGCTTCTTACAATGATGCGGCAATCGTAGTGGTGGGACGTATCGGCGGCGAGAACGGGAACGGCTATTATCCGGGCGAGGCGGGACGTGCCTCCGGTGTGGAAACCGTGACCGGCAATATTTTAAGCTTAAGCGAAGAAGAGATGGCGATGATCGAGGAGGCCAAGGCGAATTTTGATAAGGTGATCGTGTTGGTCAATGCCACCAACCAGATGGAGATTGCGAATCTGGAAGAGGACCCTGATATCGATGCGATTCTCTGGATTGGATATCCGGGCGCCTATGGGTTCTACGGGGTGGCGGATGTATTAAACGGTACGGTCTCACCTTCCGGACATCTGGGAGACAGTTTTGCCAAAAACAGTGCGCTGGCACCGGCTATGCAGAATTACGGCGATATTCCCTGGGCCAATGCGGCGGACTTTTCTGAGGCGGCCAATGTGAATTCTTATCTGGTAGAGGCGGAAGGCATCTACACAGGATATCGTTATTATGAGACCCGTTATGCGGATATTGTACTTGGAAACGGCGGCAGCGAGGCAGCAGCCGGAACTTATGCCAATGTGGACGGCACAGTGGCGCAGGCGGACGGCGAATGGGATTATGCCAATGAAGTGATATATCCTTTCGGATACGGATTGTCCTATACAGCGTTTGAGCAGACTTTAGATTCTGTTGAGATTTCCGGGGATAAAAAAACGGCGGCGGTGAGCGTGACCACTACGAACCGTGGAGATACGCCTGGCAGGGCAGTGGTGCAGCTTTATGCGCAGGCACCTTATACGGACTACGACAAGCAGTATCATATTGAGAAAGCGGCTGTGCAACTGATGGATTTCGAGAAGACCAATCTGCTTGCGCCGGGGGAGAGCCAGACAATCACCATGGAAGTGGATATGGCAAACCTTGCAAGCTATGATGCGGAAAATGCAAAAACCTTTATTGTAGAGCCGGGGGATTACTATTTTGCAATCGGCGACGATGCACATGATGCTTTAAATAATATGCTGGCGGCGCAGGGAAAGAGCACAGCCGATGGCATGACGGCGGATGGGGATGCGGCCAAAAGCTATCAGTGGAGCTGGGACGGAGAAGTGGATGCGGATACGTTCTCTGTCAGCAAGGCAGGCGTGGAGATTACCAATGCCCTTTCGGAGGGAGACTATGCTACCGATTTGAATGCGTTTATGCCGGATACAGTTACATACTTGACCAGAAGCGATTGGAACGGGACTTTCCCCAAAACCTATGAGGGTATCACTGCCAACGAAGCGCTCTCAAGATTGTTGGGCAATGATTTCATCGAGTTAAAGACAGGGGAGGACACCTCAGATATTGTATTTGGCGATACAAGCAGCGATCTGACCATCAATGACTTAAAGGGTGCTGATTTCGATGACCCCAGATGGGAGGAGCTGACGAGCAAAGTTACCATCGATGAATTCTTAAACTTTGCGGCCAATGCGTTTCATAATATTGCGGCGATTGAGTCCGTTGGACTGCCCCAGTATGCGGCGGACGACGGCCCCAACGGTTCGGATTCCCATTACCTGACAGAAGGCGGCTATCAGGGAGTACCCTACGCGGACGCGGCGGAGTATGACTATGGAACGCGTGTGGGTCCTACCCCGCAGAATATCGCTTATAGCTGGAACAAAGAGCTGGCCTATGAAAACGGTGAGGTGACATTGGGAGAGAGCACGCTGGTATTGAATCTGCCCATTATGATTGGACCGGGTATGAACATTCACCGTCATGCCTATAACAGCCGCGGTGCGGAGTATTATTCGGAAGACCCGATTCTTACAGGATATATCGGCAGTGCAGTGGTACAGGGTGCACAGTCCAAGGGAACCCTTGTCAATATCAAACATGCGGCCTTTAACGATCAGGAGATTAACCGGTCAGGCATTGCCATCTTTATGAGCGAGCAGAAAGCCCGTGAATTGGAGCTTCGCGGTTTACAGCAGGCTTTTGAGGCAAACGGAAAACCGGCATCCTTTAAAGCAGATGAGAACAGGGCGGATACCTATACAGAAGGCGCTCTGGGGGTGATGTCATCTTATAACAGAATCGGTGCGGTGCCGCCCAGTGCCAACAGAGGCGTTCAGGTACAGATTATGCGCGACGAGTGGGACTTCAACGGCTATAATGTGACGGACTTCACAGGGGTAGCATTGAAGGCGTCTCCGAAGGAATCTATCATGGCCGGTACAACAGCCTTCTGCGGATTCGGCGTCTCAGAGGAGATCACATACTGGAACGGTGAAGCCCTTAGCGGTGACAGGCAGATGGCGCAGGCAGTCAAGGAAGATATTCATTATCTGCTTTACGCATTATCCCACAGTGCAGCCATGAACGGGGTGAATGAAACAACCCACACGGTAAATGTGATGACATGGTGGCGTATCCTTTATATTGTCTGCATTGCAGTGTTTGGCCTGGCTACGGTATTTTGCGGTGTCTGTTATGCAGTGGGCAGACGCAAAAGCACAGACCAGAAGACGGAGAAAGGAGCATGATGAAAAGATAGTAAATTAAAATTTTCAATCGCGGGATTTGTGTCTGCGCGTTGCTTGACACAAACTCGTTCAATGCGGTGTCTCAACAGAGTTGAGACAAAAGCAGCGCAGAAATGGAGAAAATGATGAAAATAGAAATAACAAAATCCAACAGCGTTACACTGGCAGCAATGTGCAGTGCGCTTGTGGGAATGATCATCTATATTATTACATCCGTGACAGGATATTTGGCGGCTTCCGCGGTCAATCCCTGGCCCATTATCGGTACGGTCTTGTGTATGGTACTTTTGTGGGCGGCGGCATTTATGAGTGAGAAATTGACACCGGTTTCTCTTGATCTTATGACGGCGGCGGGTTTTGTCATGCTGCTTGTGAGCTTTTACTTCTTTGTGATGAGCAGGGTGAGTCTGGCGGCAGATGTATATTTTATTCCGGTTAATTATCCCCAGGCTGAGGCGACAGCGCTTCACATTTCCATCGTGGGCGTGGTATTTTATCTGTTGGCGCTGCTTGCTTTAATCACGGAAGGATTTCGCAAAAAGGCGTAGAAGGGTGTATGGAGGTTTGGCATGAGAAAGATTTCGTTTAATACGGGCTGGACTTGTAAACATTTGCATGAGAAGGGGGCGGCGCAGGTTACGCTGCCCCATGACGCCATGTTTTTTGAGAAGCGCACGGAAACGGCGGCGGGCGGTACGAATACAGGCTGGTATGAAGGCTTTGATTATGAATATGAGAAACGTTTTACACCGGATGCATCTTATCAGGGGAAAATCGTAATCATGGAATTCGAAGGGGTGTATCGGAAAGCGGAAGTCTGGGTGGGAGAACAACAGGTTTCTTTTCGACCCTATGGCTATACGAACTTTTATGTGGACTTGACCCCCTATCTTGTCATTGGCAAGGAGATGCAGATTCGTGTGATCGCGCGTAATGCAGACCAGCCCAACAGCCGCTGGTATTCGGGGGCAGGTATTTACCGGCCGGTCAGTTTATGGGTAGGAGAGGCGGCGCACATTCCGGTGAACGGCGTGCATATCCGCACCTTGGCTGTCAAAGCGTCCGGGACGGCGCAGATAGAAGCTGCAGTGCGCACCAGCATGCCCGGCAGTGTGAAGATAGAAATAACAGATCCGGATGGAGAAAAGATTCAAGTGCAGGATACAGAGGCGGATGATGGAAAGGCAGTTGTGGTTCTCGATATCCCCAAGGCACAATTATGGGATGTGGAGACACCGAAGCTGTACCGATGTAAGGTGACCTTCGGTGAGGATGTGTGGGAGGAACCTTTTGGCATCCGTACTTTAAGCTGGGGGCAAAACGGTTTTTGCCTGAACGGAAAACGTATCATTTTACAGGGAGCCTGTGTGCATCATGATAACGGGCTGCTGGGGGCAGTCTGTGATGCGGACGCGGTAGAACGCAAAGTGCGTATTCTGAAAGAAAACGGTTACAATGCCCTGCGCAGTGCCCACAATCCCTGCTCGAAAGCGCTGCTCGATGCTTGCGACAGGCAGGGCATGTTAGTGATGGACGAATACATAGACCATTGGTATATCCATAAGACAGAATATGATTATGTCACTTATTTTGACAAGTGGTGGCGTAAAGATTTGGAGGATATGGTTGAGAAAGACTATAATCATCCTTGTGTCATTATGTATTCTACCGGCAATGAAGTCAGTGAGACGGGACAGGAGCGGGGCATCAGGCTGACGGGGGAGATGACGGACTTTCTGCACTCCCTGGATGACAGCAGACCGGTAACCTGCGGGGTCAATATTTTCTTTAATTTCTTAAGTTCTATCGGTTTTGGCGTTTACAGCGATCAGAAAGCCAGGAAAGAGGCCGAAAAAGCTGAGAAGACAAACAATACCCCTAAAAAGAAAAAGGCTGTGGGAAGCCAGTTTTTTAATAATCTGGCAGGGCTTTTAGGGGATGAGTTCATGAAACGGGGGGCCACTCTGCACGGCTGTGACGTGAGAACAAGAGATGCCTTTGCCAATATGGATATCGCAGGATATAATTACGGCATTTACCGTTATGGGCATGATTTGAAAAAATACCCGGATAGATTCATTCTGGGAACGGAGACTTTCTGTAAAGATGCTTATCTGTTCTGGGAGATGGCCAAGAAAAATCCCCGTATTATAGGGGATTTCGTGTGGGCGGGCATGGATTATCTGGGAGAAGTGATGGTTGGCTCCTGGGAATATGCAGATTATGCGCCCCGTTTTGACGGCGGGTGCGGCTGGGTGTCGGCAGGGTCCGGGCGAATCGATCTGACAGGGAAGCCCCTGTGCGAAGCCCTTTATACCAAGGTTGCGCTGGAGAAAGAAAAGGGCCCCTTTATAGGCGTCTGCCCGGTGAATCATACAGGCCACAGGCACAGCCCGTCAGCATGGAAGATGTCCAATGCCATAGAAAGCTGGAGCTGGCAGGGGTGTGAAGGGCGGAAGGCTGACGTGGAGGTTTATGCCAGAGCCCATCATGTGAGTATCTGGATTAACGGGAAAGAAGCGGGAACCAAGAAACTGAACGGAAACTGCATCGCCAAATTCTCCTGTATCTATGAAAACGGGATGATTGAGGCGGTCTCCTATGACGCCGAAGGCCGGGAGAAGGGCAGGACCTGTCTAAAAACTGCCGGGCCGGAAACCGTGCTGTTTATAGAGCCGGAAGAAAAAGAGGCGAGGGCGGGCCATCTTTGCTATATCCGCCTGCGCTATGGGGACCGGCAGGGAATCCTTAAGCCGTTAGTCAGAGAAAAGATACAGGTCAAAGCAGAGGGGGCAGAACTTTTGGCCCTTGGAAATGCCTGTCCTTATAATGAACGGGGCAGCCTTACGGACAAAACCGCGACTTATTATGGGGAAGCGTTGGCAATCCTGCGGGCCGGAGACGGAGAACGGATTCTTTTTAAGGCGGCGGACGGACAACGCAGGGTTGAGATAGAGATTCCAATCTTGTAGAAAAGAGGTTTTTATGGAGAAGATCAAAGTATGGTGGCAGGATTTTGCCCCAAGACATAAACTGATTGCCCAGTTTATTAAGTTTTATGCGTTTTCCATGCTGGTGACTCTGTTTCAATACCTGGTGCTCACATTTCTTCCGGGCATTTTTTACCGCTATACAGACTGGTGTGAAATACCCTGCCAGCTGATACACTTGGCGGCCGGACCTGTGGATACCTATGTGTTTAACTATCCGGTCACCGGGGATGCCACGGGAGGGATGGGATATTTTGCGGCGTTTGCCATTACCTTGTTTTTGGCCCAGTGTATTAATTTCCCGATGCAGAGAAATATTACCTTCCATTCCAAGGGGAATCTATATTATCAGATTATGTGGTATGTAATTGCGTTTGTTTTGATTACGGTGACGTGCAGTTTCCTGATGGGATTGTACGTGCCTGTCTGCAAGCAGTTTTTTCCGCCTGCCGTTTATAATATATTGATCACGGTGATTAATGGCGGCGTACAGATGGTGATTTATTTCCCCATATACAAGATTATATTTCCGGAGGATGCCCGCCAATAAGGGCATTCTCCCAGATGCAGATAAATGCTTCGGCGTGGGAACTTTGATGGAGATGGTTATGAAGTATCGTGATAAAATACAAAGACTGACATTAGAACAAAAGTGTGCACTGCTTTCCGGGGCGGATGTGTTTAAGACCCGGGCTTTCCATAAGATGGGTATTCCATCGCTCTGGCTGACGGATGGACCGCATGGACTGCGCAAACAGGCAGGGGCTTCCGATCATCTGGGATTGAATCCCAGCGAGCCGGCCGTCTGTTATCCTACGGCGGCAACGGCGGCGTGCAGCTGGGATACGAAACTGGGAGAAGAGATAGGGGAGGCGCTTGCACAGGAAGCTATAGAGCAGGGTGTTGACGTCATTCTGGGACCCGGACTGAATATCAAGAGAAGTCCCTTGTGCGGCAGGAATTTCGAATATTTTTCGGAAGACCCTTATCTGGCGGGAAAAATGGCGGCGGCATACGTCCGTGGAATTCAGAAAAACGGCGTGGCGGCCTGCCCAAAGCATTTCGCTGTAAATAATCAGGAAACAAGACGTATGGTGTCCAACAGTATTCTGGATGAACGCACCCTGCGGGAAATCTATCTGACAGGCTTCGAGATCGTGGTGAAAGAAGGAAAGCCGCAGACGATCATGAGCAGTTATAATCTGCTCAATGGCATCTATGCCAATGAGAACAGACATCTGCTGGTGGATATTCTCAGGAAAGAATGGGGGTATCAGGGGGCAGTGGTCACAGACTGGGGATGTTCCAACGATCATGCCCAGGGAGTCAAGGCAGGCTCTACCCTGGAGATGCCCTGCCCCGGCTGGGACTCTGTGCGGGAACTGCTGGCGGCACAAAGAAGCGGCAAGGTGTCAGAACAGGAAATAGACGACAGAGTGGCGGAACTGCTTGCGCTGATAGCGTTTACCAAAGGTGGAAAAAGCAGAGCAGAAGAGGCCGCAAAGGGACAGAAAGATGCAAAGGGAAGATTACAGGGAGAATCCGAGGCGGTTCTTTGGGAGGAACATCACAAGCTGGCTTACCGTGCTGCGGCAAAGAGTCTCACCCTGCTTCGGAATGAAGGAGATATCCTTCCCCTTGCAAAAGGAACCAAAACAGCATTGATCGGAGACTTTGCCAGAACACCCCGCTATCAGGGGGCAGGCTCCAGTCAGGTCAATGTGCTGCATCCGGCCAGTGTGTTGGAATGTATGAAAGACAGCGGGCTTACCTTAACGGGATACGCGAAGGGATTTGACAGACTGGGAAAACCCGATCATGGGCTCCAGAAAGAGGCAGTGGAACTGGCGGCACGCGCGCAGGCAGTTATCCTATGTCTTGGATTGGACGAGGTGCAGGAGAGCGAGGGCATTGACCGGCAGAATATGAGGCTGGCAAAGCCGCAGATCGCGTTGTTAAAGGCGGTGGCGGCAGTTAACAGCAATGTGATCGTGGTACTATTCTCAGGCAGTGTGGTGGAGACAGGCTGGCGCAGGTACTGTAAGGCGCTGCTTTATGCAGGGCTTGGAGGAGAGGCTGGCGCCCAGGCAGTGGTGGATGCAATAAACGGTACGATCAATCCGGGCGGAAAGCTGGCGGAGACTTGGCCGGAATGTTATGAAGATACGCCGGCTAAGAATTATTTTGCGACAGAGGGCCGGAATGTGGAATACCGGGAAAGCATCTATGTGGGATACCGCTATTATCAGAAACGGCGCAAAAAACCGGCATTTCCCTTTGGGTTCGGCTTAAGCTATACGAAATTTACTTACAGCGGTCTGCACGTGGAAAAGGACCGGGTGGAGTTTACGGTGACGAACACCGGGAGCCGGCCGGGGGCGGAGATTGCACAGCTTTATATTTTACCGGAGGACATAAAAGGCGGTATCTTCCGGGCGGTGAAAGAATTGAAAGGGTTTACAAGAGTGGAACTGGAAGCCGGCGAGAGCAGGCAGGCGGTGATTTACTTGGATGACAAAGCCTTTCGGTATTGGAACGAGAAGAGCGGAAGCTGGGAAATCGAGACGGGAGATTATCAGATTGAGATTGGTTCTTCCAGCGAAGCGCCGCAGCTGACAGAAACTGTTTTTATCGAAGGGACAAAGACAGCAGATGGCAGTGCGGGAAAGGTTCTTATCCATTATCAGACGGGAGATGTGCAGCAGGTGCCAGATCAGGAATTTGCGGCGCTGTTGGGGCATGAGATTCCCAAGCCGGAGAGAGTGATTGACAGACACATTACTTTTGGGGAGATGAAATATGGCAGAAGTCCCTTAGGATGGCTTGTATGCGGTATTTTTACAAAATTGCTGCAAAACAGCCTGCAAAAAGGGAAACCTGATTTGAATCTGCTCTTTATCTATAACATGCCGCTCCATGCCCTTTCTAAAATGACAAATGGTATGGTAAGTATGGGCATGGTGGACGGTATCGTGATGGAGCTGCAGGGCTTTTGGCTTCTGGGGCTGATAAAAGTACTTGTGGAATTTATAAAGAATAGGATACAAAACAGACGCATGGAGAAGAAAATCTGTGGATGATTTCGATAAAACTGACGCAGATGACAGCCTCCATTGCAGCGCGAGAAAGAAACAGGCATCCCTACATAAAGACAGGGGGCCTGTTTCTTTGTAAAAAGACATAAAAATAGATAAAACAACCTTGAAAAGTAAGAAAAAATTGTATATAATTACCAATAGGGCGTGACAAAACCATTTGTTTTTGAGATATATTGTTATCCCAGGTAACTGTGTAAAACAGCACGAAAGGACAGGTAGACGATGAAAAAAATATTTACACAAAGGCTGGTCCTCTACATGATCGTGGCGCTGCTTGTTACAATCGCCGCGATATTCACAATGCAGACAATCACTAACAGGTATAGTAATCAGGTTTCCAGCCAGAATAAGCTGGCTGACGTGAGGGAGAAGCTGGCCGGAAACGAAGCCAATATCGTGCAGCTTACAGAGAATCTGGGACAGAATAATCTGGCTAAGGCAAGAGCTTTTGCAGACATGCTCTCGGCCCAGCCATCCATTGCGGACGATCCGAAAAAGCTTCTTGCCATCAAGGACAGGCTGATGGTAAATGAGGTACATATCATCGATGAGGCGGGAATCATTACCAGCAGTTCTATTGACGCCTACGTTGGTTTTGATATGAAGAGCGGCGAGCAGTCAAACGCCTTTATGGTAATTGTGGACGACCCTTCCATAGAGATTGTGCAGGAACCGCAGGAAAATGTTGCGGAAGGGATTATCATGCAGTATATCGGTTCACTTCCAGTCTGATGGAAATGATTGAAATATAATTTATGTAAACCAAAACAATTTATGGATAGTAAAAATCAGGGCGGCTTCTGGCTGCCTTGATTGCGGTAAGGAGAAGAATTCTATGGAATATAAAATTTTATTGCTGGAAGATGATGTAAGCCTGATAGAGGGACTGACTTATTCTCTGCATAAAAACGGTTATATCGTAGATGCAGCGCAGACGGTCAGACGGGCATTTGACTATTTGCAGAAGGAAACTTACAGCTTACTTTTGCTGGATATGACCCTTCCCGATGGGAATGGCTTGGATGTGTGCAGTTTTGTGCGAGAGCAAGGAAACAATGTGCCCATTATTTTCTTAACTGCTATGGACGAGGAGGTCCATATCATCAGGGGGCTGGACAGCGGCGCTGACGATTATATCACGAAGCCCTTTAAATTAGGAGAATTGTGTTCCAGAATCCGGGCACTTTTGCGGCGAAGCGGTATGAGCGAAGATGAGGGGACGAATCAGATTTCCAGCGGGCCGGTCACCATTGATTTATTGGGCGGCAGAGCAGATTTCCACGGCCAGCCTTTAGACCTGACCGGTGCGGAATACCGTCTTCTGTGTCTGCTTGTCCGAAATGCCGGACAGACAGTGCTGCGCAGTACGATTTTAGATGCGTTGTGGGATGGAAATGGTAATTTTGTGGATGATAATACATTGTCCGTCTATATCCGCAGACTGCGCGAGAAGATAGAGGAGGACCCCTCAAGTCCCAGGCATTTGCTGACAATACGGGGGTTTGGGTATACCTGGCGGGGATAAGAGCGCTGCCGGTGGGAAGTAACTGCGCTGACAGGGAGGAAGTATATGAATATTTTACAGGATAAGGACATCAGACATTATGTTACATTCTTAGGGAGTCTGCTTATGGCATGTATTTTAATGACCCTTTTTCTTTCCTGGTTTCACGGAAAAGAAGCGCAGGCGCTGCTTTTTGAGAGGGAGCAGACCATGGTTTCTTCTCTTATGGAGCAGGGGGTCTCACGAACCTCGATTGCAAGGGCTGTGAAAACTTCTGTGTCCACGAAGGAAGGGGTAGAGTTGATGCGGCAGCTTGGACATACCCCGGCAGCTTCAGTGAGACGATTTCCCGCCATAGAAGAGTCAGTGTATGTATTCGGAAAGACTGCAGTCGGCATGGTTATGCTGCTGATGCTTCTTTTATGGGGGAGAACGGTTTGGTTTCTGTTGTTGAGGGAAAAGTTATATCGAAAGGCGGAGGGTATCATTACCCAGTTTTCTGAAGGGAATTTTATGAATCATCTGCCCCAGAATGAAAACGGGGGCATTTACCAACTCTTTGCGGCGGTGGAGGAATTGGCAGTGTCTTTGCAGGCCCATAGCGAAAAACAGCAGCATATGAAAGCCTTTTTAAAGGATACGATATCGGATATTTCTCATCAGTTAAAAACACCTCTGGCGGCATTACAAATGTATACGGAGATTATCGCGGAGGAACCGGACCAGAAAGACACGGTAGAGAGGTTTTCGGCAAAAGCAATGCAGTCCCTGGAACGGATTGAAAAGCTGGTGCAGACGCTGCTGAAGGTGAGCCGCATTGATGCCGGGAGCATTATCTTTCAGAAGGAAAAGACGGCAGCATCCTGTCTGGTTACCGATGCGCTGGAAGACTTATCGCTTAGAGCACAAAAAGAGGGTAAGCAATTGATTGTCAAAGGAAATGCGAAGGAGAGTCTTTCATGCGACAGGGCATGGACCAGAGAGGCGGTTGCCAATCTGATCAAAAATGCGCTGGACCATACAGAGGCGGGCGGTATGGTCACGGTTTCCTGGGAGAGTTCGCCGGTTATGTTTCGACTGTCGGTGGCGGATGACGGTTGCGGCATTGCCCAGGAAGATATCCACCATGTGTTCAAACGCTTTTATCGAAGCAGTCAGGAGGGCAGCAGGCCGGGCATCGGCCTTGGTCTTTCACTTGCCAAATCCATTGTGGAAGGACAGGGCGGCATACTATCCGTAAACAGTGCACCTGGAAAGGGGGCTGTCTTTACGATTTCATTTCCGGTTGCATAAGAAATCTGAATATCTTATCTTTCAAATTCGTAAGCTTACATTCATGGGATTGTAAGATGTTCCTGCTATTCTTAAGGGAAAGCAAGCCGTTTTGATAAGGAGGAATAGAAGCGCAATGGAAATCATGAAAGTAGAAGACTTGTGTAAAACTTACGGCAAAGGCGAAGCGAAAGTGGAAGCGCTAAAGCATGTCAGCTTTACACTGCATAAAGGGGAGTTTGCGGCGGTAGTGGGGGAATCCGGTTCCGGCAAAAGCACCCTTTTAAACTGTATCGGCGCCTTGGATGTGCCCACGGGCGGAAAGATTCTTTTGGATGGACAGGACTTGTTCGCCATGAAAGAGGAGGAGCGCACGATTTTCAGACGCCGTAATATAGGCTTTATCTTTCAATCCTTTCATCTGATACCGGAACTGAATGTGGAGCAGAATATTGTATTCCCGCTGTTACTGGATTATAAGAAACCCGATGCCTGTCAGGTAGATGAGATTTTGGAAGTACTGGGGCTAAAGGAGCGGCGGGAGCACCTGCCGGGGCAGCTTTCCGGCGGGCAGCAGCAGCGTGTTGCGATTGGCAGGGCACTGATCACAAGGCCCAAGTTGATCTTGGCGGACGAACCCACCGGCAATCTGGACAGAAAGAACAGTCAGGATGTGATGGAACTGTTGACAAAAGCGTCCAGACATTATCAGCAGACTATTTTAATGATTACGCACAATTCCAATCTGATCACTTCGGTGGACCGGGTCATGCGGGTGTCTGATGGCATTTTGACTGATTTAGGAGGGAATAGCAATGAAAAATTATCTTGATTTGATTCCCATATCGGCGAAAGTACACCGCAGACAGACCCGTATGACAAGATGGTGTATTATGCTATCGGTCTTTTTGATTGCGGCCATCTTCGGCATGGCAGATATGTTCCTGCTAAGCCAGAAAAATCTGGCGGCTATGACAGACGGCACTTGGCATGTGATGTTTCGGGAATTGGATGAGGAGCAGATGGCCATACTTGCCGCCAGGCCGGAGGTGAAGACTGCCGCCCGTTATGCCGCCACAAACTATAGGCTGGATATGGGCTATGAGATAGACGGAATACAGACGGTCCTTTGCGGGTTTGATGAGGCCTTTCTGGAAATACAGCCAGGTATTCATTTGACGGCAGGCACCTTTCCACGGGCTGACAGAGAAGTGCTTGTATCGGAAAGTGTGGGCAGACGGCTGGGATTAGCTCTGGGAGATTCGCTGGAAGTGACAACGCCCAAGGGACCCTTGACCTTTACCATAAGCGGTTTTCTGGAAGATACCGCCATGATGCTAAAAAGCGATGCGTTTGGTGTGTTTATGAATACGGAGACCTATCTGTCCTGTTTTCAGGATGTGACTTTGCAGGAAGATTTTGCTTACTATGTGGAGTTCGTACCACATTTAAGGATACAGAAGGCGGTCAGGGAGATTTGTGCCCAATTGCAAATTTCCGAGGATTTGGTCAGTGAAAATGCCAAACTGATGGGCACCCTGCTGCAGAGCAGTGACAGATACATTTGGATGCTTTATCTGGTCGCCTTGATTCTGGCAGTGCTGGTGGCTGTTTCCGGCATGATGATGATTCTGAGCAGTATGAATAGCAATGTGGCCCAAAGAACAGAGTTTTTCGGTATGATGCGATGCTTAGGTGCGACACCCAAGCAGGTCCGGCGTTATGTGCGCAGGGAAGCCTTTTACTGGTGCCGCAGGGCAATTCCCCTGGGCCTGCTGGCCAGTGTGGCAATGGTGTGGGGGTTATGCAGGATGTTGAAGGCAATCACACCCACCTGGTTTGGAGAAATGCCAGGTTTTGGAATCAGCTGGCCCGGTATGATTGCAGGGCTTGTGATTGGCCTTATGACGGTGCTTATGGCAAGCAGGACACCGGCCCGGAAAGCATCGGAGGTTTCTCCGCTGACTGTGGTTTCCGGAAATGCGGATACGGTGTTCGAGGCGAAGCGGGCGGCCCATACCAGACGGATGCATGTGGAGACGGCGCTGGGGCTGCATCATGCGGCGGGCAGCAGGAAGAACCTGCTTTTGCTCACCTCTTCTTTTGCCTTTGGTATTATTTTGTTCTTGGGATTCAGTATAGGGGTTGATTTTATGCAGCACGCCATTACCTCCTTGCGGCCCTACACGCCGGATGTGTCTATTGTCAGTCCGGATAATGCCTGCAGCATACCAGATTCTTTATATGTGCAGTTACAGGAAAATCCCCATATCAAGCGGGTTTTTGCAAGAAGTTTCGCTTATGACTTGACAGCCCGGATGCAGGGAGAGGATAAAACAGTCATGCTGATTTCTTATGAGGCATACCAGTTTGACTGGGCCAAAGAAAATCTGCAGCAGGGAGACATGGAAACAGTCAGAGATGGAGAAGGGGTTCTTCTGGTGTCGAAACCAGGATTTGTGGCAGAGACGGGAAGTACCATAGAATTGGAAACCAGGCTTGGGACACAGTCTGTGCGTGTGGCAGGCGTACTCAATTATGCGCCTTTTGACGGCGGAGAGAATGTGGGGACATTGATCTGCTGCGAGGGTATGTTTCGAGATTTGATGAAAGAAACAGGATATACGATTTTGGATATACAGCTGCGAAATGCCACAGATGATGCGGTGAGAGAGATTCGTGCTTTAGCGGGAGATTCTTATCAGTTTTCTGACAGCCGGGCCAAGAACAGGGAAACGCGGGCGGTCTATTTCTCCTTTGCCTTGTTTGTCTATGGATTTCTGGCGGTGGTGGCACTGATTGCTTCTTTTAACATCATTAACAGCATCGGCATGAGTGTGTCGGCAAGGATGAGGCAGTATGGGGCTATGAGAGCAATCGGCATCAGCATCCGGCAGCTTCAGTCCATGATTGCGGCAGAGACCCTTACCTATCTGGCAGGAGGTTTAGTGGAAGGGCTTTTGTTGGGACTGCCCCTTCATTATTATCTGTATCAAAAGTGCATCACACAGAGATGGGCAGATGTATGGCATCTGCCGGTAATGGAGTGTATGGTGATTGTGGCGGTGATGGTTCTTTCGGTGATAGCGGCCATGGTGGGTCCGGTGCGAAGAATTAGAAAGATGTCGGTGGTGGAGACCATTGGTGCGTAATAAAGAACGAAGGATGAGAAGTCACTTGTCTCTTGACAAGTGGCTTTTTGGGCCGTAAAATTACTTCAAAAATGAAAAGTTCAATTTTGAAGTAATTTTATGCGCTTCGTGAAAGGAAGATCATATGAAAAGAGGCATTAAAATTGCACGGAATCTTTTAAAAGTTTACAGTGCGAAGTGTAAACCTTTATGTCAGGAGGTGGGGATACCCCAGACCGCTTTTGATATTCTGATGTTTCTGGCTGACAATCCTGAATTTGACACAGCCAGGGATGTGGTTGAGACCAGGTATATTAAGGCGAATCTGGTTTCTGTTAATGTGGAGAGTCTTGTGAGAGAGGGGTATCTGAAAAGAGAGAAGAGTTTAAGCGACAGGAGAAAAACACGGCTTGTATGTACGGAAAAAGCCTGGCCGATTGTAGAGCGGGGCAGACAGATTCAGGAGAGTTTTGTTAAGGAACTGTTTAAAAATATAGATGAACAGATGAGAGCGGATTTTTTTCAGGTGCTGAGAATACTGGAAGATAATCTTAAGCAAATCAAGGAGGAAGAGGCATAGTATGGAGTGGTTGTGGAAAGTGGTTGTCACCTTTTTTGCAGGAATGGGAGCGGGCTTGGGAACTGGTTTTGCTGGTATGAGCGCGGCGGCTGTGATCAGTCCGATGTTGATTACGTTCCTGGGGATGGATTCTTATATGGCGGTGGGAATCGCCCTGTCATCCGATGTGCTTGCCAGTGCGGTGTCGGCCTATACCTATGGAAAGAACAAGAATCTGGATATCAGAAATGGTTTGATCATGATGGGAAGTGTGCTTACCTTTACGGTGGTGGGCAGTTACATTGCGAGCCTGGTTCCGCCGGCGACCATGGGCGGTTTCTCTGTCTTTATGACGTTTTTGCTGGGTATTAAGTTTATCGTGAAGCCGGTTATGACGACCAAGGAAGCGATGGGAGCAGTTTCGGCAAAGAAACGGGCTGTGCAGTCTCTTATCGCGGGTGTGATGATTGGATTTATCTGCGGTTTTATCGGCGCAGGCGGCGGCATGATGATGCTTTTGATTCTCACATCTATCCTGCATTATGAGCTAAAGACAGCTGTGGGTACAAGCGTATTTATCATGGCATTTACCGCATTGACAGGGGCGGTGTCCCACTTTGCCATAGGCGGGATGCCGGACTGGCCGGTGTGGGTGTTGTGCGTGGTATTTACTTTTATCTGGGCGCGGATAGCGGCAGTCTTTGCCAATAAGGCCGAGCCTAAGACCTTGAATCAGGCAACGGGCGTTGTGCTGGTGGTGCTTGGGGTCGTGGTGATGGGATTTTCGTTTCTGACACGGGCGGCGTAGCTTTGGGGCTGCGTAACAAAATGGTTGCACAGAAATGGGATAGAGGATGCGGCGACGGCATTCAATCGGGCATTCAAGTCGTAAACTGTTCCCGGCACAATCGTAAAAATAGTTTTAGAACCGGATTCCCGGCAGTGCTGTTATAATATGCCCCATAGGACATTGGCGCAAAGCCAGTAAGAGGAAGGTATAGCAGACCGTCCTCGCTATGGGGCAGTAAGTCAGGAAGCAGGGCAATGCCAAATCCTGCCTGGGCAAGTGTGATACAGCTTTTCGGAGAATCCTGCATATAAATATCAGTCATTGATTTTTGATCTAAGATGGCGCGTTGGATTGAGTTGAAGCAGTCCGGTGCAATCTGCGGGTTAAAGAGAATGATTTTTTCTTTTTTCAAATCTTCTATTGTCAAACAGTCTTTTTGTGACCAGGGGGAGTCTTTCGGTAAAATGCATATGGTCTTTACCTTCGTAAGTTCTTGATATTTTTCGTAATTTTTTCTTGACAGTTCTTTTTGAAAATCCAGAATGACATCCACAGAATCTTCTTTGAGAAGCTGATGGAGGTGTTGAAAGGGTATAATCTGGAAAACCGGGTGCAGGGCAGGATAGTGCATCCGCATTTTCTCTAAAATGGCAGGCAGTAAGGATAGCTCATCCTGGCTGTGGCATCCCATGGAGAATAGGACAAGTTCGCGGCCCTCAGGTTCTTCAAAACGCTTTTTCGCATGACCGATGATGTGTTGGATAGATTTAGCGTCATTGAGGAAAACATATCCTTCCGGGGTAAGTTTTACTGTTCTGGTGGTACGCTTGAACAGTTTCACATTCAACTCTTTTTCCAGGGAATGAATCTGTTGTGTCACGGCGGGCTGGGTGACATGGAGCCTGTCAGCAGCGGCGGCAAAATTGAGGGTTTCAGCTACTAATAGAAAGCAGTCTAGCTGCATGGTAGTCATATGGTTTCTCCTATTTATCTTATGATAATTTTAAAATATTAATAAATTTTACTTATTAATGATAACATATTCTTAGTTCACAGACAAGAATGAAAGCGTATAAAATGGAAAGCGGAATTATGATTAGTATGCAAGGTAGGAGGAAGAGTTTATGAATGCAAATATGACACAGGCAAACCCGCTTGGAACAGAGAAGACAGGAAGACTGGTGGCCCGCTACGCGGTTCCCAGCGTTATTTCATTGGCGGTGAATTCTCTTTATAATATGGTAGATCAGGTATTTATCGGCCAGGGTGTGGGTTATATGGGGAATGCGGCGACCAATGTCATCATGCCTATGACGTTGATTATGATGGCTGTGGCAATGATGTTTGGCAACGGGGCATCGGCCTATATGAGTTTACAGCTTGGAAAAGGAGAACCGGATAAAGCGGCAAGGGGTGTTGGAAATATGGTTACCCTGCTTGTGGGAAGCAGTGTATTATTTTTGATACTGTTTGAGTTGCTGCTACAGCCCCTCTGCTACCTGTTTGGAGCGAGAGGCGAGGTTATGGGATATGCAATGGACTATGGTCAAATCATCGTCTTTGGATTTCCCTTTTTTGCAATTGGGGTAGGCTTTGGCAACGTGATTCGTGCGGACGGGCGGCCGAAAGCCAGTATGGTAGGAATGTTGATTGGCTGTATGACGAATATCATCCTTGATCCCATATTTATCTTTGGGTGTAAATGGGGTGTACAGGGTGCAGCTTGGGCAACGATTATCGGACAGCTTTTTAATGCGGTTTTTTATGTTGTATGTTTAACCCGTTTCCAGACCATAGGGTTACAAAAGAAAGATTTTATGCTGCATCTTAGGACCACGGGAAGCATCATTTCTCTGGGAATGTCATCCTTTTTTACGCAGATTGCAGGAACTGTGGTGATTGCCATCCAGAATAATCTGTTGGTAAAATATGGGGCAAAATCAATCTATGGGGTGGATATTCCCATGGCAGCCCTGGGCATTACCATGAAGACCAGCCAGCTGATTACCAGTATCGCGATGGGGATTGCTACTGGTGTTCAGCCAATCCTGGGTTATAATTATGGCAGCAGGCAGTATGACAGGGTGAAACAGACCTTTCGGATTTCTATTGGAATTTGTACGGCGATTATGTGTGCGGCGCTGTTGGTCTTTCAGGTGTTCCCGGAAGCTATCATCCGTATTTTCGGTCAGGAATCGGCATTGTATATGGAGTTTGCGGTCAAATGTTTCCGCATCTATCTGCTGGCTTGTTTTATGATACCTTCCGGCATGGTCATTGGCATATTCTACCAGGCAATTGGCAAACCGGGGCCATCCATGGCAATCTCTCTTTCCAGGCAGATCATTTTTCTAATTCCGGCTATGTTTATTTTGAGTGCCATTTGGGGGATAGATGGTCTGCTGTGGTCTGGGCCGGTATCGGATATGCTTTCCGGCATCCTGTCGATTGTTGTGCTGCGGATAGGATGGAACCGGATATTTGAGGAGGAAAGCGCTGGGGAGCGCAGGGAAGCGGCGCTGTCACACACTTAGGACGACACGGTATCATTTGTAAAAGAAGAGATTGCTATATGAACCATTTTTTCATATAATAGACGCAGGCTCAGCAGCTTGCGTCTCAAGAATTGCGGAGCAATTCTTGTTGGAAGAAGGAAGGATTACAGCATTAGTGTGTGGGAAAGAAGGCGCAGTAGACTGCTCTGACATGGAGGGAATCATGGAATATATCAAAGTACAGGAAAACGGAATCAATATCGTATTTGGGATTACGGACAAAAACCAGCTGAAACTTCTTCACTTTTCAAAGAATGAGTTCTGCGAAGGGGATTTGTGTAAAGTGGGGCCGGAGTGTAAGGCAGAGGACAGGGCAAGAAAGGAGCAGTTTCTTGACGAGGCTTTTCAGCTGGTGCAGGTGAGTTTATCCGGTTATGACCGTCCCTATGAGAAGCATGGGAATAAGCATATTGTGACGGCGCCGGGATATCTGCTTACTTATGTCGGCATGGAGGACAGTGTGAATGAGAAGGGACGTTGTCTTATCATCACCCAGGAAGATAAAGAGGTTACGCATGTTCGTGTGGAGACGGTAATGCAGTTTTATCATGGAACCTCCGTGGTCCGTATGTTCAATAGAGTGACCAATGTGGGGAATGAGACGCAGTGTCTGGAATATCTTTCCTCCTTTTGCTATACGGGTATTGAAAAGGAAGGCAGCGAGAATTCTGATGCCAAAATGCGGTTGCGGATACCTTACAATGGCTGGCAGAAGGAGATTAGTATAAAAGAATATACTTTTGGGGATGTGGGACTTGCCCAGACACAGCCAGGCGTGTATCAGCGTACCTCTCAGGTGTTTGAGGTGACCAATACCGGGAACTGGTCTTCCAAGAAATATCTGCCTCTTGGTTATCTTGAAAATACACAGGCACATACCAGCCTGTTTTGGCAGATTGAACATAACGGCTCGTGGCATTATGAAATCGGCGATCAGAATACGCACTTTTATCTCTGCGTCAGCGGTCCCACAGAAGTGCAGTCTCATTGGTTCAAAAATTTGGCGCCGGGGGAGAGCTTTGAATCCGTGCCGGCAGCTGTGGGGGTTGCAAAGGATAGTTTTGAACAAGCTGTGGGAGAACTTACCAGATACCGCCGCCTGATTCGCAGACCCAATCAGGACAATGAAAATCTGCCGGTTATTTTTAACGATTATATGAATTGTCTGTTTGGGGATCCAACGACGCAGAAGGAACTGCCCTTAATCGCTGCGGCGGCAGACTGCGGCTGTGAATATTATGTGATTGACGCAGGCTGGTATGCGCCTGGCGAGTGGTGGGACAGCGTAGGCGAGTGGCAGGAGTGCCGGGAGAGATTCCCCGGCGGCATCAAGGAAGTGACGGATTATATCCGCAGTAAAGGCATGATTCCCGGCGTTTGGCTGGAACTTGAGGTGATGGGAATCAACTGTGAAAAGGCGAAGAAAGCACCGGACGACTGGTTCTTTGTCCGCCATGGCAAGAGGGTGTTTGACAGAAGCAGATACCAGCTTGATTTCCGCAATCCTGCGGTTATCGAGCATGTCAATGAAGTCATCGACCGTGTGGTAAATGAATACGGGATCGGCTACATTAAAATGGATTATAATATTGAACCGGGCATCGGTACGGAGATTGCCGCAGAGAGTGTGGGACAGGGCTTGCTAGAACATGAGAGGGCTTATCTTGCGTGGCTGGATGATGTGTTCAGAAGATATCCTGATCTGGTGATTGAGAACTGTTCCAGCGGCGGCCTGCGGATGGATTATGCGCTGCTTTCCCGTTACAGTCTCCAATCCACTTCCGATCAGGAAGATTATCGTAATTATGCTGCGATTGCGGCCAATGCGGGAGCTGGTGTGACACCGGAGCAGGCGGCGGTCTGGTCTTACCCCATGCGTCAGGGCAACAAAGAAGAAGTGATTTATAATATGGTAAACGCCATGCTTGGGCGGATTCATCAGAGCGGTCATTTGGCGGAACTTTCTGCGCAGCGAATGGAGCTGGTGAAAGAGGGGATCGCATGTTATAAAACCATACGCGGGGATATTAAAAGAGCAGTGCCTTTCCTGCCCTTAGACGTGACAGACAATGAGGATTTATGGGCATGTGGCGGTCTGCAGACAGAGGATAAGGCATATCTTTGCGTGTGGAAACGGCAGATGGAGGGTAAGAACAATGACAGGCGTTTGCAGGCCGGAACCGTATGTTCCGATACCACATTGTCCATACCGCTTGGAAGTCTTCCCTTTGCCAAAGACGGCGTACAGGTTTCCTGTATATATCCTGAAAAGGAGCCGGTTAGTTTTCAAGTTGAGAAGGATGTGTTGACGGTTACTTTTGAGAAGCCTGTTATGGCAAGGTTGTTTGTGGTGGAAGGAAAGTAGTGTTTGGATGAGTATTATGCGTACAGTTTTTGATGGAATCATAGGTTTAGCGACGGGCGATGCACTGGGGGTTCCGGTAGAATTTATGGAAAGACAGGAAATAGCACAAAATCCGGTTACTTCTATGAGGGAGTATGGAACCCATCAGCAGCCGAAAGGAACCTGGTCGGACGACACAAGTTTAACACTGGCCTTAATGGATAGTATAATTGCAAAAAACGGAATAGTTTATGAGGATATTATGGACCGGTTTTCTAATTGGCTTATGTATGGTGATTACACCGCATGCGGAGAAGTTTTTGATGTGGGAAATGCCACCAGCCGGGCTATTATGAATTATGGACGTGGAAGGAATCCGCTGGAATGTGGAGGCATTGCAGAATACGAGAATGGAAACGGCTCTTTGATGAGAATTCTGCCGCTTGTATTTTATCTGCAAAAGTATGCTGATAATACAATGGAAGAGCAGATGAGGATAGTACATCAAGTATCTTCGCTGACACATAGGCATCCGATTAGTCTGATCGGCTGTGGTATTTATACTAACATCGCCATGCATTTGTTGGGACAGCAAGTGCCTCTGTATTCATGTGTGGAACAGGGTATCCTAGAATCTTTTACATATTATGAGAACAAAAAATGGGATGATATTCGTGCTTATGAGCGCTTGCAGGATTTGTATGAATTTCAGAAATTACCGGAGGCAGAGATTAAAAGCAGTGGATTTGTAGTGGATACTTTGGAGGCGGCATTATGGAGTCTGCTAAATACCAATACCTATAAAGAATGCGTATTAAAAGCCGTAAATCTTGGGGAGGACACGGATACAGTCGGGGCCGTTGCCGGCGGTTTGGCGGGCATCTATTATGGAGCTGATGGGATTCCGAAAGAATGGCTGAATGTGATAGTACGAAGACAGTACATACAAGAATTGTGCGAAAGGATGCAGAGAGTCTTCCAATGACGGCGTCTATGAGCGGGCCAGCCGCAAGAAAGAAGGATAATGAAATGCATCTACAATACCAAGATTTTGATAAAATTATAGAGGTTGGAATACGCCTTTCCACGGAAAGAGACAGAAACCGTCTGCTTATGACCATTTTGGAGAAGGGAATGGAAATCACCAATTGTGATGCAAGCATCCTGTATTTGTATGAGCATGAGGCGCTTTATTTTAAATATATGAAGACCCTCTCCAAGGGAATAAGCCGGGGAATGAATGGAGAAGTCATTGCTCTGCCGCCTGTGCCCATGAAAGAGGAAAATGTATGCGCCTATGCGGCGATACATCGGAAAGTCGTGAACATACCGGATGTGTATGCAAACGGCCAGTTTGATTCTTCGGGGGCCTGTCGGTCTGAGAGTTTAACCGGGTGTCGTATGCAGTCGCAGCTTTTGGTGCCTCTTGCAAATCAGGAAGATGAACTGATAGGGGTGCTGCAGTTGATCAATGCCATGGATGAAGAGGGCAATGTGACTGCCTTCCATGAAGCGTATGAGAGGATTGTCCGGGCGTTAGGGTCTATGGCGGCAATTGAACTGACAAATCTTTCCTATGTGGAGGCCTTAAAGGCGCAGATGTATTCTTTTATGGAGGCGCTTACAACAGCCTTGGAAGAGCAGACGCCGTACAATGCCCAGCACACAAGAAATGTGGAAAAATACGCCAGTCTTTTGGCGGATTATATCATAAAGCTGCAAAAGGAAGGCAGATGCAGACAGATATTTGACCCGGCGCGGAAAGAACAGCTGATGCTGGCGGCGCTCATTCATGATATCGGAAAGATGGTGGTGCCTTTAAACATTATGAATAAGCCCACCAGGCTGGACAAGGGGATTGAGAGAGTGGATGACAGATTTGCCTTGTTGAGGGCGCTGTATGAAGTGGATATGCTGCGGGGCAGGATATCCCGGGAAGCATTTGAGACAACGATAGCGGATTTGGATGCGGAACTTGCCTTTATCCATGAGATGAATGAGACTGCCTATGTGAGTGACGAGGCTTGCGAGCACATTGAAAGGCTTGCAGCTAAACAGCATGTTAAGGAGGGAGGTTCCGTACTCTGCTATCTGACCAGGAAAGAGGTCGAGTGTCTGTGTATCAGGCGGGGCACATTGACGATGCAGGAACGTAGGGAGATGGAGAATCATGTGGTCATGACCTCTAAGATTCTGGATAAGGTGCAGTTTTATAAGGGATTCTCCATGGTGCCTAAGTGGGCCGGTGCTCATCATGAATATCTGGATGGCAGCGGGTATCCCAACCATCTGAAAGGCGACGCCCTGGACTTGGAGACAAGAATCCTCACGGTGGTGGATATCTATGATGCCCTTGTGGCCACAGACAGGCCCTATAAGAAGCCTGTCTCCAGACAGAAAGCGATTCAGATTTTACGGGATATGGCGCAGCAAGGGAAAGTGGATGCACAGCTTGTGGAGTGGCTGGACGAGGCGCTTAAAATGGAAGATAGCCATTCTACAGCATCGTGTCATCCTTCAGAAGCTCGGCCAGACTGATTTTGCGGATATTATGCCAGGCCATATAATAAGCCAGCGCCACGAAGCTGATGATCATCAGCATAAAGAGTGCGACTGGAATATAAGGTGCTTCTTTCAAAAATTCTTCTAAGTTTACATAACTTATCTTCAACATATACCAAACAGAGAGGATTGACAGAGGCAGGGTGATCAGTATCGGCCTGCCGGTTATGACGAGGGCTTCGATACAGAACATTTTTCGAATCTTGGCGGGGGTCAGTCCAACAGACATATATCTTGCAAATTCCCGCTTACGCTGGCGCACGAATCCCAGCGTGTTGGAAAAAATACTGCCCATGCCGATTAAGGCAAGCAGGACACAGAACCCGCTGAATATGGCAAGCATTCCCTTTAGCTGTTTATCATTGGTTTCATATTCCTGTATACGGTTTTCACATGTTACAGTATAGTCTGGCGCCATAAGCGCTTTTATCTCCTCCTGCAGGTTTTGCAGTTTTTCTAACGTCACCGGTTGTTCGGCCAGGATACGGATGTAGAGATTGTTTTCCAGGCCGCCCATTGGTTCTTTGATTTCTTTCCAGAGAGATACCGGTATAAAATGTACCAGCTCATACGGGTCATAAGAGGCGTATTCCTCCCGCAAAACGGGAACTTCCCGGGTATAAGACAGTACGGGAATTTCTGCTGTCCTGGCAGGATTTTCAGCCTGTCTCAAAACGCTTACCGCCTCCTTGCCGGATGGGGGTATTTTTATATAGGGCATATAGACGGGGTGTCTGAAATCAGGATTTGTGACATCGCAGATTTGATTCCTGATTACGGCACCGTCAAGCTGCGGTGTAATACCAATCTGTTCACAGTAGGCGACAAAGCTGTTATCGTCCAGTATGATGAGCGGTGCATTGACCAAATACCCCGCATCGGTTTTTGAGACAAATTCTGAGGAAGCATGGGAAAAACCGCCAAAGGATTTCATTGCTTCGCTTATCTCGTCCTCAGTAACAATTCTTTTCGCTTTTGCTTTTTGGTACACAACAGCGCTTTTTACGCCGGCAAGGTTCTGCACCGCATTGGTTCCCTGAAAGGTATCTCCCTCGGTGTCCTTAACGGTGACCATAATATCCCAGGCATCCTGATAGCGCTGGAAATAGGTTTCCCTGGTGCTGATGCCGGAAAGGGTAAAGAAGCACTGCATGAGGGTGAAGGCCAGGCAGGAAAGAATCAGAGAGAAAGAGGCTGTCCGCAGGGCCTTTTTCTGTGCTTTTAGTGCATTGCCTGCCAGTTCTCCTTCCACGCCAAATAGGAGGGTGAGGATAGGGGAATTCTTCTTGCGCATTAACTGGAGTTCTCCCGCGTTTTTGATGGCTTCTAAGGGTGTCAGCCGGCTTAACTTCCGGGCCGGCATAAAGGCGGAGATGAAAATGGTCATCAGTATCACAAACAGTGTCAATATAAGGACCAGCGGGTGATAGCCAAAGGCGGATTGATGGCGCCCGTCGATACCGTCACTGAGCCTATTTGTCAGCTGCACAATCACCATACTGCCGACAACGCCAAACAGAGTCCCGGCGATGACCGGCACAGCGCAAAGGGCAGCAGCTTCTTGCAAAAGACATATCCGAATCTGCTTTGGGGTAGCGCCAATGCTTGCAAAAATACCAAACTGGTGAATTCTTGCGTTCATGGAAACGGCAAAGGCATTTTGGATGATAACGATCAGCGAGAAGGCAGCCAGAACCGTTATCAGGATAAACAGAGGAAATACAAGTCTAGGGGCGGTATCGTTGGCATCCCGGATAAAATACATGGAAAGAAGTTCATAGTTGTATACAATATCCTGGGGCGCAGTCCCGGTCAGATCAGCCATGCGGGGTGTGTCTGAAAAGACAGCGGCATATGCATCAAAATAAATATCTATGATATGAGCGCCAGCCTCTTTCTGGGTAACTTTCCAGTCAAGGTCCTTTATCACGATGTCTTTTACATGGGCAAAATGGGAGACCATCTCGATATCTTCCGGAGCAAAGGTTCCGATCAACCGGCTCTGCCAGCCGCCTTCTTCCAGGACAATCCGCTCAACTTCGTATTTCCATGCATTATAAAACAGTCCGCACAATAAGGATAAGAGCAGGGCTGAGATAAACGCCGACAGCCCCACGGACAGACCGGCTGAACGGTTGTTTTTGATATAACCGGATATATAGGCTTTCCACATATGCATTACCTCCTTCGCTCATCATTGAGGATACGTCCGTCTTCCATGGTTATGATACGTTCCGCCTCCAAAGCAGCTTTTTCATCGTGGGTGATCAGCAGAATCGTTTGTTCCAGATTGCGGTTGGAGAGCTTTAGCAGGTCCATAATTTCCCTGGAATTTTTCTGGTCCAGATTTCCGGTGGGCTCGTCCGCTAAAAGCAGCGCAGGGCGGTAGATTAAGGAGCGCGCAATGGCCACACGCTGCTGTTGACCGCCGGATAATTGGCTTGGCAGAGCATCCAGTTTATCACGGATGCCAAGGGAGTTTACCACGTTATCAAAATATTCTCGGTTGGGTTTCTTCTTGTCAAGGGCAAGCGGCATCAGTATATTTTTCTCCACCGTGAGGGTGGGAATCAGGTTATAAAACTGATACACCAATCCTACCTTCCTTCGCCTAAAAACGGCGGCCTGGGTCTGATTCAGTTTGGACAAATCGGTGCCGTCTATGATTACCTTTCCGGCGGTGGGTTTGTCTACACTGCCCAGAATATGCAGCAGGGTGGATTTGCCGGAACCGGATGCGCCGATGACTGCCACAAATTCTCCCTTATGGATGGACAAGTCGATTCCGTGAAGCGCTGTCACTTGATTGTTTCCCGAACCGTATACTTTCTTGATTCCTTCACATCTTAAAATTTCCATTCGGATTTTCTCCTTTCAACTCGATAGTCTCAGTATAGCAGAGGAAAGTGACAGCTCAGTGACGATAGAAGCGGATTGAAAATTCAGCGCCGCCGCCTTGTCTGTTTTTGGCGTGTACGGAAGCGTTTTGACGTTCGAAAATCTCCTTTGCCAAGGCAAGTCCAATGCCGATTCCGTCTTCCTTTGCATGTTGTCCCCGATAGAAACGTTCAAAGAGATGGGGCAGATCTTCTTTCGCAAAGCCCTCCCCTTCATCCCAGAGGAGGATTTCCGTATAGAGAAGGTTTTGTGCATAGGAACAATGGATTTCCTTTCCGGGACTGTGTTCCATGCAGTTTTTCATCAGGTTCATGACTGCTTCCATGGTCCAGTCCATGTCGGCACAGATCATCATTTCGCCCAGCTCCGGGACCTGGATGGAGGTGTGGGAATCTGTAAACAATTCCTGCAGTGTTTCTGCGGACAGTACAAGCAGGGTATAGACATCTACTTCCTTCTTTTGTAAAAGGAGTGTGCCGGCGTCAATTCGCGACAGTATCAGCAGGGCTTCCTCCAAATGGGTTAGCCGGGCCAGCTGTTTTTCCACCTGTTCTATGGTTTCACAGTCCAGATAGAATGACTGCCTCGCAAGGCTGTGGCTCATCATCTGCAAAGACAGGGAAATGGCGGTGATTGGTGTTTTGATTTGGTGCGCAATATTGGCCAGATTTTCTGCAAAATTATCCTTTGCCTGCACCGCAGCATCCTTCGTCTGATAAAGATAGGTCACTGTCTTATAGATTTCATCTTCCAGTCTGGCAAAATCATCCTCTCCGGAAGTGGAAAGAATGACAGCCTTTCCTGTATTTACCTGTTCCAGATAGTCTGTCAAAGTCTTGATTCGTGCGGATTCTATTTTGTTTCGAATGCAGAAAGTAAAGAGAAACAGGATAGCGCCGAAAAGAAACCCGGCCATAATCCAGAAGACATTCTGTCGGTAAGTGAGATTTGAAAAATCTGACAGCTGATATCCCCATGCAGATAAAACCTCATTTCCTTCTTGTAGGGAAAGATTTCCACTGGTACATTCTTTCAATGAAATGGCAAGGATATTCCGAGTTTCCGGAGCACGTTCTAAGATTTCTGCATAGACTGCATTTAAGAGATTGCATTGCAGCTGGCTGTCATGATAGGAGACCAGCATGGCAGAGAGCGCAGAGGCGGTCAGACTGACAGATAATACCAAGAAAGTTGTAACAAAAACGTTTTTGCGTCCACTCATAGTGTATCCTCCATGCGGTAACCGACACTGCGGACTGTCTGCAGACAAGCTGGCTGGCCGAGCTTGTCCCGCAGCCGTTTCATCGTGACAGTTAGAGTATTGTCGTTTACATAATTTCCGTGCACATCCCATACCTGTGCCAAAATCTGTTCTCTGGTAACCGTTCTTCCCTGGTACTGCATTAGATATAAAAGCAGCTGATATTCTACGGCGCTCAAGCTGATTTCTTCCCCATGAGAGGATACCCGCCGGCGGCCGGTGTCAATCATGATGCCGGCACAGGAAAGATACGGCTTTGCAGTACTGCCCGTTCTGCGAAGCAGCGCCACAATCCTTGCATACAATACTTCCAGTGAAAAAGGTTTGACCACATAATCGTCAGCGCCTTTTTGCAAGCCGGAAACAATGTCGCGGGAATCATCCCGGACGGTTAAAAAAATGATTGGCAGGTCCTGAAAGCTTCGGCGAATCCATTGACACAGACTGTCTCCACGGCCGTCCGGCATGTTCCAGTCCAATAAAACAAGTGTGGGCACGTGTGCGGCCAATGCTTGTTTTGCCTGCGCAAGGGTATGGAATATGGTCACTTTGCAGTCTCGACGTTCCAGGTATTCTTTGACAAGCTGTGCAATGCTTTGGTCGTCCTCTATATAGTATAGATCTATCATGTTAGATTTCCGCCTTTTTTCTTTTCTTATAATTATAGCAAAAAAGAATTACAGTTTCGTGACGGATTGTGGATTTTGACATTGTGTGTGAAAAGTAACGGACCTTATGGATAAAAAAGAGTAACTATAAAACCATATATCATAATCAAAGGTGTAAAGTCTATTGAATTATTAAGGCTTTACACCTTTTTAATTTAGTACTTTGGAACATAATCAGGAAAGATTGTAAAATATAGCAATTTATGATAGATTTAGGTTAATGTAATCAATATAGGGCGGTGAAAAAATGGGCCAGGGCAAATTAGTACGCGATCATATTCCGCAGATTATTATGAAGGACGGGAAGAAACCAGTCACGAGGATTTTGGGGCAGGAAGAGTATCTCGAGGAACTCGACAGGAAATTGAATGAGGAAGTGGCAGAGTATCAGGCGGATAAGTCTTTGGAAGAGATGGCGGATGTGCTGGAAGTGCTTTTTGCAATCTGCGAGGGGCGCGGGTATTCGGTGGAAGAATTGATGGCAGTGAGGGACGCAAAGAGAGAAAGCCGCGGCGGTTTTGCGCAAAAGATATTTTGGATTGGGAATGAATGATGGAGTTGACGGTTGACAGACTTTATTATAATAAACTGGATATCAAGGGCTTTGAGAAAATGATGAAAGACCCTTCCTACTGTTACAAATTCTATTGGTTAGAAGCGATTGTACAGCTTATACTAGTGGGCAAAACGGAAGCCTCCTACGATGAAATTATTGACGAAATGATTGCCAATGCCTGGTATTCGGTGGTGGAGTATCACATTCATCTAAGTGGTATTTGGGGTCAGCAGGGGGTCAGGGATAATCTGGAAAAAGCTGTAATAAAATTAAAGGAACTGAGCCAATTGCCTGCGAATGCTTCCAGTGTAGAAATAAAAAATGCCATTCAACAATTTAATAAACAACTTCATCCGGAAAAACAGGCGTTGACGCTTAATGTGCCATACAAGGCTTTATCCGGATTTGCCAATAAAAAGGGTGAGAGAATCAGCTTGGACAGCAGTGCGGGCAGGATGATGGCGTATTATAATAAGCTGAATGAAACGGAAATTCTGTTGCCATATACGTTTGGAACCGGGAATGGGTTAAGCAGAAAGCTGATATTCGGTGCTGACTGGATGCCCATGATTCGGGACAATGCGGTGATGATTTTACGGTGGATTCAGTGCGAAAAAGTAAAATGGCTGCAGAATAATAATCCGGAAGTGCCGGGGTTAATCTATAAGCTTGAGCAACTGGAGGAAAAAATAAGAAAGCTTTCCCATGTACGGAAATTGTGGGACGGTATTCTGGAAAGAAGAAATGTATCTGACGTATTTACGGATGAAGTGATTGACAGGGAGCAGTATGATGTAGATCATTTTATTCCGTGGTCGTTTGTGATGAATGATGAGCTCTGGAATCTGATGCCCATGGACTCATCATTAAATTCCGCTAAGAGCAACAGACTGCCAGATTGGGATAGGTTTTTTAAACGTTTTGCAAGAAATCAATATATCATGTATGAGATGGTATATGAGGCCGAGGGAATCAGGAAGCTGTATGAGGCATGTTATCGGGATAATCTGCACTCTGTGTGGGCAAATCAGGAATTGTATCGGAAGGGGAATTCCGAGGCAGTGTTTTATGGAATTTTGGAGAAGAACATGAGGCCGGTGTACGATTCTGCATGGAACCTGGGGTATGATGTTTGGGAGTGGAGAGCAGGAAATTAACAATGTAAATTTTATAAATGAGCACTATGGAGAGAAGCAGTCATGTACGCAGCAAAAGGTGTCGCAATCACAGACGGCGTTAATCGTATCAATCATATCATGCCCGTAAGCACCATAATGAACGCCTATGCGGATTCTTATAAAATGCCGATGATTATTAATCTTGGACATGATAGGAACAAACCTATTGGCTATACACTGTTAGACGGCATTTACTTCGAACCCGGCAAAGCATATCTGACAAACATTTCTCACTTTCCGGATACAGAGGAAGAAAATCAGATATTAAATAAGATGGTCAGGATAGCTGACGAAAAGATGTTCTATGCGGAGCATCAGGAAGAAGTGGAACGATTATATGCTAAATTGGAGGGCTTTATCTCCCAAAATGCGAAAGTGGCGCCGACAGGGCAGGCAGTGGCAGTCATTGATCCAGGGATCGTCGGCCGTGTCTTTCCACAACTGCAGGAGCTGATACAGGATGGTTTAATCGATATCAATGAGTTACAGCCTGTCTATAAGAACAGTGCAGAAGCAGATGACGATATAGAAGAAGGAATGCTCATTCCGGGGGTATACAGGATGGGGGAGTTCCTTTTGTTTGCACATTCTTTCTGCAGAAGAAATTTATCTGTTGTGAATTCACTAAACGATTCCTTTTTTACAGCCTTTGAAAAGTTAAGAGGGAATGGGCTTCAGCTGAAAATTGCTTTGGATATGAATATGATCGGACTTCCCGGGACAGAGTCGCTTGAATTGGAGTATCAATATTGGTGGGGGCCAAAATTCAATGACGATCTGTCCTCTATTCCGTTGGGCGTGACCACATACAAAAATGAGCATTATGATAACCTGTTTTCCAATATTACGGACACACAGTTTTATTGGCATGAGCAGGATGATATTACTACATTCGAGTGTGAGGAAATATGTGATAAAGAGAATGTGATAGAGAATCACGATAAATATTTTGGGTGCAGGTATGTACACAGTATGGTAAAGAAAGAAAACAACCGGCCTTATCATTTAGACGGAGCCATCAGGCTGTACTCTGACGCGCAGATACTAGAGAGGATGGATGCAGGCAATGATATTTCCAAATGTGGTAAAAATACGATGTATCATAAACTGTGGAGAATTGACGGAGAGATTGCTGTCAGTACATGGAAAGAATTGATCACGCATTTTTTCAGGGATAACTTTCTGATTGGAGAGTATTTTCATGGGGAAGATGCGAAATATGCGCAGATAAAGGAGGAAAAGCAGGAGGGTCATGCGATACCGCCCCAAAATAGATATATTCCGGTTGATTTTCACAGGGGAGATGGTCTGCGGTTTTATTATAAGCTGACAGATCAAAAAGAGATTCCGGCTGACCGGGATGCCATTGTGGTGAATCATAGGATGCTTACCACAGCCCAGGGCAGGACGGAAAAATATTTAGAGGCGGATGCCATCACATATTTGAAACTTTTGATTTCGAAGGGAATTAGAATCAGAAAGCCGGTTTCTTCTTTGATAGACTTTGGGGATATGGTATTTAATTATCCTTGTATATGCTGCAGGAATAAAGAAATAGCGGCTGTTGCTCTGGATGCTGCTTTGGAGCTGTGTCTTGCATGGAAAAAGGCCGGGGATGATCGATTGTTATCCATGGGACTGCTCATCAATGATGTGGACAGGGCTGTTCAGGTTTCCTTTGCAGGGCAGATTGATGATTATATTTATGTTCTGCAGGATAGTAAACTCTCCGAGACGGAATCTGTGGAAGAATGGATACAGGCAATCTATGAGAAGAATAATGATTTCGGAAAAGCAAATGATTATCCTAACAAATTTTCACTCCTGGAGGAAGGAGACTTGCGCTTTGAACGTGTTTTTGCGGAGGAATCAAAGATAGAAAAATATAGAAGACCTGACGGCAGTATCGGAGTCAAATTTGATCTGCCATATGAGGATGCCAAGCTGCTGCAAAAGCAGAAGATTATTCTTGCGCCGGCTTATAAAGTAAAATTGTCTATCTGTTCCAAATGCGGGAATGATTACAGGCATTGTGACTGCATAAAGTTTGTTACGGATGTTTCTGAAAGGGTTAAAGAATCAGAATATTTGGGCATGACCTGGACGACCAGGAGCGCCTATTATCCGGATGGAGTATATCAAATCTCAAAGAAATAATACCCGCTATTGCTATCTACGGCACAAAAAGGAAAGGACAGGGTAAGAAATGCGCATAATCAAAACAACGCTGGGGGACATTACGAAAATCACAAACGTACAGGCAATCGTCAATGCCGCAAACAATTCTCTTTTAGGAGGCGGCGGAGTAGATGGCGCCATTCACCGGGCGGCGGGGCCGGAGCTTTTAGCAGAGTGCAGGACGCTTCGGGGCTGTGAAACCGGACAGGCCAAGCTTACGAAGGCATACAATCTGCCCTGTGATTATGTGATACATACGGTGGGACCGATATGGTATGGCGGCGAAAATAAGGAAGAGGAATTATTAGCAAGCTGCTATGAGCAGTCTATGCACACAGCCCTTGCCCATGGTATCCGGACAATCGCATTTCCGTCCATAGCAACAGGCGTATACAGATTTCCGTTAGAGTCCGCTGCCAGGATTGCGGTTTGGACGATAAGCAGGTTTTTGCAGGAACATGAAGGCAGTTTTGATCTTGTTGAATGGGTATTATTTGATACAAAGACAAAGGCAGCCTATGAGGCGGAGGTGGAGAAGTTGTATGCGTGGACAGATGATGGGAGGAGTCATGATGTATAAAATCATAGCAGTCTTGTTATCGGTTATTCTTTTAACCGGCTGTGCCGCGCCAGCCAAGGAATTAAGTTATCGTCAGATTGGTATGGAAGAGGCCGTGACCATGATGGAAGAAGAAAGCGGCTATATAATTCTGGATGTCCGTACACCGGAGGAATTTGAGGAGAAGCATATTCCCGGGGCTGTCAATGTCCCAAATGAGACCATTGCTACAGAAGACATCCCTGAGCTGCCGGACAAAGAGCAGCTGATTTTTGTGTATTGCCGCAGTGGGAACCGCAGCAAAAAGGCATCCGCAAAGCTTGCGGATTTGGGATATACGAACATCGTTGAATTCGGCGGGATCAATGACTGGACGGGAGAAACGGTTTCTGAATAAAAAGGCATATAATTCCCTCATGTTTTGGGAGAAATGCCTTGATAATTCCCTCATTTTTTTGTAATATAATCCATATAATTTCCTCGATTTTTGTGAAACAGTTATATTTTCGGGAATACGGCTATACTGATTACAGAAAAAGAAGGGAAATCACAAACTCGTTGCATGGGCTGTCTCAATAAAGCGGAGACAAAGGAAACACAGAAATGGGGAAAATATGGATTATCTGAGAAGAAAGATTGATGATTTTTTAAGAGAATGGAAACAGAATCCAAACAGAAAGCCGCTTGTGGTAAAAGGCCCCAGGCAGATTGGAAAGACGGAATCTATCAGAAGGTTTGCTTCCAGAAATTATGAGCAGGTTATTGAAATTAACTTTGTGGAGGAACCTAAGTATAAACTGATTGTAGAAGAGGGATATAAAACGGCGGATATCATTAAAAATATTTCCCGGATGGATCCCTCTAAGAAATTTGTTGATGGAAAAACCTTACTCTTTTTTGATGAATTACAGGAGTTCCCAGAGATTGCGACAGCGCTTAAATTTTTTTGCCAGGACGGAAGATATGATGTGATCTGTAGTGGTTCTCTGCTGGGAATTAACTATGGCAGAATCGAGAGTAACAGTATTGGCTATAAGGAAGATTATCAGATGTATTCCTTTGACTTTGAGGAATTTTTGTGGGCAGTGGGATATGATGACTCTTTTACGGAAGATTTGTTTGTACACATGAAGAATCTTGTGCCTTTTCATGAGGCGGAGTTAGCAGTCTGTCGGGGATTGTTCTTAGATTTTTGTATTTTAGGCGGGATGCCTGCAGTCGTCAGAGAGTATGTTACAAGGGGGACTTTTGAAGGTTCTCTGGCGATTCAGCGGCAGCTTCTTGCCGACTATGAGGAAGATGTCAGAAAGTATGCGGGCGGGTTGGACCAGACGAGAATCCTCAATGTTTTTCGGCAGATTCCTGTACAGCTGGCAAAGGATAATAAAAAGTTTCAAATTTCAAAGGTGGCTTCGGGGGCAAGATTCAAGGATTACCGGGGATGTATAGAATGGCTTTCAGACGCGGGGATTGTCAATATCTGTTACTGTATGAACTATCCGGAACTTCCTCTGAAAGGCAATTTTGATGAGACGAAATATAAGATTTATTTTGCTGACAGCGGACTGCTTGTGGCGATGTTGGACGAAGAGGCGCAGGAAGATTTGCGGGCAAATAGAAATCTTGGAGTTTATAAAGGGGCGCTTTACGAGAATGTGGTGGGGGAAGCACTGACAAAGAGCGGTTACGGATTATATTATTACAAACGTGAAGATTCTACTTTGGAGGAAGATTTCTTTGTGCGGACCATGCGTAACCTGATTCCCATTGAGGTTAAAGCGACGAATGGGCGTGCGAAATCGTTGAAAGTTCTGATAGATTCCGATAAATATGCGGATATCCAATATGGAATCAAATTTACCGGCGGCAATATTGGATTTGACAAAAATATTTACACCTTCCCTTATTTCCTGGCGTTTCTGCTAAAACGATATCTGGCGGGCCGGATGTGAAGTCTTTTTTACAGTACTTTTGTCCAATGTCGATCATATTTTGTACTACTTTGGATAAGTTTGCCAAGATATCAGGAGTGAAAAACGATGGGGAGCAAGAAAAAAGGAAACGGACAGCGTTTAAGGTATAAAAGAGGGGGCAAAGTCGGTGTCTTTTTGGCAGTACTTTTGTGCGGTATTTCTCTGTGTTCCATACAGGCCAGAGCAACTGAGGAGGAGCCCTATTTTGGCAAGAATGAGGATTACCTTTTAAGGACCAAGAAGCCTGATGAGCGGGGAGCAGGACATTATTTTGAATTTGTAAATGGTGAGGAAGAAAGTTATACCGTGCAGGCGGGAGACACGCTTTGGGGGATTGCGGACAAATTTTACGGAAGCGGCACAGCGTATCAACAGCTGTGGGAGGATAATAAAGAACGGGTCCATACGCCGGAAACCTTGCAGACTGGTACGAAACTGAAGCTGCAGGAGCGTCTGTATACCGCAGCGGGGATACAGGATTATGTCCGTGATGATGTGATAGACAGATCGAGAAATACAGATGCCGCTGCCTGGGAATGGGAACCGGAAGGGAATCGATACCAGATTTTTCAGACATTGACTTATCGAAATGATTTTGGTCAGAAGGCTCCCTGCCAATATTGGGAGGAATTTAAGCGGGAAGTCACAAACTGTGCCAGGACAGTCTGCGGGGAGAGGGTGTCTGAACTTTCTTTTTCCAGATACCGGGTGACTGGTTTATGTGATATGGGTTATTACCAGTTTGTCTTTGACGGAGGCAGTAAACAATACCTTGTTATGGCGGCTTTTTCATACACGGGAGAGGAAAAGAGCGAAGAATTTGTAGTTTTAAACGGTTACGGGGAGGCTATGTCCCTTGGCTGTGAGAATATGAAAAGTGAAATCTTTACCGTCTGTGATTTGGACAGATGTGATGAAGCGGATTTGAAGGAGGCCAGGGGGAAGACATTTTATCTGGCGGCCAGGTGTATCGATTCCCTTATGTATTTTCCGAAGATGGCGGATTATGTAGGTGCGGATGATTGGAACTATCCCCAGCTTCACAATCCTTTTACCCAGGCGATGCATAGCTTTTGCAAGGAGCCATTGGAACGGGCGGCTGTATCTTCAAAGAACCAAAGAATCGTGTGGAAGGATGCCGTATTGGAAGAGCTGGTGCGAAAGGAGCTTGCAAGGCTTTGGCAGCTTACGGATGAGGAAAAGAAGGCATTTATGGAGCGGCCTGTGACTACGGCGGATTTTGCGGGCATAGAGCGTCTGAGCCTGTATGAGGATTGGGATGATCAGGAGATTTATCTGGCGCTGAATACCTGGGAGGCGTCCGGTAATGCAGTATTGTATGATGAGGGAGAATGTGCCAAGAGCAGCCAGAAGGTGTTGACGACGTTGGATGATCTGGGCAATTTTACAGATTTAAAGCGGCTGGATATTACTTTGCGCGGGGCGGATATCACTGATTTTTCCGCTGTTGGCCGACTTACCGGTTTGCGGGAGCTGTATTTGGAGCTGGGGAATATGCGGGCCCGGATAGAGAATCAAGATATTGCTTTTCTGGGGAACCTGAAAGACCTGCGTCTTTTATATCTGTATGGGCGGGATTATAAGGAGGGGTCCTACCTTTCGACACCCACCCGGTCTTTAGAAAAGATTACGGACCTGTCGGTGCTTGCAAATTGTCCCAAACTGGCCTATCTGAAGCTGGCTGCGGGGAATGTGGAAAATTATCATTTCATTACGGAGCTGCCACAGATATACTATATGGAATTGATGGGGGCGCCTGATATGAAAAATACTGCGCCCAATCCGTCGCTTATGCCAAATGCTTGCTTTATCGAGTATTATGACGAACAGATATTGTTTGATATTGGAAGAGGATAGAATGGATATAAATGAATAATCCCTGCATTGTTCCGAACAATGCAGGGATTATTCGGTATAAAGAGTTGATTTTGTTCCGAATAATGATTACAATATAGAAATAAGATTGCCAGGAGGTGTCCTATGGAAAAATTTATAACAACAAAGGAAGCGTCTGAAAAATGGGATATATCATCACGCAGGATTAATGTTCTTTGTAAAAGTGGAAGAATTTCCGGTGCATATAAAGAGAACAATCAGTGGTTTATTCCTGCCGATGCTGTAAAGCCTGCGGATAAGAGATTGAAAGAGGGAGGACTTGTTTTCGAAGATCAGGCAAAGAGAACCAATCGAGCAGGCTCGATTGCGAGATCTGCTTCGCAGCTTCGTAAAGCCGGAGCAAATCAATCTGCCAGGAAGCTGCCATTGCCGATTGGAATTTCAGACTATCGAAAGGCATCCAGCGAATATTATTATGTAGATAAAACCCTGCTGATTCGGGATTTTATTGATGAACGTCCTCAGGTTTCTTTGTTTACGCGGCCACGCCGTTTTGGCAAGACGTTAAATATGGATATGCTGCGTGTTTTCTTCGAAAGGTCAAAGGAGGATACTTCCGTTTATTTTCAGGATAAAAAAATATGGGGATGCGGCAAAGAATATCGGGAATACCAGGGAAAATACCCGGTTATTTATGTGACCTTTAAGGATGTAAAATGTGAGGATTGGGAAGAGGCATATGATCTTATATACAAAATATTGAGAAATGAGATTGAAAGGCACAGCGAGCTGCTTACCAGTGACAGGATAAGTTTCTATGAAAAGAAATATTTGACATCTATGTTGAACGGTGAGGCGAATGAAAATGATGTAGCATTTGCGTTTTTAAACCTTTCCAGGATGCTTCATACGCACTATAATGTGGCGCCAATTATTATTATTGACGAATATGATACGCCGATTCAACAGGGGCATGTTCGTGGTTACTATGATAAGACAATTGATTTTATGCGCACATTATTTTCTGGCGGTCTAAAGGATAATCCGCATTTGTCCTATGGTTTTTTGACGGGTATTCTGCGGGTGGCAAAGGAGAGTATTTTCAGTGGTCTTAACAATTTGAAGATTAATTCCATTTTAGATAATCGATATAGTGAATATTTTGGATTCACATCTGAGGAAGTGTTGGAAATGGCAGAGTATTATGAGGCATCGGAGAAGTATGAAGAACTTTGTGATTGGTATGATGGATATCGGTTCGGAAAAACGGAAATATTTAATCCCTGGTCCGTGATTGGCTACTTTAATAACGAGTGCATTCCGCGCGCCTTTTGGCAGTCAACCGGCAGCAATGACATTATAAGTGAAGTTCTTAATAATGCGTCGGTGGAAACCTATGAGAGATTGGAATCCCTGATGCAGGGAAAATCCTTTGTCACCCATATTGATACGGGGGTAATATATCCGCAAATTCAGAAGAATCCTTCTTCTATCTATAGTTTCTTACTGGTAACGGGGTATCTTAAGGCCGTAACAAATGACCAGCCTTTTGGCGGTGATTATATGTGTGAAGTAATGCTTCCAAATAAAGAGATTTCCTACGTATATAGCAAAGAGATTCTTTCAAAGTTTGAAGATGTGATTTCATCTTCTGTGGCCATTGCCATTCAGGAAGCAATTTATACGATGGACATTTCTATGCTGCAGAAGAGACTTCAAACATTTCTATTACAGACAATTAGCTATCATGATGTGTCAAATGAAACCTTTTACCATGGGCTCATTTTGGGACTTTGTGCCATGATGGCTCATCGGTATCACATCACATCTAATCGTGAAGCAGGAAACGGCCGCTTTGATATTCAGATGCTGCCGCTTGACAAGAGATTGCCGGGCATTTTGATTGAGCTAAAGGCCGGAAAAGATTGCAGAGAAGAACAACTAAGTGATCTTGCAAAAGCTGCTTTGAATCAAATCGATGACAGGCAATATTATGTGGAAATGAATGCACAGGGTGTGCAGGGAATCTTAATGTATGGTATTGCTTTTTCTGGCAAGGATGTTTGCATTAAAGCGGAGAGTGTTAAAGGAGTATAGATGATTTGGGGTCCGGCTTTTGCTTCCGAATGACTTTGGAGGGTTACGGTCCGTATCAGATTGCGACACAATTCACAGCCGAGCATATCCCCAGTCCTGCTTACCACTTGGGGAAGTTGTCAGATAAGCGTTATACCATGCTCTACAATCAGTACGAGGGAGAGCAGGAACCGGGGAATACATACCGCCGACTATGGCGGAGAAAGAGCCGACACCCGAAGAACTGGAGGAAATGCGGAAGAAAGAGGCGAGAAAGGACAGACTGCACCAGAATTATCTGGAACGGAAAGCCAATGGGAAACAAAAAGAATATGAGGAACACACCAAAGGCAAGAAAAAGGCGCAGATTGAGAGCAAAAAGGAGCAGATAAGAGCCGAGGACAGGGAGAAAGGCATATACTTTCATGCAGGAGTGCTAGACATACCGAGGGCGGGCAAGCAGGCGGCAATATAAAATGTTTTATTTAGAAAAGGCTATGACAGTAACCGTTATAGTCTTTTTTCATACGCTAATTATCGTAGAAAAGAAATTATATTCTTTAGGGCAAGGGAAATCCTATTACAACATGATACAGTCTGAACGCCCAACAATTAACGGGCGAAAGCAAAATTTAATGGAATTATGTATGCGGTTGTGGTAAAATAACAGCGTTGAACAATTAAACAAATCTAAAGTTGCGGAGGAGATATTATGCTTGAAAATATACCATCTCAATCAATTATGACCGAATTACTCGGACAATCCTTGTATGAAGTTTGGCAAACGCTATGTACGGCTATTGATGAAAAATACGATATGGAACAGTTATGGGATACTGGCGGTAAGAATTGGGTTTACGAGTATAAGTACCGCAGAGGTGGGAAAACCCTTTGCAGCTTATACGCAAAAAGTAATTGTGTTGGTTTTATGATTATTTTTGGGAAAGATGAGAGGGCAAAATTTGAAGCTATAAGGGATACTCTTTCTAATGATGTTTGCAAGCAATATGATGAGGCAAAAACCTATCATGATGGGAAATGGGTTATGTTTGAACCGACCAATACGACTGATTTTGATAATTATATGAAATTGTTGGCTATCAAAAGAAAACCGAATCGAAAATAGTAATTTCCATTTGTTGGGGAAAATCAGAACAGAAAAAGGATGTAAAACTGAATATTGTTTACCGTTGGTAGCGATTTATTTTAATAGTAAATCAGCTACCTTTTTTATTTTCAGCAGCCACCAACACAGCACAGAAAGAACGAGGTATCAGAAATGATTGAGAGCAAGAATGACACAAGCAAAAACTTAGAAAAGG
>ERZ779621.106-NODE-106-length-58379-cov-9.684607_pt1 | contig 58379 bp, 48 predicted proteins | sample MGYA00514215_ERZ779621 | MGnify/ENA primary metagenome ERZ779621 (study PRJEB29562, sample SAMEA4376715) | mouse gut metagenome | isolation source: Cecum | study: EMG produced TPA metagenomics assembly of the A DSS colitis mouse model was used to assess the...
CAATCCGTCATTGTCCTACAGCGCCCTAAACAATCTCCAGTCCGTCGTTGTCCGGCAGCGGCGGATACACATCCTCCAGCGTATCGGAATACCAGTACGCAACCGATGAAATATCGTCCTGCAGCGGCAGATAACGGCCTTCGCTCCTCCAGCCCAGGGCCTGGATCGTGACCCGCAGATCCTCCTTAAAGTATACCGGATCCGTCACATGCCAGCGGTACAGATTAAAATACCTCTGTGCCCGATAGGTCTCGTCGGTGTGGGAAATCTTATACATCCCCGCATAGGGAGTGGTAAACTCCACATACTTTCCTCCCACGTCAAAATTATATGCCCCGCAGAAATAGTCCTCCGTTCCGGTACCGCAAATGGTGGGAAACTCCTTGTCGCCGTCGATATAAAACTTGATCTCGCCCTCGCCCCACCAGCCGTTGGATTTCACGCCCCAGTTCATATAGGTGCCCACATACTTCCCACAGCCCTTCACATGATCCAGAATGGTGTAAGGCTCCTTGTAGGGAAGAGGGTTTGTCCGGCGGAACTGTGCGTGGAAATACAGACTGTCTTTGCTGATTTCCTTTTCCTCGCAATCGATCTGGTAATAGATGCCGCAGCCCCTGGCGCCCCTGTTTTCAATCTCGAAACGGAAGCCTGTAAAATAAGGCATTTCAAAATAGCAGTTTAAGCCCTTGCCGGGATTGACGCACATTGCAAGACTGCTCAGCTGACGGTACTCCCGATAATCCGCATTGGCAAAGAAATCGGACAGCGGCGCCTCCACAGCAGGATTTTTATGTCCGTCAAAATAAATCCGCAGGATCAAAAGCCTTCCGGCCTCCGAGCTGTCGGTGATCCAAAAATGCTTCACAGCGCCCTGGCCCTTGATATCCGCCAAAATCACCGTCTCTCCTGGCTGCACCACCAAAAAAGGATTCACCTTCCATCCCCGGCCCAGATCACGCGCCGCGTCTTTTGCGCTTCCTTCCACGGCCATTCCGCCCTTTCCCTTTTCCCCGGTCATATTTTCAGGGGATACGGAAAAGCTGCGAATGTCTCTTTTTAATGTCAGTTCACCAAGCATCACATTGCCCTCCTGTCGATAGGTAAGATAGAAACGTTTCTATGCTTCCAACCTATCATGTTCCGCTTCTTCTGTCAAGCGGGAGTCAGCAGGATATCATGATTTATGGTGGTATAAAACAGACGGCGCACACTCTCCGGATCCTTTGTCTGTCCCAGTATCCACATAGCCTTGGTTACCGCCGCCTCCAGCGTCATATCATAGGCCTCCAGAAGGTTAAAATTCTCCTTGATCACCTTTCCCACCTGATAGATTTCCATGTCGCTTCCCTCATGAGTGACCTGGGTAGCCAGCATCACCGTCTTTCCCGCGTCCGTCCATCTGCGGATCTCATGAAAAAAGGGATCCTGCCCATATTCGGGAAATCCCCCTACCCCAAAGGCCTCTATCAGCACACAGTCATAATACGGAAACAGCCGGTTCAGCACCGTACCGTCCATACCGGGCACAAGCTTCAAAAGCAGCACCCGCTCATTTAATTCCTGATAAAATCTGGTCTCTCCCTCCAGCCTGTCCTTATCATCAATATAAAAAACGATCCTTCCGTCGAGGATCACTGCCACCGCCGGATAATTGATGCTGGAAAAGGCATTGTAGCTCTTGGACCGCTCCTTCTTGGCCCTGGTTCCTGCGATCACATTGCCCCCGAACACAATATTGACCCCGTGGGCCCTGGGGTGGGAAGCAAAGCGCAGACTGTCCAGCAGATTGGTTCTGGCATCCGTCACCGGCAGATTAATCGGTTTCTGGGATCCGGTAATCACAATGGGCTTTCTGCTGTTCTGGATCAGGTAGGACAGGGACGCCGCCGTAAATGCCATGGTGTCCGTACCATGGCATATCACAAACCCATCGTATTGTTCATAATTCTCCCGAATCAGCGCCGCCAGCTCCAGCCAATGGACGGCATATATATTAGTGCTGTCCAGACTGAAGGGCTGCACCATATCCACGGTACAAAATTTTCTGTGCTCCTCCACAAATCCCAGCAGCTCCTGCGCCCCGATACGGGGCGTCAGGCCTGCCTTTGTATAACCGGAGGCTATGGTGCCTCCGGTGGCGATCATCAATATTTTTTTCATTATCATACCCACAAATCATATTTACTTTCGTTGTCCCGTGTATGGCGCTTTAGTAGTTCTGTGCGCTCACCTCGAAATAGCTTTGGGGATGATTACAGGTAGGACAAACCTGAGGCGCATTGGTTCCCACAACGATATGACCGCAGTTGCGGCACTCCCATACCTTTACTTCGCTCTTTTCAAACACCTGGGCCGTCTCCAGATTCTTCAGCAGCGCACGATACCTCTCCTCATGATGCTTTTCAATAGCGGCCACCAGCCGGAATCTCTTTGCCAGTACAGGAAAACCTTCTTCCTCCGCAGTTTTGGCAAAATCCTCGTACATGTCTGTCCATTCATGATTCTCACCTGCTGCTGCGGCGGCAAGGTTATCCGCGGTACTGCCGATGCCGCTCAGCTCCTTGAGCCACATTTTCGCGTGTTCCTTTTCATTGTCCGCCGTTTTCAGAAACAATGCTGATATCTGCTCATAGCCCTCTTTTTTGGCTACAGAAGCAAAATAAGTATACTTGTTGCGGGCCTGGGACTCCCCTGCAAAGGCCGCCTCCAGATTCTTTTCTGTCTGTGTTCCTGCATATGGATTCATTCCGATACCTCCTGAGTATGTTCTAATGCACCTATTATACCGGAAAACTTAGGAATCGTCCACAGAAACCTTTATTCCGCCATATCCAAGCATTTTCTAAACTTTAGCGCCAAAAAGGCCAGCCCCTCCAAAGGGAACTGACCTTCCTGCGCTTCTTTCTTTCCAAAAGCCTGCCCGCAGTTTCCGGACCGCTAATCCGCAAAATTTAAACCCTCAAATACCTCCATATAATCCTTTCCCAGCTCCTTGATCTCCAGAGAATCCTGCATGGCAAACCATCCTCCGTCTCCGTCCCCCCCTTCCGTATAGATCCAGCTAAAGCTTCCATCCGTCTTTAAGAATTTCACCGTCTGGGGCCGGAGCATATGGCTTTCGGAGGACTCTTCGGGAGAATCGTGCACGGGCAGAGGCACCAACAGGGAAATGTCGTTTAAGGTAATGAAATCGTAGGTGTCCCGGGAAATCCTCTCCAGCATACCGCTCTCTCCGATCCGCCATTGCGCCTTCACCCAATCGGTCTGAAGCACATCCTGCCTGGTGGTTCCGCTGATAATTCCATTTTCTATGGTACAATTCCTGATGTCCTCGTCAAACCGTCCAATCTCCTGAAGCTCTCCCTGCCGGTATGCGTACAATATGGTTAAAGGATCACTGCTGGGGCCGTCTCCGTACAGTGCCAGAAGGATTTCCTTTCCGTCCAGGCTCACCGCCCAGATTATATTGTAAAGGCTTTCGTACCAGTCCCTGGCCATGCTGTCCCCGGCCTGCAGCACATAGGCGTCATAGGGCCAATAGTAATTGGAAGGATCCGCCTCGGGATCTGCGGAAAGGCTGATCCGCTCCCGGCTGCCGTCCCCGTCCAGATCCACATAGGCAAAATTTTCCGTCCAGGTACGATTGGATATTTCCATAAGCTGTCCCGGCTGACTCAGTATATGGTCTCTGACAGCAGCGCCGTAAGCATCCTGCTCCTTGGAATTCAACTGCGCCGCCGGCTTATCCTTCCATACGTTTCCGCTGCTCAAAGCAGTATTTCCCGTATTGATCAGGGGAATCGCCAGACTGGCATCCTGGCCGTACAGATGCATAAATCCCCCGTTTACGGACAGCCACCGCAGAGGAAGCACTGCCAGCATCTCTTCCGTAAAAAGGTAGGTCTCCCGGTCAAACTCTCCAGTCTCCAGATTCAGAATACAGATCACATCCTCCAGATAATCCAATGCCCCCTCCTGCCAGGAAACACTGTCCGAAAAATACAGCTGTCCATCCGCCTTTGCCCACACAATACTTTCCGGCACATAATAAGGATACAGGCAGCGCAGGCCCTCTCTGTTGAACCGATAGATACCATATTGGGAAGCCTCAATATAGTCGCCCTCTCTGGTCGTATAATCCCTGAAATCCAAGGTTTTATAAACGGTCCTTACCATGCCGGTGTCCGCAGGCGCCCAAATATTCTGACTTCCTTCGATAAGCTCCATGGGGATTTCCACCTTGGAGCCGTCCTCCTCAAAGGTGTAGGTAACCGTGGCCCTGCTTCCTTCTCCCACATAAGGCGGGGTGCTCTGAGAAGGTACGTCCCGGTCTCCCCGGGCGGCAGACTCATTGGCATACTCGGCCTTGCCTTGACCCGGTCCCAGGTGCAGCAGCAAAATTGCCGCCGTCACAGGATCCGTATACTGTCTATAATATTCCGGGCTGAGTCCGGATATCAGATGGCGCAGAATCATACTGTAAAAGTCTGTGGTATAGCCTGTATTTTCATAGCCGAAATCATATTTTCCGGCTTTCCCGTACAGCTCTTCAAAGGTATCCTTATCGGGAATGGAATAATATTCTGTCAAAAGCTGATGATCCACATAATACAGGCCGTTCTCTTCCACCAGCTCCACCATTTCATCCGCAATGTAGATCTCCGGGGCCGAGGTATTCATATAATACCGGATTACGGCTCCGGTATCTCCCAGTCTCTGGATACTGTAATTATACTCCCAGGGCCAGGGGCTGGAAAGTCCGAAGGTAATGACGCCCGGTTCCGGCTCATTCACCATATCCCACTCCATAAACCGTTCTTTCCGGGCTGCCAGCTCATACAGGGCTTCTCCATCCCGGTCTGTAAAAGCCGAGGCCCAGCGGTCCAGGGCACGATCCGGCGTGTCATGATCCAGGTCGGTAAGCTCTCTGTGAACATTTTCCGAAGCCTTTTCCCCGGACTGGTCTGACACCAGCGGTATGAACCCGGAAGTCCCGTCCCCATTTCCCGCCTGCTGCTGTCCGTCGAAGCCGGGTCCGCTCTCCGTCCGGGCAGGCGTGCCGCCTGCGCTGCGGGTGGCCTCTTCGTTTCCTCCGACGCTCCCGGCCTCACTTCCCGGCCGGGATGTGAACAAAGCCATTCCCGCTGCCGCCAGAATCAAAATCCCCAGCACAAAGCTCCAGCGTTTCGCATTCCGGTAGGAAAGCACATTTTTTACCCGCTGCCGGACACTGTTTTCTCCAAAGGTAAGGGGCGTCACAGCCAGATTTTCCCGCTGTGCAAAATTCAAAAGAGACTGAGAATACTGCTTTTTGATATCGGTCCCCATACGCCGGATCACCTGCTCGTCACAGGACATCTCCATATCCCGCTCCAGGAAGTAAAAGGCAATCCACACAAACGGGTTAAACCAATATACCGCCGACAGCAGAAAGGCAAGATTCTTGATCATGTGATCCTTTCTGCGAATGTGCACTCTTTCATGGCAGATAATATATTCCCTCTCCTGCGCCGCCAGTCCCTCCGGAAGATAGATCCTTGGACGAATCAGGCCCAGGGTAAAGGGGGTGTCCAGTCCCGGGCAGATATATACGGGCTCCTCTGCAGGATATGCCCTCCGCAGAAGCTTTTTCACCCTGGCCAGGGCAAAGCCGTTATATCCCAAAATCAACGCCGCCCCCAGGATCCAGAGCGTCGGCAAAAGGATGCGGATGCCCTTTTGCACAGGCGCCGCAGCTTCATTCCCTGCCGATTTACCGAGCATATCCCCTCTCTGTCCTGCGGCATTTCGAAAGCCCGCTCCGGCAGTTCCGCTTCCCGGCACACTGCCCGCCGGCATAGCCGGATCTTCTTCCGGTATTGTCCCCGTGCCGGGCAGCTCCGGAATCAGTCCCTCATAGCCGGTCACGGCAGCTCTGCTCCCCAGGCCTGCCGCCATGCCAAAATTTTCCGCCTCCTCCCCGTCTGCTGCCAGGATCTGCTCCATCCAGGATGCTCCGTCCTCCAGTGAAGGCGCTATCCCAAAATCTGTCTCCAGCGCCACAGGACACAGAAGCCTTGCAAACACCAGGATCCACAATGCATACGAATACCCCTTAGGCAGCTTCCTGATAGCGGTTCGAAGCGCCAGCGCCAGAATCACCATAGCTGCTGTCTGAATCTGTAATACCAACAATTGCATTCCCATACTACACCCCCTGCCCGCTTCGGCGGGCCCTCCGTTCAAGCATCATACTCGTCGATGAGCTTCTGGATCTCCTGAATCTGCTTTCTGCTCAGTTTTTTACGGCTCATAAACGCCGCCACAAACCGGGGCAACGACCCCTCAAAGGTATCCTCCAGCACCTGCTCGCTGCATCGGGCCATATATTCCTGCTTCTTGATTCTGGAGGTCACTACCGCATCCTCATTTCGAAGAATCCCCTTCTGACAGAGCCTTCTCAGTACCGTGTACGTGGTGGATTTCTTCCAGTTCAGCTCCTGCTCACACAAAAGCACCAGATCTCCGGAAGCGATAGGCTCTCTCTGCCAGATCAATTCCACAAAACGACTTTCGATTTCCCCAAGTCTGATATCTCCCATATCCTCTTCTCCTTCTGTCCCGTCTTATTGGTTTACTTATTGTAAACTTCCTGGTTGTAGTTTACTGCATGTAAACCTATTTGTCAATATATTTTAGAGAAAAGACGCGGCATCCCTGCAAATAGCAGTTCTGCCGCGTCTTCATTGTTCGCTTCCTGTTCCCCGGATTAAATTTTCAGTCCCTTAAGCAGATCGCCCAAGGATGTACTCACCGACTTTCCGGAGCTGTACTGCGCCGCTGCCTTTTCATCCACTGCATCCGGCTCCGTGTTTTCCTCCAGTGCCTTCATGCTCAGGCTGATCTTGTGATTATCGGTATTCAGTACCTTGACTTTGACCGTTTCTCCCTCCTTCAGCACCTCCGAAGGAGTTTTGATTCTTTTCTGACTGATCTGAGAGATGTGAATCAGGCCGCTCATGCCTCCGCCCAGGCTCACAAATGCACCATAGGGCATCAAACTTTCCACTCTGCCCTCCATCACTGTTCCGGGAGCAATCATGGAAATTTTGCGGCTGATCTCCTCTGCCTGTTTTTCCCGCAGCACTTCCTTTGCGGAGAGCACCAGTCTCTGCTTTTCCTGTTCCGCAGTGATAACCCGCACCTCCAGCGTCTTTCCTTTATATTCCGCCGTGTCCTCCACATGGTCTAAAGACAGCTGGGATATGGGAATAAATCCACGGATTCCCTCCAGAAATGTGATGGCGCCCTTGCCTACCGTCTCGCTGATCTTTACGGACAGAACCGTCTTTTCCTCCAGATATGCCCTGAGCTTATCCCAGCCCAGCGTTTCCGCGGCCTGCACCCGGGACAGCATAATGTTGCCTGCACCGTCGTCCTTTTTTACCACCGTAGCCTGAATCGTATCTCCCACATGCACTTCCGCCATAATGGAGTAGGACGGATCACGGCTCATATCGGCAGCCCGGATCACCCCCGACGCATAATAATTCAAATCCAGCGTGGCGGCTCCTTCGTCTACTGCAATCACTGTCCCCGTAAGGATATCTCCTTCATGAATCTCCCGGAAGGAGGCTTCCAGCTCCTTGCTGTAATCTGCCATGGTTTCTTCGGGCTTCCCAGGCTGTTCACCTTCGTTTTCTGCCGCACCCGCCATCTCCCTGATCTCTTCCTTCATTTCTGTTTCTCTGATATCTGTTTCCATAATAATCCCCATGCCTTTCTGTGATCTGCGGATTTCGGCCTGCACCCATTCTGCTCCGCAATTTCCCGCCTTTCATTATAAAACAAAACTCCGAGGATTACAAGGAAAAAGACTGGTCCGCTGTTACAGTATGCAACAGTTCAGCCCGCTCCTTTTTTCATTTGAAAGCATTCCTGGAAATTCCTTTCATATGATCAGTAGGATTTTGAAGCAGTCAGGCTGCGTCTCCTTTCATTTTTTATGGAAACGCTGATCAAGGCGTTTCCTTAGTTTTGATCCCCCTCGTCCTCCTCCGACGGATGCCAGGCCTTTCCGAACTTCACATCCCGGAACAATGCTGCCAGGCCCGTAATCTGTTTCAGTCGCAGAATCTCATCCTGATCCATACCCAGATGCCTGGCAATCCATGCGTCGGAACGGCCCAGTTCATGGAGCTCCTTCACAATACTGCTCATCAGCTCCACATTGTGGGTTCCTCTGGCGCGGTTGTGGCGCACAGTGCTGGCCATACGATGGTCCAGCGGTTTATCAATGACGGAGACCGGAAGTCTCCCATTCTCCCGCTCATATATATCAGGATGCTCCAGCATCACCCGGTACCGGTGAAAGCCGTCAACAATCACATAGGTATCTTCTTCTTTTTTATAATAGCAGACGATGGGCATTGTATAACCGTCCTCCCGGATGCTTTCATATAAAAGCTTCATCTCCGGCGGTGCCACCTTGTTGGGATTATAGGTGTTGATGACAATTTTTTCAACAGGCACCGATATCACATTATATGCAGGACTTTTAAACTCCATATTCCATCTCCTCTATGCCTTTGTACTTACGTCTGATCGCATCCACATATCTCTGCTGCTGCCTGGTCATCCCAAACCCCATAAAACGACAATTATGATCATTTTTCAGGATGCAGAAGCACATTCTTTTCCAGCTGGGAATATCCTTGGTTGACTTGATATCGTCCGTATTGTCCGGAATCCTTCCCACAAAAATAATCCTGGACTTTTTACTCAGGGTGTAGTTGGATATCCCGTTCCGCCGGATCTCATAGCCATGATCCAGCAACTCCTGTATGGTCTCTTCGTCCAGCCCTCCCCCAGTCTTATGCCAGAAAATAATGGAAGTATTAAACTTCCTCGCATAATTGTTCCGCAGCCTTTTAGGCAGCGTTTCCAACAAAAATCTGGTATAGGATTCCCATGTATGTCCTTCCGGCAGCGTCACATTCCGGTAGCCCATGGCTCTGGTCTTTCCGTAAATGCAGGCAAAATTTGCTCCTCTCACCCTTCCCACCAGCTTCACCCAGATCTCCGGGTCGATCACCCGGTACAGATTCAGCGAATCCTTGGAATAATCGTTGAAGGGGGAAGCCACCCGCATTTGAGATACCTTCAGCCCCGCCATATAATAAAGATCATATAATCGGTTGTAATCGTATTCAAACAAATAATTAGCATGCCATATATCACTCTGGGACCAATCGTACATGGGAGAAGCGCACCACACGTCCTTGAACTGTCTGCTGATCCAGCACTCGCCCTTATAGCCGTATTTCTTATTTAAAAAGCCGCTGTACCTCTGCAGGGATTCCTCCGCCCGCATCCCCAGCAGACATACGGTCTTACCCTCTCCGTGGGTGGCCTTATACCATCTGCCGAACTGCTTTGCCAGATCCTCCTGGTGCATACGATACCGATAGGTAGTGATGGGATTATTCTCCAGATTGATCACATATTCCTTTTCCGGCATGGGCCGCACCCAGCATTCACGCTTGGTCTCGTCCCAGGGATACCAGTACATCTCATAGCTGCTCAGAGCTGTCCGGGTGGCCATGGGAAGGCATACCCAATAGAGCTCCGCCCTGTCCCGGATCCGCTCAAAGGTTCTCTCAATGTATTCCGTAGTCACCGTATACTGTGCTTCAAAGTCCTGATGAAACACCCCCACCGTCCGATCCGGATACCACTTGTCCCTGTAATCCAACACCAGATTCAGCAGCAGACCACTGTCCTTCCCGCCGGAAAAGGATATATAAACATTTTCAAACTCTTCAAAAATCAGCTTTAGACGCTTCTGAAAGCCTTCATATACATCGCACTCTTCATATTGCCTCAGCATTGTTTTTCCCCTGCAGATTTCACAAATAACTTATGTCATCAACGCCGTCCTAACAAAAAAATTGGAAATTTTTTCCAATTTTTTTAGTACTGATTTACAATTTATCACAGGATCCGCCAAAATACAACAAAATACTTATAACTATTCGTTCACTTCGCAAAACTGCGTTACTTTTCACGGCTTCGCCGTCCAAAGCAACATGATGCCTATGAAAAGCAACAAGCCGCTTCATAATCTTTATTCCATAATATACTTCTAATTTGAAATATACCTTGACAGGCGAGGTATATCGTACTATAGTGTATGCAGAAAGGAGGTATTAACGCCGATGTCGATCACATCCGACATTTTAAGGGGTCATACTGAAGCCATCATCCTGTCCCATCTCCTGGAAACGGACAGCTATGGCTATCAAATCAACAAGGATATCATGAAAAAGACGGATAATCGCTGCGAGCTGAAGGAAGCTACGCTGTATTCCGCTTTCCGCCGCCTGGAGCAGGCGGGGTATATCCGCACCTACTGGGGAGATGAAACGGTAGGCGCCAGACGGAGATATTATTCCATCACCGAAGAAGGCCGGCGGGCTTATCAGGTCTACCGACAGGAATGGGAGGAAGCAAAGGCTGCCATCGATCAACTCTTGAAATGAAAACATATTTTGAAACCATCCAAAACCATAAATCCTGAAAAGACGAGGGAGGTATAAGCAATGCAGGAAAAAATCCGAAACCATATCAACGAATTATTTGCAGAAGCGCCAAAGACCAGAAAGGCCATGGACCTGAAGGAGGAAATGACTCAGAATACCATTGAAAAATATGAGGATCTAATAAGAGAGGGTTATTCGGAGGAGGACGCCTTTCAGAATGTGATCCACTCTATCGGTGACGTGACAGAGTTATTTCAGGACCTGGAGGAAAGAAATCTTCTGACGCTGCCCGAAAAGGACCGGCAGAAGAAAGCCCTGCTCACGGCAATCTCCGTAGGTCTTTATATTTTGGCCGGGGTTGCATTTGTCTATTTCCAGTTTATTGCCACAGTGTCCTATAACGATGAACTAGGACTGCTGGGGCTGGTGATTGCAGGAGCAATCTGCATTCCGCCGACATGTATGCTGGTTTATGCCGCCAACATGTACCCTAATTATCAGAAACGAAAAGAAGAAAGCCTTGTAGAGCTCTACAAGGAGGCCCGGTATTCCAGCAATCAGGAAAAAGCAATAAAAAGATCCGTCAGCGTCATTATCTGGACAATCATTCTGGTGTCGTATTTTATTATCAGCTTTGCCACCGACGCCTGGTATATCACCTGGGTCATCTTCCTGATCGGTGCCTGCGCCCAGGCCGTATCAGAACTGATTTTCAGCATAAAGCGGCACTGAAAGGAGTCTATATGAAAACCTTAAAAATCACTTTGATTGCCATTCTGATCGGGATTGCCCTCGTACTCATCACCATGCTGACGGTGTGCCTATCCGGCGGAAGCATTAGAATCGGTAATTTCTTTTTTTCACCGGAAAGCTTCGAGATCAATAACTCATGGAGCGCCGGCGGAACCGTTTATCCGGAGTGCTCTCTGGTACTGGAACAGGAAATACCTGCAGAAGGCATTAACAGCCTGAATATTAATTACAGCATGAATTCCAACGATGTGATTTTCCGGGAGGGCGCGGAAGGAACCATCACGATCCGGGAATATATGAACTTTACACCAAGCGCAAACCAAATCTCCACCATAAATCAAAAGAATGGGGAACTGACCATCACCGGAAAAAACCGGAATCGCTTCCACTTCTTTTCCTTACCGGGACGGGTCGGATATACGGAGATTTTTCTTCCTCCAAATTTGGCCGTGTCCCTTAAGGTCAGGACCGTCAGCGGGGATATTTTCTCTGACGTAGCAATTCCCCAGTGTGCGCATTTTAACGTGTCCTCCACCAGCGGCGATATTTATTTCCCGTCGGCAGCGGCAGATGATCTTCAGGCTTCTTCCACCAGCGGAGATGTATGCATCCAGGAAGCCTCCGGCAATAGTATCCTGCTCTCCACTACCAGCGGCGACCTGAAGATGGAGACAGCCGATGCCGATCAGATCCAGATCTCCACCACCAGCGGATATATTTCCTGCGGTCAGCTGTCCGGCCAAATCTCCATGTCCTCTACCAGCGGCGATATCCGCATTCTGAGCGGGACAGGAAACACAAAAGCAAACAGCGTGTCTGGAGATATTATGGTGGACGACATCTCGGGAGACTTTAAACTGAATACCACCAGCGGAGAAATTTCTCTAAATGAAGGAACCGGCTTCGGCAAGGCAAATTCTGTCAGCGGCGATATCCGCATATTTTTGAAGGAACTCACGGGAAATCTGAACATTGGTACTACCAGCGGCGAGGTCAGCCTCACCCTTCCCGAAAATGCTTCTTTTTATCTGGATTTTGACTCTACCAGCGGTGAATGTAATACCTTCTTTGACGACAATCTCTCCTTTAACAAAAGAGGAACCCAGGCAGAAGGACAATACGGCAGCGACGGCTCCACCCGGTTAAAAATCTCCACCGTCAGCGGTGACCTGCGAATTTTAAAATACTGAGCATCTTAAAACACAAAGCATCATAAAAATGCAGGGGAAACGTAAAATCACTCCCCTGCATTTTATAAATTTCTCATTTAGATTCCGTACCGGATCCCCCGCCGTCCCTTCCGCAGCCTCCCAGGTGGAAAAATTTATTTCATCCAGAGCCCTGTGACCTCCATGTTTGTATCAAAGCTTACATTATATGTCACTGTGCCTTTTTCATAGGCGGCTACCACCACCGCTACTGCGTAGTCTGCGCCCGAGTCATCCTTCTGGCCCACTACCGCGATGCTTTTGTATTTCTGAAAGGCTCCCGTCTGCCCGCCCACGGTTTCCATCGCCGACGCCAGCTGCTCCATAGGAAGCGCCTCCTGCATGGTTTTGCTCATCATATCCGCAGCTTCCTGGTATTCCCCTGCTGTCAGGTGATCAATAAGCTCCTGTGCGGAAGCCTTTACGGAGGCTTCGTCAAAAGCATCCGCAAGCTTAGACGAAGCACAGCCTGCAAGCAGCAAGGCTGAGGCCGCCGCAGTCAGAAGCATAGTCCACATTTTCTTCACTGCATTTCCCTTTTTAATATTCATCACCGATCTCTCCTTTTTACTGTCCTTCGAAGCTCTTTTGAGTTCTGCCCAAATCCTTTCCATTGCTATTTCCTCCTGCAATACGCAAGCACTCCCGCCGTCAGAGTAAGAAGGCCCACAGCTGCTCCATAAAGCTCAATTACCGCTATGCCCGCCCCAAACACCGCCGGCAGAATCACTATGGCGGCATCCACCACTGTGTGAAGCGCCACCGCCGCTGTCAGATATCCTGCTGTCCTTTTCTTCCTGATGCCGCACATAACCAAAAGCGACGCTCCCACGTGAAATGCCATGGCATAAAGCCTCTCCAACCCGGAAATAAGTACGGTTTGGGACGTGGCCGGAAACAGCGCTCCCTGTCCCGTCAATACCATCATCAGACCTGCAGTCATATTCAAGCCTGCCAATATCATGGCCTCCACGCCGCCATGGCCAAGGCCAAAGGCCAGTCCATGCTCCAGATCTGTCCTGTCCTTCAAAAAGAAGCGAATCGCAATCCACCTGGCCCCCTCTTCAAATACGCCCGCCGTCAATCCCAGAAATAATCCATAGGCCCAGGGATACAGCTGCAGAACGTGAAACCAGACCCAGCGCGGCAGAAGAAGCTGCAGCACGGGTATCCTGATCCCCAATTGGCTGACCGAAAAGGCCAGCATTCCCAGAAAAAAGGCTTTCCCGGCCCCCTTTTTTCTTCGCAGAAGAATGATCAGTCCCCCCACAGGCACCCCAAAGCAGATCAAGCTTCCGAAGATTAAGCTCGCAATTAGCATTTTGTGTCTCCTTTTTCCGCGGATGACACCATTCTATAAGCTTTCCGCACCAAATGCAATATATCCTGCCTAAGGTACGGTATATTGTTCTTAAGATACAGACAGCGCTCTCTTTTACGGTTCCATCTGCAGTTTGGCTGCGGCACACTGACTTAAATTTTGTAACAGTTCAGCATGGCTCTGGCGAAAAAAACACCGTTCTTCCACTCAAACTGCACATCGCCGCCGTATAGCTCCACCGTCTGTCGGATAATTCGAAGTCCCAGTCCCTGATGTCCCTCACTGTTGGATAAAAATCCTTCGGCTGTCTTAACCGGCTCCCTGTCACAGCTGTTTTCCAGAGTGACCGACAGAAACTGCCGCACCGTGCTGACCCGCAGCCGAATATACCCGCCGCCGCTCTGTGCCGCCGCCGAAATGGCATTGTCCAGCAGATTGGCAAACAAGGCCGTCACGTCCGTGTCCCGCATAAATTCCAGAGAAACCTCCCCCACCCGGATATCCTCCCGGATCCCTTCCCTCTGCATCTCCTGTACCTTATCGTTCAATATAATATTCAGAAGCCGGTCCGAGGTATAATACTTCTGCTGGAACCGATTGAGCATTTTGTGGATATCTCCGGCATACCGTGCAGCATCTCCTGCTTCCCGGGCATGGTACAGCTCCTCCATGGCCAGGATGTGGTTGCGGATATCATGGATTAATTTCCGGGATTCCTCGTATTTTTCCTCCTCCCGCTCATAATACCGTACCTGCATCGCCGCCTGCTGCCGGTATAATTCCTTTTCATTTTCCAGCCTGCGGTTTTCGTCCATAATATCCATCAGCACACAAAAATAGACATTCAGCCCAATCAAAAAGAGCAGATTGGCGATAAAGAGAAGCATCATTGTTTTTGTAAAATAAATCTGCATCAGATACACCATGCAGTACATATTGAACAGCGAAAACAGAGGCAAAAGGACCGACCAGGCTATCTGCCTTGCCGTGGTCTGCCTTCCTGCCCGCTTTCCCACCGCTGCCACAACCAGCAGAATTACCATAAACTCCGTCATCCGGCTGGCCGCCAGCAGGAGAATATATGCCAGCTGGCGGGATTGAAACGGCACAATCCCCACAACCCACAGCATCTCATACACCATGAGCACAACAACATCTGTCAAAAAGACTGCCGCCGTTAAAATGAAATCAGGTGCCAGGTATGTCCGGGCCGTCCTGAACGCCAGGCTGGCGGCAAAGGGAAATAAGCAGGAAAAAAACAGATTGACCCAGGTGTTTCCTATGTAGGAAAAGCCCACGGTCAAAAGAATGTAGACCGCCATGACTCCCCAGGAAAACCTGCTTACCTGCGGCCTTCCGGCGATCCTGTAAGCCCCGTAAAACATACTTCCCACCAGAAAAATGCTTCCCAGCATGGGAAGCACAAAATAAATCATGATCTCCATACAGTCCGCTCCTCCTTATGCGGCTTGTCACTGCCTATGAAGCCAGGTAGTCATTCAGCTCTCTGCGGAAAAGTGCCGATTTCTTCTGGGATAAAGGAATGGTCCTGCCGTCCGTCAAAGTAATCTCATATCCCCGGATCCTCTGCACCGCATATAAATTCACCACAAAGCTTTTATGGGGCACGGCAAATCCATAGACCGCCATTTCCCGGGCAACCTCTGTGATCCGCCGTTTCAGATGCAGGACACCGTCTGTGGTATGCATCAGCACCTGACGGTCAAAATACTCAAAGCACAGAATCCGGGAGGTTTCCATGCGGACGATCCCCTCCGCCGCATGAAACTCCAGCTCCGGCCAGCTCCGGGCGAGACCATAGGCACAGACCTCGTCCAGCTGAGCAAAAAGCTCCTCCTGCTCTACCGGCTTCAGCAAATAGGCAAAAGCATGAACGGCAAATGCAAAAATCGTATAATCCCTGTAATTTGTCACATAAATCAGCCGGACCTCCTTGTCCGCCTCCCGAATCCGCCTGGCCGTCTCGATTCCGTCCAGACCCTCCATATCGATATCCAACAGCAGAATATCATACTTTTTTCCCGCCGCCAGCAGGGCCTCTCCACTCGAATATTCCTCTGCCAGCAGCCTGGCCCCCGGATACTGCTCAAGCAGACAAAGCAGCTTCTTCCGTTCCCTTTCATCGTCATCACAGACTGCGATCCTGATGGTCCTCATTCAGCAATTGCCTCCAATCCGGCACAAAACCCGTGCAAAAACACTATACTCCACCATCAGTGTTCCAGGCAAGTAAATCTTGCGCAAACTGCCGGCCCGGGCTATACTGTATTTATACTATCGGATTTTATCGTTGCTTTTACGCCGCGGCTCCATAAAAAACCGCGGCCTGAATGATTCCGAAAAATGGAGGTGGATTTCCATGCCGCTTATGATTGTCAGAAACGATATCACAAAAATGAAAGTGGATGCCATAGTCAACGCCGCAAACAGCTCCCTTCTGGGCGGAGGCGGCGTGGACGGCTGCATCCACCGGGCCGCAGGACCAAAGCTTTTGGAAGAATGCAGACGGCTGAACGGCTGTCGGACCGGAAGCGCAAAAATAACCGGCGCAGGGAAGCTGCCCTGCAAATATGTGATCCACGCCGTAGGACCTAAATGGAACGGAGGAAACTGCGGCGAACGAGAGCTTCTTATATCCTGCTACCGCACCTCTCTGGCTCTGGCCAGGGAAGCGGGCTGTGAATCCATCGCCTTTCCCCTGATCTCCTCCGGGATCTACGGCTATCCCAAGGATCAGGCTCTGCAGATCGCAGTGGACACCGCAGGCGCCTTTCTGGCAGAAAATGATATGACCGTCTATATCGTCATCTTTGACAAGGCCGCCTACCAGATCGGGGAAAAGCTGTTTGCGGACATCACCGACTATATCGGCGATCACTATGTGGAGGAACAGCCGGAAGCCTTCGCGGAGACTGCCCGGAAGCTGCGCTCCTCCAGAGCCTTTGACCGAAAGCCCCCTGTTTCCCCTCCAAAGGCGGGTATGGTTCCCATGCAGATGTACGAGGAGGACGCCCCGCTCATATGCTCCAGGCCAATGGCTTTTCAGCCCTCCGTTTCTCAGCCTTCGGCACCTCAATGGGCTTCCGCAGGTGTGGAGTCCCAGCTGAAGGACGCCCTTAAGCAGCTCGATGAAAGCTTTTCGGAAATGCTCCTGCGAAAGATCGATGAGAAAAATATGACCGACGCCCAGTGCTACAAACGGGCCAATATAGATCGAAAGCTGTTTTCCAAAATCCGCGGCGACAGACTCTATCGGCCCAGCAAGCCCACTGTCCTGGCCTTTGCCATCGCTCTGGAGCTTTCGCCGGATGAAACTGCGGATATGCTCAGAAAGGCAGGCTTCGCCCTGTCCCGCTCCAGCAAATTTGATATTATTGTAGAATTTTTCATTCGCAGAGGAAATTACAATATCCACGAAATCAACGAAGCCCTGTTTGCCTTTGACCAGAGCCTGCTGGGCTAACCGTATCTGCCCTGAAAATGTCGCATGCCGGGCGACCATATCTGCATGCCCCTCCTGTATCATTAGATTATCAATTATCCGTTCACTGATGTGAATAGAAAAGCTCAAAAGCAGGAGGGGCATTCATATGAAAAAAAATCTCACAGAACTGGTTTTTATCCTTGACCGCAGCGGGTCCATGTGCGGCCTGGAGGCCGATACCATCGGCGGCTTCAATTCCATGATTGAAAAACAAAAAAATGCAGAAGGGGAGGCGCTGGTCTCCACTGTTTTGTTCGACCACGAAAGCAAGGTCATCCACGACAGGATCGATATCCGCCGGGTCCGCCCCATGACGGAGGAGGATTACTGCGTTCGTGGCTGTACCGCGCTTTTGGATGCCCTGGGAGACGCCATCCGCCATATCGCCAACATCCACAAATACGCCAGGCGGGAGGATATTCCGGAGCATACCCTATTTGTCATCACCACCGACGGCATGGAAAATGCCAGCCGCAGATACACCGGTTCCGATGTCCGGAAGCTGGTGGAACGGCAAAAATCCCGATACGGCTGGGAATTTCTCTTTCTGGGAGCAAATATCGACGCGGTGGAAACGGCACGGCAGTTTGGAATCCGGGAGGACCGGGCAGTCAATTACCGCAGCGACCACCAGGGCACCCGGCTGAACTTTGAAGTGCTGGGACAGGCCATCAGCTGTGTCCGCTGCTCGGCTCCTCTGCAGGCAGACTGGAAAAAAGAGATCGAGGACGATTTCCGCTCCCGAAAAAAGAAGGCATAACTGGTCTGGTAAAAAATATCTATTCTGGCACTTTCCGTCATGGCAGTTCTTTCATATACTAACCTAAGTTCCCCGGCAGCCCGGGATCATCCCAAAAGGCCGTCCGGGGCAAACAAAGCCGCCTGGGTGTTCCGCATTTTTACTCCCGGAAAAGTCCAGGCAAGAATGGAGGTTCTGTATTATGAAGAAAAAAATATCTGTCCGCGAAATCACCCTGGTAGGCCTCATGGCCGCAATGGTCTATGTGACCTCTGCATTTTTGCAGATTCCGATTCCTACGGTGATCGGGAATACCCGTATTCACATGGGAAACGTTATGTGTCTGCTCAGCGGCCTTCTGCTGGGTCCCCTGTGGGGCGGTCTGGCCGCCGGCATCGGTTCTGTCTTTTTTGACCTGACAAATCCAGCCTATATCGCTTCCGCACCATTCACCTTTGTGTTTAAGTTCCTGATGGCCTGGGTCTGCGGTATTCTGTACCAAAAGTGGAAGGGAAAAGGAAAAGTTATCCTCTTCAGCGCTCTGGCAGGCACAGCAGGCGCCCTCACCTATGTGATCCTTTACCTGGCCAAAAACTTTTTTGAATCCTATATATTTCTCCAGCTTCCCCTGGCCGGTGTTTTAGTGTCTATCGGAGAAAAAGGCGTGGTCTCCCTGGCCAACGGCATTATTGCCGTGGTGGTAGCCGTACCCTTAAGCATGGCCATTCGGCCAGCCATCTCCAGAATGCTGGCACAGAACTAATATCGCATTTTTATGTTGCATATCCTTTCTTCCTATGCTATCATCAACATGTCATTTAAAATCATGTTGAAAGTGAGGACTACCGTAATGTTTTGCAATCAGAATACGGTAACAGCATATAGAAACGCCGCGGCAGAATGCGTAGAAGTATTTTATAATAAAAGCTTACATTAATCCGATTTTTCAGACGGGCCCGGCTGATTCTGCCGCGGCCCGTTTTTCACTGGATCAATTACTTTTAACGCCGCTTCGGCATATTCGGAAGTTCGAGTACAGCATTTTGAGAAAGGAAGCATTATGAGATATCAGATCAGGCACGCGCTGGTGCAATATGGCGCGGACACTATACTGGAAGATTTAAATTTTGAGATCCACGACAATGAAAAAATTGCCGTTGTAGGCCGGAACGGCTGCGGCAAGACCACTCTCCTGAAGCTCATCACAGGGGATATTCATATGAGCAATCTGGACAGCGATGAGGAATGCGGCATCTCCATGGCAGGAAAACAGCACATTGGATTCCTGCGCCAGATCAGCTTTGCGGACGGTTCTGTAAGCGTAGAGGACGAGATCAAAAAGACCTTTGCATCTATTTTCGCCTGTGAGAAACGGATGAAGGAAATAGAGGAGCAGATGAAATCCGATGGATCCCGAAGCCTTTTAAGTGAATATGACCATCTTCAAAAGCAGATGGAAGCCCTCAGAGGCTACACCTGGCGTCAGGACATGGAGATCATGTTTCAGCGTTTTGGCTTCGCCCTGGAGGATCTGCAGCGCCCCATCGGAAGCTTTTCCGGCGGCCAGCAGACCAAGGTGGCGTTTATCAAGCTGCTCTTAAGCCGCCCCGATATTATGCTGCTGGATGAGCCTACCAATCATCTGGATCTGCCCACCATAGAATGGCTGGAGGATTATTTGAAGAGCTATGACCGGGCCGTTGTTATTGTGTCTCATGACCGCATGTTTCTGGACCGGGTCATCGACGTGACCTACGAAATAGAATATCACCGAATCAAACGCTATCCGGGAAATTATTCTGCCTTCATGAAGCAGAAGGAGGAAAACCTGATCAAGCAGGAAAAGGATTACGAGGAACAGCAGAAAGAAATCCAGCGTCTGACGGAGTGGATCGAGAAATGGAAAAACACCCCTTCCAAGGTGGCCGCAACCCGCTCCAAGCGCATGGTCATCGAGCACATGGTAAAAATCGAAAAGCCCAGACGCTTTGACACCCGGGCCTTCCGTGCCCTGTTTGAGCCCCGGATCGAAAGCTATACCGACGTGATCACCGCCAAAAAGCTGAGCATCGGTTATGACAAAGAGCTCTGCCAGGTATCCTTCAGCCTGCGGAAGAGTGACCGGCTGGCCATCATCGGTGAAAACGGTATCGGAAAATCCACCCTGCTGAAAACTCTTGTGGGAATTCTAAAGCCTCTGGGCGGAAGCTTTTCCTTTGGAACCAATGTAGAATGGGGGTATTTTGATCAGCAGCGGGCCGTGAAGGACGATGCGGACCCGGAGCAGACCGTTCTGGAGAATTTCTGGGAGGAATATCCTTCTCTGCTGAGAGAACAGGTGCGCAGCGCCCTGGGCAGCTTTCTGTTCTCCCAGGAGGAGGTGGAAAAGAAGATGGGCCAGCTTTCCGGCGGTGAAAAAGTGCGCCTGTCCCTCTGCAAAATGTTCCAGACCAGGCCCAACCTTCTCATTCTGGACGAGCCTACCAACCACATGGACATCGTGGGCAAGGAGGCCCTGGAGCATATGCTGGCCTCCTTTTCCGGCACGGTGCTCTTCGTGTCCCATGACCGGTACTTTATCCGCCAGACTGCCACCGGAATCCTGGAGTTTGAGGGAGACCAGGTGGTGCAATATCCATGCTCCTACGAGGACTATCTGCTGGAAAAGAGCAAGCGATCTGCTGCCGGAAGGGGCGGAAATACCACACCGCAGGCCTCCTTTGGGAAAGGCTCTTCCGACGCCAGGAAATCCGCAGACGCCTCAGGCCTTCCTTCCGGGAAAGCCTCTTCCCGCCAGGCTCCTACCCTGGCCAATATCTTCGACGGAAAAACTTACTACAACCCGGGAAAAGTAAAGTCCCGGCTGCAAAAACAGCTGGAAAAATATGAAGAGCAGCTGTCTGCCAGCGAACAGCACGCAGACGAGCTGAAGCTTCAGCTGATGGATCCTTCCCTGGGCACAGACTATGAAAAACTCATGGAGCTGCAGGCTCAGCTGGACAAGGAAGAGCACACTCAGGAAACTCTTCTGGAGCGCATGATGGAAACGGAAAAGGAACTGGAAGAGCTGGAGTCATTTCAGTCGTAATCCACACTAAGCAGGCACAGCCCCTGGGCGGGGGCTGTGGGACCTGCCTTCTGACGCTCCCGGGCCTCCAGAGCCTCCCGGACCTGCTCCGGCTCCATTCTGCCGAATCCCACCTCCAGCAGAGTGCCCACCATGATCCGCACCATGTTCTGCAGAAAGCCCGTGCCGTGAACAGTAAACAGAAGATAATCGCCCTCTCTTTCAATCTCAATCCGATCCACGCGCCGCACCGTGGATTTTTTCATTCTGGGATTCACACAAAAATTCCGAAAATCATGCTCTCCCTCCAGAATCCGCGCCGCCCGACGCATTCGTTCCAAATCCGGGGCTTCACACAGCGGCGTATAATATTTTCTGTCAAAAACAGACTTCACCGGACCGTCAAAGCATGTATAGCGGTAGGTCTTTCCGATGGCATTATATCGGGCATGAAACCTGGGTGAAGCCTCCCGAACCTCCCGGACCGCAATATCATCCGGCAGATAACGGTTCAAATAATCCCGGATTTCCTCCGCGGAAAGGGGCGTATCCATGAAAGCATTGGCTGCCATTCCCCTGGCATGAACCCCCGCATCCGTTCTTCCTGCTCCGATCACCTCAATCTCTTTCCCGCACAAGATGGACAATATATTCTCCACCTTGCCCTGAATCGTGTTCTGCCCCGGCTGCCGCTGCCAGCCATAATAGCGGCTTCCGTCATATTCTATTATCAGCTTATAATTCTTCATTTTGCCTCCATTAAAAAACTCGGGAGTCCTTCTTCCCGCTCGAAAGCCGGCGCTGAAGCGCTTTCTGTCCGGCTTGTGCCGGACGCTTTCTCGCTAATGCCGCAGGAAAAGCAAATGTCTGCTGACGCAGCCGCTTGCTTTTCCTCTGCGGCTATTATATTATAGATAGAGTATGATTGCAACTGGGAGGGTGACCGCTTTGAATAACGATTATCTGATACAGAAAAAGCCTCTGAATGCCCTGATACTTTTTGCCCTGCCCATGATTGTGGGGAATTTGTTTCAGCAGACTTATACCATGGCGGACTCGGCCATCGTGGGACGGATGGTGGGCGAACCGGCCCTGGCCGCAGTGGGCGCCTCCTATTCATTGACTAATATTTTTATCTGTGTGGCTATCGGCGGCGGTATTGGAGCCTCCGTCATTGTCAGCCGCTATTTTGGTGCAAAGGAATACAGCAAAATGAAGCTGGCCGTATCCACTGCCTTTATCGCCTTTCTGGCTGTGAGTCTTCTGCTGGCCCTTTTCGGCCTGTTTTTTGGCCGGCACATTATGATTGCTTTGAAAACCCCTTCCGATGTGCTGGACATGGCCACAGATTATCTGCGCATCTACTTTTTGGGACTTCCCTTTCTGTTTATGTATAATGTGATTTCTTCTATGTTTAATGCACTGGGAAAGTCCAGGATCCCTCTCTGCTTCCTGATCTTTTCCTCACTGTTTAACATTGCCCTGGATCTGGTAATGGTGGGGCGATTTGGTCTGGGTGTGGCGGGAGCCGCCTGGGCCACCCTGATCGCCCAGGGGCTTTCTGCTCTTCTGTCCTTTGTCGTATTCCTTCTGGTCCTGAAAAATTTAAGCTGCGGCCCCACAAGTCTCTTTTCTTTTGGAGAAATGTGCGACATGACCCGGATTGCTCTGCCCTCCATTCTCCAGCAGTCCATCGTGTCCATAGGCATGATGCTGGTCCAGTCTGTGGTAAACGGTTTTGGCTCCCAGGCCCTGGCAGGCTTCTCCGCCGGCATGCGGATCGAGTCCATCTGCGTGGTCCCCATGGCGGGAATCGGCAACGCCATCTCCTCCTTCGCGGCGCAGAACATAGGCGCCCGGCAGGAAAAACGGGTGGTGGAAGGGTATCATGCCGCCAATAAAATGGTGATTTTCTTCTCCGTACTGATCTGCCTTGCACTGGAATGCTTTTCACGCCCTTTGATCTCCCTCTTTCTGGGAAGCGACGGCACTCCTGATGCCGTATCCACAGGATGCTACTATCTGACCTTTATGGGGTGGTTTTTCTGCCTCATCGGCTTCAAGATGGCCGTAGACGGGCTTTTGCGGGGAGCCGGCGACATGAAGCTGTTTACGGTGGCCAACCTGGTAAACCTTTTTATCCGGGTTACGGTATCCATGGCTCTGGCTCCCATATTCGGCATCTCCATGGTCTGGTGTTCCATTCCTGTGGGCTGGTTCGCAAACTGGGCTATTTCCTACGCCCGATACCGCACAGGTAAATGGATGAAAGGGTTTGAACATACCTCTGTGATTTGAAGCATTTGTCTGAAAAAAATATAATGTTCAAGGAACCTTAAATTTCTAAATTTTTACAAAATATTTTGTTGAAAGTATGCAAAATAACCCTTTTTTATATTAATACGATTCATTTTTTCAAAAAAGTAAGTTTAAATTCTGCCAAATTTATTATATACTGTTTTTTATAGGATAAATGCCTATTGGAGGGTAGAATGATGCGTGATGAAGAATTTGACAACCTTGGGTCACAGATCAAAGATCTGCGCATCCAAATGAAACTGACACAGGCGGAGGTAGCCGCTGCCCTGAACGTAACCCCTGGCTATATCAGCAATGTTGAGAATAACCGCACTGCCATGTCTCTGCGTATTTTGATGTATTATGCAAAGCTGATGAATATTTCTCTGGATTCTCTGATCGGAAAGGTGGAACCGGAATATAAGAAAACGGCTCTTGACAATGAACTGCAGGCTCTCATCTCCAAAATGGACGACAGCAGAAAGAGAAAGCTTCTGGAGACATTAAAAATCTGGCAGGATGCATAATCCGCCAGATTTTTTCTTTTCTAATTTGCATTTCTCCACGGGTATGGACGGGTGCCGCCAGTCCATGGGTATGTGCAGGTATTACCTGCGCACCCACTTTCCAAAAAGAGTCTTCTTATATTTTTTCAGCTCAGCTGAAGCCTCCTGATAGTCTCCGGCTTTCTTCAGGTACTGCACCCCTTTCTCAATATCCGGCGCCGTCCCCAGTCCCTGACCATATATGGTTCCCAGCATATAGTACGCCTCTTTGTTTACCCAGTTTACCTTCTCCAGAAATTCCCTGGCCTTCACAAAATCCTGCTCCGTTCCCCAGCCCCGGTAATAGCACTTGCCCAGATAGCATACGCCCCAGGTACTTCCATGCTCCCATGCATAGTGAAGCAGATTAAATGCCCTGTCATAATCCTGATAAACCCCTTGTCCCTCATAATATAAAGCGCCCAGACAATTGGCACACCCCACCTTTTTGGAGGTATCCCGCTTCTGCATAAGTCCTTTTTCATAGCACCTGGCTGCTTCCGCCGGATCCTTGGGAACCAGTTTGCCCTTCTCATAGGCATTTCCCAGTATGTACCAGCACTCAAACTGTCCGCCCTCCGCCGCCTTCCGGTACCACTCCAGCGCTTCGGCCTCCCTCTTTTGTTCCATCAGGTTATCCCCGTGAATATACTGCAGGATCGGAGACCCCAGTTCCGCTCCGATTTTGTAAATATCCTTTGCCTTCTCCGGCTGGGGCGCGATAAGATCCTCATCCCCCTGGGTATAATACCGGTTCAGATTGTTGGCGGCAAAATACATCCCGCCCCGCAGAGCCTTCCAGAACCAATCCTCGCACTTGGAAATATTCTCCCTCATGCAGGCCTTATATGCCGCCTCATTGGGAAAGGAATGCCTTCTGATATTCTGGATCTTCACAAAATCCCACCAGAAATACACATTTCCTACTGTGTACTGGCAGAAGGGATCCCCTTCCTGTGCCTTTTCCAGCACCACCTCAAAGGCCTCCTGCAAATTGGAAAAGGTCATTTTTCTTTTCACATCAGGCTTCAGCTCTCCGCTTCGCAAAGCCAGCAACACACCGATGGCGCTCCCCTGCTCCACCGCTTTGTGCATCAACTCCACCGCCTTGTCATCGTCCTCCGGAAAGTCATGGCCTCCCCAGACATACTGGGTGCCGCACAGGCATCGTGCCAAAATACAGCTGGCATCGCCGTCCCCGGCCTCCGAAGCCTTTTCAAGGATCCTGTAGCCCTCCGCTCCTCTTCCGGCGCGCAGATCATAATAGATATAACACAGCGCCTTCTCCACTTCATCACTGAAAAATTTCCCCATGATTTATATCTCCCTTCTATATTTTAAGCCGGCCTGGGCCTTTCCAGCTCTCAGGTATGCTTTTCAGGTGAACCCTCATTCCCCACCGCCATGAACAGTTCCGATTTCCTTCCCGTCCAGCACCGCTTCCACCAGCCTGCTGCCTACATAGCGAAGCTTCAGGGAAAAGAAATCCCTGCCCTCCTCCAGCAGCCGGAAAAATATTTCGTCTCCCTCCCAGATAGGAAGATTATATACTTCCGCCTTAGGCACCCACTCCAAAATCCCTTCATTGCATTCCGTCATCTCCCCCTCATATCCATCCGCTGTATAAAGGAACATGTACTCTGTCTGCTGGACATCCGTAATAAAAGTAATAATCCCCCTCAGTCTCCAGGATGTCAATGTCAGCCCTGTTTCTTCTCTCGTCTCACGCAGCAGGCATTCCTCCGGGGATTCATCCCCTTCAAAATGTCCGCCCACTCCGATCCACATGTCTTTATTGATATCCTTTTTTTCTTCACCCTGTGCATCATCAGATAGCTGCTGCCCTTTTCTATATAGCACAGCGTCGTCAAATTGCTCTTCATCCCTGCAGTATCCTTCCGTGTTCTTCAATTCCTATATGTAAAATACCACTCTGACAAATTCCGCGCAACCATTTTTCTAAAATAAAAATCTGTCTTTTGCAGATTCTCCGTCTGCGGCGGGACGCTTCAGCGACAGATACAAAAAGCCGCAGGAATATTTACCTGCGGCCTTCTCTTTTTGCTATATCTCCACCCAGCAGATTTCCATGGGAGCCATATCCAAGTGCCTGCGGATTTCTCCTTTTACATACAAATCCGTCTTCCTGGGTTCCCTGGAATTATTGATCACCGCGATCTTTCCGGTTTCTTCGAACGCACATACCTCCGTATCCACATGGGAGACATAATACTTCTTCATATCCTCCTCCCTGTGGGCTGCATAATAGATTGCCCGAAGCAAAATGCGGCAATTCTGCGGCGAATAGGGCAGTCCTGCAAAATACACGCTCCGTCCCTCTCCGTACCTGTTTACCACCAGCCTGCTGTACTTTCCATCCATATTCAGGATCTGGTAATTTTCACCCTGCGCATAAATGCGGCTCTTTCCCTCGCCGAAATCGATCTCGCCCTCAATGTCCTCCAGAATAAAATGCCTGCTGTCCATTTCGTTATATTTGTCGGTGCTCATGGAGAAACCAAGCTCCCTGTCCACACCCAGCACATCACTGAGCTGGAAATACCGGCCCTGATACTGGCAGGCGCTGGGCTCGCCCACTCCGATAAATCCGCCGCCGGCATCCACAAACCTTCGAACGGCGCACACCACGGCCTCGTCCTTCCAGTTTTCCGCTCCGCTCCAGGATGTATAAGCATCCCCTGCGTTGATCAGCACCCGGATCCCGGGATCAATTCCTTCCTTCAGCTCTTCAAAGGTGATAAACTCCACCTCAAAGGGCATACCGCTGAGACATTCGATGACTCCCACATAGGAGTATATCTCCCGGTACCAGAGGGCATGGTGCACCTGATTGGCCATCCACCTTCTCAGATTCCCCCAGCAATTCAAAATTCCCACCTTAAAGGGCGCCGTATAGGCCCCTGTTCCTTGGGAATTGGCATGGATCTGGCGGAATTCCTCCACCACCCGCCCAATCTGATCGATAAAGCCCGGCCATTCATTGGCCAGCTTCAGGTATCCGCCGTATCCGATCCTGTCCAGAGGAGACCGCAGTATGGCCCGTCTGGCCTTCAGCCAATTCTCCTGCGCCTCGCCGATGGGATCTCCTCCCTCGGTAAATACATCCGGGAAAAAGTATGGCAGAAGACGCCCTTCCGTATACTTTACACCTTTGATGTCAGAGATCATCCGCAGTGTGACACCGTCGCCTACAGATCCCACCACGGCATCCAGACCGATTTCCTTAAAATACTTTCCGAAGGGTTCCGTTCCGATCCAGTGATCTCCCAAAAACATCATGGCTTCCTTGCCATAGCTGTGCACAATATCCACCAGTTCCTTTGCCAGCTTACACACCTCTATCTGCTGGAACTCTATAAAGTCCCGGAACTCCTTAGAAGGCACCCGGAATATGGAATTATGATATCCCTGATCCACTATGTATTCCGGCCTGAAAGGATATCCCGCCCACTTTTCAAACTGCTCCAGAATATACGGGCTGACGCTGGCGCTGTAGCCGAACCACTCCACAAATTTCTCCCGCTTCTGATCGTCAAAGGTCAGGGTAAACTGATGAAAGAAGGTGGTAAACCGCACCACATCCACCTGGGGATTCTCCTGGCACCATCTCTTCAGCTTTTCCTTTACATAAGCCTGGGTCTTGGGCTGGCGCACATCATAGGTAAGCTGGTGAGGCGCATCCTTCCAGTCATTGGTAATAAAATTGTACATATGCACCGGATCCCAGATCAGAAACGCCAGAAAGCTTACGGTGTACTGATGATAAGGAATGGACTGAATAACTACCTCTCCCGTTTCCTCATCATATTCCCACTGCTCCGCAGGCACAGGCTGACCGGTTGTCCTGTCCATTACCTCCCACCACCTTTTGGGAGAATCTATAGTGTTGACCTTCAGCTGATCCCGGTGAAAGCCCTTCATCAGCTCTATGCGCAGGCTGTTTCCTCTGGCCGTCACCCGGTCACTGCTCAGATATTCCTGCTGGACCTCCTCCGGGTGGCTCTCTGCCCACTGATTATCCTTTCTGGTAGTATAATAAGTGGCATAAATTTTCGCGTCACTCTCCAAAAGCGCTTCCGGCATATTGGTTCCGTCGCAGTCTCTCAAAGCGTCCGCCCCCAAAAGCTCCTTCAGGCGCAGGGTCTCCTCCACCATATCCACGTCTGTCGGCAGGGTCAGCCTGCCTCTGTTTTCGTTATTCATTCTTATCCCCCGTGCCCGCTTCAGCGGGCATACCAATCAATATCATCTTCATTCTACTGAAATTTGCGGTTATACAAAAACATCAGAACCAGAATGCCCGCCAGCCCTGCCAGCATGATTAACAGTCCCACCGGCCCTATATTCCGCTGTCCTGCAACTATAAGCGCCATGCTGACTACAAAAAGCGCCAGCTTTAAAAGTCCTTTAACCCATTTCATATTCGCTTCTCTCTCCTATCCTTCCCGCCAAGCAGCTATGTGATTTAGAATCAACCCTTCAATCCGCCAAGGCTCATGCCCTGCGTCAGCTTCTTCTGCACCATGATATACAAAATCAGAGTAGGCAGCATCACGATTACAAGCCCCGCATACAGCTGTCCGTAATTGGCGGCGGCCTTCTGCGCCTGCATCAGCTGCATCAATCCTACCGGAAGCGTTTTTGCATCCTTGGTGAGCATTGTCATGGAAATAATATACTCATTCCAGAAGGACAAAAAGTTAAACAAAATCACAGTGATAATACTGGGAAGCGCCATGGGCATCATGATTTTAACCATGGTCCGGAAATAGCCGCTTCCGTCCACATAGGCAGCCTCCTCGTAATCCCTGGGTATGGTCACAAAGAAGCCTGACAGCAGATAAATGGTAAAAGGAAGGGCGGTAGCCGCATAAACCAGTGCCACCACAAAAAGATTATTCAGGAAAAATCCTTTCAGCCCCAGTCCCTTCAGAAACTTATCTGCATCCACAAACATAAGAAATATGGGTACCACAATATAATTGACATTGATAAACAGACCGCCCATAAACATGGCATTGAGCAGCTTACTTCCCTTAAAGCGATACCGGGCCAGCACATAAGCCGCCGGCAGCGCCACCACCAACAGAATCAGAAGGGCTATCACCGTCACCAATATAGAGTTCAGGAAATACTCACCCATTTTTGCCTTCTGGAAAGCGTCCACAAAATTTTGAAAGTAAACGCCCTTGGGCATGGTCCAGGGATTCCCGTAAAACTCGGAATTTTCCTTTATGGATGCCAGGAATACCCATCCCACCGGCACTATGATGCTGACAGCAAGAGTGATCAGCGCCACATAGATGAAAAGCTTATACAATGTGTTGAAACTCATTTCTTTTCTCTTTTTCATGGGCTCCTCCTAAAACTCCAACGGTTCTCTCTTGGTGACGAAGTTGACCAGCGCCGACAAACCGAAGGAGAATATAAATACCACCACGCCGATAGCCATGCCGTATCCGTAAGAGGAATTGGTATAGGCCTGCTTATACATGTAGCTCAAAAACACTTCCGTAGAGCCGTCCGGCCCCCCGCTTGTAAGCGCCTTTACAAACAGAAAGCTTAAATTAATGGAGCTGATCACGAAAAAAGTCAGGGTGGTTCTCACATTGGTCCAGATTAACGGCAAAGTGATGGAAAAAAACTGCTGTATTCTCCCGGCGCCCTCCAGACTTGCCGATTCGTACAGGCTCTCCGGCACTCCCGCCATACTGGCCATGTACATTACCATATAGTATCCGATGGCCTGCCAGATCATGGCAATGACCAGGCTGTAGATCACCAGCTTCTGATCCCCCAGCCAGAGAATCGGGGTTTTGTCGCTTCCCCGGAAAATTCCGATAATGCTGTTTAAAAGCCCGTTATTTGGATCATATATTGCCGAAAAAATAGCAGAAATAACTACCACAGACAATATGTTAGGTATGTAAAAAATTATCCTGTAAAAATTCTGTCCCACAATCTTTTCCCGGGAGAGAATCGCCGCAAAAATCAGCGCCAGCGCCATGGTCACAACTGTCACGCACACGATCAGCAGCACCGTATTCTGGAAGGAGCGGAAAAAATTTGTGTCCTCCATCAGTATTTTAAAATTATTTAATCCTACAAACTCCTTGGTATTGGAATATCCGCCCCATTTATAAAGGGACATTTTAAACACGTTAAAGGTCGGAATCAGCATAAAAATAATGAACAAAATCACCGCCGGCGCCACACATACCCCGATAAAAACTCTTCTCGCTCTTCCCCGCTTCACATTCACACCTCCTGATACAGCCGCTTTCCTGCCATGTGCCTATTCCAGACATAAAACGGCCTGATGGCCATCTGCACCGTGATTGGAAAGCAATCATGGTAGTAAAACGAGCGCCCCAAAGGTGGGACCTCTGGAGCGCCCTGTCTGAAAATCTGAAATCTTATTCCATTGCCGCCCTGAACTTGTCGCTTACTTCTTCCACAGCCGCCTGCCATTCCGCAACTGTTTTGTCACCGCTCACGATACTGTTGACAGTTCCGCACAGGGTATCCAGCATGTTTGCGCCTTCTACCGGAGCCGTAGCGGCAAATCCGCCCATAACTGCGGTAGCGCCGTTATCATAGATGCTGTAGAACAGCTTGTTGTCGCCTTCCAGGTAGTCACTGACACCGACAATGGGCTGAATTGCATTGGATCCCGCAAAGATTCTGGCCGCCTCATCAGAGTACATATACGCCACGAATTCTTTTGCCATATCCTGGTTTTCCGCTGCTGCAGGAATCCACATCTGCTCAAACCAGCAGAAGGAACATCCCGCTCCGCCTTCATTTACTGCAGGGATCGCCATAAAGCCCCACTCGAAGCCGTCGGCTCTGGGCGCATCCTTCATCTCCTCAGGCAGCCATGTGCCGTTAGGGCAGAAAATCGCTTTGTTATCCAGAATCAGCTGCTGATTCTTTGTAAAGTTATCGTTGTTGGCATTGGCCACAGTTGTACCTTCCGTATACTGGGCCAGCTTTCCGATTAATTCAAACACCTTCGTAGCATTCTCGCTCTCCCACACGCCGTCCTCATAGGTCATGCAGCTGTCAAAGAAATCCGGTCCGCCTGCGGAGGACAGAGTCGCATATGTGAATGCATCAAAGTATCCCGTGGTGGGGTAGGTGAACAGCGCAATGCCTTCCTCTTTTGCCTTGTCGCCCAGGGCCCACATCTCTTCCCAGGTGGTGGGCACTTCCCAGTTCTTCTCTTTGAACAGACCCGCATTATAGAACAGGCCGCAGGGGCTGTAGAACATAGGTGCATAATAGGTCACACCGTCGCCATAAGGATTGGTGGCCAGCGTATCGGTAAAGCCGGAAACGATCTTATCCTTCACCTTTACGCTTTCGCCGGGTACCGTCATCTCCAGCACATCCGTCAGTGGAAGAAGTGCATTTTCCTTTGTCAGCGTCTCTGTCAGCGCCGCTTCACGCCCTGTGGCAAGATGCACTACATCCGGATAATCTCCCGCCTTCATGCCGGGGCTGATCACATCCTCCAGCTTCTTATCAATCGTCAGTTCCACTTTGACGCCGGGATGGGATGCCTCAAAGGCCGCCACAACCTCATGCCACATATCGGAACCATAACCGCCTTCAAAAGCCGCCACCTTCAATACCTGCTCCTGAACCTCTTCCTGATCAGATTCCTGCTGGGACTCCTGTTCGGTCTCCTGTTCGGTCTCCTGCTCGGACTGCTGTTCCTGTGTGCTTCCGCCGTCATTTCCGGCATCCCCCGAATTACCCGCGGGAGCATCCTGATTGCCGCACCCGGCCAGCATGGACATTGTCATGGCCGCCGCCAGCAAAGTCGCAAAAATCTTTTTCTTTTTCATAAATAAATTCCTCCTTAACTCAGCAAGCTTTCGTTACTGGCTACTACAACAGACTCTTTTGTCTGTTATGAGCAAATTATATATTACTTGAATGTCACTTTCAACACGATTATTGCTGACTATTTTATATATATTGCTTTTGTTGGGTCATTTTTAAATTTTTAATCAAAAATATTTTATATTGTGCATGATATATATTAAACATAAAAATTATATTATATTTTTATGCATATGGTCGAAACGTTTTCTCTATGTATTATTTTATTTAATATTTTTTTCTACTATATCCTTCATTCTATTTTCCATTTTTTCTCATTGCTTTCCGGGTACTTTTTTAGGTATTTTGCCTTGCTTTTCCGATAGACAAAATGTCTAAATAAATGTATACTGTGCTTAATCAAATGTATGCGCATATGCCGGAAGGGCACCGGACCTACGGCCACTCATGAAAGGAGAAAAAATGGGAAATACCAGACACCGCATCGAAAGCAGAAAGCCCTCCTCCTTTGTCAACTCCGTGCTGCTGTATATCACCACCTCAAAATATGAAGGGGACTGGCAGAGCATTCTTCACTCCCATCCCTTCAGCGAGCTGTTTTATGTGGTGAGCGGAGGAGGATTTTTTATAGCGGAGGGACAGGAATTCCCTGTGGGGACAAACGATCTGGTCATCATTAATCCCCACGTACAGCATACGGAAAAATCACTCCAAACCGCTCCTCTGGAGTATATCGTGCTGGGGATAGACGGCCTTGCCTTCTCCTTTGAAAATATTGTCCCTGCTCAGGACGCTCTCTCCATGGAGACCGCCTCCGGTTCAGTGTATAAATGCAATATGCAGAATTCCAAGGTCTATGCATACCTGAATATTATGCTGGAAGAAATCACCAGAAAAGAAGAAAATTATGAGGCAGTCTGCCAGAATCTTTTAGAAGTGCTTCTGATTTGCATGCTGAGAAACGAAAGTCTCTCTATTGTCAAAAGCAGCAGCGGCACGCTGAGCCGCGAATGTGTGCAAATACAAAATTATCTGGATGCCCACTATGCGGAAAATATCACTCTGGACACCCTGGTGGCGCTGACCCACATGAATAAATACTACATGGTACACGCTTTTACGAAATATACAGGACTTTCTCCCATCAATTATCTTTTGCAGAAAAGAATTCAGGAGGGAAAGGCGCTTCTGGAATCCACTGCCTGTTCCATCGCGCAAGTCTCGGCAATGCTGGGGTTCTCCTCCCAGTCCTATTTTTCCCAGGCATTCAAAAAGGCCACGGGAAAAACCCCCGCAGCCTACAGAAACGAACGCAAAGCCGCTTCTCATTTACCCTGAGCATAGCTCACGCCGCAGTTCGTGCAGGATGACAGGTATCGTCCCGCCTCTTCCAGCACCATCAACATACGCCCGCAGCAGCTGCATCTGCCCACCCGGATATCCGGTCCGGGCGGCAGATCCTGCTCTTTCGCCTCCGCTTTTCCTCTCTCCTCCTCAAGCTCCGGGCCGTCTGCCCCGAAAAAGCTAAGCTGCCCGTCCTCCTCATAATTATCAAACAATTGTGCGCTCATATGATTCCCCTTAGTTTTATAAAAATATCTGCCCCGGACCGCAAAATTTCCGGAAACGTGTCTATCATTATAATGCAAAATCAGTATGCCGCGCAACAACAACTTTATTCTGTCACCAGCAAAACAACCACCGAGTATCCGGGAATAGTCAGGCTGTCCTTTTCCACAGCAACCCGTTCCTCTCCTGCCACCACTGAGGCTTCCAGCATTTTGCCCTTCAGCACGGTGCCGTCAGCCAGGGTCACCCCGCTTAAGTCCACCGTCTTGGGCTGACCGGATATATTATAGAAGAGACACACTGTCTCCTCCCCATATGTTTTCTGCAGCACGCACAATTCCTTATCTGATGCTTCTGCCAAATGCGTGCTTTTCCCCTTTGTGATGGAAGGGAACTGGTTTCTCAGACGAATCAGGTTTTTATAATAGCAATACATCGATGTCAAGTCCGCCTGCTGTTCCTCCAGACTGCCATAGACCTGCGTCACCGCCTCTGCCGCCTGGGGCCCTTTGCACATACCCTGACCTGCCTGGTCCGTCGTCCAGCGCATTCCCAGACGCTTATTTTCGTCGATACCTGACCCAAGCATGCCAATCTCGTCTCCATAATATACGAATGCATTGCCGCTCATGGTCAAATTCAGGGCCGCCGCAATCTTAGCCTGATCCAGCGCTTCCTCTCCCTTGTAGTATCCGGCCGCCCGGTCCAGGTCATGGTTATTGTAAAAAGGCGCATTCACATAATTTTCATTATAGGAGGCATACAGGCTCTCCGCCTTTTCCACATAACCACCGTACTGCTCCGCCTGATACAGGCCGGAAGCCAGCTTATAGATCAGTCCTGTATCCCCGGCAAACACAAAATCAAACACGCTGTCCATTCCGCTGGCATAATATTTTGCGTACTCCGGCTGATTGGTCCAGGCCTCTCCCACCAGATAGGTGTCCGGATTAATCCCCTTCACCATATCGTTAAACCAGGTCAGAATCTCCACATTGGCCTCCGTGTCCTCGGACACAAATTCCTTTACCGCGTCCAGGCGGAAGCCTGCCACGCCCTTCTCCAGCCAGAATTTGCAGATCTCTTCAAATTCTGCCCGCACCTTTTCACTGTACAAATTCAGATCCGGCATCTCCGACCAGAAATTTGCTTCATAATACCAATCCGTATCTGCCACCTGGGAGTAGCCCCATTTCATGCCTTTGTGAAAATTGTAATACTCCACATAGGGACACTCCTCTGCGGATGCCTCCCCGTCCCCGATGCTCTTCAGGTAGCTGCAGGCCTCCTGGAACCAGGGATGTGCGGATGAGGTATGATTCATCACCAGGTCAATGATCAAATTGATATCCCTTTTTCCGCATTCCTCCACCAGCTTCTCGAAGTCCTCCATGGATCCGTAAACAGGATCGATGGCCATATAATCCTTCACATCGTATTTATGATAGGTATTGGAAGGCATAATGGGCATAAGCCATATGCCGCTGATCCCAAGATCAGAGTCAGTGGCACTGTCGCCGTCATTGAGATAATCCAGCTTTTCCGTAACCCCCGCCAGGTCGCCGATACCGTCTCCATTGCTGTCGTAGAAGGAATACACAAATATTTCATAAAAGGTACGATATTTGTCAGAGGCCTCCGGCATCCGTACCTCCCTTCCCGACAGGAGGCTGGCTCCCGCGTAGATCTCCTCCTTCCCCTTTCCGCATCCAGTGCAGGATAACAGCAAAAGACCGCACAACAACAAAATGCTTATCTTCCTTCCGCCTTTTTTCTTCATATCAAACCGCCCCTTTCCGCCCGCTGCCACGGGCTTTCCGCATATAAGTCATCCGACCTTTATTTCTGCTCAGTGCCTTTCAAGCGCCTCATATACCCGAAGCAGCTCTCCCACACTCCAGGCCTGCGCAAAGCATCCCTTTGAAAAAACCGGAAACTGCCCGTCGTAGATCTCCGGCAGCTGTCCGATACAGCCCTCCCGCAAGGCTGCTCTGGTTCCCAGCAGCTGGCGCCGGACATAATCCCTGGCTTCCTCCGAATATTCATGCACCTTCAAATAAGCCAGATAAAATCCTCCCAGGGGAAATACCCACACGGTTCCCTGATGATAGGCCAAATCCCTCTGCAGCAGCTCTCCGGTATACACCGGTTTAAATTCCGGATCCCCGGGATCCAGCGTCCGCAACCCCAATGGTGTGTACAGCCTGCTGAACACTGTTTCCACCACCTGCTTCTCCTGCTCCTTATCCAAAAGCGGGAACGGCAGGGAAACTGCCCAAATCTGATTGCAGCGGATCTGCCGGTCAGCCCCTGTCCCGGATATCACATCCTTCAGGCAATGGGCTTCCTCGTTCCAGAATTGCTTGCGAAAGCTTTCCTTCACACCGGCCGCCAGGGAAGCGTAATCCTTCAGATCTATTTGCTTATACTCCCCACAAGCATCCTTCAAACTGTCATCTGTCGAAGCCGCCTCCCGGCCCGCTTTCTGCAGATTCCCCTCTATAGACAGTGCATCCCTGCACAGTTCCCGCTCACAGCTTTTCCCGGACGGCTCTTCCCCGCTCCTCCAGAGCAATTCATCAAAACGACTCATAATACACAGCGCGTTATACCAGTAGGCATTGATCTCTACCGGTTTGCCATGTCTGGGTGTAGGCAGAATATCCCCCACCCTTACATCCATCCAGGTGACCTGATCAAAGCCTGCTCCTGCCCGGATCAATCCGTCCTCCTCCATGGCAATATTAAAATCCGTCCCCTTTTCATACCAGTCCACAATCTCTTCCATCACCGGATAAGCCTCCTTCACAAAGGCAAGATTTCCGGTCCTTTGATAATATTCATAGACTGCAAGAATAAACAAAAGCGCCGCATCCACAGTATTGTATCTGGGCTCCTGCTCTCCCTCCGGAAACAGGTTGGGCATAAGCCCTCTTCGACAGTATCTCATAAAAGTCCGCAGAATACTTTCCGCCGTATCGTACTGCCTCGCGGAGAGACAGCAGCCTGTGAGAGCGATCATGGTGTCCCGCCCCCAATCCTCAAAAAAAGGAAAGCCCGCCAATATGGTCTGTTCTCCCGTGGAAGCGCGATAGGAAACAAACTGTCCGGCGGCCGCTGCCAGCTCCCGGGCCGTCTCATCCTTCAGACCGGACTGCTCTCTCAGCTCTGCCCGCTGTTTAACCAATGCCTTATGAATCTGCTCTGCCGTTATTTTCACTGGTTCTGTACCATACACCAGCTCTCCCCGTACCACCTGGCCCGGCTCCGTCTCAAAAGACACTCTATGGTTTACAGCTGTACGGCCCGGCTCAGGTCTGCCGTGATTTGCGTCATAGCGATAATAAAGCCCTTCCTGATATTGTACCGGAAATTCCTCCAAATCACCGTCTGTCAAAAAATAAAGGCTCCTCCCATTGGAGCGGATCGCCCCTTCCGCCAGGGAGATCTCAAACTCCTGTCCCTCTGCAGGCGACGCTCCCTTCGGTACAAACTGCAGATGTGGCAGCACCTTAAGAACTGCTCTTTTCCCGGAACGATTCCGGATTTCATAAGAAATCCCCACCGTGTTCTCCCCCGGCATCAAAGCCATGGTCTTACAAATCTCCACGCCTTCCACTACATAACTCCACCGGGGATAATCCTCATAGACAAAGGAAGTCTGGTACTTCCAGCCGCACTCCTGTCTTTCATGCTCCCAAAAGTCCTGACTGGAAATATGAAATTCCTTCTCCTCTGTTACAAGCACCTCCTCCAGCCGATGAATCATGTTCCAGCGATGATTGGGCGCCTCCTGCGCCGCACAGCTCATCAGCACGGCATGATCATTTCTGTTGCAGGAACCGGCCATGGTCAAGGAAGAAAACCCTCCCAGACCATTTGCCATCAGCCAGCAATTCTCCTCTCCCCGTTCTAAATTACAAAAATCCTGTTTTCCATATATAAATTCCATCGTTCTGCTCCCGTGTTCTTCTTTTTCACTGTCCCTGCACTCATGCCCCTTTTCTGCCTGTGCTTTTCTCCTATTTTCTCCTCCAGTCTGCCGCTCTCCTGCCGGCCAGCACACCGCCGTGAGCGACCGCCACCGCCTCTTCCCCGGCCGGCAGACGGCAATCAGCCTGGACATGATCTGCCAGTATCTCCCAGTCACCCTTCGGCAGCTTTATACGGCAGGCGGCGCCGGATGCATTGTAGGCCACAAACAAAGTATCCCATGGGCAGTCCGATGCCGGATCCCTGTTGTCCACCAAAAACGAAACCACGCCTTCCCTGTGAATCGTCTGACCGCTGATTCTCTCGAAGGCTTTGGCAGACTTATCGTACAGTCCCGGCAGATTTTTCCGCAGAGCGATCAGGCCCTTATAATATTCCACCAGCTCCCGAAAGGGTACTGTCTGTTCCCAGCGAAGCATGTTTACCTCAGGCGCGGAGCGAAAGCTGTTCTCATCCCCGAATTTCGTCCTGCCAAACTCCTCTCCCGCCTGGAAAAAAATATGCCCCTGACAGGTAAAATACATCAGCGCGGCCAGCTTGTTGACCGCCAGCACATCTCGGTGCGGCTCCAGAAAAACGGCCTGATCCTTCAATTCCCCTTCCTCTCGAAGAGTAAACAAAAGCTTATCCCAAAGGGTTAAATTGTCATGCGCCGAAACATAATTTATGATCTGTCCGCAGCTCCTGGGCCGGAAGCCGTCCACATTGTCCCTCCAGCCTGTGACAGCGTCCAGAACCTGATCCTCCAGCAATCTTCCGCCATTGACGAACCCCGGGTCCTTGGAATAAAATACTGCTCCCTTAATCAAATCCCGGGTATCGTCGCTGAAGATTGCTATATTTTCATCCATATATTCCACGTTCTCCTTAAGCGCGGCATGGGTTCCCGTCTCCATAGGCGACTCTTCCGCCCTCCAGGGTTCTCCATAAAGCAGCTTTTCTCCAGGGCCGAACTCCCGATCCAGTTCTTGCCGGATCCTGTTCATCAGTTCCGTGGTGAGCAGCCCCATCAAATCAAAACGAAAACCGTCTATGTGATACTCCCTGGCCCAATACATAACGGAATTTACAATATAATTATCCACCATTGCTCTTCCCGCCGCCAAATCATTTCCGCAGGCTGACCCGTCAGACAGAGTGCCGTCCGGCAGCTTCCTGCAAAAATATCCCGGAGCCGACCTTTCCAGCCAGGAGTCCGCCTCATAGGTATGATTATAAACCACGTCCATTACGACTCGGATTCCCGCCTGATGAAACGCCTGAATCATCTCCTTGCACTCCCTGATCCGCACAGTTCCGTCATGAACTTCCGTGGCATAGGAGCCCTCCGGCACATTATAGTTCACCGGGTCATAACCCCAGTTGAACTGACTGTCATCTCCGGCCTCATCCAGCCATCCGTAATCACAAAAAGGAAGCAGGTGCACATGAGTGATTCCAAGCTCCTTCAGATAAGCCATACCGGTGGGAACCGGCTCCTCTCCGGCAGAAGATGCCTCTCTTCCGGCCCCGGCCTCCGGCTCCACAGTAAAGGCCTTGTATTTTCCCCTGTACTTTTGGGGGATTCCGCTGTGGGAATCATAAGAAAAATCTTTGATATGAAGCTCATAAATAATATTTTCCACGGTTTTTTGCGGCGCACGGTCATAAGAAAATCCTTCCGGATCCGTTTTCTTTAAATCCACCACCAGACTGCGATACCCATTACAGCCGCAGCCCACGGCATACGGATCTGCCGTGCGCGTTAAAACACCCTGTCTGCAAATCTGAAAATCATAGTAAATTCCGTGAAGCTCCTCCTCCAGCGTCAGACTCCAGACGCCTCTTTCCTCCGGCTCCAGCTTCACACAGCGGAAGGCCTTCTCCCGGGAATCGTCTCCGTGATACAGACACAGCTCCACTTCCTCCGCCAGGGGCGCCCACAGCTTAAAGCAGGTACACCCTGGAGCGCATGTCACTCCCAGATCCTTACCGTCGTAGGCGTACAGACGATCAAACTCCTCTGTGTAAACAAACTCCTTCATAACCCTCCTCGTCTCCCCGGAAATTCCCCTGCGGTTCATAACCATTTTCCGTTCACGCCGCAGCAGACACATCCTCATTGCCTCCGGTTGTCCGCCGCTCTACAGATACAAAATGAGCCGCTGCAAATAAAACTGACGATCCGCAGCGGCTCTGAAATTCATGTGGCAGTTCAATAATAATTTCGATCAGCCCTTGACGGCTCCCGACAGACCCTCCACATAGCATCTCTGCGTAATCAGGAACAGAATCGCTATGGGAATGGAAATCAATACACAGCCTGCGTAGAACTGGGTGTAGAAATACTCCACATATTCCTTTTCCAGCATGGTCCACAGACCGATGGCAATGGTATAATACTTGGTGTCATTACCCATGATAACCTTGGCAAAAATATAATCTACCCAGGGACCCATGAAGGTGGTGATCAACGTATAAGTGATAATAGGCTTTGACATGGGGATCGTCACGTGGATAAAGGTCTGCCACTTGGTAGCCCCGTCAATATAAGCCGCCTCGTCAATGGTCTTGGGGATCGTATCAAAAAATCCCTTAGCCATGTAAAAGCCCAGCCCGGCGCCTCCGGAGTACACCAGTATCAGCGCCACCTGCTTCAGTGTCCCTGTCTCCAGGAAACCCAGTCCCTTTAAAATATAGTATACCGCAATCATGGACATAAATCCAGGGAACATACCCAGGATCAGCGCAATATTCATAAAGGGCTTACGCATCTTAAAGCGCAGACGGCTCATACAGTAGGATACGCTCAGCACAAAGAACGCAGCTATAATAGTACTGATCACAGCAATCACAAAGGTATTCGTAAACCACCGGAAAAAATCGATCTGGCTGGTGGGCTTGAACAGATTCAGGTAATTGTCCAGTGTAAATCCTCTGGGCCAGATGTAACTCTTGTAGGATCCACCCTCCGCCCGAAGGGAGGTAAGAATTACATAAAATATGGGAAGCACCCATATGATACTGAGTATGGCCAGCAGTATATGGCACAACGTATTCGTTACAAATCTCTTTGCTTTCATTATTGGAACGCCCCCTCATCTTTGTAGGAACCGGTATGCCGGTAGGTCAACAGTGACAAAGTAGCCAGAATAATGAATACCAGGATACCGATAACCGCTCCCAGGTTATAGTCCTTCTGAGTGATGGTTAGTCGGTACAGCCAGGTGACCAGCAGGTCCGTCTTTCCTGCGTAGTAATAATCCAGGGTATCAGGGCCGCCTCCGGACAGCAGGAAAATTACGTTAAAGTTATTAATGTTTCCTGTAAAGGAAGTGATCAGGTTGGGTGTCATAACAAACACAATGTAGGGAAGTGTAATCTTCCGGAAAATCACAGGCGCGCTGGCTCCGTCGATCCTGGCCGCCTCATACAGATCCGCGGGAATATTCTGCAGAATACCGGTAGTGGACAGCATGGTAAAGGGAATACCGATCCACAGATTAATGCAGATGATGGTAATCTTGGCCAGAGTAGGATCCGTGAAAAAGGGAACGGACTCCGTCATGCCGATGATTCCCAGCTGTCTGAGGATTACGTTCACAGGACCGTTGGCATTGAAGATGGTTCTCATGCTCAGCAAGGATACGAACTGGGGCACTGCCACGGAAAGCACAAACATAAATCTCCAGAAGCCCTTGAACCTGGTGCCCTTACGGTTGATCAGAAGGGCAAGGATCAGTCCCAGGATAAAGCAGCTGAAAGTTGCTGCTACCGCCCAAATGAGCGTCCACTGCAGCACCGGCCAGAAGGTGGCGGCCAGCTTGCTGCCCTGACCCAACATGGTTTTAAAATTATCGAAACCTACCCAGGTAAACAGATTCCCGGGCGGCTGATGTTCGTGGTCATAGCTGGTGAACGCGATCAAAATCATGAACACCAACGGTACAATGGTGAAAATGACAATACCCAGAATGGGAAGAGCCATCATCGCCGTATGTAAATTTTCTTCCCTGACGGACAATACATCATCCTTGAAGCTGGGAATATGCATTCCCTTCTCTTTGCGAAGCTGGGTGCAATAAGCACTCTTTGCGGACATACAGGCGATGCCCACAGCAGCCACGGTCAATACGATGGTAATTACGCCGTACAGCAGGAAAAGCATGGAATTGTCCCCTGCAGTATATTCATAAATTCCCAGGGCTTCATTGTAGGTCTGGCCCTGTTCCTTTGTTCCCAGAGTGATAAAATTGCCTATGGCCCCAAAGCCAAAGGATATCATATAGTAGAAATATACGATCTCTGCGGCCAGAAAAATCAGTCCCCGGCCGATCTGCTTATTCAGAATATTTCCGAGGCCGAAAACAATGAGCGAAAGCTTTGTGACTGCGTTTCCCTTGGCAATGGCCTCGCCAATCCCCGCCTCGCTGGGTTTCAGGGAAGTGGTTTTCAATTTCTTTTTCTGAAAAACTCCCATCTTGGAACCTCCTCATAATCTTGGGATCATTTGTGGAGGATAAGGAAGTAAAAGCCCCTTATCCTCCTGCAATTTCTGATTTAAATACAATCTTATCTGCCCGAACTTCACGTCAGAGCTTCTGCAAAGCCTTATTCTGTCATAGCCTGCACAAAGGCATCCAGTCTTTCCTTGACATTATCCTTGGTGATGGCACCACTTCTGATCTCGGTAGGTATAGCGCCTGCATAAGTCCAATATCTGGTAGAGAAGGTCTCATGAGCAGGCTGCATTACGCTGGCCTCATTAGCCTCTCTTACGATAACCGTTGCCAGAGGATTGGAGGTAACGGCCTCGCTCTCACCAGCCTTGATGTTTGCAGGAACCTGACCGGATTTTTCAAAACGCAGAGTCTGGTTTGCTTCGTTTCCAAGGAAGGTAGCAAATGCAACTGCAGCAGCCATATTCTTGGAATGCGCGTTCACACCGATAGCCTTGGAACCGTAGAAACCAAGCAGCTGATAATCATTTCCGTCGGGGTTGAAGGTGGGGATGACACCGATGCCCATATCATCTCCCAGAATGCCTGCATACAGGTCGTAATTCCAGGATCCGTCAAACCACACGCCAAGCCTGTGATCTTCTATCAACTCAGACACGGAAATTTCACCATCATATGCACATTTCGGGTTGTTGATCAGGTCGATCAGATAGTTGGTAACAGCTACACCAGTCTCGTTGTTCCAGTCAACACCTGCGGAAAGATCATTTCCTTCCGGTCCGAACACGCTGAGGCCTGCACCGTAGTAATAGCAGCCCAGCTTCCAGCCGCCTGCAGACTCAAAATAGAAATTGTACACATTGTCAGCGGTCTCCTTGGCCATGATCTTCTCCAAAGAAGCCACGTCGCTCTCATCCATAAGAGTCTTGTCATAGAACATAAAGAAGGTATTGTGGGTGAAAGGAATTGCGTAGGTGGCATCACCGATCTTTACAGTAGCCTGCACGGACTCGGCAATCTCATCCTTAACCATCTGCTCCGCAGCGCCGCCCAGCTGAGCGATAGCGCCTGCGTTTACCAGCTCCACCAGCTGATCCGATGCAAAGAAGTACACGTCAGCCGCCGCTTCCACGTCCTTCAGCACTTCCGTCTTGCAGTTATCCTCACCTACGATCTCAGTGGTCCAGGTAATGTTCCACTCCGGATGCTCTGCCGCGAAGGCTGCCTGCTGCTCTGCCATAATTCCGGTATCCACCTGGTTCTGAGGGCACCATACCTTCAGCGCTACATCAGTGACGTCTCCGGATGCTCCACCCTGGTCAGATCCCTGGTCAGTTCCCTGGTCAGATCCCTGATCAGTTCCCTGGTCAGATCCCTGATCAGATCCCTGCTGAGAGTCTCCTCCCGCACTGCCTGATCCCGAAGATCCGGCATCTGGATTGCTGCCGCAGGCTGCCATTGATGCAACCATCGCAGCCGCCAGAACGATTGTGAGTAATTTTTTCTTCATCTTTCTTTCCTCCCGATTTCATGAATTCTTCCACAAAATGTTTCGATAAGTTTTGTGTAAATTGATGTTATCACATTGATTTTATACTGTCAAGCCGTAACATTGTGCAATTTCTATACTATTTTTCTTCATTTTTCACCATTTTGTGCATATTAACCGAGATTACGAATCATTTATGTCGCTAAGTTTCGAAATATTTTTTGAGAGAATTTTCGTATGAATGATCATGGATATTTCAGCAATTGTGCGTCTTTTCACCTTTTGATCGTGTTTTTCCCTTTCAGATGTTTAGTGATTTTCTTGTCATTTCGTCTCCTTTCTGTTATAATGTCAAAAGACAAACCGTTTTTTCTTGTACATTTTCATGAATTTTTATTACACCACTCGAATTCCAGAAGGAGTTATTGAATATGGCCACGATCAACGATATCGCCGCAAAGTTGGGAGTCTCCAAAAGCACTGTTTCCAAGGGACTGAACAACGCCACAGACATCAGTGAAGAAATGCGGAAAAAAATATTGGAAACCGCAGTGGAATTAGGCTATAGCAATAAAAGAATGATGAACCGGGAAAAGAAGCTTTGCATCCTGGTGGAAAATATGGATTACAGCACTCCCAATCAATTCGGATACGATATCATACTGGGATTTAAGCAAATGGCTGAACCCGACGGATGGATCGTAGATGTGATGCCGGTGGACAAAGAACTGCAGCGCTCCATGCCTTACGGGGTATTTATGATACAGAACGGTTATCAGGGCGCTTTTGTGCTGGGATTTACTCTGATTGATTCATGGATGGCGGAATTTCGGACCTCCAAAATCCCCGCCGTCTTGTATGATAATTATGTCAGTGGTAATTTTCGGATCGCCTCCATCGGCTGTGACAGCCAGGAGGGCTATGATCTGGCCATGAAGCATCTGATATCACTGGGGCACAGAAGAATTGGACTGATCTCCGGTCCCCTGGAATCCTATATCCAGAAAGCCCGGTACAACGCCTATCTGAACGCGTTGTCAAAACATGGGCTGGAAATCAACGACGAAAACATCGGTATGGGCTATTACGTTTCCGATTCTACCAAAAAGCATGTACAGCGCATGTATGATGCCGGTGTTACCGCCATCTTCTGCTCCCATGACATCCGGGCTATTTCCGCCATAACGGAATGTCAGGAGAGAGGAATCCGGATCCCGGAGGATATGAGCATTATCGGTTTTGACGACCTGCCTATGACGGCTTACACCGACCCGCCGCTTACCACCATCCGTCAGGACAGGCTGGCCCTGGGCAAAACCGGCTACTATGCTATGTCCTGCCTGCTGAACAATGTTGCCATCGGCTCCATCCTGCTTCGGGCATCTCTGGTGATACGGGATTCCACCGGTCCCGCGCCGGAACGCGTATAGGCAAAGACCTTACCCTTGAAAAATGTCTCGAAAACATCTGCGTATCGAAAGAGAAAATATAAGCGCAAGAGGTAACACAATGGAGAATTTAGAATATCAGAACTATATTTTTGATCTGTATGGTACACTGGTCGATATCCGTACCAATGAAAGAAAAGCGTATCTTTGGCAGAAAATGTCCCTGTACATGTGCCTTCAGGGTGCTGCATATGCCCCTGAAGAGCTGCGCAGGGAATATACCCGCCTGACGGAGGAAGTCCGCCGAAATAATCAGCACGCCTTGAAAAATGCTTTAGAAATTCCCCAAGGTTCTATGGAACTCCCTGAAAGTTCTCTGGAGAATGTCGAAAGCTCTCTGGAAGAGGTAATTCGACAGCTATACAATAAGAAGGAAAGAACGGCCTTACCAGAGACGATTGCAGCATGGGCCCTGACCTTCCGCACCCTTTCGCTGGAGCACCTGCGCCTGTACGAGGGTGCCCGGGAGATGCTGGAAAAGCTAAAAAGTCAGGAAAAGCACATTTATCTGCTGTCCAATGCTCAGCGTCTGTTTACGGAACCGGAAATGCGCTTTCTGGATATTTACGATCTCTTTGACGATGTCTTTTATTCCTCGGATGTGGGCTTTGTAAAACCCTCTCCTCATTTTTACGGCGCGCTCCTGCAAAAACATAAGCTTGACACGGCTTCCTCCGTGATGGTGGGAAACGACCCCGAAGCCGACGCCTGGGGTTCCTTTCATATGGGACTGGACAGTATGTATATTCATACCGCCCAGTCTCCCCAGGGGAATTTCAGCCTGCCGCCCAACTGCCGACGGCTGAAGAACATCGGCGAGGCAGTATCCTATTCGTCAACACTGCGTCTGTAAAAACGCACATAGGTGCCATCCGTGTAGGAGTCAAAATTCGCTTCCACCCACTGTCTGATCCAATGATCCTCAGGGGTCAACATTTCTCCAAACCAGCACTCCATAATCACCACATTGGGTTCCTTTTCCGGGTTCTGTTCCCAATACTGCAACAGCTTCTCGTTGTAGGTGGGCGTGCATATGGTGGAATCTATGCAGACCTCCGTATCCTCATATAGATATCCGATATTGCTGGTTCCGCCTCCCCGGGTATCCACGATCAATATCCGGTCTCCCGGATAAACATTTTCTTTCCATTCCTCCAGATCCCGGTTCCGCTTGTACGCCCCTATATAGTCCATAAAGATCCCTGCTTCCGGTCCGCTCTTAACTACACCTCTCACATCTATGATTCGGGAATATGCACCGATATCGCTGACAGACCTTACATCAACCAGATTTTGAAAAATGGTTACACATAAAAAAAGCACCATTATCCCCCACACCCGTTCCGGATGCCGCCTTCCCTGAGCGCATTGCTGTAAATATCTTCCGATGGGCACCATGGATACCATAACCCCCAGAATCAGATATGATGCTGTCGTCAGAACTGTCAAATTGGTAAGAATCAACACTGCCAGCCCGCTTCCCAAACTGAGCATCATACCAATCTGAAAAAAAAGCTGCTCTTCTTCACTACAGTATTTCTTCCACCTACATCCCAAAAACAAAATCGGAAAATAAACAACCAGATGTATCCAGGGATCGATCCCGAAAATCATTCTGACCAGGTTAAGCGCAAACAACAGAGCAAAGGAAACCACCAGAATTCCATTAATAGTGTTGATTTCCTTTCTCCTGAAAAACCGCCACAGATATACCAGGACAAAAGCCAGGCCCCCACATCCAAGCAAAAGGACTGCGGCCTTTCCCGATTCCAGAATATAATTCAAAAGCTTCTCCGCCAGTCCCGCCTCATGGGAGCCGTCGCCAGTCACAATCTGTCTTACACAAAACCAAAAATCCCCCCACCCTGCACTGGCAATCAGGCAAAGCATGTACGCCCCGCCAGCCATTCCACAGATGCCCGTAATCAAAGCCACATCCTTCTTTTTCTCCTCTGAATGACGGCAGATTAGATAGATCAGCACCGGATACAGAATCAAAGCGGCAGGATATGATATCACCGTCAGGCACAAAAGTACAGCTGACAATACCAGCCATCGCTTTTCCTGCTTCTCATCATCCCCAAGCTTCAACTTCACGCCATCCCCGGGCTTCAGATACTGATACAAAGAGCAGCACAGCAAGACCGAAAAGTAGACCAACATATTGGAAAATTCCAACAAGAGAGAGCTCTTCGCATTGACAGTCAAAAAGAAGATACAGCAAAAAAGCAGAACCTTTCGGGAACAGCATTTTCGAAATGTGCGATAAAACACCCAGGCCACGGCGCATCGGGCCACACATCCCATCAGATTAAGGTATAGGACAATACCCGTGGTCGTCCCTGTGAAAAGCAAATACAGCCGGATCAGCAGAGCATTCAAAAACGCCGAAGTCTGATGAGGCTCCCACATTTGCGTGATCATAGCGTCTCCCCTCGTCATACGGTAGGACATGGCGACAGCATACTCACAGTCTGTCTCGAAATCCATAAAAATCCTTTTGACGTTTACGAGAATCACTCCCAGAATAAGCATAATCAATATCGCTTTTGCTTTTTTAACGCTCTCTTTTCCCATAGCTCCCTCTTTCAGCCATCTTAAATCAGCTCCGTCTCATACGCTTCGGAATCATGCCATTTCGCCGATTCACTTAATCTGTGGATTTCCAGTGTGCTGACCGGTTTGCTTCCAGCTAAATACATACTTTGTGAAACATAATGGTAATTAGATTGGATTATACTAGTCTACGGACTTCAGGGATTCCGCCATATTGATGCGGTCCAGCTTGCCCGACATCATCCTGTTGACCACCCAGTTAAACAAAAATGTCAGAAGGATACTGAGCAAATAGCCTGTCACAGTAATCTTTACATCAAAGGCTATCATGTCGATGTCCACCTCATGCATCACATACATGTGCAAAAGCTTTCCCAATACCAGTCCTGCTCCGCATCCGATGGCCGTCAGCACCAGATTTTCCCGAAATACATATACCGCCGTCTCTCTCTTATAAAATCCCAGCACCTTAATGGTGGCAATTTCTCTGATCCGCTCGGTAATATTGATATTATTCAAATTATAGAGCACGATAAAGGCCAGACAGGCAGCGCAACCGATAATCACCAGCACGATATAATTCATACTTCCCATCATACTGGAAAAACGTACCTGCATGTCTGCATTAACATTCACCGCGGTCACAGCCTCCATACCCATAAAAGCGGCACCAGCCTCATGAACATCAGCATCCGCCGGAAGATTGATATATGCATTCTGAAAATCCACCGTACCCAAAATCTCCTCCAGCGTATCAGCATGAAGATATACATAGTTATAGATATAGTTCTCACAGACTCCCAAGATCACCGCTTGAATCGTCCTCTGATTCTCATCCTGCAAAGTGATCATATCTCCCGGAGCAAGATGATAGCTTTCCGCTAATTTGCGGGAAATCACGGCTTCTCCCTCCTTTGGATACTCCAAAGGCTGATTGCTGTCTGTATGAATGTCAATATAATTTCCGATTTCCTCCGGCCTTTGTGCCACAACAAGATTCACCGACTTAATCCCATTATCCAACACAAGATCCATGGTTCCCTCATAGGCAAAAGTACAGCTTCCGCCCAGCTTTTCCACCTGCGCCGCTAATTCTTCGGCCGGATCGGCAGATCTGGTCTCCTCCGCTGTAATCCCTGTCTTTTCTTTCAAACTGGCTTTAATGTCATATATCTGGATTTCCCCAAACTGCCTGTCAGCAATATCCGTCACGGAATCCCTGACGCCAAAACCGGTAACCAACAGCGCCGTACAGCCGCTGATTCCGATCACCATCATAAAAAATCTCTTTTTATAACGTACAATATTTCTTACCGACACCTTCTGAAGGAATTTCAGCCGTTTCCAGATAAAGGGCACATGCTCCAGGAATACCCGTTTCCCTGCCTTGGGCGCCTTGGGCCGCATAAGCCCGGCAGCGTTCTCCTTCAGCTCATGCCTGCAGGAAACCCAGGTAGTCCCCATGGAGCAGGCAAGCGCACCCACAAGAGATATAATCAGCATGGGCCAGTCGAATACATAGACAATCCCCCCAAAGCGATACATGATACCATAAGTATACCATATGACATAAGGGAACACATGAATTCCCAGGAAGTATCCTCCCAGGCATCCTGTCAGCGCGGCGCTTCCGGAATAAAACAAAAACTTTCCCATAATGGCCGCTTCCCCATATCCCAGCGCCTTCAGCACACCGATCTGAGTCCTCTGCTCCTCTACCATACGATTCATAGTAGTCATACATACCAATGCCGCCACCAAAAAGAAAAACGCCGGAAATACATTGGCAATACCGTCCACAACACTGGAATCGCTTTCAAAACAGACATACCCAATATTGGTATCCCTTCCCAGAACGTAGGTATCCGGCGCTTCCAGATCGTCGATCTCCTCCTGCGCCTCGGCAATCTCCTTTTCTGCATCTGCAATTTCATTTACAAACTCTTCATAGGCTTCATCGTATTCCGCCTGGCCTTCTTCCAGCTCCTTCCGGCCCTCCTCCAGTTCCCGGCGGCCTTCCTCCAGCTCTTTTTCCGCATCTCGAAGCTTTCTTCGAGCGTCCTGAAGCTCCCTCTCCGCTTCGACCAGCTCCTGTTCTCCCTCTGCAAGCTGTCGTTCTCCGTCCTGGATCTCCGTCTTCGCCTGTGCCAGCTGAGCTTCCGCTTCCACAATCTGACTGGCTCCCTGGCTCAGCTGAGACCAAGCGGCTGCAAGCTGACCTTCCGCCGCAGCAATCTGATCCCATCCCGCCTGCAATTCAGCCTTTTTCCCTTCCAGCCCTGCCGCCTCCATCTGGGCCGCCAGCGCGTCCCGTCCCGCCTGCAGTTCGGCCTCTCCGGCCTGAAGCTGCTGCCGGTATGGCGCCAACATCTCCTCCGGCGTGCCTGCCGCCGCCATTGCCTCGATCTGGCTGCGCAGTTCTGTCAGCTGGGCCTCTGCCGCCGCAAGCTGCTGCTGCGCCGCCGCAAATTGAGCCTCTGCCTCTGCAAGCTGCTTTCCGGCCTCCTCCAACCGGGCCTTCTGACTGTCCAGCTCTCTTTTTCCCGATTCATAAGACGCTTTTCCCGCCTCATATTCCTGCTTTTTCTCTGCCAGAAGAGTCTCGTTCTCCGAAAGCGTCTGCCTTCCCTCCTCAAGCTTTTGCCGGTTTTCCTCGATCTCCTTTTTGCCGTCCTCCAATTCCTGACGGCCTCTGGTCAATTCCTTTTTGCCGTCAGCCGCCTCCTGCTCGCCCTGTGCAAGCTCCAGCTCACCTTCCTCAAGCTTCTCCCGGGCATCCTCCAGTTCCTTTCTTGCCTCCTCCAGCTCCTCTTCCGCCTCTACACGCTTTTCTTCCAGCTCCTTCCGGGCATCCGCAAGCTCTCCTTCCGCCTCTTCTACAATAGAACGAAACCTGCGCTCCCCCTGCTGTCTGCAATATTCCTTCCAGATCTCCTCTTTCGCATCTATAGCATCATTATATTCGTCAGAATAGATCTGCTCGTCCTGGTCAAGCTTCACATAAATCTCCGTGAATACCTCCATATCAAAGCCTTCCGGAAGCAAATAAATGAATCCCTTGATCTGACCATTCCCCAGCGATGTAGTTCCCCTTTCAAACTGCACGTAAAGCGGCGACTTGACGATACCCGTTATAGTGTATTCCTGATAAGCAAAGTTATCCAGGTCATCCTGGGCATTATTTTCTGAAAGACGGATCCTGCTCCCGATATCACTCTCGCTGTAAAGATTCCCATCCACTACGCATTCATCTGCGCGCTCCGGCATTCTTCCCGCCACAAGCACTACCTTATTGATCTCCTGCGTCAGAGAATGAGCTTTCACCACACCTTCATTGTCTCCGGCATCCAGATAGATAATGTCGGCAGATACCGCTCCCTCTACTGCGCGCACGTCTTCTCTGGCAGCAAAAGCGTTAACATCCTCCTGTTCAAAGCCAAGCGTGGAAAGCAGACGAAAATCATACATCTGCCCCTCCTCCAAATACGTGTCGGCAGAAGCCACCATAACATCTCTGGTCACCTTAAGACCGGAAAAAAATCCCACGCCCAGGGCAACAATAGCCAGAATCGCAAAATATCTGCCAAAGCTTAATTTGATCTCACGCAGGGTTGTCCTGCTCATCATGGATCTCATAATTGTGACATTACCTCCATGTGCCAGCTTCCGTTCTCTCTCTTTTTAAATCTCTGTACCGGTCAATACATTGTACATCCAATACTCCTTACATCCGGCAGTCAGTCTCCTCTACCACTCAATATCTTCCACTTTCACAATTTTTTCATTTTGAACCATGCTTTTAATAGTGCCGCTTTTTACGGTGATGACACGATCCGCCATAGCAGTCAACGCCTGATTATGAGTGATCACCACCACCGTCTTGCCCTTATTTCTACAGGTGTCCTGCAAAAGCTTTAAAACGGCCTTTCCGGTATTATAATCCAGCGCTCCCGTAGGTTCATCACACAAAAGCAGCTTGGGATTCTTGGCAAGAGCTCTGGCAATGGCCACCCTCTGCTGCTCTCCGCCGGAAAGCTGGGCGGGGAAATTGCTCATACGCTCCCCCAGCCCAACCTCCTCCAGCACCTGCACCGCATCCAGAGGATCCTTGCAGATCTGAGCCGCCAATTCCACGTTTTCCAGAGCCGTCAGATTCTGTACCAGATTGTAAAACTGAAATACAAAACCCACATCATGACGCCGATATCCTGTAAGTTGCTTTTTGTTGTAGGCGGAAACCTCTTCCCCATCCAAAAGCACCTTTCCCTCGGTAAGCGTATCCATTCCGCCTAAAATATTCAAAATAGTAGTCTTCCCTGCTCCCGAAGCTCCCACGATCACACAGAATTCACCCTTTTGTATCTCAAAGTTTACCTCCCGCAGTGCCTGAATCCTGACCTCACCGCTTCCATAAACCTTGCTCACATTGTGAAATTCTACAAATGCGCTCATATAATACCCACTCCCTGATTCCGCCTGCCCGCAGTTCTCCAAAAGCAGGCGGTGTTTTTTCTCTCAGCTTCGCTGCTCGTTAGCTTACGAAGTTTGCTTTTGCAAGCAAGCAAACTTCTTGTAAGCTACATTTCACTCTCAGCTTCGCTGCTCGTTAGCTTACAAAGTTTGCTTTTGCAAGCAAGCAAACTTCTTGTAAGCTACATTATACATTTTGTTTTTGTATCCGTCTCTTAAAAAAATCTGAAAATTTTGTAAACCCCAGTTCAGCCCGCCCGCCTTCTCTGAGCAACGGCTGCTGCACAGCAGCGATTAGTGTCGCAGACACGGCTTTGCGAACGGCGCGGACTGAACCGGGTATCACCTTTAATGTCGTATGGCAAAATAATTTTCCAGTATCCCTTTGATGTGATGATATCTTCTGGCGTAGGAATTCTCCACCCGAATCAGCTGCAGATGATGCTCCTGGCATATCCTGGCCTTTTTCTGATCCCGAAGCTTCACCGCCTCATCCTCAAAATGCTCCTTTCCGTCCAGTTCGATGGCCAGCATGGGCAGCCTCTCCTGCCCCTGCATTTCATACACCACAAAGTCAAACCGCCCGGAATAGAACAAATCCTCATGACTGATATTGTCTCGAAAGACATGCGAGATGGGAACCTCCTTCTGCACGAAATAGCTGCTCTGGGACAACCATATATTTTCCAGCGCATGATTTAAATTGGCCAGAAAGGCTTCCTCGGTGGCAGTACTGAAGGGTTTTACCCCCAAAGCCCTGGAATTGGATTGCTTCCCGGTGACTCGAGCTTCACCGTTCATTTTCACATATTGCACCAGTTCATAGAGATCATCCTCCCCGCCCCCTTGGTGGAGACGGGTCAAATTTCCAAAATCAGAAAGCACAATCAGCTTGTCCCGGGCCCGGGATGTGGCCACATTAATTAACTCTTTATTGTTTTTCAGCCACTCATAGGTGCCTGCCTGGGTCTGGTTCGTAATGACAGTGGAGAACAGCACCACATCCTTTTCATCTCCCTGAAATGCATGAACCGTACCGCATACCACGTTCTCCAAATGCTCTCTTTCAAGAGCATCCTCTATCAGCCTTCTCTGGTTGACAAAGGGCGTTATGATCCCAATGCTCTTGTCCCTGTTTTCCCTGGCATACCGAAGGATCCAGGCCGCCTCCCCCGGCGCGGTATTCTTACCAGCACAGGAATCATTCCTTATGTCCACAAACATCAGGGGCTGCTCTTCCCGGCTGACAGAACAGATGTTGAGTCTGGAATGATAATATTTCCGATTATTAAACTCAATAATCTTTTGGTTGCAACGATAATGATTGTGTAAAAGCACCTCGTCGCTGACCGCATCACAGGCCAGAAAGGTCTTGTAAATCGAGTTTTCCCGATAGTCATACTCGTCTGTCACATGATATTTTTTCCGCAGCTTTTGATTTGCCAGCTCGTCCAGCAGAATCACCGGGTTCAGTTGCTGCGGATCGCCTACCAGCATCAAATTCTCTCCCCGAATGACAGGCACCAGAGATACGGCTGTATTGCACTGACTGGCCTCATCCAGAATCACCATGTCAAACATAGGCTCTGGCGCTCCCAGCTTATGAGCGGAAATACAGGTGGTAATAATGACCGGAAAAATCTCCTGAAGCTTTTTTACATTTTCAGTATCACTGAGATATTTGGACAGCTCCACCGCCTGCTCTTCCGCCTTCTCATGATACAAAATCTCCCGTAGCCTCCGAAACCGCTCCGCTTCCAATTTTTTGATATATTGCGCAGAGATATAGTAAAGATATTTCCGCAGCTCCTCAGGATCCTCGTCCAGCAGAGCCAGCGCATCCGTGTCAGTAATCTCACCAGAAGCTTGGATTCTTTTCTCAACCTTTTGAAGCTGACGTCCCTGAAGGTCTGCCTGAAACGGAATCATTTCCAGCGATATCCGGCCATGATCCTGATATTCCAGCAGTCTTTGCAAGGTTTCCCTTCTCTCCTTCAGATCCAGCACCTCTTCATACTTTTTCAGCAGTGCGGAAAGCTTCTTGGCTCTACGGGCACGGTCATCCTTATTTCGCTCCAAAGTAGATTCAAATATTTTAACCGTTTTCACCTGCTCATATACTTCCTTGATATACTGCAGGGCCTCTCTCACCTTATCCGCATTGCCCAGCCGCAGCACCGGAAAAGGAATTCTTTCCCCCCTGTATTCCATCTGCTTTAGTTTCTCAAATACAGCGCTGATTGGATGGTTGTTGTAAGATGCAAACAGCACCGTCCTGCCATTGAAAAAGGCGGTGATAATTGTGTTGATAATCGTGTTCGTCTTGCCTGTTCCGGGAGGACCCTGAATATACGCCACCGGATACTTCATTCCATTATTGATCGCCAGCAGCTGATCCAGATTAATCTTTCGATTCACCAGCATAATGGGATAATCTTTTCTTCTCACAGGACGGCTTAACAGATCGCCAAAAAATGCCTTCAGCGGCACAGTGGCCTCGCCTTGATTGTACATTTTTATAATTGCTCTGTACTCCCTGTGCAGGTCCAGGGAAATATCCATACCCATTCCGATGACATAAGGCATATCGTCCACACCCATGACCTGCTTTACATGCCTGGTCACACAATTCTTGATTTTCTCCTGATTTTTTTCAAAATTCTTCAAAAGCTCATACTCATCGGCGTCCAGATATCTGCGAATGCTCTCCTTCTCCTCTCCATATCGGTATTCCGTGCAGATAGTCAGATCCTCCTCCGGACGCAGAACCCGGTCTTTTACATCCAAACGCAGTTTACGACAGGCCAAAACATACAAGCCCCTGACTGTATGAATACTAAGCACATTCATGGCCAGCTGCTGAAGCTTCAGCCTCCCTTCCTGCCGGGCATCCTTCTCCATCTTCAGCTGAAAATTTTTCACAATAGTCCGAAATTGTTTCTCAGAAAGCGCATAGCTCTCACCTTGAAAGCTGTCGTTATCCAGCTGATGAACCAAAGCAAAGTCTGAATGATAGGGTACCGCATCCATGGCATTACACATTTCCAGATAGTTTAAAATCTTCAGGTTGGCCACATGCTCAAACAATGGTTTGTATCTGTGAGGATTTAGGGAAATATCCTGAACAAGAGCCTCATTCACAGGACAATAAGACCCCTCCACAATCTGCGTGGAGAGTATAGAAGATATATATATGCGTTCAAAGGTCTCCGTGGTATATCGGCCCAGATGCAGGCCATCTACGGAAAGTGTGCCCTTCACGGGATCCAGGCCGCGTATACCGATCCAGTATTTCGTGACCTGCCCCTCCCTGTTTTGATATTCGATATTCAGCCACTTTCCTTCATGGATGGCTCTGAAAATATCGTGACATACATTATCCATTTTCCTCTCCGGTCTGCCATCAGATTTTTGGAATTTTTGAGTCCAGCTTCTGGATTCATTTTTCTTCCTGAAAATCATACCACATTCCGGAGAGGAATACCAGATTATATATCTGTGTTTTCGCGCAGGACTGTCTTGGCATTTATGTCAAGAATGTATGAAAACATCCTGCCTCAACGAAGGATCCTCGATGTTTATCCCTCAATAGCGATATACCTGCTCTTTTCCACAACCTGGGAATCCTCCTTGGGAATCTCCAGCCTCAAAACTCCGTTTTCATATCTCGCCCGGATATCCTCCTGCTGTACATGGCCACCCACATAAAAGCTTCTCTGCATAGTACCTGCATAGCGCTCCCGGCGGATATACTTGCCGCTTTCGTCCTGCTGGTCGTTGTTCAGATTCCGGGAGGCGGTGATAGTTAAATATCCCTCCTTGAGCTCCGCAGAAATCTCACTTTTGTCAAAGCCAGGCAGATCCACGGACACCTGGTATTTTCCGTCCGCTTCCTGAACATCCGTCTTCATCATATTTCCGGCATTCTTCCCATATAAAGCTTTGTCCATATCGGCAAATCCTGCAAAAGCATTTCCCATCCAGTCATCAAGCAAATTCTCTCTAAAAATACTGGGCATCAACATAAGTCATCTCTCCTTCTTATCACATGTCCCTTCGGCACATGGCTGTCAGTGAAAGCCTTCTGGAATTTTCTTCCCTCTGCTTTCGCCTCTGTTTCTTTGTTCTAGATGTAATATAACACATTCTGTCAGCACTGTAAAGAGCTGAGTGCTAAAGAAATTATAAACGATCTATTAACATTTTATTCTCACAGCACTGCTGCTCGTTAGCTTACGAAGTTCGCTCTTGCAAGCAAGCGGTCACTTTTCACGGCTTCGCCGTTCAAAGCAACTTGATGCCCAGCGCGTGCTGTCTCGGTTTTTTGTGCAAACAGCGCACAAAAACACCTCGCGGCCCCTGCCTGTGAAGAGTGACAGCGAACTTCTTGTAAGCTATATTTTACTCGCGGCTTCGCTGCTCGTTAGCTTACGAAGTTCGCTTTTGCAAGCAAGCGAACTTCTTGTAAGCTATATTTTACTCGCGGCTTCGCTGCTCGTTAGCTTACGAAGTTCGCTTTTGCAAGCAAGCGAACTTCTTGTAAGCTATATTATATGCAGTGTGAGTTGACTTATCCCCAGGTCTCGGATTTTCTGTAAATACCGGTTTCGTCCAGCGGCTCAGCCTCCACACCGCGCCTGGATGGCATGGTTCACGAAGTCTGCAGTCCCTGTACCTGCGGCCTTATCTATATTCGCGGTAAATTCTCCGCCTCCCGCATACATTCTGCCAAGCCCGGAAAGGACTTCATCCGAGCAGGTATAATAATGCCGGGAAATAAAATCCTGCAGCTTCCGCACCAGTTCCTGGACCTCCAAAGATGAAGGCTCCTTCTCCTTAGCTTCACCAAACTCCCTGAAAATGTCCATCAGCCGGATTGCCAAATCTTTCTCTTCCTCCGGACTCCGCCCTTTCGCCTTCTGTTCATACTCGCCATATTCCGGCGTGTCTCCCCAGGACGCCTTTGCCTGCGCCGCATATTCTTCGATCTTTTGGGTATCAAATGCTGAAAAATCCATTGTATTCTCTCCTGTCTCTTTTATTCCACGGGCAAGCTCTATCAAATTTTCCAGATGCTCCTTTTTTAATGTCAACAGGGCAATTTGCTGTTCCAATGCTCTGCTCCTGTCAAAATCAGGATTATCCATGATTCTTTTGATAGCCTTAAGCGGAAATTCCAATTCCCGAAACAGTAAAATCTGCTGCAGCTTTTCCAGATCCGTATCGTCATACAGCCGGTAGCCTGACTCGGTGCGTTCTGCAGGACGCAGAAGACCGATCCTGTCATAGTATTGCAGGGTGCGTATACTCACTCCTGCCAATCCGCTCACTTCATGTACTGTCTTCATATGGCCTTTCCTCCTCGTGTGACATCAATATAAACTATGACGTAATGTGAGAGTCAAGAGTTTTTTCAAATCTCCGTATATAAACATCACAGCCTTCGCTCCGGCCTCTATACACAAACCCATGTTTCACAGCAATCCGCCTGGTTGCCTTCTGCTCCGGCGCACATTCGATTACAGCATATGCCGCTTTCCCCACCGCATCCTTCAGCAGCATCTCTGTCAGCTTGTCCGCATATCCTTTATGCCATACCTCCCTTTTCAGCACCCACCCCAGCTCCATGCCGTCTTCTTCGTATTTATGATAAATAACATAGCCTGCAAATCCGCCCTCCTTATCCTCCACGGCATAGATCAGCGGTGCTTCCCCCAGGCCAGCCTCCTCTAACAGCCTCTCTGCCGCATCTCGGGAATAGGGCGGCTCCAGATAACGCATGACTTCCGGATCTGATATCAGCCTGAAAAGCTCCTCTGTATCTTCCTTGCAAAAACGACGTATCTTTAACTCTTCCTTCATAAAAATAATCCTCGTCCATACCTTTCTTCCAGCAGACTCAAAGTCAACCTTTAAATCCGGCGCTGCTCTTGAATCCGGCCCCGTTTCGGTCACATGGCTATCCCAGACCCAGCTGGCGCAATTGGCAGGCGTCTCCTGGAATACCATCAGTTCCATCGAAACCGGACAATTCAATCCCACCGCAAAGCTGGCTCTGATATTGTGTATTGCACTGGATAAAAAATTTGAAGACTTATTCTATTTTTAGTACCTTCATCTTTAAAAATACACAATCTCATCAAGGGTACAAATCTGTTTATAATGTTAAACGGGCAGGCATTTCTTACGAAAGGCATCCAGACTGTCTGCCCGGGCCGCCGCCTTAAGCCATGTTCGCAACGTATCCGTATCCGTTTCGGAGCTGATACAAGCCCTGATATCTTCCGGCACACTTCCCAATTCCTCAAGCAGTTCAAGGATATCCTGCCTGCTTCGTTTTAAATCCCCCAATGCCTCTCCTTCTGCTTTTCCCTCCGCTCTTCCTTCTGCTCTTCCCTTTTCCTCTCCTTCCATCCGCACATAGTCCTCCCTGGCCCACCGGTCCCTGACCTCCTTCAGATGGGCCTCATACAATGCCCGCAGTCCCTTTCCCAAGCTCATCCTTCTTACCTCTTCAATCGCTTCCAAAACTCCCGGATTCTTCGTCTGCAGCATATTCAGCTCCTCCTTTTGTTTTACATTGA
>ERZ779621.107-NODE-107-length-57710-cov-22.669083_pt1 | contig 57710 bp, 54 predicted proteins | sample MGYA00514215_ERZ779621 | MGnify/ENA primary metagenome ERZ779621 (study PRJEB29562, sample SAMEA4376715) | mouse gut metagenome | isolation source: Cecum | study: EMG produced TPA metagenomics assembly of the A DSS colitis mouse model was used to assess the...
ACATATATTTCCAATATTAGCAACTATAGGCAATAAACAATCACTTTATATATATTTTTGAAATGTTATTCGGAAATAATCCAATTTCCCCTTGTCCACCTTTATTACATGGTGCTAGCACTATGTATAAATAACCATTAAAGGAAGGACGATTTGTTATTCATTTCCGAAAATAAGGAATTATGAAACACCGGAAAACAAATAGCTCTCCTGCCCAAAATAAAAAAAGCTACAACCTATCTTAAACTGTAATAAAGGCTACAGCGTTTTATTATCCTTCCGCAAAATAAGTATATTATATTCAAAAAACCGTTTTATACGTTGTAACAAGCATTTTCCGAATCATAACCTACTATATCTACGCAAAGAACAAGACTAAAAGCTATCCCATCACACTATTTTCGAAAAATATAATTTTCCTATGCAGTTTCTCTCTCAGCTCAACCATCCAATCTGGTTCATCTGGATATTCTTCGTCAATACAGCGAATTAATCTGGCATAAGAATATAAATTGCAGAATCTTCGCATTAGCTTTAACTTTTCAGCATAATCTGGTTCTAACATTTTTACACTTTGATACCCTCGCAGGAAAGTAGTTTTTGCGATCATCTGCCTGTCTGCCGGAATATTTTCCAGCAATGCATCCAGAGCCTGTTCCAAATCAAGCAAAAAGAAGTGATACATACCATCTTCAAAGTCTATTACTGTGCAACACTGCCTGGTTTCATCCCAAAATACATTATCCGGCTCAAAATCGTAATGAACCAATCCAAAAGAATCATTTGTCTGAGGAAGCACGTCCAACGCTTGCTGAACTTCCTCCAACTCAACCAACATTTTGTGGGGAGCATGGTATTTTTCCAGTGTTTTTCCAATCCATAGCAGGACATCACGATATGTCCATTTTCTGATTTTCGGGGAATATTCAGCGGATAAGATATGGAGCTGTCCAAGAGTCTTTCCATACGCATACACAATATGATCATTACAGTCGGTATCTTCTATGGAATTTCCGTCAGCCCCATTAAAGACACTTGCATAATATTTCCCCCAAATTGAATCAAGTGTAACAACAAGTTCACCTGAATTGGATGCAACCGGAATTACGGAAGGATAACTCCTGCTTTGCAGATAGCACAAAAATTCTAATTCACCTTTTAGATTGTTTTCTATTTTCTCCGACACAGGAGATAAACGCAGAAAACGCATATTCCCATGCCATAAGAAAGGATAGACCGCATTTGATGAAATTCTAAAATGTTGCAAGCAATCATCAAGAGTCTCTGTATCGTATTCCCAATTTTTCAATGCAAACTTTACAAGGTCGTAGTTTTCGTATAAATATTTTAATTTTAGCATATAAGTCCTTTCTGAAGCACTGGCTTCTATCCGTTAATATAAATTCACCTCATATATTTCGGATTTATCACGACTCATATTCTTCTGATATGCTTTCATGTCAATCGCCTCCCTTCGATAGCAATGTACTGCAACTTATTTTAATGTGCCAAATTAATTATACCACTTCCATTCTCCATTTACTATAAAAATATAGGGCATATCAATCGCTATGAAAATTATATAATTAAAGAGTAATGAGAAATCATTACAAAAGGGAATGAAAAATAAGGTCAAAATCGTCCGATAATCGGACAGGAAAGAGAGGAAAACTTATGATGAGAGAAAAAAGAGTTATTTACACCGATCAATTAAGGAGCTTGTGTATTGCAAAAGGCTGGTATACATGTGGCAATTGTGCAGAATATTCCAGAATGTTAGACATGTGCGGTGATGGCGTGTATATCATTACGACAGATGCTATTGTGGCGATAGCTTCGGATATTATGAAACACTCTAAAGATGAGGGAAGGACTTTAGAAAGCTATTGTTTCGATATAGCAGAAATTGCACATACATTTTTTGAGGAGTGTGAATCTGATACGTATAGCACTGAATTGGATTTTTATAAGAGAAAATTTAAGGAATATATGTCAGATATAGACAAACAGGAGAACGAAATAGAAAGTCTGTCAATTGAGATTGACCGACTTAAACGTGAAAACGAGGATTTACAGACACAGCTATCCGGTGTCCTCATGGGCACTACACGATAAAAAGGGGTATACATATGGGAAAGAGAATAAGCAGGAACGCAAGCGCAAGCGACTTTACAGCAACCACAAACACAGTCGTGACTACAACGGTGTCTAACACCGCTGTAGTCCTTGCAGAAACATCCAATATCGAACACGTAACACCTACAGCTGATGACATTGTGTACGCCACAAAGGAAAGCATCAAAAAGCACCTTAAGTCTCTGGATGACGCCGTAAAAACTTTTAAAAAGGGATTTTTAGCCATAGGTTTTAATCTCCTGTGGTTTAAAGAGACACTTGCATATCAGGAGATCGACGGGAAAGAGTATAAAAACATAGAATCTTTTGCAAAAGACCGTTATGACATAAGCAGATCAACAGCATTAGGCTACATACAGATCGCGGAACGTTTCGGACAGGTCAACCCCAAAACTGGTGAGATTGACGCCCTCAAGGACGACTACAAGGACTTTAGTCCCACAGCTCTTATGGTCATGTGCAGTTTAGATGATGAAACACTTGCAAAGTGCAAGTCTAATATGAAAGTTAAGGACATTAAAGCCCTTGCGTCGGCAAAAGATGATGACGAGGATGACGAGGATGACGGGGACGACGCTAAAAGTAAATCCAGCAGCGACAGTGACGGGGGCAGTGAGGACAACGACTGCAACGATAGGAATGACAATGATGACGATATTAACGCTGACAGCCGTCTAAGCGGTATATGCCTTCTCCACATCAACACGGTCGAGGAACTGGAAAAAAAGAGAGAATACATTTTCGACGTTATGAAAAAGATTCTCACACAGAAAACAGCAGTTGATTATACGGTAGGAATATTACAGCTTGAACCGCCCGAAATCGCAAAAGCAGAATAGGTGTTAAGTCCGACAACCGGATAAACATACAACCACAGGACAGGAAAACAAAACACAGCGCCGACGGGTACAGGCGTGACAGCGAAACGCCCCCGCCGCCCCGGCGCTATACAAACAGGAAAGAGAGGAAAACACTATGAGAGTCAGAATGACCGCAACTTTATTTGTTATTGGCAAATCAACACAGCAGGGAAAGAAAGATCAGACACAGACCTATTACTACATCACGTGTTCGCAGGGAGAGGACGAGGCAGGAAAAATCCGTGTAGCCGATCCCGACACGTTTAACAGCATTGAGAAATACAAGCAACAGCTTTTTATCTTTGAGTTTAATGATCAGTATAACAGTTTCGTTGTTGTGGGTGTTGACGCGGTTTCTACTGCCGCCCCCACACCAGACACAGGCAGATCCGACACAGGCAAGACCGACACAGACAGCGCGCCGGACACAGGCAGGACTGACAAAAAACGGTGACATGGCACTGCTATCTTTTCCCCTCCCGTGGGATCCCCACGGCTGGGGGTTAACCCAAAAGTCCGATAATCGGACAGCATACCCACAACCATGATAACCAGATAAAGATTAAACGAGGTTAAAAACCATGAATATATTTGACTTACTTTTGGCAGTGATCTTCTTTTCCGCTCTTGCGTATTATGCCTGCAATCTACACAAAAAGCGTGTTAGAAACCGTGCGGAAACCGCAAAAACGGGCGCGCCGGACACGCCGGACAGCGTACCGCCACACAGTACAGTCCAGACCGCGACAGCCACGGCGGTGATGTTCTGCAAGTTTGTTCCCGTAAAGCTCAACGGCATTCCCACGGGGATCCCGTTTGGTGATACATACGATTCTAGCGACTTTAACAAAATCCTGATGACTGCCGGATATGATGCCAACGAGGAGATCAAGACACTGTCCAGTGCAGGCTTTACAGTCCTTGCAGTAACGCCCGTACTGTTATGCAGTGACATGATGGTACTGTGCATCACTGCCGGAAAATAACAGCACTGTCAGCACGGGACAACGCATGGCAGTGCGCGACAACGCATGATAAGTCCGATAATCGGACAGGCACCGACGCCGGACTTTATCATAGATATCTTACTTTGTGTGTTGCGGCGGTTTTTAAGTTTCCCACCGTAACACAGACCTTACAGGGGGCGTGCCCCTCAAAGGTTCGCCCCTCATTCCCAATGCGTGGAGCGAAGCGCAAGATGGGAATAAGGGGGGACAGCCCTTTTCAATCCCATGCCGCGCCATTGCGTAGCAAGCGGCATAAACCGCCGACGCCCTTTAACACAGTCTTCCAGAACGGTTGTATTCCGGCAGGGTTGCATGTAGCGGGATCCTTTAAATAAAATCCCCTTATGAGTGCCCTTCCACAATCTTCACGTAGAGACAACCTCTAAAATCTGAATTCAGTAAGGAGAAATACCAATGGAATATGAGAACACCGAAAACAACCATACCGACACAGACGCTGAAACCACGGAAAACGATCCGGCAGTACAGCCTTCAGGCACTGATGAAAACGCCGCCGACAGTATTGACGGAAACATGATGGAAACTGAAACTGAACCCGATTCCGAAATTTTCACAAGTTCCGAAACTGAATCCAGTTCCGAAACTATTGAAAGTTCCGAAATTGCCGATAGTTCCGAAACATGGACGGAAACAGAAACTGAAACAGAAACTGAGTCCGCCGACAGCCCCGAAAGTTCCGAAATTGCCGATAGTTCCGAAACCGAAACCGCCACGGAAAGCGCGGTCGAAACCGAAACAGATGGCACATTGACAATTTTAGATGACAATCCCCACGGCGGCGAAAGCACTGCCGCAACCGCCGACTCATATCTTGCGGACATGATAACGGCACTTAACGGACAGCTTTATGATGACCGTCAATGCATGTCAGAGGAACACGTGGAACTAATGGAACGACTTGACAGCATGAACACGACTGCAACTTTGTGTGTCGGTGTTCTCCTGTGCATACTCCTGTGCACGGGTGCACTATTTGGCGCAAACCTTGCAAGGACATTCTGGGAAAGACTGAGGAGCTGACACATGGGACTGACTTATATAATTAATGATTTTCTTTTGCACAATACAAAGGAACTGCTACATCTGACAGCATATTTTATAAGTTTCGGTTTTGCCGCCGTAACACTGCTGTCACTGTTTGGGTACGGTATTTTCAAGGCATTGAGTCTTGTTAATATAACAAATAAATAGGAAGGGAGTGAAACATATGCCACAGGTTTTAGCAACTGGTGCTGATGCGGCAACCACGACTGTAAGTCTTCTGACAGACGATCTTGTCAATGCTTTTGGGGACTGCATTGCGGCGGTCGGCAGTGACGTGATGAAATTTGTCGTGATCGCCCTGCCCGTTGGTCTTGCAATTTTCGGATTGTTCAAGGCTGTAAGGCTGGGAATGAGCTTTTTCAATTCCATTGCCAACTAGGACACAGGGGATTGTCTCCACAAAGGGGACAGTCCCTTTTGTGTGCCTACAAAGGAAGGAAAGTACACTATGAACCAAATCGGAAAGAAAGCAAAACTGTACGTTGATCCTATGGAACAGGAATACGTAAAAACATACGGCAGGCTTCCGGATCATGACTTTACAGACTTTTACAACCAGTACGGCAGTGTCATGGCTGGAAAGATCATACAGGAGCGAATGGACAGGATATGCAAAGACCTTTATTCCCCTGAATTCAGGCTAACGTCCGACAACCCGTTCCAAAAGTCCGATAATCGGACAAATTGAGCGTAGCGTAACTATGACAATTATTCCCGACAGCCCCAAACCTGATACCACATTCTGTTTTGACTACAGCGTAGATTGCGCGAAGGGGGGTATGCCGGTAGCACACAATCGCACGGAGTGAACGCCCTTTGTGAGCGACAGTGGGATTGTAGGATTGAGTGCCTTTTACTCAATCCGTCTGCGGGCTTGGGGGACTCCCCAATCCAAACGACCTTAAAGACCTTGACCTCACAGACCATATCATCAGGATAAAAGAAAGGAACAGAAACATATGGGAAAAATATGCAAAAATTACATCGGTGCCGCATGTGTTAACGGCTTATGCCCTAAAGCCTACATTGACAAATACACAGAATGCGATATGGACGCAATAAGGAAATGCGAAGACTGCCTGTATTACAAGGGCTGTGAAGACTGTGCATTTCCAGAATTAACAAAAGAAAGGTGTGAACAACCATGAAAACCATCGGAAAGAACTACTGGGCATACAGCCGCATAGTGCGCCGCAACAGGACAATTACGCGCCTTGCCCGTCAAGTCCACCTTGAAGAGCTTTTCGTCTGACACAAATAAGTCCGATAATCGGACAAAAACAGGGTAACAAACTAACAATTGAATAATGTCTACTTCTGTGGTATAATAGCGCAAAAGGGGGCTTTTACATGGTTGATTTCTTAATGGTTTTAGCAGACATCATTTTTTGGATTATGGCTGTTACGATTACTTTATGCCGGATTGCGATTCTAGCCATTCCCATACTGATAATCGTATTGCTTGTAAAATTAATCAAGCATTACTCACAGAAGTAGTTTATTCTACTTCTTTTTTTATTGAGGTAATACTATGAAAAGAAAAACATTTAAAATTTTCTCTTTTATTTTATCTGTTGTTATACTCTGCAATACTTTCTACTGTACTGCTCATGCAAGTGATCCTGAAATCGATGCTGAAACGCAAAAAAAGATGAAAGAATTTGAGGACTCTCTTAACAATACAGAAAAATGGAAAAAAACAGAAAATTCTTTCTGGACATGGATATTAAGCAACGGGGGTGCCATTTTTCATGGTGATATGGCGCAAATTAGGGAAAATCAAGAACAGTTAGACAAGGAACTATCTGAAACATGGGACAATCCCGAATGGCGCAAAGAAAACATAACCATTGTCACGGAAAACGGTGTTCCCCGTTTAAAAATATCCAAAAACGCAAGTCAGCTTGTGCTAGATATCACTAAAAAAGCAAATAAGGAACCCGATAACGGCGGCTATGAACTACTAAAGACTGTCCCTGCAAGTAAGATATCGTCCCTGTACTTTAATAATCCTACGCATATAAAATCCATGTATAATTTATTAAATGATAACAATGGTATTATAGGGCTTGGCTATATTTATGGTGATGCTTTGTATTACAAAATACCCGAAAATATTTTTTTCGTAAAACGCCCTTCTTCATATAATTACATGGGCACTCTTTATGATTTTATATGCACTAATACTTACCAGAATATGGTATCTGGTGTTAAAAGTTATACTGGTTTTCGTGTGAAAGGTCCCGATAGCAATATTGTTAGTGGCTGGAATGACGTAAATTTGTATAATGGTTCAAGTAATTGGAATAAATCTTTTTTTGCCCTCTATGATTCTTTTTCTTTCTGGACAAATTTGCAGGAGGGAAAAAACCCGATGAACGTCACAGGATGGGGATATATTGTCACCAACAGCGGCGTATCTATTCCCGTTTTTAACACCATTGATGATGCTGTGGCTTACAGTGTTGCAAACAACCTTTATTATACGTCAAGCGACTACACGGGTGAGGGAAAAGAGATCATTATAGAGTTTGACCAGATCGACAATATCACGAACGGCTATTACGATGACATGTACGCCCTCCTGCAACAGCTGATCGAGCAGAAAGGCGGCAATTCCCTGACCCCCGAACAGCTACAGCAGATCGTCGACGATGTACGCGCATCGTTCGGACTGCTCAAGGATGAGATCAACAAGGGATTCCAACAGCAGGACATCCTTATTCAAAAAAACAGCGGTATACTACAGAATATTGCGGACGCCCTGAACGAGTTTTTCCGACAGACAAAAGAGTTTAGGGAATACATGGACAAGATGTTTAGCGACTTTATCAATGGTCAAAAATACACTCCCCCAAACACGGAACCGTCTACGGAACCCGGTACAGGAACAGACACGGGTGACGGGACAGACGACACAGGGGGCGGTCTGCTCAAGAAACTGTACGACACAGTAAAAAGCGGTTTTGAGGACGCCGTAAAGGAACTGAAAAAGATAAAACGCTGGACGGCTCTTGACACGATCATAGATGGCGCGGGGTTCATCACGGACATAATCACCTTTGTGACCGATTTACTGGATCCCGATAAAGCCGCCGACGCCGTTGCGGAATTTGTAGCAAACGGTGCAGACGCGCTTGCAGGCGTCAAAGAACTTGTGGACGGAAAATTCCCGTTCTGCATTCCCGTGGACATACTTGTCCTTATGCAGACACTTGCGCACGAACCAGAGACACCCCGTTTTGAGATTCCGTTTGTACTGGAACGGTACGGCATAGAAGAGAAAGTTGTAATCGATCTTAAGGATTTCCAGATCATAAGCGATATCAGCAGGACATTCCTTACAATCCTCTGGTGCTGTACCCTGATGAACCTGACTACAAAGATAACGGATATGAAGAGTATATAGAAGGGAATGTTTGCATGTTTAACCTTATAAAGATAATCACATTCGGACTTTTTTCCATCCTGCCCGATTCCCCGTTCCGTCCGTATATAAACCAGCTGGGGGAATTTGACTTTCTGGGGTATTTAAACTGGATAATCCCATTTGATTCATGTGTGGAAATTACGCGCTTCTGGGTTGCGGCTGTATTCATATACTATAACTACGACAAGATAAAAGACCTTGTCTACAAGATAATCTCAAATCTTTTCGAGGATTAAAGCCCCATAAAAAGTCCGATAATCGGACAACCAGCATTAAAAGAAACGAGGTATGAAGTATGATATATTTTTACACGGGGAATCCCGGCAACGGTAAGTCACTGCATATGGCTGAGGTCATATACAAGTCTATCCCCAAAGGAAAGAATGTGATCGCAAATTTCGAGATCAATGAGCATGTATTTGATAAGTTCAGACACAGGGACAGGCACGGGGAATTCATCTACATGCCCAACAGATACTGGCTAACCAATTCCTATAAAGGAATCAGGGACAAATACAGTTACATAGAGGGATTGCGTAATTTCGCCCTACAGTTCCACAAACGTGACAAAAAGGGGCACATAATGGAACACCAGACGATCCTGTGCCTTGATGAGTGCCAGACATTCTTTAACTCACGCGCATGGAACAGGGCAGACCGCGCCGACTGGATAGACTTTATGCGCAACCACAGGAAATACGGCTATGACATCTACCTGATATCACAGGACGACAGGGTGATCGACAAACAGCTCCGCTCGATTCTCGAATACGAGTTTGAACACAGGTGCGTGAACAATTTCAGGCTGTCCGGCAGGATATTGGGGTTATTATGCGGCGGCAAACTCTTTGTATGCATACAGCGTAGTTACTCATGCGGCGCAAGCAAAAAACAGTCAAAAATCAGCGCGCACTATTTTACGGGGAAAGATTTTTTTTACAACTTTTATGACAGCTATGCGGTATTCGACCGTACGCCGTGACCGTGCGGAAAACCGAACACTTGCAGGTTTAACGCACGGGTGCGGCGGCAGGTCGCCCCCCCCCTACTTGACAATAGCAATAAAAGTGTCTCACCTACGAAAATTTAAAGGTGAGACGAAAACTTTAAAGGGTTAATAAAAGATAGAAAAATGAAAAACTTAATAAGAGGACAGGCGCGCATTTCCGAAAGTTCCGATTGTCCGATAATCGGACAGGGTACATATATCGAATATGGCGAAAAAACCATTGACGATATCGACATATGTGACATTTTTCACGAAACAAAGGAACAGCGGCACGAACGTGTCACAAAACGCTACAATGAGATGCTGGAGAAAAAGGCAGACAAACATGTACAGGGCTGTAACAGGAACTACAATTTACGTGTTCTAAACTACCCGTGCGGACAGCAGATAGTTTACTACAATAATCCAGTGGAGTATCACAGAAAGCCGCATGAAAAACTTTCCCGAACCTATCAGAGCAGGGAACGGACAGACGAGGAAAGAAAGCACTGCATTGATGTGTCTTTAAAGCGTACCAAAAACACGATATATAATATCGCACGTTCGCATAAATGGAGATGGTTTGTCACATTTACTTTTGACCGAACAAAAACGGATGCAAGCGACTATGACGAGGTTATGAAAAAGATGTCAAAAAATCTCCGCAATACCAAACAACGCAAGTGCCCAAACCTCAAATATATTGTGGTTCCCGAACTGCACGCTGATAAAACCAATTATCATTTCCACGGTTTGTTTACGGGTTGTGATGAATTGCAGTTTATATTTTCTGGAAAATTTGATAAAAAAGGCAGACCGATATTTAATATCCCTAATTGGTCATGGGGATTTTCTACCGCTACGCTTGTCGGTGACATAGGTTCTGCAAGCAATTATATTTGTAAGTACATAACAAAGGAAAGCGAAAACTATCTTTTTGGAAAACGGCGTTATCTATCCAACGCGCCAAAAACGGAATCTGAAAAGTATCTCGTTGAAAACAGCAGATATGAACTTATAACTGATGTCGCGGACGACATACGGTATATGAAAGACTGCACCGTAAAACAGGCGCACAGGAAATGTACATATATCGAACTTCCGCCGGACACGCTTGAAATATCATATGAATAAATAAAGCGGTAACAGGGGAACCCAAGTCAATTCTAAACAAAAACTAAATATTGAGAAAATCCCACAAACATAAAAATGACAGTCTGTCAAAGGAAAGCCCGAAAGCACCGCCCTCTTTGACTGACTGTCATTTTTATGTTAGCGTTGTTTATACACCCATATTAAAAAGTCCGATAATCGGACAAAGGAAGGAAAAGTGATAAACAATGCCAAAATACTTTACGTTTTATGAGAGGACAAAAATAGAGACCATGCTTGAAAACAGGATGAACCCGAAAGAGATCGCAAAACAGCTAAACCGCCACTACACGGCAGTATACAGGGAAATAAAGAGGGGAACCGTGGAACAGCTGGACACGAACCTAAAACCATATAAAAAATACTATGCGGATGCCGGACAGCGCATACAGGATAAAAACGGGCATAACAAGGGGGCGAAAATAAAATTAAAAAATGAAATTTTGACACTCAAAACAATTGAAAGACTGGTCATTGAGGAAAAGTCCGCCCCATACGCAATAAGTGTCATGCTGGGCAAATCTGAAAGCCACACGCCTATCTGCACGACAACTATATACAACTACATCCACAAGGGCATTATCCCCAATGTAACAGATAACGATCTGATTTATAAAATCAAAAAGAAATCGAAAAAGGATAAGGAACATACACGTATACGCTATCAAAAGTCAGGTGCAAAGAGTATTGAGGACAGACCAAAAGAATTAAAAGACCGTGCTGAATACGGCAACTGGGAGATGGACACAGTATACAGCGGGAAAGATAAAAGCAAATCATGTCTTTTAGTGCTCACGGAACGGCAGACACGCGAAGAGCGTATATATAAGATAAAAGACCGCACCGCCAAAAGTGTCCTGGATAAAATCAATGAAATAGAAAAGGAAATCGGAACTGATAGTTTTAAGAATATATTTAAGACAATCACGGCAGATAACGGCAGTGAATTTGCACTACATATTGATATAGAAAAGTCGTGCATCACAGACGAGGTAAGAACCACCATTTATTTCTGCCATCCATTTGCGTCATGCGAACGGGGGAGCAACGAGAACGCAAATAAATTAATCCGTAAATACATCAAAAAGGGAGAGGACATAGGAAACTATACAGACGAACAGATAAAAGAGATAGAAAACAAGATTAACGACTATCCCCGGCGGCTGTTTGACGGAATGAGCACAAATGAGTATAAACGCACACTGGGGATAGCATAATCCAAAAGTCCGATAATCGGACAAACAAACGCACGTAACATTTGACAATTAAAAACACCCACGGCAGGAACAGCGTAGCACCGCCGCGCCGCGATCAGTTGAGCCCTAGAAAACAAAGGGGGCGCGGCTTTTTTGCTGTGCAATTCGCACAAATCTGCCATAAGTCAGCCACTCAATTATTATGCATACTGCCAAAAAACATGCTTTGCAGGACTTTTTTACTCTTTAATGTTGACATTTTCAGGCATATCAATCGCTACGTTATATATTTGTTATCGTTCCAGCAGCTTTTCAATTTTCTGTTTCTGCTCCTTCAAGTCATTCTGTTTCTCATACAGATTATTTCGCTCTTTGCACAGTTCTTTCATGCGTTCCAACTGCACCCGCACTCCCTCCCGGCAATCCGGCTCTATCTTCTTATATTCCCCGGTCAGACTGCGGATTGTATTATTGTTTTCTTTTATCTGCTCTGACAAGCATACCCAGTCTATCAGATTTTGCACTTCCCTATCCATTTCATAAAGGTCTGTATCTGCCACGATTTTGGCACATAACCGTATCATCACTTTCTTTTCCATATCCGTCATATCTAATCAATCCTCTCTTTCCTATCGGCTCATTTCAAAGGCACGTTTCGAGCGTTTAATTGCCCTCTCCGCCTGTTCTAATGCCTTTGACCGTTCTACTATCGACTGTACCTGTTCTCTGCCGAAATGACGCTCCAAACGCCCCAAATCAACTGCTTTTTCCTGCAATCGGTCTATGGTGTCGCTCTGCTCCATGACCTTATCCGTCAAGCGGCTAATCTGTTTCTGTTGTCCGTCCACTTTGGCGGTCAGCTTCTTGCTTTGCTCTGCAAGCTGTACGCATTTGATAGTCAGATTTTTTACCACTTCTTTCAATTTCTCCACAAGCGGTAAAGCCTTTTTATCCCGGTATGCCTTTGCGCTCATCAATGCCCCCGGCTCTGCCAACTGCCATTTTACATCTTCATCATAAGCGTGGATATTTCTCTCCATGACTTCCTTTGACTGCACCATTTTGTTAATTTCCTGTTGTAACTTTTTCTGCTGTTTCTCCAATTTTTCATTTTCGGATAACAGTTTCTCTTTATCCCCTGCCAGTAATTCCGTCTGTTCTTTCAAAAGAAGATTTGTAGCGGACAGTTCTGATATTTCCTGCCGGATCGCTTCGCCCTCTTTGCGTATCTGCTCCGTTTCTCGTCCCGCCACAATCTGCTGATGAAGAATAGAAGATAATTCCTCTTTACTGCCGGAAATTGTCTGCTCCAGTTCGGCAACTTCTTTCTGCCGCTCCTGCTTCTCAAAGTCGAGTACAGACAAATGCTTGTTATGTGTGCCTAACTGTTTCCATTGTACGCCATAACGTCCCATGACTTTTGAAAGTTCCTGCTTCTCCGCTTCAATCCATTCATTCCATTCCGTCATTCCCCTTGTGCCGCCTTTGAAACCCTGTTCTGACAATGCGCCCTTTAACGATACTCTTGTATCAAGTCCACGCTTGCTGTTACGGATAAAGGGAACAAAATCAATGTGGATATGCGGCGTCTGCTCGTCCATATGCAAGTGACTTGAAAATACAAACAGGTTCGGATTTCTTCTCTGAAACTGCTCCATAAACTCACATAAAATATCTTTCGCCAACTGCCCTTCATTGCTCTGTACGTTCATATCGTCCTTGTTGCCGATTTGGAAGATAACTTCATAAAATAATTTCTCCTGCTTGCCCCGGCGTATTTTCTCATAGTAATCGTCAATCTTTCGGTCACTCCGTTTCTGCTTTGCGTTGTAGCGTTCCAGTGCTTCATCAAAAAGATTGTGATAGACCTCTTTTATATCCGAGTGGCAAAATTCCACGTTATCCCGGCTTCGTTCCTTATCTACATTTTTAGCTGTAAAGGCTCTTGTATTGTGGTTGACCGAACCTTTCCCCATCATACCGCTAATCGTCCTTTCCAATAGGCATATCCTCCACATTCTATATACTGATTTTACTGCGCCGACAGGCGCAAGGCTTTGTTACTTTCCCGAAAGTAACGCAAAAGCACTTTCGACAGGCTACGCTCTATCAAAAGTGCCTTTGCGCCCTGCCGGGGGCTTTTCCGCCCTAACGGACGGGGCGGCTTTTCGCCGCCTTGATACCGCCGCTTTCCGGCTTTCTCCCAACAGCGCAACATTGCAATGTCTATAATTTTTGCAACCTTGCAATCTTCAAGAGCGCAATTCCAAGACTGCAAAATTCTAATACCTTGCATTGTTGCGCTGTTACCTTGCCTGTCCGTCACTGTCTGATTTTATCCAGTTCCCAATACCATGTATTGTTTATCCGCTTCGCCCGGACACCTAACTCTTTCTTCGCATTTTCCAGTGTCCGTTTTGATATGCCCTGTTCCTCCGCAAGATTAAAAATCTCATTGCTCTGCATGGCATTGTTTGTTTCTGCCAGTTCCCGGAGTAATCGTTTCGCCTGTTCCATTTTATTTGCTTTCGGAGCAATGCCGCCTAACACTTCATCAGCCGTAATCTCATAATCCCCTAGCCACCTAAAACCGTCCTCCGACAGTGCAAATGCTTTCGGGTGTCCGAACGCCGCAAGGTTGTTTTTAATCTGCACCACAGCCCTTATATTTTCTTCTCCCTCAACCCTGCCGACTAAGAGAACGCTTCTAGCGACTGCAAAGAAATCAATCGAACCCATTCCCCGGTATGCCGCCTTATTTCCTGCCGCCTTGTTCATATGCCCGACAAGGACAATCGCACACTGGTATTTCTCTGCCAGTGCCGCTAATTTCTTCGTCATATCCCTTGCTTCGTTTGCCCGGTTCATATCCATACCGCCGCCCAAATAGGCTTGTATCGGGTCTAAAATCAGCAGCTTTGCACCTGTCTTTATAACGGCTTCTTCCAGCCGTATATCTATCATGGAAAGTGATTTTATCTTTTCATCAATGACAGATATTTTCTCACAGTCTGCCCCCGCCTGCTCTAACCGGGGCTTTACCGTATCTGCAAGACCGTCCTCTGCACTCTGATAGATGACATTCAAAGGCTCTGTAAGTTCCATTCCACCGTCTAATCCCTCTCCCTTTGACAACTTTGCTGCGATGTTCAGTATAAATGTTGTTTTTCCATCACCCGGATCACCTTGAATAATCGTCAGCTTGCCATAGGGGATAAACGGAAACCACAGCCAAGAAACTTCCTGCGACTGTATCTCCGACAATTTAATCAACTGCAATTCTGTTTTTGTTTCTTCCATAAGCCCTCCATTTCTGAAAAATCGTTGTCACTGGAAGAAACCTCTGCTATACTGATATTGCGAATGTTGATAACAGAGGTTTTCCAGTTATCACAGCCCTAACAGTTGCCGCTGTCGGGGCTATTTCCTTTTTCATTGTCAAGTAAGTCTGCCACTCTCCGTTGCTGATTAGGATATAAATGTCCGTAGGTATTCAATGTAATACGAATATCTTTGTGCCCTACCCTCTCCTTTATTAACAGTGGTTCTATTCCCTTATTGATTAAGTACGCCACATGGGAATGTCTAAGGTCATGTACCCGGATATTTTTTACTCCGGCTTTCACAATTTGGCGTTTCATTTTATGCTGTACTGCTTCCTGCACGATTGGGAAAAGTCTTTCATCGTCCGGCATACCATAGTGACCGTCAACAAAATCTTTAATTTCCTTTTTCAAAAACTCCGGGATTTCAACTGTCCTTACCGACTGCTTTGTTTTCGGTTCTGTAATAACGTCCTGCCTGCCAGTGCGATAATAAGTTTTGGTAATGCTGATTTGGTTATTTTCAAAACTTATATCGCCTTTTGTCAAAGCTAATAATTCGCCAATCCTACAGCCCGTCCAAAAGAGGATTTCAAAGATTAGATAGTATCGTGTTCCCGGTTCTATCGTCTGAATAAATCTCTGATATTCCTCTGTTGTCCAAAAATCCAAACTCCTTGAATCGGAATTTCCCATGCGTTTTACTTTCTTACATGGATTCGTCTGTAAATCATAAATACGTGACGCATGAGTAAACAAACTGGTCAACTGATTTTGTATCATTCGTAAATAACTCTCCGAAAATCCTTTTGTCTGCATTTCGTTCTGCCATTGTATAATTTGTGAAGCTGTAATCGCGCTTAACATCTGTTCGCCAAAATACGGAATGATGTGTTGCTCCATCATATACCTTTTATTCTTCATGGTGCGGTCTTTCAATTCATTCTGCTTATCCTCAAAATAAACCTCCATGAACTCACTCAACTTCATATCCATGCTTCGGCTGCTGTTTAGCTTTTTTTGACGCTCATACTCTAACGCTTCTCTTTTTGTTTCAAATCCTCTCTTTCTCCGCTTTTTCTTCTCTCCTTTTGCCGTTGTTTCAAACCATTGCGCCGACCACTTTTTTGTGTCTTTCTCCTTATAAGCCATACCGTCACGCTCCTTTCCTTAGCTTATTGATAACTCATAACCGTACATTTTCTTTGCCCAAAACGCCCTCGGAATACGTCCTGCCATTGTAATATACCCCTGTCCTGCAAGTTCCTTGTTCAGTTCTTTTACAATCTTGTAGGCATGAGATTTTGAACAATTTAACTCTTTGGCTATATCTTCCGCACTCATCATATAACGGTAGTTTGCCACACGTTTGTCCTCCTTTCCCCTTTTAGAAATCATTACACTATTTGTATTTCATAGTTGTACGAATTTCGTATATTCATATTAGCACCTTATCTAAATAATGTCAACACTTCGTAAAAATATTTTTACGAACTTTGTATTTACATTTTTTCTATTTTTCTCTTTTATGTTTTTCGTATATGTGGTATGATGATAAATAAGATTTATGTTTTTCGTAATTATTCAACATATGAAAATAGGAGGTCACTATGGGCGATGGAAAGAAGCTGAAAGAAATACTTGATAGTAAGAATACAAATGTCCGTCAGATTGCAAAGGCTACTGGAATTAGTGCTACAACACTATATTCTATTATTCAAAAGGATTCCAATATCCGATTTGACTTTGCCTTGCGGTTGGCAAATGAATTAGAAATTGATGTGAATGAGATATGCGCCGCCAGTCCGTTCTCCGGCGCTATTACAGAAGAAGAAATATATCCCACGCTCCCCGATGGACTGAATGGGGCTCTTGACGGAAACCGGGTAAAGGTATATTTAAAAAATTCACTATATCCGCTTATGTATCTGTTTGGAAAAAATAGTATGCCCGATGTGGATAATCTGTTGACTTCATTTTATCAGTTAGACGATGAAGCAAGAAAGGAAGTAGTGGAAACGATACAGTTCAAATTACAGTATCACAAAGATAAAGAACGAGCAGAACAGGTAAAGCAGATTAAAGGGTGGTAAAAAAAGGCTCCAGTGAACACTTATTTTCACTGGAGTTGTTTAAATGTATTATATTTTTTCCTACGGTCCTCTAATGATATCTCAATCAATAGAGATATCATACATAATTTTTTACTACTACCGCTAACTTTGCCAATGTCTTAGCTTGACTTTTTGATAATTGAATTTCCGTTTCTGATTTTTGAAGCAACGCATGATACTCATTTTCCCCATCTATGGGATCCGGTATAATACAAACTTTAACCAAATCACACTGTGAATCAGTTAATTGAATAACTGCTTTCAACTCCTCTCCACGCTCTCTCATCTCTTCATCAGATAACCCGTTTGTATACAAAGAATGCAGACGTTCTTCATCAGATATTATATCATTAATATTTCTGCCTGCATCTCTATCAACTGATACTCCTTTACTATCTTTAAATAGAGCTGATGATGGTCTACCATCTTTCATAAAAATCGGCTTACTTTTTACTCTGCGGAAAATTGCTGTCCAATCTCTTTCAACCATAAAAATCTACCACCATTTGTTTCATTTTATCAGTTGCCGAAATACCTTGTAAATTAAATTCTTCCTCTCCATCAGACAGAGTATCTAAGAAAACTTCAATCCTATCTTCATAAATTTCAAATTCCAAATAGTCTCCATTGTCCTTTTCATATTCAAACTGGATTGAGCCACAAGCAGTAGGACAAACAAATGGCTCAGCAGCCAACTGCATAACAATCTCTCTACACTTTTCAATCAATTTTGTAGAAAAGGAATTTGCACCATTACCATTCCAATTATCCTTCAATTTTTCAATTTCACACAGCGCTGCACTAGCCTCTACATAGTTTTTTTCTAATGAATTAATTCTAGTATATGCCATCGAATATATCTTTTCTAATTCCTCATATTTTTTACTATTATATCCAATAGCACCATTCTTCATTCCTGATGTTATCTCAAATGCATTTTCTAGTCTTTCAAAAAGACCATTCATTGCATATGTAACAATACTCTTTACCTTATATGCATCTATCTCCCATACATATGGCTGACTCAACACTGCATTATTTGATTTATAATACATTCAGCATCTTTCCCTTCAACTTTTCAGCACATTTATTCATTGCATCTTTAGCCAATACACCTTGCTCACTTAATTTACAATCAGGTAAACTATTTATATCAAATATTATCTTATTCTCATTCTTTAATTCATTAATAATGATATACGTCCACACATTATATGAATCAATATTCTCCAACCATGATATATTAGCTTCACTAGAACCATTAAATTTCTCTATATTGACGAACTCATTCAATATATTGTGCAAATTATCAATGGACATTAATTCTGAAACCAATCCAACTCTATCAATAATAACCTCACATCCATCGAATGCCTTAGTAATTTTATCATTAAACTCATGCAATAATTGTTCCCAATTATATTTTGAAGGAATATTAAAAGAAAAATCTAATCTTAATTTATTAAACGTCAATGATGTATTAATATCATTCCAAACGCAACGAGGAACATCTGCAGGTGCATCGTCAGGAATAGGTATCGATTGCGGTTCTGTTTTAAAAACATCTTTCAGCTGATTATACAAGCTACTAATAAGTCCAAATGCTCTAATTTCACTTTTTTCCTTAAAAAAATAAGCCATCTGAACCTTGTAAATATTTACATTTGGGCTTTTCATTTTCTATTCCTTCCTTCTATGATTTAGTATATAAATTATATCAAATTTTTGGATTTCTTCAATACTTTTTTCTAAGTTTACAAATTTTTAAATTTTCTTGGCACCGTTTTGGCACCATTTTACACATTTTCACTGTTGCAAAGTTTCAAAAAGGGCTTCCCGACTTCTCGGAAAGCCCCATAAAATCCAGCTTTTTACTGATTACTCAACAATCGTAGCAACACGACCAGAACCAACTGTACGACCGCCCTCACGAATAGCAAACGTAAGTCCCTGCTCCATAGCGATCGGATGAATAAGCTCGATTGTCATCTCTACGTTATCGCCAGGCATACACATCTCTGTACCTTCAGGAAGGTTGCAGACACCTGTAACGTCTGTTGTTCTGAAATAGAACTGAGGTCTGTAGTTGTTGAAGAACGGTGTATGACGCCCACCCTCATCCTTTGTCAGAACGTATACCTGAGCTGTGAATTTCTTGTGGCATGTAACTGTGCCGGGTTTTGCAAGAACCTGTCCTCTCTGGATCTCTGTTCTCTGGATACCACGAAGCAGTGCACCGATGTTGTCACCAGCCTGAGCCTCATCAAGAAGCTTGCGGAACATCTCGATACCTGTACATACTGTCTTCTTTGTCTCTTCGCTGATACCAACGATCTCAACATCCTCATTGACATGGAGTGTACCACGCTCTACACGGCCTGTTGCAACAGTACCACGACCTGTGATCGTAAAGATATCCTCGATCGGCATAAGGAACGGCTTATCTGTCTCACGAACAGGATCAGGAATATGCTCATCAACTGTATTCATCAGCTCGATGATCTTGTCACCCCACTCGCTGTTGGGATCTTCAAGAGCCTTCAATGCAGAACCCTGAATGATCGGGCAGTCTGTGAACTCATACTCTTCAAGCTGCTCTGTCACTTCCATCTCAACAAGCTCGATCAGCTCCGGATCGTCAACCATATCGCACTTGTTCAGGAATACAACAATCTTAGGTACACCTACCTGACGTGAAAGAAGGATATGCTCCTTTGTCTGAGCCATAACACCATCTGTAGCAGCAACAACAAGGATAGCACCATCCATCTGCGCAGCACCTGTGATCATGTTCTTTACATAGTCAGCATGACCCGGGCAGTCAACGTGTGCATAATGTCTCTTCTCTGTCTCGTACTCAACGTGAGCAGTATTGATCGTGATACCACGCTCTCTCTCTTCCGGAGCCTTGTCAATGTTCTCAAAATCTGTAGCTACGTTACCAGCGACTCTTGCAGCCAACACCTTTGTGATCGCAGCTGTCAGAGTTGTCTTGCCATGGTCAACGTGACCGATTGTACCAATGTTGCAATGGGGTTTGCTTCTTTCAAATTTAGCCTTTGCCATTTTAAAAGTCCTCCTTAAAAAACATAATATTCATTACATTAGTTTCATATTTATAAAACTTAACCCAACTGTCTTCATTATAGTAAAAACAATTGAAATTTTCAAGCATTATTTATTAAAATACTGCTCTTAATGTTAATAAGTTACTGTTCAGCCGTCCAACTATACAATGAAATGCGTCCTTTAAATTGATGCGATTATCAATTAGTGTGCAAAACCAGTGCTGTATATGCCTGCAGTGTATAAATTGATGGCATACAGGTTGGGGTGTGAACAGTAACATTAATTATTTCGCTTTCGCTGCCAGAACCTTCTCCTGTACTGACTTGGGAACCTGCTCGTACTTCTCAAAGAACATCGAGTAATTTCCGCGTCCCTGTGTCTTGGAGCGGAGATCTGTTGCGTACCCAAACATCTCTGCAAGCGGAACATAGCCTCTGACAATCTTTCCACCGCCAAGGTCATCCATGCCTTCAATACGTCCACGACGTGAGTTGATGTCGCCGATCACATCACCCATATACTCCTCAGGCATTGTCACCTCAACCTTCATGATGGGCTCGAGCAGCACTGGAGACGCCTTCTGCATTGCCTCCTTGAATGCAAGAGAACCTGCGATGTGGAATGCCATCTCGGAAGAGTCGACCTCATGGTAGGAACCGTCGTACACGTTTGCGTACACGCCGACTACAGGGAATCCGCCAAGGATACCTGCATGAGTTGCCTCCTCGATACCTTCTCCGATCGCCGGAATGTATTCCTTCGGAATCGCACCGCCGACCACACTGGACTCAAATTTGTAAAGTTCCTCGCCATTTGCATCCATCGGAGCAAATCTGACTTTACAGTGACCGTACTGTCCGCGTCCACCTGACTGCTTCGCGTACTTGGAGTCAACCTCGACTTCTTTTGTGAGTGCCTCCTTATATGCAACCTGGGGTGCACCGACGTTCGCCTCGACCTTGAACTCGCGCAAAAGTCTGTCCACGATGATCTCCAGATGAAGCTCACCCATACCCGCAATGATTGTCTGGCCAGTCTCCTGATTCGTATGAGCACGGAATGTAGGATCTTCCTCCGCAAGCTTTGCGAGAGCCTCGCCCATCTTGCCCTGTCCCGCCTTTGTCTTCGGCTCGATTGCAAGCTCGATAACCGGCTCAGGGAACTCCATGGACTCTAGGATCACCGGATGCTGGTCATCACAGATCGTATCTCCAGTCGTAGTGAATTTGAATCCAACTGCCGCTGCGATATCACCGGAGTAAACCTTATCCAGCTCCTGTCTCTTGTTTGCGTGCATCTGCAAGATACGTCCCACACGCTCTTTCTTGTCTTTTGTCGCATTCAGCACGTAGGAACCAGAGTTCATCGTGCCGGAATATACTCTGAAAAATGCAAGCTTTCCTACAAACGGGTCAGTCATGATCTTGAATGCGAGTGCCGAGAACGGCTCATCGTCTGAGGAATGTCTCTCAACCTCATTACCCTCCAGATCAGTACCCTTGATCGCCGGAATATCTGTCGGCGCCGGCATGTAGTCAAGGATCGCATCCAACAGCTTCTGCACACCCTTATTCCTGTACGCTGAACCGCAACAGATCGGAACAGCTGTACACTCGCAGGTCCCTTTTCTGAGCACTGCTTTGAGCTGCTCTACTGTGGGCTCCTCACCCTCGAGGTACATCATTGTCAGATCGTCATCCAGCTCGCAGATCTTCTCCACCATCTCGGAGTGATAAAGTTCTGCATCATCTACCATATCTGCAGGAATCTCACCGATCGAAATATCATCTCCCTTATCATCATTGTAGATGTAGGACTTCATCTCCATCAGATCGATGATTCCCTTAAAATCATCTTCCTTACCAATTGGGATCTCAAGAATAATCGCATTCTTGCCCAATCTGGTTCGAATCTGCTCTACCGCACTGTAAAAATCGGCACCCAGGATATCCATCTTGTTGATAAATGCTATTCTCGGTACGTTGTAGGTATCAGCCTGACGCCATACATTTTCTGACTGCGGCTCCACACCGCCCTTTGCACAGAAAACACCTACTGCGCCGTCAAGCACACGAAGGGAACGCTCCACTTCTACGGTAAAGTCCACGTGACCCGGGGTATCAATAATATTGATACGGTGCTCCAAGGCACCATCCTGAACCTTTGCATTCTCCTGATGTGTCCAGTGACATGTTGTTGCGGCTGATGTGATCGTGATACCTCTCTCCTGTTCCTGCTCCATCCAGTCCATGGTTGCAGTACCCTCATGTGTATCACCAATCTTATAATTAACACCGGTATAGTATAAGATACGCTCTGTAAGAGTAGTCTTACCAGCATCAATATGCGCCATAATACCGATGTTTCTAGTTCTCTCTAAAGGATATTCTCTTCCAGCCAAAGTTCTTCCTCCTCAAAAATTTAGAAACGAAAATGCGCAAAAGCAATAATTCCGCGCTTTTAAAATCTGTATTGCACGAAAGCCGTGGATTTCGCGCGCATAACATTGAATGTTTTTAGAACCTGTAATGCGCGAAAGCCGTGGATTTCGCGCGCATAACATTGAATGTTTTTAGAACCTGTAATGCGCGAAAGCCTTATTAGCCTCTGCCATTTTGTGCATATCTTCTTTCCTCTTTACTGCAGCACCCGTGTTATTTGATGCGTCCAGAATCTCATTCGCGAGTCTCTCTTCCATAGTTTTCTCGCCTCTCTTGCGTGCGAAAAATACTAACCAGCGAAGACCTAATGTCTGACGACGCTCTGGCTTTACCTCCAGTGGTACCTGGTAAGTAGCACCGCCAATACGTCTTGCCTTACACTCAAGCATCGGCATGATATTGTTCATTGCCGTCTCAAACACGTCCAATGCTGGCTTCTGTGCTTTCTCCTCCACTCTGGTAAATGCTCCATATACGATCTTCTGTGCTACACCCTTCTTACCGTCTAACATGACGTTATTGATAAGCTTAGTAACTACCTTATTACCGTAAATAGGATCTGCTAATACATCTCTTTTTTGAATATGTCCTTTACGTGGCACGATTCTTCCCTCCTTAATTACTGATAGTATGACCGCCGCGAAAGCGGACTGTACACTATTTGATTAAATCAACGGTACTCACATTAATAAAAACTTTGTGTTCGTGCGGTTTTCTATTCTAACCTTACTTATGACAATCACTTATATTTGATAAGGGTCCGAAATAAGAATCCCAACACTAATTAGTTTTTTGTGGTACGAGGCAGTAAATCCTACTTACCTGCTTTTGGTCTCTTAGCTCCGTATTTAGAGCGAGCCTGCTTTCTGTTAGCAACTCCCGCGGTATCAAGTGTACCTCTGATGATGTGGTATCTTGTACCTGGCAAGTCTTTAACACGTCCGCCTCTGATCAGTACAACACTGTGCTCCTGCAAGTTGTGTCCCTCCCCCGGAATGTAGCTTGTCACTTCCATACCATTAGAAAGACGTACTCTGGCGATCTTTCTGAGCGCTGAATTAGGCTTCTTCGGTGTTGCTGTCTTAACTGCTGTACATACGCCTCTCTTCTGAGGAGCAGATGTATCTGTCGCTTTCTTTCTCAAAGAGTTGTATCCTCTCTGCAGTGCTGGTGCAGTAGACTTCTTAACTGTTTCCTTGCGTCCTTTTCTTACTAATTGGTTAAATGTTGGCATTCTTTTTCACCTCCTGTTTTATTCACTAAATGCCAATGCGATTAGGCACATTGTATGATTGATTTACACACATACTAGAATAGTATACTTACAGTATTTGGGAATGTCAATCATTTTTTCATTATTTTTTGTAATTTTCCTGTTTTTTATTATAAAAATCAACCTGTTTGTGCAATCGAACAGGGAAGACTTTTCCTACTCGCCGCATAGCAGCATAGTTGCTCTGCACGGGACTTCTCAATCGAGCAGGGGAATGAACTTCTCCACTACTCGCGCTCCGGGCACACGTCAGCTTTTGCTGACATTCTTCCTCTGGGTGCCCGTGTGCGATCCAGCAGGGGAATGAACTTCTCCACTACTCGCGCTCCGGACACACGTCAGCTTTTGCTGACATTCTTCCTCTGGGTGCCCGTGTGCAATCCAGCAGGGAAGTGCCATCTTCCCTACTCGCGCGCGGTGTGTGCAACAACACTGCTAATTTCCCTGCGCACCCCTGCGCATAAAGACAAGATCGGGCAGCCTCAAATCCGCCCGATCTTTCTTATATTATTCCATAGCGCCTACTGGTCGTGCGATCCCTGCCATTTTGCTGTCTTCTTCCGTCTCCTGATCATATCCAAAGTCAATCTCATCATCCAGATCCAGTGTAGAATCCAGATCCGCATCAGTATTGAGCTTGACATTCCTATAACGCCTGAGCCCAGTGCCTGCGGGAATCAACTTACCGATGATAACATTTTCTTTCAGACCGATCAACGGATCGATCTTGCCCTTGATCGCCGCCTCTGTGAGCACCTTTGTCGTCTCCTGGAAAGAAGCCGCCGACAGGAAGGAGCTTGTCGCAAGCGCAGCCTTTGTGATTCCAAGGATCACATCTTTGTACTCTGCTGGCTGCTTGCCTTCAGCGATCAGCTGATCATTAATGTCCTCAAGCTCGATGCCATCCACCAGTGTACCAGGCAGAAATTCTGTGTCACCGCTCGTCTCGATGCGCTTCTTCTTGAGCATCTGACGCACAATGACCTCTATATGCTTATCGGCGATATCAACACCCTGCAGACGATAAACTCTCTGTACCTCACGAAGCAGATAATTCTGTACCGCCCCGATCTTTTTGATCTCCAGCAAGTCATGCGGGTTGACACTACCCTCTGTCAGCTCGTCGCCAGCCTCAAGCTCAGCACCGTCTGCAATCTTGATGCGGGAACCGTACGGGATCAGATACGTCTTCTCATTGATGCCATCCGAAACAATGATCTCGCGTTTCTTCTTGGTATCCTTGATCGTAGCTGTACCGCCAAACTCCGCGATGATCGCAAGTCCTTTCGGTTTTCTCGCCTCGAAAAGCTCCTCGACACGCGGAAGACCCTGCGTGATATCATCGCCGGCAACGCCTCCGCTGTGGAATGTTCTCATCGTAAGCTGTGTACCCGGCTCACCGATCGACTGTGCCGCGATGATACCGACAGCCTCACCGATCTGAACAGGTTCACCGGTCGCCATGTTGGCACCATAACATTTTGCACAGATACCAATATGCGACTTACAGCAGAGAATATTTCGTATCTTTACCTTCTCGATGGGTTCGCCCTTCTGGTCAACGCCTTTGCCGAGAATCTTAGCTGCCCTGCTCGGCGTGATCATATGATTCTTCTTCACCAGAATGTTGCCGTCCCTATCCTTAATATCCTCACAGGAATATCTCCCTGTGATTCTGTCTTTTAAGCCCTCGATCGTCTCCTTGCCGTCCATGAACGCTGACACTTCCATACCTGGAATGAAATCCTTGCCCTCACAGCAGTCGATCTCCCGGATGATCAGTTCCTGGCAGACATCGACCATTCGGCGCGTCAGATAACCGGAGTCCGCAGTCCGCAGCGCCGTATCGGACATACCTTTTCGTGCGCCGTGTGCTGACATGAAGTACTCCAGTACGTCCAGTCCCTCTCGGAAGTTTGATTTGATCGGCAGCTCGATGGTCCGGCCGGTGGTGTCTGACATCAGTCCGCGCATACCTGCCAGCTGCTTGATCTGCTGGTTGGAACCACGCGCTCCGGAATCCGCCATCATAAAAATATTGTTATATTTGTCAAGACCGCCGATCAATTTTTCGGTCAGCGCATCGTCCGTCTCCCTCCATGTCTCCACAACAGCCTTATAGCGCTCCTCGTCTGTCATTAAACCGCGCCGGAAATTCACTGTGATGCGGTCAACTATTTTCTGTGCCTCCGAAAGCATCTGCGGCTTGTCGGCTGGCACGGTCATATCGGAGATGGAAACGGTCATCGCGGCGCGTGTTGAGTACTTATATCCCATTGCCTTGATGCTGTCGAGAACCTCCGCTGTCTTTGTAGCGCCATGAATATTGATGACCTTCTCCAGGATCTGCTTTAATCCTTTCTTACCCACATGGAAGTCCACCTCCGGAAGCAGCCTGTTCTCAGGCTTGCTCCGATCCACAAACTCCAGATCCTGCGGGAGGATCTCATTGAATATAAAACGTCCCAGTGTAGATTCTACGATACCAGAGAGCACCTCCCCGTCCGGCATCGTCTTCGTCACACGCACCTTGATCCTGGAGTGAAGTGTGCACGCCTTATTCTCATAGGCAAGGATCGCCTCATTTACATTCTTAAAGTACTTGCCCTCACCAACTGCCCCCGGTCTCTCCTGTGTCAGGTAATAGATACCGAGCACCATATCCTGCGAAGGAACAGCAACCGGGCCACCGTCGGAAGGCTTCAACAGATTGTTTGGCGACAATAGCAGGAAACGGCACTCCGCCTGTGCTTCCACTGAGAGCGGGAGATGGACCGCCATCTGATCACCATCAAAATCGGCGTTGAACGCTGTACATACCAACGGGTGGAGCTTGATCGCCTTACCCTCGACCAGAATCGGCTCAAACGCCTGGATACCAAGTCTGTGCAGTGTCGGTGCACGATTTAACATAACCGGATGCTCCTTAATGACCTCCTCGAGCACATCCCACACAGCCTGATCTAATTTTTCCACAAGCTTCTTAGCATGTTTGATATTCTGTGAGATCTGCCTGGACACAAGCTCCTTCATGACAAAAGGCTTGAAGAGCTCGATCGCCATCTCCTTGGGCAGACCGCACTGATAGATCTTTAATTCAGGACCAACCACGATTACGGAACGACCAGAGTAGTCAACACGCTTACCGAGCAGGTTCTGACGGAAACGTCCGCCCTTACCCTTCAACATATCAGACAGCGACTTGAGCGCCCTGTTTCCCGGACCGGTGACGGGGCGGCCGCGTCTGCCGTTGTCGATCAGCGCATCAACTGCCTCCTGCAGCATTCTCTTTTCATTTCTGACAATGATATCCGGCGCCCCAAGTTCAAGCAGTCTTTTCAGACGATTGTTTCTATTGATGATCCTGCGATATAAGTCATTTAAGTCGGAGGTCGCAAATCTGCCGCCGTCTAACTGAACCATCGGGCGCAGATCGGGCGGAAGAACCGGAATCGCGTCCATGATCATCCACTCGGGTCTGTTTCCGGATGCCCTAAAAGACTCTACAACCTCAAGTCTCTTTACGATCTTGGCACGTTTCTGCCCCTTCGTATTGTCATTTTTCAGCTCTGTCGAGAGTTCCTCGCACTCCCTCTCCAAGTCGATCGCCTCGAGAAGCTCCTTGATCGCCTCTGCCCCCATACCGACACGGAAAGCACTTTTGCCCCACTTTTCTACATTGTCCTGATATTCCTTCTCCGACAGGACCTGCTTGTATTCGAGCGACGTCTCCCTCGGATCCAGCACGATATAAGATGCAAAGTACAAGACTTTCTCGAGCACGCGCGGCGTCAGATCAAGTATGAGTCCCATACGGCTTGGAATCCCTTTAAAGTACCAGATATGCGACACCGGAGCGGCAAGTTCGATATGTCCCATTCGCTCCCTGCGCACACTTGACTTTGTAACCTCCACACCGCATCGATCGCAGATCACTCCCTTGTAGCGGATCTTCTTATATTTTCCACAGTGGCATTCCCAGTCCTTGCTGGGACCAAAAATCTTCTCGCAGTACAGACCGTCCCGCTCGGGCTTTAACGTCCTGTAGTTGATGGTTTCCGGTTTCGTTACCTCGCCCCTTGACCATTCCCTGATCTTGTCAGGGGAAGCCAGACCAATCTTGATCGCGTCAAAAGAGATTGATTGGCTCTGTTCATTTTTAATTTCAGACATGTTGGCACTCCTTCCAGGATTTTCCACTAAAATTCCTCATCATCATAATTATCATCGTCGTCGCCATCAAAATCATCATCAGAGAAATCATCTTCCTCAAAATCATCTTCGGCATCAACCAGATCTCCGCTCACTGCGTCAAATTCTTTCTGCTGATAGCCATCGAGGTTCTCCCTGTTGTCATACTTGCGGTCTCCCTCCATCTCAACGCGGAAATCTGTCTCTGTATAATCAACTGACTCCTTGAGCTCCACTTCGTTTTGATTCTCGTCAAATACTTTTACATCAAGACCGAGCGACTGAAGCTCCTTGAGCAGTACCTTGAACGATTCAGGAATACCAGGCTCAGGAATATTCTCGCCTTTGATGATCGCCTCGTAAGTCTTAACTCGTCCTACGACATCATCAGACTTCACTGTCAGGATCTCCTGCAGCGTATGGGATGCGCCGTAAGCTTCCAAAGCCCACACCTCCATCTCACCGAAACGCTGTCCGCCAAATTGCGCCTTACCGCCGAGCGGCTGCTGTGTGACCATACCATACGGTCCCGTTGAGCGCGCATGGATCTTGTCGTCTACCAGATGGTGGAGTTTCAGGTAATGCATGTGTCCGATCGTGACCGGGCTGTCAAAATACTCGCCTGTCCTTCCGTCGCGCAGCCGCACCTTGCCGTCTCTCGAGATCGGCACACCTTTCCACAGCTTTCTGTGCGCCCTGTTCTCTGACAGATACTCCAGCACCTCCGGCAGAAGCTCTTCTTTGTATTTTGCCTCAAACTCCTCCCACTCGAGATTAACGTAGTCATTTGCAAGGTCGAGCGTATCCATGATGTCCAACTCGTTCGCGCCGTCAAATACCGGCGTGGAAACATTAAATCCAAGTGCTTTTGCCGCCAGTGAGAGATGGATCTCCAACACCTGACCGATGTTCATACGGGACGGCACGCCCAGCGGATTCAACACAATGTCAAGAGGACGTCCATTCGGAAGATACGGCATATCCTCCACCGGGAGCACACGCGAAACAACACCCTTGTTGCCATGACGTCCAGCCATCTTGTCACCAACGGAGATCTTTCTCTTCTGTGCGATATAGATGCGCACGGTCTGGTTTACTCCAGGCGCAAGCTCCGTGTCGCCGTTTGCTCTCGAAAATACTTTCGCATCGACAACCACACCGTACTCACCGTGCGGTACTTTCAGAGAAGTATCGCGCACTTCTCTCGCCTTCTCGCCAAAGATCGCCCTTAAAAGGCGCTCCTCGGCTGTCAGCTCAGTCTCCCCCTTCGGTGTCACCTTGCCGACAAGGATATCGCCGGCGCGAACCTCCGCACCGATCCTGATGATCCCTCTGTCGTCGAGATCTTTGAGCGCATCATCACCGACACCCGGGACATCTCTTGTGATCTCCTCGGGACCCAGCTTCGTGTCACGCGCATCTGTCTCGTACTCTTCTATATGAATGGATGTATATACGTCCTCCATCACCAGCCGCTCACTCAAAAGAACGGCGTCCTCATAGTTATAGCCTTCCCATGTCATGAAACCGATCAACGGATTCTTGCCCAGTCCAAGTTCACCACCGCTGGTAGATGCACCGTCAGCGATCACCTGACCTGCCTCCACATGATCTCCCTTGAACACGATCGGCTTCTGGTTATAGCAGTTTGACTGGTTGCTCCGCTCAAACTTATGGAGCTTAAACTCCGCCTTCTCGCCATCGTCATAAGTGACTCGGATCAATCTCGATGACACATAAGTGATCGTGCCCGGCTTCTTTGCCACCACACAGACACCCGAGTCGACAGCTGCCTTCACCTCGATACCCGTACCGACGACCGGCGCCTCCGTAAACAGAAGCGGAACTGCCTGACGCTGCATGTTGGACCCCATCAGCGCACGGTTTGCATCGTCATTCTGCAAAAATGGGATCAGCGCTGTAGCAACAGAAAATACCATCTTGGGAGACACATCCATATAATCAAACATCGCCTTGGGATACTCCTGTGTCTCATCCAGATAGCGTCCCGAAACGGAATTGCGCAGAAAATAACCATTTTCGTCAAGCTGCTCATTCGCCTGCGCTACATGGTAATTGTCCTCCTCGTCGGCAGTCATGTAGACCACTTCTTCCGTGACGCGCGGATTCTTGGGATCGGTCTTGTCGATCTTGCGGTAAGGAGCCTCAACAAACCCGTACTCGTTGATCCTCGCATAGGACGCAAGGGAGTTGATCAATCCGATGTTTGGTCCTTCTGGTGTCTCGATCGGACACATTCTGCCGTAGTGCGAATAGTGCACATCTCGAACTTCAAATCCCGCACGGTCCCTGGAGAGACCGCCAGGTCCCAGCGCCGAGAGACGCCTCTTGTGCGTCAGCTCACCGAGCGGATTGTTCTGGTCCATGAACTGTGACAGCTGTGAGGAACCAAAGAACTCTTTGATGGCAGCCTGTACAGGTTTGATGTTGATCAACGCCTGCGGCGACACTTCATCTGAGTCATGCGTCGTCATGCGCTCACGCACAACACGCTCCATCCTGGAGAGACCGATGCGGTACTGGTTCTGCAAAAGTTCGCCGACCGCCCTGATTCGTCTGTTGCCCAGATGGTCGATATCGTCACTGTTGCCCAGTCCATACTCAAGATGCATGTTATAATTAATAGAAGCTAAGATATCTTCCTTCGTAATATGTTTTGGAATCAGCTCATATACATTTCTGGTGATCGCATCTGCCAGCTCCTCAGGATTCTCGGAATACTCCTCGAGGATCTGACGCAGTACCGGAAAGTAAACCTGCTCTGTGATACCGAGGCTTCTCGGCTCACAGTCGACAAAGTTGGTGATGTCGACCATCATGTTCGAGAGTACCTTTACAAGCCGTTCCTCTGTCTGGATCCACACAAAAGGAACAGCTGCGTTCTGGATACTGTCAGCCATCTCAACCGTAACTTTCTCGCCTTTCTGCCCAAGGATCTCTCCGCTGAACGGATCAACTACATCCTCCGCCAGGATCTGGTTTCTGATCCTGTTTTTCAGAGCGAGTTTTTTGTTAAATTTATATCTGCCAACCTTCGCAAGATCGTATCTTCTGGGATCAAAGAACATAGCTGTCACAAGGTTCTCAGCACTGTCAAGGCTAAACGGCTCCCCGGGACGGATCTTGCTGTACAGCTCCTTCAAACCTTCCTGATAGTTCTCGGAGGTATCTTTGGAAAAACTTGCCAGGATCTTGGGCTCCTCACCGAAAAGATCCAGGATCTCTTCATTCGTACCGACACCGAGTGCACGGACAAGCACAGTGATCGGTACTTTTCTTGTTCTATCTACACGAACGTAGAAAACGTCATTGGAATCAGTCTCATACTCGAGCCATGCACCACGATTGGGAATAACAGTACACGAGAACAGCCGCTTACCAATCTTGTCATGTGCAATGCCATAGTAAATACCAGGTGAACGCACCAGCTGGCTGACGATAACACGCTCCGCGCCGTTGATCACGAAAGTACCAGTCTCTGTCATCAGCGGAAAATTACCCATAAAAATCTCATGCTCGGTGATTTCTTCTTTTTCTTTGTTGTGAAGGCGAACTTTGATCTTTACAGGAGCCTCATAAGTTAAGTCTCTCTCCTTGCATTCTTCGATCGTGTGCTTGATTTCGTCCTCTGCCAAAACGTAATCTACAAATTCCAGACTGAGACGCCCACTGTAGTCGGTTATCGGCGAGATATCTGCCAGCGCTTCCCGAAAGCCTTCCTCGAGAAACCACTTGTAGGAATCTTTCTGGACTTCAATCAGATTCGGCATCTCCAGAACCTCTTCTTGTCTCTGATAACTCATACGCACTGTCTTACCGGAGACCACTGGACGTATTCTGTTCTTTTCCATGACATTTCACCCCGTTCTTTTTTAATACATCTATCATATTTATTGTAGCTATAGACGCTCACTGAAATAGGTACAATTTTTCACAATAGTGCACCCTACATATTACCACAAGACCTTTTTGAAGTCAATGAAATAATTCAAAAATATGGAATAAATTAATATGAATAAATACTTGAAATAAAACGAACCCTATGTAATCAGACCAATATACAGATATAACGAACTGTCAATAAAATGTGAGCATAAACCAAAAGGCCGGGAATCAATCCCGACCTGTAATAACTGTTGGCAACAATTACTTGAGAGTGATCTTTGCTCCCTCTGCCTCAAGTTTTGTCTTAATGTCCTCAGCCTCAGCCTTAGCTGCTGCTTCCTTAACGATCTTAGGAGCGCCGTCTACAAGATCCTTTGCTTCCTTCAGACCAAGACCTGTCACTTCACGAACAACCTTAATAACCTTAACCTTGTTCGGACCTACCTCTGTAAGCTCTACATCGAACTCGTCCTTCTCTTCTGCTGCCGGAGCGCCATCGCCTACTGCCATAACAACTGCACCTGCCGCTGCAGATACGCCAAACTCTTCCTCGCAAGCTTTTACTAAATCATTTAACTCTAATACTGTAAGCTCTTTGATCGCTTCAATAAATTCTGCTGTTGTTAACTTTGCCATTATTGTTTCCCTCCATAATCTAATTTGTTGATATCATTTCTCAGAAACTGTTATAAAATTTTTATCACGATAGATCTGCTGTCCTCAATAGATTCTCGTTTCAAAACAGTAAATCATCACGGACAGTTCCTCAAATACTACTCAGCTGCGGGAGCTTCTGCAGTCTCTTCTTTCGGAGCCGGCTCACAAGCGCCTGCGCCGCCCTTCTCTGCAATCTGATTAAGCACACGGGCGAAGTTTGTGATCGGAGACTGGATACTTCCAAGGAATTTGGAAATGAGCTCGTCTCTTGAAGGAATCTTTGCGATTTCTGCCATTCCTTTTTCATCGTACACAACACCCTCTACAACGCCTGCCTTGAGCTGGATCGCAGGACAATCCTTAGCGAACTTGTTCAGGATCCTTGCAGGAGCTGTCGCATCATCCTTGCTGACTGCGATCGCGTTTGTTCCTTTCAGGCTCTCTGTCAAACCTTCAAACGCTGTACCTTTGAAAGCGCGAGTCATCAATGTATTCTTGTATACCTTATACGTAACACCGGCTTCACGAAGCTGCTTACGAAGCTGTGTATCCTGCGCAACGGTGATGCCGCTGTAACTTACGATCACAACCGTGGCAGCGTCTTTGATCGTAGCTGCAATCTCCTCAACGATAGGCTGTTTTAATTCAATCTTTGCCATCTTCTTACCTCCTTATAGATTTGATGCCGACAGGAGTTTTGACCGATGCGGCACTCATCAGCTTCTGCTGATATGTCTCTACTGAATGCCCGGTACATAAAAACCTCCTGGTCCTATATCCACACAGAAACCAGGAGGCAGAAGTCATCATCAAAAAAACTCTTTCCTCGGTAGGCGGAAACACTCTTACGCAAAACACACGATCACATCACTGCAATGCTCTATATTTTGCACCTACTGTCTTCGGCATGGTTTTAAACCTCTAATACTATAGCATGACTCATATCTGACTGTCAACCCTATTTTCATGTTTTTTTGCCGGAATATGACTGATCGTATTGATCTGTGACTTAACGGTTAAAATCCACATATCCCTCATCGTCGATATATACCCCCGGCGACAGTCCCCGCACATAGTTCAGGACCTCATCCTTCTCGGCACCCTCAAGCTGTCTTGTGCGGCAGTCCTCCTGTTTACACGGCACAAAACGAAGGTATTCTATACCATCCTTTTTGATCGCCACCTCAACGAGACAGGTATTCTGTGTTTTTGAGTTAAACCAGTAATTTCCCAGGCTGTACACAATAGGGACACCCGATTCAGAGCCAAGCTTTTGCAGACAGTGCGGGTGATCGCCCATTATGAGGTCCACCCCCGCCTGCGCATAGACCGGTGCCTGCTTATCCTGCAGCCAGTCTGTCTCCGCCTGGCTCTCCGTACCCCAGTGGATGTACAGTATCACAAAGTCACTGTTTGCTTCCGCCTCCGCGATGACTTCCAGAAGCGCTGTGGGATCCATGCACCGGAGCACACCGGCATTTGTAGCGGTCGCCTCCTTCGTATCGGGAACCGCATTGCGCTCGATCTGAGTCGCACTCACAACCGCAATCTTCATTCCATTTGCTATGAAGTACACAGGTTTTCGAGCTTCCTCAATATTTCTCCCTGCGCCGACATAAGGTATGCCCGCATTCTCGAGTGTAGTAAACGTGTCGAGAAGCGCATCCTCGCCATAGTCATATGCGTGATTGTTAGCCAGCGACACGATATCCACCCCGAGAAGCTCATACATGTCTATATTTGCAGGATTTGCACGAAAAGTAAAGGTTTTTCCCTCCGTCGGCGTTCCTCTGGTCGAAAATGGAAACTCATTGTTGAGCATAAAGACATCCGCACTGCGCATCCGTTCCAGCAGGTCTGCAGAGAACGTGTCATTGATATCGCTCCCTCTGGTCCTATAGTGAAACATCATAGCATACTCGTCGTCCAGCAGGATATCTCCGGCAAACGCAAACGTAACACGCTCACTGTCCATACAGTTTACAAGATAGACCTTTTCTCCCTTTTGAACCGCTTCATTGTATAGCCGCTCATTCTCCGCAAGCACCCACGCTTCCTCCGCAGAAGGCTGCTGCCCCGAAACATCCGTCTCATCGGACGTCTCACCAGCAATCGGATCTAGTCCCTCCACAGCAGCCTCCTGCCATGATTGACTTTCCTGCTGCCCACCTCCGGACAGATCGACAACGATCGGCGCCTTTTCTGTGCCGCTTCCCCTCCCTGTATCCAGTCTCTGCACCACAGCTGTATACCCCAGCATCGCAAAACTTCCCGTCACCAGCACCGCCATCAACGATATGACAAACAGACCCAGATTTTTGCCTTTCCTTTTGCGCCCTCTTCTACCAACTTTTTTCCCTGTCTTTTTACCAGCCAATTACCCACCTGCTTCTATATCGAAACCCTATCGAAAAAGGTCTCGTTGTATTTCAAACGAGACCTTTCAATATCTACTTTATGATTAGAACTTAGCAACACTAACCTTTACGCCAGGTCCCATTGTCGATGAAAGCGTGATGCTCCTCAAGTACTGTCCCTTAAGTGTCGACGGTTTCGCCTTCACGATCGCTTCCAACAGGGTGTTAAGATTCTGTGTCAACTGCTCCTCAGAGAAAGAAACCTTTCCGATCGGGCAGTGAATGATATTTGTCTTGTCAAGCCTGTACTCAACCTTACCAGCCTTGATATCGTTGATCGCCTTTGTGACATCCATCGTCACAGTACCAGACTTCGGATTCGGCATCAGACCCTTAGGTCCCAAAACTTTACCGAGACGGCCAACAACGCCCATCATATCCGGTGTAGCTACAACAACATCAAAATCAAGCCATCCGTCATTCTGGATCTTCGGTATGAGCTCATCGCCGCCAACGTAATCAGCGCCAGCCGCTTCCGCTTCCGATACCTTGTCACCCTTTGCGAAAACCAGTACCTTGACGGTCTTTCCTGTTCCGTTCGGAAGCACGACAGCGCCGCGGATCTGCTGCTCTGCGTGACGTCCGTCACAGCCTGTTCTGATATGAACCTCAACTGTCTCATCAAACTTTGCAGCAGCAGTCTTCTTTGCCAATGCTACAGCATCTTCTATCTCATAAAATGTTGCGCGATCGATCAACTTCGCGGATTCATTATATTTCTTACCATGTTTCATTTTACTTTACCTCCGCTTAATCTTCTACTGTGATACCCATAGATCTTGCTGTACCTGCGATCATGCTCATAGCAGCCTCTAGGCTTGCCGCATTTAAGTCAGGCATCTTTAACTCAGCGATCTCCTGGATCTTTGCCTTTGAAATCTTGGCAACTTTTGTCTTGTTCGGTGCTGCAGAAGCAGTCTTAAGGTTGCATGCCTTCTTTAATAAAACTGCTGCAGGCGGAGTCTTTGTGATGAAGCTGAAGCTTCTGTCTGCATATACTGTGATGACAACAGGAATGATCATACCTTCCTGATCTGCCGTCCTTGCGTTAAACTGTTTTGTAAACTCTACAATATTGACACCATGCTGTCCAAGAGCAGGTCCAACCGGCGGAGCCGGTGTTGCTTTTGCGGCAGGAATCTGTAATTTAATATATCCTTCTACTTTCTTTGCCATTTTAGGCACCTCCTAATTTATTCTCGGTCTTCTAAACAAAAACCGTTTTGTGGTCATCTGGGCGGATAACCCTCCCACACGGACATAAATCCGTCTCTCATTCTAACTTTTTGCAATCCGATTGTCAATACCTTTTTGTATGAAAAGATGTTTTGAAAAGTTGTTTTTAATCCCACATCTTCTTGACGTCAGTAAAGTTGATCTCAACTGGCGTCTCCCGTCCAAACATCTCGACGTTGATCGTGAGTGTCTGCCTGGAAGCATCAATCTTTTGAACCGTGCCGACAGTATCCTTCCACACGCCCGCCGTAACGCTGATCACATCGCCTTCTGAGAACTCGACCGCAGTGTCCACGCCAAAATCAAGCGCTTTGAGCTCTGCCTCCGTGAGCGGCACCGGTTTGCTTCCCGGTCCGACAAACCCTGTAACACCTCTCGTGTTCCTGACAACATACCATGCATCGTTGTTATCCGCATCCATGTGCAGCAGCACATATCCCGGAAACATCTTTTTCTGGGACGTCTTCTCCACGCCGTTTTTGAGTTCCATGACATCCTGCAGCGGAACCCTGACTTCTAGGATCTCATTCTCAAGGTGTCTGTTCTCAATTGCCTTCTCGATGTTTGCCTTTACCTTGTTCTCATATCCCGAATAGGTGTGGACTACATACCATCCCATGCCAAGCCCGCTCTTATTGTCGCTGAGAGCCACCCTGCTGTGCGGTTCCTCCTCGACAGGATCTTCTATGGCGGGTTCCTCCTCCATTACAGAACCTGGCTCTGGTGCAGCCTGTCGCTCCACGGAAAACACTTCGACGTCATCACTTTCCCTGATTCCACTTTCCGCCTCAGGATTCTCCTCGAGACCTGTCATATCTGAACCAGCTTCCGCTTCCAAAGGCTCCGGAGTCTCCTGCGGTTTTTCCGGCATCTTTGGCGATACAGGAAGCCACTCCTGCATATTTGGAGTAATGAGCTTTTTTGCCACGGCCCTTTTCTTTTCTTCCATATAAATAGTCACCTCATTTAAACGCCAATACTTGTTAAAAAGTTGATGCCATACTGGATAAGAGTATCCAAAAAGGTAATGATCAGACCTACTACAACCGAAACACAGAGCACTGCTATAGACTGCTTCACAGTTTCTTTCCGGTCGGACCAGGCGATCTTCTTAAATTCCGTTTTAACACTTTTCCAGAAGCTGTCCTTTTTCGCTTCCTTCTTCGCTGAATCTGCCATCACGTGCCTCCTATTTCCATGATCCCTCAACGATCCATCTGTCCACTTGACGCGATAGCTTATTTTGTTTCCTTGTGCAGTGTATGAGTCCTGCAGAATCTACAATACTTTTTGATCTCCATTCTGTCCGGATGAGTCTTCTTCTCCTTTGTAGTATTGTAATTGCGCTGCTTGCACTCTGTACATGCCAATGTAATCTTTGTACGCATAATCCCACCTCCGCTAGCGTTCTAATAAATGATCATCAATTGTTCTAATCTCGCAGGATGCCGCCTTTTTTCTGCCCGCGGACCCTGTTGGAAAGCCCTAAAATTGCATAAAAAAAAGACCTCATATTCATCTTGCTTTTCCAATATACCATATCGCCGGCTCTGAGTCAACATTTATTTTTTAATGGACACATTTCACTGTATATAACAATATATTAATGTATCAGAACTTTGCTGCCACGTTTTTTATTTTGTGCCTGTTTTTGATGCATTTCATTTTATTTTCAGTATTTTGATGCAATTGTTGAAAAATTTTTCATTTTTTCTAGGGTAAACCCCTTGCTTTTTCGCACAATTCGTGATAAGTTAAATTTAAAAAGAGATATACATAACATTTTTGCAAATATTCACACAATTATGGCGCTGTATACCTCTAAAACAGGGAAGTTTATTGAATTTCATATTCAATTATGTGTTCAAAAATAAGTTCACATAAGACCCAAATTGATTACCCAAGGAAGGAGGACATCAATATGTCAGTTACCATGAACACCTTGCAGGCTCTTGACCAGTACATGACTACATATGCAAGCAGCGACAACAGCAATTTCAACAAAAAGCACAACAAGCGCAGTTCACGCTTTGCCATGCATGATTCCAGCGAACTGCAGAATCTATACAGCACTATCCAATGGAAAAGCCGTTTTGCTCCGCTTTATCTCACAGATCCCACGCCGCGCTCTATCGCATATGCGATCCATCTGAAGGAAAGTGCCAACAATTTGAAACAGACGATCGGTGCGCTCAGCGACGACGATGATCTGTTCTCTTTGAAATCCGCCTACAGCGACAATGAATCGCTGGCGAGTGTGGAATACGAACCAGACGATGCCGACGGCGAAGTACCGACGGACTTTACGCTCGAGGTTGAAAATTTCGCCTCTCCACAGGTCAACACCGGCAAATACATGAAAGCGAACCAGCCAGTCTCATTGAGCCCGGACAGTTATTCTTTTGACATTCTGACCAACAAGCTCCACTATGAGCTGCAGTTCAATGTGCACGAGGGGGACACGAACTACGAGCTGCAAAAAAAGCTCTCCCGCCTGATCAACAATTCCGATATCGGAGTGTCAGCAAAGGTTGTTGAGACCAGGGGGCTCACGGCTTTGGAAGTAACTTCCGATGCGTATGGACTGCCGGTCCAGGGGGAACGCCACTTCACGATCACGGACGAAAACACCACCTACCGCAACGGTATCGTTGATTATCTGGGACTGAACAAGAACATCAAGGAGGCAACCAACGCGGTGTACAGCATCAACGGAAATGAGGAATCCTCTTATTCCAACACGTTCAATGTACATGGCGCGTACCACGTGACGCTGCATCCCGAGAATTCTGCTGCAGACATGAACTCCATGCCGGACCAGCTTGCGGCGCGCGCAGCTGCCATGACCAAGGCATCTGCCACCAGTGCCCAGAACTCCGTCGCCAAGATCGGATTGTATCCCGACGCCGAATCGCTCTCCAACAATATCGAGACCTTTGTGGACGGCTACAATCGATTTATGAACGGCGTGATCAACGACGAGACGGAGGCATCACTCACGAAGCTTTTGTCCAAGGATCTGCACAAATTTCTCGATCTGCATAGCTACAATCTCGAAAAATATGGGATCAGCATCAACGAAGACGCCACGCTTGACTACCAGAAAGGCGTGGAGATCACTGACGCAGCTGCCATAAAGGGATTCGGTTCGCAGATCCTGCGCAAATTGAGTGCGATCTCACTCGACCCGATGGAGTACATCGACCGAAGGATCTGCGCCTACTCCAATCCCAATGCAAGCTATCCGAATCCATACATGACAAGTATTTACACAGGTATGTTATACAATAATTATATGTAAAAAAACGTCGCTTGAAAGCGACGTTTTTTTATCTTTCTCCCGCGGCCATCTCCAGCGCGGCAGCGATCACCTTGTCCATATCATAGTATCTGTACTGCCCCAGCCTTCCCCCGAAAAGCACATTGCCCTGCCCTGACGCAAGGCGCAGATACTTCTGGTACAGCGCGGCATTCCTCTCGTCATTGACCGGATAATACGGCTCGTCACCGCGCTTCCACTCTCTGGGATACTCCCTCGTGATCACGGTGTCCGGCTGTTGTCCGAACTCAAAATGCTTGTGTTCAATGATGCGCGTAAACGGTACATCCCGCTCCGTGTAATTGACCACTGCATTTCCCTGATAATTCTCCTCACCCTCCAAAAGCTCTGTCTCAAATGCGAGGGAACGATACTCCAGCGCCCCTTCACAATAATCAAAAAACGCATCGATCATACCGGTATAGAGCACTTTTTTAAACGAATGCCGCCCGTCATTTGTGACATATGTGTCATTTTTGTCGTCCTTTCTGGCAAACTCTTCAAATGAGGTGTCAAGCTGTACCTCAATGCCCTCGAGGAGTCTCTCAACCATACCTGTATAGCCGCCCTTTGGAATCCCCTGATACGGATCATTAAAGTAGTTGTTGTCAAACGTAAAGCGAACAGGCAGACGCTTGATGATGAATGCCGGCAGTTCTTTGCAGTCGCGCCCCCACTGCTTCTCCGTATACCCTTTGACAAGTTTCTCATATATGTCTGTTCCGACAAGAGACAGCGCCTGTTCCTCGAGATTTGCAGGCTCTGTGATATTCAGGTCCGCAATCTGCGATTGAATGCGCTCTCTTGCCTCCTTCGGCGTCCTGACATTCCACATTCTGGCAAATGTGTTCATGTTAAAAGGAAGATTGTAGAGTTCGTCCTTGTAGACTGCCACCGGCGAGTTGACGTAATTGTTGAACTCCGCCAGCTCGTTGACATAGCTCCAGATCTTTTTGTCCGATGTATGGAATATATGAGCGCCGTATCTGTGGACATGGATCCCCTTGATCTCCTCCGTATAGATATTCCCGGCGATGTGCCCCCTCCTGTCGATCACAAGACACTTTCTGCCGGCTTTTTTCATCTCACTGGCAAACACGGCACCAAATAGCCCCGCACCGACCACCAAATAATCGTAATTCATTTCCAATCCTCCTAACTCCTAATTCATGATCAATTTCGGCTCCACCGGTTTCCAATCCCGCGCAAGCTGTTCGTACTCGGCAGCCTTCTCTGTCAGTCTTGTCTGCTCAAGCTCATACTCCTTCTGAGGCAGCGCCCTGATCTTCGGAGATTTGGTAAGCTTCCTGCAGCACAGCGCCAACGCCATAAACGCAGACGTTCCGCTGCTCGCCACGTCGATCTCACTCTCACAGTCATATCCAGCCCGGTGAAACCACTTGGCAGCCTCCTCAAAATCCTCTTTCTTCATGAAGAAATATCCCAGCTCCATGCACATCTCCGCCGACGGTATCGTCGCCTCCTCACTCAGCGCTACTTTGAGCATACTGACTGGATTGTCCGTTATCCTGTAGATCTTGAGAAGCACGGCGATCATCTGTCTGCACAGCAGTTCCTTTCCCTCCGCGCGCTTCTCCACCAATGCGCGCTCAAAAAATCCCTCTGCAGTCCCCAGCTCCTCCTCTGTACCAGCCTTGTAGAGCTCCCGCAGATACATTCCCATCAGCCGGTCAGAGAGCGCGCCGCGCTCTGCGATGATCTTCTCAAACACTCCAAAATCCCTGCTGCTGTGGCTGCCCTGCGGACGGTGCTGGATCTCAATGTCACTGTCGTAGATCACCGGATTGAGATTAACGGTCTCATGAATCGGTTCGATCCATGTAAATTCCCTGAGTCTCTTAAATAATTTCGGCCGCAGGTCACGCGCAAAGTTTTCTGTCGGATGGTTGATCTGCTCTGTCACATAGATCATCTGTACGATCTCCACCTCAGGCAGCATGGCGCGCTTCAACGCCTTGAGCTTGTCCTGATTCTCGCGGTCTATGACCTCGTCCGCATCTGCCGAATAGATATAATCACCTGTGGCCTTTGAAAAGGCAAAATTTCTGGCAGCTGCAAAATCATCATTCCACGCGTAATCATACAGGTATGGTGTGTACTCTGATGCGATCTTTTTGGTGTCATCCGAGGAACCTGTATCCACGATAATGATCTCATCCATTATATCCTTCAGCGAATCAAGACAATCCCGCAATACCGCAGATTCATTTTTTACGATCATGCATAAACTGAATTTCATACTTATACCCCCCTGCGTGCTTGACACGCATACCAATCAATCATTCTTGACAATAAAATACTGTTCCTGGATCTTATTGCATGAAAGCGACCTTCCTTCAACATTATCCTTCATGGCATCATATTTTTGCTTGATATTATTGTAACGAACTTTACATAATTTCTCAACTATTTCTTTTATAAAATATCAAGAATAAAATTACAAGAAAGAGATCCACAAGGTTAAGTTTTCAGAATATTCTGACGATATAACTTATGTAGTGTATTTATGTAAATATTTGAGGAGGAGCCGCATGGAATATCGACAGAAATATGAGAGTTTATTGCAGACACTGTGTAATGCATACAATAAAATGTTTAAACTGCTGGAATGTGTAGAGCACTGCGATCAGGAGCTCACACGCCTGTCACGGATCAACCGCCCCAGCGTTGAGGAGGTTTGCCGTATCACCGAATACAAGGAGCGCCTGATCGTCACTTTAGATCAGATCTCGATCGCCATCGATCCTGTTCACGATCAGCTTGATGGCATCCGGGCGCTTTGTCAGGAGATCGACAGCCACCCGATGTATCTCCACTTAAATGATCTGCAGCTGCTGGTCTACTACTATATCCGCCAGGTCATCAACAAGGAGGACATCAACAATCCGGAGATCATCGACCGCCTCAATTACTATAAGGAATCGCTGACGCTGGACAAGGCGCTCAGCGAAGTTCCCGAATCACAGAAACAGATCTTTATGCTGATGCCTGACAAAAAACTGTGAGTACAAGATATAATATGGGCGTGCAGAAGAGAGTGATCCTCAACTGCACGCCCATATTATTAAATAGTTAGAGTGAGCTGTGTACACTTATGGTATTAATATCCATTAAACGTACTTAAACAGTATAACACTATTTTCCATTTTAGTCAATTGATTTTCCGTCGTATACTTAAAATTTGTATACTTAAAATTGTTCGCTTAAATTTTCTCCTCATTGTCAGCCGTTCAGACAGTGCTTAACATTTCCGTTCCTTTTCGCTCTTTCTTAATCCGATACATCATCATATCGGACTGACCGATATAGTATTCAATGCCTTGTGTTTCATCTGCCGGGGAAGCGACTACCGTTCCCAGACTCATACTCAATCGTACCGGAAGTTCATGCCTTGTATTATACAACTCCACCCCATCCACGATCCTGCGCTTCAAAATGTCCGCACTGCACTCCTCACTGTAGGTGCCAAGCATCAGAAATTCATCTCCGCCATAGCGGATGCACAGATACGAGCTGTCAGGACAGGACTGCTTTAAGATCATGGCTGCTGCCCTGATCGCCTGATCTCCGATCTCGTGCCCATAGATATCATTGATCGATTTGAGCCCATCGAGGTCGGCAAACAGGAATATCGTCTGCCTGCCCTCGTCCCTGTTTTTCTCCAGCATAGGTTCTGCCAGATCTTTTATGGCAAACCTGTTATAGAGGTCTGTAAGCGAATCATGCATATACATATGCGCCAGTTTCCGGTTCAGCTTCCTGATGCAGGCATTCTGTTTGATATGTTCGATCGCCGCATTGAGTTCACTCACCCAGTAAAACAGATTCTCATTAAAGATATAGTCCATACATTCCTGCAGGATGCAGTATCCAAAATTCCTGCCGTAAAGATGCAATGGAAGAAACACAAACACGTGGGAATCCTTTCCATCCTTAAGATAATCTTCCGGCACCAGACTTGATGTCTGTATCATCTGCGGTTCATACTGTTGCGCCGGATCCATATTCTCTTTGAACATCAGGCGCATCTGCTGCGGATAATCTTTCCCGCTGCTCTTTGCCTCACTGTCCACATAGTGGTTAAGCTCGTATTCATCCTGATCGATCATGAGGCACAGATGCGAAAATGAAAATCGGATCCGCTCGCCCTCGAGCACAGAACAAAACTCACGTTCGTCCCTGCACGATAAGAGCTGTTTCTGCATGACATTGATGCGCCATCTGATCCCCAGATTGTCATATTCCATATCGGACTTTTGCTTCTGCACTTTCTGAAAAAGTTCAATCCCCCTGTCACAGCCACAGCTCAGATTGGGGCTGAACTCTGATCTCACATAGACCGCGTGCGGATATTCCCTGCCCTCCATCATGCCGAGCAGCTGCTCCACCGCCTGCCTGCCCAGGCTCTCCTTGCTCCTTCCCACGCTGGAGATGGACGGAATATTGCAGTACGCCTGTGACAGATCGTCAAAGCCTGTCACGAGCAGATCATCGGGCACCTTATATCCAAACTGTTCTGCCATCTTGATATATCCGATCGCCATATCGTCATTTGCACACACGACAGCATCCGGAATGCCAATCCCCATCTCATAAAAATCGAGGAACGCCTGCTCCCCGCTCTCGCGGGAAAAGGCATAATCGCGTATTCTCCTGGTTTCAACAGGGATGGCATGTCCGGTGAGCACATCGACAAACGCTTTTTTGCGCTCTTTATTTTCTATGTGGTCACAAAATCCCCCGACATAATTCATTGTGCGGCAGCCGTGTACCGTGATCAGATGCTCTATCAGCTCTGACATCGCAGCATAATTGTTAGTACCGATAAAATGAAATTCCGGCACATCCTGTTCGAGGCTGATACAGGGGATATTTCTGCTCCTGATCTGTTCCATCAGCGATTCGATCCTGTTGTACGATGCGATATTGTTAGATAATATGAGCATCCCATCAAATTCTGACTGAAGAGCAAGATTGAAAATGCGGTACTCACCGTCATTGAACTCTTTTTCCTCCTCAAATCCTCCATATGTATTGAATATATACAGATCATTGCCTGTCTCTTCGACTTTCTGCTGCATACCTTTCAGTATCCCGCCGATGTGTTCGCCGTTCCATGCAGTAGAAAATACCGCTATCTTCTTTCCCATTGATAACCATCCCCTTAATATCCTGTCCCAGACAGTTCCTTATCCGGCAAGCCGCTCTCAATGCTGCCCTGTAATGAAATAATTCAGGTTTTCCTCCACTGCGATCGACAGATTTTTGAGCTCCACTGCCGTTCTTGCCAGCGATGCCGTGGCATCATTAAGCTCATTCATCGACGTGTTGGTCTGCTCTGTCGTCGCGGCGTTCTCCTCCGCTATCGCGGACAGGTTCGTCATAAGTCCTACCACATGCTCTCCTGATCTGCCGCACACGTCGACCTGATCCTGCACAACACCCATACCAACAACAGCATTGGATATCCCTTCGTCAACAACCGCAAATTTCGCCTTGGTCTCATCGAGCGCTGTCTTCTGGCTCATGATCATGTCTGTCACTTCGTTGATGGACTGCACGGTCTGCTGAGACTCCTTCGACAATGCCAGAATGATATCATCGATGACTTTTGCCGATGAGTTGGTCTGTTCTGCAAGTTTCTGGATCTCACTTGCCACCACTGCAAAACCTCTGCCTGCCTCTCCTGCCCTCGCCGCCTCTATGCTGGCATTCAGCGACAGCAGGTTTGTCTGGCTTGCAATCTCTGCGATCAGGTTGACAACTTCCTGGATCTTTACGACGGATTCGTTTGTCTTGTGGATCTGATCGGATATCCTTACAAATGCCTCCGTTGTCTGATCGCTCGTGCTGCTCAGTTCGTGGACGATCTTTGCCGCCTCTGAACCCTTTTGATTCATCTCCTTTGCAGTGTCTGACAGATTGTTCACGCTCTCTGTGATCTGGGACATGTTTTCCTGCATGATCGTTACCTGCTGGGAGGACTCGGAGATATCTCCTGCCTGTGTCGCCGCTCCCCTTGCGATCTCTTCCAAAGCCGTGCTCACCACCTCCGAGGCGTTCCTGGTCTTGTTTGCCTTACTTTCAAGCTCACTTCCTGCCTCCGCGAGATTTGTTGAGATACCTTTCAGCTGGCTGATACTGCCCTCAAGTTTGTCCAAAAATCCATTCAGGTTTCTGCCAAACTGTGAGAACTCGTCATTTTTATCCGCCCTGATCCTGACAGAAATATTTCCCTGAGCGATCTTGTCCAGCGATTTCTTAAAGTTCGTCACTCCTCTGTCAATACCGGTGCCGATCAGGATCGTCATACCGACAAGTATCATTGACGCCACGATCAGCACGATCACACTCAGCTTCTCCACAGTCGATTTGATCTGTGCCATATCCTTGGATGCCATACCCTTGATCACCTCGCACAAGGTTGTGAGATCCGCGTTCAGCGTCGCATTTTCCGCCTTTAATGCAAGGATCTTGTCATCGAGTGCTTTCATCTGTGAGAGGATCTCCTTCTTGGCGCCGAGTTTCGCTGTTGAATCCTCAGCAAGCCCGCTGTCTGTCGTATATAACGGTATATTGGTCTCCATCTCTGTGAGCAGCTGGTCGATTCCTGTGTAGATCTCCGTCACATCTTTTCCCTCAACCACCAGCTTGCTGTACGATTCAACTTCCTTATCAAGCTGCTCCAGGCTTCCAGCGAAACCATAGGCACCCGAATAAGCCCCGCCGTACTTGTAGCCATATGTCATATCATTGGGCTCCAGATAAAGCGTATACTCTATATTGGCGTAATCCTGGGGATCATACTCACTGATCGGAATCTGCACTGCAAACTCCTCCCATGCCCCGTCACCGATATCGTTAAAGTTACAACCCACACGGATCGCCCTCTGTCCATCAAATGTGGTGACTTCGCTGTCCACATAAGCCGTATTGGAACCAGTCACCGAACCGACTGCATCCAGATCAACCTCCGCCTGATCTGCCCCCTTGGTAAACTTGATATCCGTGATATAACAGTCGCCGTGATAGGTAAGTGTCCCACCGATTCTAAAGATCAGAGAATTCCTCCTCACACCGTGTGGCACAGGTCCTGTGTAGATAAGCTTTTCGTATTCTTTGCCGTCTATCTCTACACGCTCACCGCTCGTCCACATTGTGGCATCCATCCACTTGATCTCTATCCATTCAGGCTTGTCGATCAACACGGAAAAGCTATCAGAGAGAGCACTGTTCGCTTCCATGTACTGTCCGTACAGTCCGCTTGCACCGTCAAATCCCCTAGTGTTGCTCATCTTACTGATCTCGCTGTAATTAGTCTGGATCCTTGTCAGTTCATCCAGCATTTTGCTGATATTTTCCCTGTATGCCAAACCTGTCATGTCCTGCAGCGATTCCACGTTAGAGAGCATCTGGGACAAGTTGTCCAGAATGTTATCCAGATACTTCTGGTCGATATAGTACTGATACTGTGCCTCCAATGCAAGGTTTTTCGCCTGTAGCACGTCGATCTCATTGACGATCGAGCCGATCTCGCTGTTGCTGCTGTTCCTGTTTAGCGAATTGATCCCCAGCACGCCGATGCAGACCGCCACCAGGATCGAAAAGATCCCCATCAGCAGTATCTTGCTCTTGATCGTCTGAAACACGCCTGTACCTCCCATTGCATTTTTATCCCCATTCATGATGTCATCCTCCGTTCTTATCCCGACAGCCTAAAAAGCCTGTCTCAAAATATAAAAGCTCCACGATATACTGTATGGCATAAACCGGCAGCAAGCCGCATGCAAACAAAATATCATGTCCTTGCTTTTTATATTATTTCTCTGTACCCTGCGCCTCTGTCCTCAACGCAAAGGACAACAGCGATGCATTCCCGCCGCCGCAGTAGGTGAGATAGATCGCGTGCACGCCGTCGTCAAGCGCGATCGGTGCACTGTACTCCTCCCAGACGTTGGTGTTGTGGATGGGGATCTTTGCGAGCACCTCCCCGTCCCACTTCGTCCGGACCTCAAACCATCCTTCCGCGTAGCCGCGCGTCCTGATCGATATTGCCGTCACATGCTTACAGTCGAAATACTTGAACCCTGCCGTCGCCGAATGCCTCATGTTGCCGATATAGCCCGGATTCTCATCGCCGTCGCGCCCGTCCTGCATGATCTTCGGGAAACGGTCGTCCCCGACATATACGGACATCGTGTCCGTAAACAGATTGCAGGCAAGATATGCACCGTACTCGCCCTCACCCACAAGCGGTCCGCCATTCAATCCGCAGGAAGTCATCTCCGCCTGCACGATCGTTCCATCGGAAAGCAGTTCGATCTTCTCCGCACAGCCCTGACGGCTGTACCATGTACCATTCGTGTGACGGTGGTAGAAAATGTACCACGACCCGCCAATCTCCACGATACTGCCGTGATTATTGGCACCATATGCCATCGGGCGGTCAGCCGGCTTGTAGCTGTCTATGTGCAGATCACAGTTGCTGACGATGACGCCCCCGTAGACAAACCCCTCGTCAGGCTTGTCGCTGACCGCGTAGCACAGCTCATGCATCACGATTGACGAGTAGATGAAATAATACTTCTCCCCCACCACGCGGATCGAAGCTGCCTCAAAGTATTCATGACCTTCATATCCCGTCCCGTCACTGTACTCACAGCCCGGAACGATGATGCGCGGCGCCTCCACGACCGTGAGCATATCCGCGTCGAGTACCGTCACCATGGCACCGCTCCTTGTGCGGTCTCCCCGTGAACAGAACCCTGTGTACAGATATGTCCGGTCGCCTAAAGTCAGCACCCCCGGATCAAACTGCGGCTCGTCGCCTTCCCGCTCGCCGAGGCGGGTGTCATCATCGTAGTGTACATAGCCGTAAAATTCATACTTCCCCGCCGGCGTGTCGCAGACTGCAACCGACACAACACAGACTTTATCGAGCACATAGTACAGATAATATCTGCCGTCCGGCCCTACCGTGACATCGGGTGCATACAGACACATTTTCCCGTCTTTGTTCAACGGATCGGCATCCTTTGGATAGATGACACCCTCATAGCGCCAACTGCCCAGATCATCCACCGGCGCTGACCAGCACACATAGTCCCCCATACAGAACACGTACCCGTTATAATAGTCATGCGAACCGTAGACATACACTCTGTCTCCGAACACATACGGCTCACCGTCCGGTATGTACTCCCACGGGGGCAGGTATGGATTCAACGCCTGCACTTTTTCACTCATAATCTCACCATTCCTTTCCTCACTCTTCCATCTCCGAAACTCTGTTCATTCCTCTTTTGGAATATGCTTGTTAATCCTCCCCATTACATGCGTCGATGATCGCATCCACATATCCCTGGTCAAACCATGTCACGTTCTGTCTGTCAAGATAGCCGAAGGTCTCTCCCTTTGTCACATCCGCGACGCTGCCGTTGTCCCACAGAATACACGGGATCTGAACAGTCTCGCCCGCCGAGTCCTTGCATGCTGTGACCGCCTGATTTACATAGTATGATGCATGTTCTTTGCGCGATTCCTCGTTGTCCGCTTTCAGGATAGTGCCCCACTCGCTGATAACGACCGGAACATCCTTTGATGTCCACTGCTGGTTGATCACGCGGAACACCTCCTTCACATCGTTCTGGACCTGCTCATCAAACACGCTCTTGCTGTTCTCCGACACATCCATGCAGAAAAAGTAGGGGGAGTAGGGGTGCGTTGACACCATGATCCGGTTGGGATAACCGCCCTTGTCTGTCGGAAGCACCTGGTTTTTGTACGAATACAAACTCCCGGCGTAACCTGTGCACATGATGAAACGCGAAGCGTTATATCCGCTGTCCACCGCGCGGATCGCGTCGACGCCCGCCTGAGAGTAGGTGTTGATGATGCGCTGCGCCTCCTGCGAATTGAGCGTGTCCGGCGTCCACTCATCGTCTGTCCCTGACAGACGCACCTCGTTGACCACCTCAAAGATCAGATGGAGGTCATAGTCTGCAAACTCCGTTGCTACCTGCGTCCAGATCTGGGTGATATAGTTGATGGACTGCTCCTGGCACTCCGCTGTGGGGTAGATGAAGCGCTTGTCCTTGTTGTCATCGTGATGGATGTTAATGACGACATAGAGCCCCTCATCATAGCAGTAGTCCACAACTTCCCTCACCCTGCCCATCCATGCCTCGCTGATGGTATAGACTTGTCTGCCATTTTCGTCCGTCGTGATGTCGACATGGTTGTGCCATGACACCGGGATCCTGATCGTCCGAAATCCCTGTTCTTTTACAAGGCTTATCATCTCCTTCGTCGTCTTGGTACTGCCGGGCAGCCATGCGCCCTCATAGTCAAGCTCGTCGGAAAGCCCGCTGCAGTCGATCGCGTCAAAAGTATTTCCCAGATTCCAGCCCATGCCCATATCCGCCACAAAATCCTGCCAGCGCACACCGTCGTCCTTCTGCTCCGGGACGGGTTCCTGCGCCTGTGTCCCCTTTTCTGTCTCTTCCGGTTCCGCTGTATTGTCCTGTACAGCTGATTTCAAGTCTGTCTCCGTCTCCAACTCATTATTCAATTCATTAACCAATTCCTTTTCCTCCGTTTCCGCCGTCTGTGCAGGTGTCTGCGCCGCTGCCTGCCCACAGCCTGACAGGAGTGCCCCCGCCAGCAGCGCTGTCAACAAAATAACTTTTCTCCTCATATCACCACTTACTCCTTCAAACCTGTCTTCCCCCCGTCTTTTTTGCAGCATCTGCCACAAACTGACCAATCTTCTCACGCACAAACTTTTGTTTATCATCCCTCACGAGGAAATACAAATACGCGTCCAGAACATACTGATAGGGCATTCCTCTGCCAGCAATCTTAAAATTCACAAACCCCCTCTCAATATAGCTTCCAATCTCATCATTGGATATGAACGCCGGGCGCTTCGTGCACTCCGCGAAGGTCTTGTTGGGATTGGCGTTGGGACATTGGAAGACATCCTTCACATCGAACTCGAGCTGCGCCCTTGACTGCTGTGCATAATGCTCCGCACGTCTCTGGCATCCCGGTGTACATACCTCGTTCACCAACAGTTCTATACGCCCTGCATGGGGCTCCAGTTCCTTTAGTGCGCTTTCATTGTGGTTCAGGTCATAGTCCAAAACGACCAGAAAATATCCCCGCTCCAACTCTCCGAGCACACCATCCGTCTGCACGATCCTCTTGGTTGTGGATGAGATCAATGGGAAGCGCGGCCACTCACGCCGGATATAGTCCTCCAGCACCTGAGTATTGACCAGCGCCTGGTTCATACCGTTGTCTGCAAGCCGCATGATAAGGTTACAGTAGGTATCCCAAACATGCCTTTCCTCCAGGACAGCGTTCGTCCATGTAAACCTCACCGGCACGCCCTTGCTGTTATAGAGCTTCAGTGTCGCCTCGATATCCCGCTTTCCGGCAATCCCCATGACCACACGTCCGCCGTTCCAGATGGCGCCCGGGAATGTCCCGTAAACCGATCCAATCCTGTAGCCCTCCCGGAAACAGTCCGGGTACTTCTCCATCAACATGATCACTGCATAATTTAACTGCCGGTAATAGCAAAACCCCGGCAGATGCCAAAAGACATCTCTCTTAGCCATGTCAAACCTCCCTTCACGCTGTTACGGCCACTGGGAGGGCCTCGGTCTTCCAACCGTGATCAGCCTGTTTGACACCAGACTGTTTAACAGGGTAGTCGCAGCATCAACACGGTACTCAGGACGAATCAGATAGTGGCAGTAAACCTCCATGATATAGAAAAGGTTCGCCGTCCTTCCCTCCAGCTTGAAATTGGTAAATCCCATCGGCACATATTTCTCCCAGATATCCTCGGGCGACACGTAGGTGCGGTAGCTCTGTATCGTGGCAAACTCATTGTGCTCCCCGTAATCGCAATGCCACGGTTCCAGAGGAATCTGCCTGTCCGGAGTGCGTGTGCGGTTTTTGAGCATGATGCGCTGGTTCTTCGCCTCGTTCTCATAGTGTCCGCCCCGCCTTGGACAATCCGGCTGGCACACCGCATTCACAAGGATCTCGCACCGGCTCCTATCCTCGATCTTTGCCAACTCATCAAAGCGGTTGTTAAAATTGTAGTCCAGCACTACAAGATGATAGTCCTTTTTCAGCTCCTCATTCACCGCACCGATATCGCGGATCTCCTTGCAAGTGGAGCTGTTGACCTTGAAACCCGGATAATTCCTGCGTATATATTTCTCCAAAAGCGGCGATACGACAAGAACTCCGTTCTTCCCATTATCCGCCGCTTTCATGCAGAAATTGCAGTAGGGATCTTTCAGATCCTCCTCGTCAAGGAACATATTCGTGTAGGTATAGCGCACAGACACGCCCCTATCATTGATACTTTTGATCGCATTCTGTATATAGCCTGCGTCACACTGGTCGTTTGGAGAACGCCTGCCGCCATTCCAGAGCGACATGGGAAATTCCCCGAAAAAGGATGCGATCCTCACGCCTTCCCTGAAATAATGCGGCCTTTTCTCAAGCATTGACAGCACCACCATATTCAGCGGAAAATTCTGCCGCAGCCCCGGCAGATGAAACCAAACCTCCATCTTTTCATCCTTTCCAAAAAGAGGATGGCGCTCGGAAAACACCATCCCCATATCTGTTAATCACTATTTATTTGATCTGATACAGCGTTGCCGCGAATCTTACTTCATGATCATTTCTTCAAAGAAGCGTTAAACTCGTCGACAGCTGTCTGCCATGCTGGCAGGTTCTGCTCTAAGATCGCATCAACGTCCTCGCCTACACCCAGCTTCCACAGGAAATCATCATTCGGGTTGAAGTTCGGAACGATTGAGTGCCAGTCATCAACGCCCCTTGTTGTCATCATGTCGATCGTCTCGTCCACGGAACGCGTATCCTTCATGCCGCCATAGAGGTTATCCAGCAGCTCATAGTATCCTTCATAGCCCGGAACGTCCTCTGTCCACACGTCATAGGCAAACATGATCTGTCTTGCCTTCTCGTCGCTATAAGAAGCAGGCATGCAGAAAAGATTGTTGTTCTTGTTCGTCACATTGTCTCCCTTAGGTCCCTTCGGGAACATTACGAATCCATAGTCAACGCTCTGATCCAGTGTCACACCGTTTACTTCCACAGGCTTCTGACCTGTCAGCCAGCCGCCCTCATATGCGCAGTATGCCTCGTCAAACATGAAAGCTGCCTTGCCGCTCATAAAGAGGTTCTTGTAGTCTTCCCAGTTCGTTCCTTCCTCGTTGCCGTAATTCAGGAAATAATTGTTGGTAACAGTGTCAATAGCAAAATGCAGCGCCTCTCTCACTGCATCGCTGTCGGCAGTCATTGTGTATGTACCGTCGCTGTTCTTGGTCACAAGCTGGCCGCCGTTAGAGCGCACGCACATATATACCATACCGCCGTTGTTCTGCACACATCCGAATACATCATTCTGTCCGTCGTTGTCTGTATCCCTCTGTACTTCCTTCATGATATCAACCCATGCATCCCAGGTCCACTCTCCATTGAGCTGCATATCGTAGATCGTCTCGGGGTCGATACCGGCATCCTTTAAGACAGTCTTGTTAAAATACAGACCTCCTCTGGGCTCTGAAGGACCCGCACAGAAGCAATATACGGCATCGTCTACCTTCCAGCTGTTTACCTCACCGTTCGTCTGCCACTTCTCTGCGGAAAGATCGATCACATCGCCATCGAGCTTCGACAGATCATACATCAGTCCCTGGCTTACATCTGCCGCTGTAGCCGCGGAGTTTGTCAGCACGTAAATGATATTCTCATCGCTTCCTGAGGTAGCTGCCTGCACAAATGCCTCTCCAATAGAACCTTCGCCCCAGCCCCAGCCAGCGTAATTCTTCTGAACCATTGTAAAGTTATATGTTTCCTGCAGCCACTCGCGGTACTCTCTCTGCGCTGCCTGGAAATCTGTCTTGGGATCCTCCGGCTCACCTGTCCACCAGTCAGCGATGATGATCTCCATACCGCCCAGGTCAAACGGTTCGCCTGTATTGGGATCGATCCGCACTTCGGGTGTCAGATCCTCTTCCTCTGTCGTCTCAGTCTGCGCCTCGCTGCTGCCCGGCTCTGCTGTATCCGGCTGTGTCGCGCCGCCAGTCTGATCCCCGGCATTTGCCTGTGTGTCCCCGCTGGTCTGATCTCCGCTGCTTGCAGGCTGATCCGCATTACCGCCGCAGCCAGCCATGCTGACTGTCATTATAGCTGCAATTGAAGCCGCCATCAATCTGTTTAACATTTTTCTTTTCATATTATCCTCCATTCTTGTCGCACCTGCTGATATAGGTACAGGCACATGTTTGCGCATGGGATTTCCCCGCCTCCGCGCTGTTGCTTTTTATATAAACTTCCGCCTTCCCGCAGAAACTTATACCATAACCATTACATCTTGATTCCGGTGCTGCTCAAGCTCTCCACAAAGCCCTTCTGTGCATACAGATACAGCACGATCAGCGGCACGATCACCATCAGGGTGCCTGTCGCCAGCATACAGTTCGTATAGGGTACGGAAACACCCGCCGAACTTGATGAGCCCGTGATCTTCGCCATGTAGCCGCCGAATGTATCCGGAAGCTGCTTGAGTTTGATGCTCAAAAGGCTCACCTGACCTAAGAACATGCTGGAGTAAAAACCATCTGTCCACTGCCACACAAAGGAGAACAGGAAGCAGGAGGTGAGGATGGGTTTAGCATCTGGCAGCATGATGCTGACAAATGTCTTGAGCGTACCGCAGCCGTCCACGTAGGCAGCCTCCTCCATCTCTTTTGGAATATTGCGGAAGAACTGCCGTATCATATAGATATAAAGTCCGTTCTTCAAGCCCATGCATCCAAATGACATCATATAATAGGGGAGCACCGAACCGCGCAGGTTCACTGGAGCCCCCGTCAGCATCTCGGCGATTCCCAGCACATCAAAATACCGGAAGTGCAGATGCAGCGAAGTAGAGATTACCTGGGGCGGGATCAGGATCATGACCATCACACAGGCAAACCAGAAACGTTTCAGCGGGAACTTAAACCGTGCGAAACCGTATCCCACCAGCGTACACATGGACACCTGTACGATCGATACCGTCAGCGCGATCGTCAGCGAATTGAACAAGCTCTTTGAATACTCCATGAGTCCGGCCACCAGACGGTAATTCTCCGTGGTAAAATGCAGCGGAATGGAGATGACGATGGGATCATACAGATCCCCCTCCGTCATAAAGCTCACCGAGATCTTGTTTAACAGGGGTTGCAGGATCAGGAAACACAAGCCGAAAAGCAGTATAGCCCGGCATATGCTGACACCGTATCCCATCACGGTCTTGCGGAGGAGATAGCCGCCGGATTTTCTGTTTCTCTCCCAGAAATCTGTCTTTTTTGCAGTCTTCAACTTACTCATAGTAGTAAACCCCCTTCGAGATGATGAATGAACTCACTCCGATGATCGCCATGACCAGCACGAAATATGTCCATGACATAGCGGATGCCAGCCCGTAATTCAGGTTTACATTCATATATGTCGTGATCTTTTCAATGACTTCATTGTCCGATCTCATACAGAAGTCCACCACCGTGTAGATCCAGTTCACAAGGAAAAGAGAACTGACCATGGGGAAAGTGATCTTCCAGAGACTCTCCCACTTGGTACAGCCTTCAATGTCCGCGGCCTCGTACATACTGATCGAAATGGTCTGCAGTCCCGACAGGAAGATAATGATCTGGATACCCGAGGAAATCGCCACGTCATAGATGTTATCAATGACCTCAAACAACTTCTCAAATGCCCTCACACCCACTCCGGTAGTCCTGAGGATCTCCTGGAGTGCATCCGAGATGCCTGTCGTGCCCTGTGCGTTCATCTCAACAGTCTGGGCAACAGCCGCCATCAGGGCGTTATCAGAATCCAGCTTCAGCATCACGCCGGAAGCAAGTATCACAGGCAGGAAGAACACGGAACGAACCAGTGCCCTGCCCTTAAATTTCTGGTTCAGCACCAGAGCCACAAAGAAACTGAATACCATGATCGCCACGGAATTGATCGCCATTCTGGAAAGCTCCTCCGTGAGCAGCCTGACAAAATTGGCATCCACCCGGAAAGCATAATTGTAATTGAACAACCCCTTCCAAATTGTTTTAAACTCCCCCGCTCCCAGCTGCACATCGCTAAAACTCATATGCAAGGACTGGAACAGCGGTTGTATCATAAAGGCTAAAAAACCGATTATAAACGGAGAGATGAACAGGTACCCCGAGATGGCTTTCCGTTTCTGAAGGCCTGCCAACTTAGTTTTCTGTCTTTTCATAACCACATTCCTTTCTAAAAGCATTTTATGCCACATCCCGCCGGAGACAATGCCTCCGGCGGAGCCGGCATTAACGGACTACCAAATAATCTCTGGCTGGAACATTTGCGCCATCCGGCGTCACAGTATCCGTGAAACCATAATTTACATAGACTTTTGTGCCGTCCTCGTATTCGGTGCAGGAGAGATTGTTTTCCAGCTTCTCATGACCTGTCATCTGCTGACCAAACACATGCCCCATCTCGCTATTGTATCTGTTATATATTTCCATCATCCTGTCGTGCCATGCGGCAAAATCAGATGCGTAATACTCGGTGTAGAGTGTCTTCTGCAGGGCAAACGCCGTCTCCCGCATCAGTGAGAAAGAAAGTCCCGCTCCGTACTCCGCAGCCTCTAGCAGCTCTTTTTCCTCATTTCCGCAGACATTCAACGGATAACCGACATAATCCACGAAACCGTGAATGGCAAGCTGGTAAAAAGGAATCTCCTCATCAATGATGGTGTACCCGCTTCCTGACAGATCCATGTTTGTCACCATATCCGTATAGGGCAGGGCATAATCATTGCCCATATTGACCATAACCTTCTTGCCGCCGTCACCGATCGCTTTGAGCATCTGCGCATGGGAATCCATCGCCTGCTGCCTGCTCACCGTGTTCTTCTGATAATAGTCAGAAGAGAGATCTTTTCCCATATCTCGGAAGGCCACGTTCGCATTGTACTGATCCGCTGCCTCAGAAAGAACCTGCACATTCTCCTCGATCAGGCTCGGGTGAAGCAGATAGTAGCTGTCTATCCCCTCCCTTGCAGAGTACGTGATGTCACTGTAGACAAACAACTCGGCATTCTCTTTGGACAAAAACTTTGCCGCATCCGTGAAGGAGAAAAATCCATCAAGCAATCCGCTGTCATACTCATAGTGCGTCACACCTTCCAGATAGAGATCCACACCCAGCTCTTCCGCCGCATCGCCCAAGGATTTCAGATCCTTTTTGCTGCCCAGGTCTCTGATCGTCTTTGCCTTGCTCAGGATCTTCTGATTGACACCACCGTTGCACCAGCCTGTATACTTCACAGAAACATTGCTCATGCCCTCAGATACCAACTGGCGGATCATCTCTTCCGCCTCGCTGTATTTCGTCAGCTTTAACGGTTTGGAAACAGGAACGCCCATGATCTGTCTTACCTTATCCACAGCGCCCACGATCTCGAGTGCCACCGGAGTTCCCTCCGCATCATTTTCCACAAAATACTCCCCATATTTATCTTTCAGGTACCCCTGATATGTCTTTGCCATATCCACATAGCTGTTGCTGTTCACAAAGCGATACCGCTGTGTCAGTGTCTCATCAGGCAGTGTTTCCAGGAACTTGTAAACATTCTGGCTGTTTAAGTCACCCACCTGATAAAGCTCGGACGGACTGATCATATAGCTGGAATTCACAAAATTGTAGCTGCTGCCGTGTCCGTTGATATCCGCCTGCACAGAGACATACGGTGCACCCTCCTCCAGCATACAGATAAAGGAGTCATCGCCGTTTGCAATTCCAAACACGTTGAAATATGCCCTTGTGTC
>ERZ779621.108-NODE-108-length-57568-cov-8.878845_pt1 | contig 57568 bp, 54 predicted proteins | sample MGYA00514215_ERZ779621 | MGnify/ENA primary metagenome ERZ779621 (study PRJEB29562, sample SAMEA4376715) | mouse gut metagenome | isolation source: Cecum | study: EMG produced TPA metagenomics assembly of the A DSS colitis mouse model was used to assess the...
GTCACAAATACGGATAAGGTTGACAGGGAAATCAAGAAGCTGAAAGAGAAAAAGCAGGAGCTGGAACAGCAGATCCAGTCGGCTTCCGGGGATGAAAAGAAAATCCGGGAGCTGGAGAAAAAGCTGGCGCAGGTAGAAAACGAGTTAAGCCAGAAAGACAATGATACATACAGGCGGCAGAATGCTTCTGTATCAGAATAAAAGAGATTTAAGCTTTTAGCGTGGCAGCAATACCGGAAGATGGTGGCAAATGCGCACTGTTTTCCGGTATTTTTGGAATGGTGGCATCATTTGGGTTTCTTAAAAGGACTATATCAGGAAAAATGCAAAGGAAGGAGAAAAGAAATGACAGAAGCTGTCGAAAAATTCATCCCGATTTTTGTAGGGCTGCTTCTTATACTTCGCGGCCTGTTTTGGATTGTTGACGGAAAAAATGGAAACAAGAGAAGCTATTTCTTTGGCATAGCAGCCATTATGGTAGGAATCATTATGTTCATAACCGTGTTTTTTTAGGTTTTGTCAAAAGCAACAAACCAATGCCCTTTTACGGCAAAGTATGTACCGACACTGGAGGAGATGGAAAAGGTATAAAAATGGCAGCCGAAAAATATGGCGGTGCCAGGGGGAGAAGAACAGGGGATGAATATATACTATATCGGCGGTTCCCCATGTGCCGGAAAAAGCAGTGTGGCGGAGATTCTTTGTAGTAAATATAATTTATATTACTTTAAAGCAGACGATTTTCTGGACAGATATATGCAGGCAGGGGCACGAAAAGGGTATCCTGTTTGCGAGAAAGCAGCCGGCATGAATGCCGAGCAGATTTGGATGCGGGAACCATTACTCCAATGTAAGGAGGAATTTGATATCTACAGAGAAATTTTTGAATTTGTGACAGAAGATCTGAAGTGGATTGATCGGAAGGACGGTATTATCACAGAAGCGGCGGCGTATCTTCCCGAATTGATGAAACGGTCAGGCATTCCGGGCAGCCGTTATATGGCCATTACGCCTACGAAGGAATTCCAGATCACTCATTATAGAAAAAGAGACTTTGTTCCTTTGGTCTTAGCGGGGTGCAATGATAAAGAAACGGCCTTCCGCAACTGGATGGACAGAGATGTTCTGTTTGCCCGGGAAGTACAGAGGCAATGCCATAGAGAAAATTATGTTTCAGTTATAAATGATGGAACTATGGAGGTGAACGAACTGGCGGACTTGGCTGCCGCACACTTTGGATTAAAATAATTGGATCGATGCGTCATATACTGATGCTGCCTTTTTGCCGTCTGGCAACATCATATCACTGTTGACATTATTCCACTTGTGGAATATACTGATAATAATTCGTGGAAATATTCAGCTTTGCTATTTGATTGGAGATGATGTGAACAGTGCTCAAGCACGGTATATTGGGACTTCTGAATTATCACCAGATGACAGGCTATGAAATTATGACGGTATTCCGGGATTCCCTTCATTTTTTCTGGAGCGCTCAAACCAGCCAGATTTACCGGGAACTGCAGACCCTGGAAACAAGGGGCTGGGTGAACAAGACCACAGTGCTCCAACAGAGCAGGCCTGATAAAAATATGTATACCATTACGCCGGAAGGCCGTGAGGAACTTCTCTGCTGGCTTTCTGACGGCCAGCTGCCGCTCAGCTTTCGGAGCCGCACTCTGATGAAGGTGTTCTTTCTGGGTGAATGCAGCCGGGAACACAATATCCGCTACTTTGAGAATTTAAAGGAGTATTGTAGAATATTCCTTCAAAGTCTGGACGCAGCCCAGGAGCACGTCGAAAAATACCGCAGCGTTTTGGAGGATCCGGAAAGGGCCGTCTATTGGGAAATGACTATTGACTATGGACGAAGGAACATGCAGATGTACATTGACTGGACGCAGGGCTGTATTGACCGGCTGAACGGAGGAAAATAAATGAATATTCTAGTCATCAACGGAAGTCCAAAGGGGGAACGGAGCAATACCTGGCAGCTGACCAAAGCTTTTTTGGCGGGGATGCGTGAGAGCGGGGAGGCTTTGGAAATCCGCGAGCTGGAGGCTGGCCGGATGAATATACACCCCTGCCTGGGTTGCTTTTCCTGCTGGAACAAAACACCTGGACAGTGCTGTATCACGGACGATATGGGGCAGGTAATTGAAAAGCTGCTGTGGGCAGACGTGACAATCTGGAGCTTTCCGCTGTATTACTTTTCTGTACCGGGGCCGCTGAAAAATCTGATTGACCGTCAACTCCCCATGGTCCTCCCTTTTATGTCTGAGGACGGGGGGGAGACTGGCAGCGGCGGCCATCCGGCCCGCTATGACATGAGCGGCAAGAGAACGGTTGTGATTTCCACCTGCGGCTTCTATACGGCGGAGGGAAACTATGACGGAGTATACAGCCTGTTCGACCATAATTGTGGAAAAGGGCAGTACACCACTGTGTTCTGCGGACAGGGTGAGCTGTTCCGGGTTCCTGAGGTAAAGAGTCGGACTGACGAATATCTGGAATACGTCCGCCAGGCGGGCAGGGAGTACAAAGCCGGCGGTATTTCCGCCGAAACTCGTGCCAAGCTGAGTCAGCTGTTGTTCCCGCGGCAGGTATTTGAGGGCATGGCAGATGCCAGCTGGGGCGTGGACAAGGAAACCGGAGCACAGGAATCGGACACTCTGATTTTCACCCGGCAGATGGCCGCACTGTACCAAAGAGAGAGCTGGTCCGGGCATGATTTGGTTTTGGAAATGAATTACACCGATGTGAATGAGCGGTATCAGATTGTCCTGGGGCAGGAGGGAAGCACTGTTTTGACAGATGGCTTCCGCACCGCTGACACCACGGTGGAAACGCCTGTCACCGTATGGCGTGCCATCTCGGCGGGGGAGATCAGCGGAAGCGAGGCGTTGATGCGGCATCAGTACCGGGTGGAGGGGGACTTCAACCTGTTGATTGCATGGGATAAATACTTTGCCGGGGGTGCGGGTGGTTCAACAGAGGAGAAAACAGCCGCGCACAAAGGAATACATATACCCTCGAAGCCTGCCAGCTTCAACGTCCTGCTGATTCCGTGGATTGTGTTCTGGGTCGGGGCTTCTATTGATTCATTATGGGGCAGTTTGGCGAGCCTGACCGCCTGTGCGCTGGTTCCGGTGCTTTTCTACCGAAATCAAAAGACTGTCTATGATGTGCTCTCCGGCGGGCTGGTAATTTGCTTTTCTGCGGCAGCTCTGTTGAGGATGCCCATACGGACGGTGGTTCCGCTGGCTTATCTGGCCTTCGGTCTCATGTGGACCATAAGCAGCTTTTTCAAGATTCCCCTTACGGCGCATTACTCCATGAACGATTATGACGGGGAGAGTGCTCTGTCCAATCCGCTTTTTATGAAAACCAATCGAATTTTGACGCTGGCCTGGGGCGTGCTATATCTGATCACCCCAATATGGACCTATTTTATTCTCGGAACCGGGATCGGAGGCTGGATTGGTGCCATTAACTCCATCCTGCCGTTGTTGATGGGCGCCTTTACGGCATGGTTCCAAAGGTGGTATCCTGCGAGGATTGCTAAAGGAAAATGAGGAAATAAAAGCATGGAAAAGATTGAAATTAAGGGCAAAGTGAACACTGCCATCTGCTATGCGAAGATAGTGGAGGATGATGCGATAGAGCAGATCAGACGAATGTGCGACTACCCTGTGACGGAAGGCACGAAGATTCGCATTATGCCGGATGTACATTCCGGCAAAGGCTGTACGATTGGAACCACAATGACAATTATTGATAAGGCGGTTCCAAATGTTGTGGGCGTTGATATTGGATGCGGCATGTATACGGTGAATCTGGGAAAAGCGGATATGGACTTTGAAAGGGTCGATGAAGCCGCACATTTTATTCCATCAGGAATGAACGTCTGGGAGGGGCGTCAGGAGCGGTTCGATCTGACCGCGCTTGCGTGCTACAGAGAGCTTAAGGACACAAAGAGACTGGAGAGATCGCTTGGTACTCTGGGCGGCGGGAATCATTTCATTGAAATCGATGAAGCAGCAGATGGAACAAAGTATCTGGTAATTCACTCCGGGTCAAGAAATCTCGGAAAGCAGGTGGCGGAGCTCTATCAAAGGCTGGCCATCAATCTGAACCGCGGATATGGTGATTACCTTGAAAAACGTGATGAGATCATCAGAACTTACAAGGAGCAGGGACGCAGGAATGAAATTCAGGAGGCGCTAAAGCAGCTTCACTGGCAGGTCTATGAGTCCGAGACAAGTATGCCTGAGGATTTATGCTGTCTTTCAGGAAAATATCTTGAGGATTACCTTCACGATGTTGAGATATGCCAGGCATTTGCCAGACGAAGCAGAGAAAGAATGGCCGAGATTATTATGGAGAGAGCCGGTATGACCGGAGGTGAGGCTTTTCATACCATTCATAATTATATTGACACCAATGAAATGATTTTGAGAAAGGGAGCAATAGCGGCGCATAGTGGAGAGAAGGTGCTGATTCCCATAAATATGAGAGATGGAAGTGTGCTGGCAGTCGGTAAGGGCAATCCTGAGTGGAATTATTCCGCCCCTCACGGAGCAGGAAGATTAATGTCCAGGACTAAGGCGAAAGCCAATCTCAGCATGAATGAATATAGAGAGACAATGAAGGGAGTATATACCACTTCTGTCAATGAAAATACCTTGGATGAGGCGCCGATGGCATACAAATCTCTTGAGGATATTATTGATGTAATCAGGGAGTCTGTAGAGGTCATCGATGTGATGAAACCCGTATACAATTTTAAGGCTTCTGATTAAAGCCCGTGATTACAGAGATTTCTGTGCAGCAGCCTGATCAGTTTGAGAATATTATTCCGCACTGCGTCGCACCTGAAACGGACCGAATCCCGTGACCAGGACGGTGCCTAATGGTAAGGCATATAACAGAAATAAGGATAAGCAGCAAAGTCGTAGAATCGGCAGAGAGTCCAGGGATGGATTTGAAGCCGATTTTTTTGACAAGATATGGTGGGTTTGATATACTGTATATGATTTTAAACTGCGCTTTTGGCAGAGAAGATGGCGGGAGAAGGACTGTATGAGAGTGAAAGGCGGAGGCCGCGAAACTGCATTGAACGTGATAAAGGTGATTCTGGCTGGTCTGACAGTGCTGGCTTTTTTAAAAGCCATTTGGGTGAGCCTGGACATTGACGAATCTTATGCAGTGTCTCTTGGCTATCGCTTGGCGCAGGGAGACAGGCTGATGCGGGATATGTGGGAGCCTCATCAGTTCAGTGCGATTTTGACGGCTTTTTTTACGGCGCCGTATATTTGGATACGGGGTAATACTGAGTATCTGGTTATCTGGCTAAGGATCATTGGGGCTCTGATACATCTGGCTTTGGGACTAGCTTTATACAGACGGCTGCGAAGCAGCATAAGCCGGTTTTCTGCATATGTAATGATGCTGCTGCATCTGAATTACCTGCCCAAGTGGGTACAGATGCCGGAATTTGAACTGATACATTACTGGTGCCTGTTGGGCATATTCCTGGCGCTGCATGCTTATTTTACCGGAGGAGGGAAGAGCAGGCTTCTGCCTGTTATGGCAGGGTGCCTGTATGTATGCAGTATCTTGTGCTATCCCACCATGTTTATGCTGTATCCTTTTTACATTGCGGCCTTTTGTCTGTTGGAAAGACAGTACTGCGGGGCGGCCGGAGGGAAAATTTGGAGGAGCGGCTGCCTGTTTACCGGCGGAGCGCTTTTGACCGGGGCGGCGCTTCTGGCGTACTTATTCAGTTATATGTCCTTTGATGATTTTCGACGGTATTTGTCGTATATTTTTCTGGACACATCCCATGGAATATACACTATGAGTGAAAAATGGGCGATGTATCTGGCACAGATACAGACCCAGTGGGAGGATTATGCGGGCAGTCTCCTGGCTGTAGCGGAAATCTTTCTGCTTATATGGGGGGTGTACCGAATTGCTGTCAGAGCCGGCAGGCGGCAGGAAACGGAAAGGGCTGTTCTGCTTAAAAAGGGGGAGCTCCAGAATCTGTTTTTGGCGGTGCTGCTGTTGGTGGGACTGCTGATGCAGATCCAGGCGGTTTTTGGGTATCTGTTTCATGACGAAAACCAGTTTTATCTGCAGGCTCGCTACATTGCGTTGCTTCTGCCTGCAATGGTTATAGGAATTCGTTACCGCGGGCGTATGAGGCTATGGCTGTATCTGTGTGTAATTCCCGGCTTCCTGTCTGTGGCGGCAGTGCTTTTTCTGACAAATATGGATACGAACACTACTTATGCCAAGGGATTTTTAGGCGTATTGGGGAGTCTGCTAATTTTCCGTCAATATGCCTGTGAGAATTTGAAAAGCGTATTTTGGAAAAAGCTTTTCTGCGTGCTGCAGGGCGCGCTGGAAGGCGGTATGCTGGCGGCGCTTTTGGTATGCCGCCTGGTTTTGATCCGCGTATCAGGCTGCCTGCCGGTTACGGTTCTGGCGCCGTTGGAGAAAATGACGGCGGGTCCTGAAAAGGGCATCTATGTTTTGGCTGATACTGCCAGGGTCTGGAATGATAATTATGGTGAGCTGGAAGAGTACACAGACCGAGAGGATCAGATTCTGTATATCGGCGCGGAGAGTCTGGCTTATGTGGGGATGGAGGCCGTGCTGTCTACACCCTCTACCCAGGGGACAGTGGTGTATAATGAGATGTTTTTGTACTATTATGAAGAGCACCCGGATCGTATTCCCAATGTGGTGGTATTTGATAAAACCTATGCGGAAAATCCGGCCTGCTCCCTGATGTATTCCCTTTCGCTTCAAAGCGGCGTACTGTTTCAGTGGGTTGAAGAAAATTATGGGGATGGGCAGATCGTGGAGACGGATCATTTGATCATCCTTAAAAAGCAACAGAAGCAATGAATGAGTATGGTCCGGGTAAACATCAGGCAAATTGATGGAATAGAGGCGGCCTGCAAAGGTGTGAAACATGGCAAAACACAGGCAGAGGCCTGTGATAGCTCAGGGAAGAGTAGGAAGAGGAGATAAGGGCATGACCATGACGGAAACGGCGGAATGGAAGGACGGAAAAACACGATGCAGATGGGCGAATCCCAAGAATGACATATATGTGCACTATCACGATGAGGAATGGGGTGTTCCTGTTTATGATGATCAAAAATTGTTTGAAATGTTGATTTTGGAATGTTTTCAGGCAGGCTTGTCGTGGGAATGTGTGTTGAATAAGCGTGAAGCCTTCCGGCAGGCGTTTGATGAGTTTGATCTGGAAAAGGTTTGTGCCTACGACGAAAAAAAGATGAGTGAGCTTCGTGAAAATCAAGGGATTATCAGAAACCGGTTAAAAATACGGGCGGCAGTGAACAATGCACGCATTTTCCGCCAGATACAAAAGGAATACGGCAGTTTTTCGGCATATCTTTGGCACTGGACCAAAGATCAGATCATTTATGAAAATGATGCGGTCAGTTCGCCGCTTTCCGATCAGATGTCAAAGGATCTGCAGAAGAGAGGAATGAAATTTGTAGGGACAGTTATTATTTATTCCTATTTGCAGGCTGTGGGGGTGATCAACTCTCATGAAGATGGATGTTTCCGGGCGCAAGTATGAAGTGAAGGTGGTCGAGGCTTGTAATAGACTTAATAAACGTTTTTATTTTAGAAGGGATTCCCGCTTCCGAATATGAACAGGCCAGCGATTATGGGGGAAAATAAATTGACCTTGAAAATCACCCATCGGAAAATAATAGATGCCATTATAAAAAAATCCGGAACTGTATGCCCGGGGTCACTGGCGCTGATCGGTGTTTATGTTTCTGCCTGCACAGGTGATTTTCACGAAAAATCGGATTTGGATTTGCTGATTCTGATAAACGATGACGCCGGCTGGCAGCTGGCCCAAGGATTTATTTTAGACGATACCATGATCGGGTATGATATTTACTGTACCAGCTGGGAAATGCTTGCGGAGGAAGCGGAGTGCAGGCATGCGCATCTGGCAAAGCTGATGGTGACTGAAGCCGCAGGGAAAAAGGACGCTTTTTTCCTCCTTTATGAACATGGAGTCACTGCAATACATGATAAATGATATTGCGGACGGGGTATCCATTGAGCGGCTCAGCGTGATGGAGTCATACGATCCGGCGGATTCAGAAGGGAATGTCGAGGCTTTTGATAACGGATTGAAACAGTATTTGGAGGAATATGAGAAAGCAGGAATTTCTCCCATTCCCGGGTCATGCTTTTCCTTGATTCCGTTGATTGCCATATATGTGAGTAAAGCCTTATAAGCATTGGGAATGAGCGCGAATTCCCCTGCATCCGGAATCTCCTCCAGGGTGATTGTAATATAGTTTTGTCTGTCCTGGCTTTTTATTTCCACATCGAGATTACCGGGCATGTGATCATCAGCAAGGATCAGCGCCGCATTGCTATAGTCCATATTGCCTCTTAACAATTGGTCCACGGAGCAATTGAATCCATCGCAGAGTTCAAGAAGCTTTTCCAGCTCCGGCAATACAGTGCCAAGCTCCCATTTGGAAACGGTTTGCCGGGACACATTCATTTTCTCTGCCAGCTCCTCCTGGGTCATGTTTGCCATTTTTCTTAAAATTTGTACGTTTTTTCCGAAATTCATCTAAGGCGCCTCCTTTTTTGATGGGAACATTATCGCATATATATTTATTTGATTCTACAAAATTAAACGTGCTTTTTAACCGGAATCCGCACCTGCAGGTTGCGCGGAGGGCGGCAATGGAGGCAGGGTGGTGCAATGATTATAAGCGCAAGTCGAAGGACGGATATTCCATCATATTATTCTGAATGGTTTTTCAACCGGATCAAGGCAGGGTATGTGTATGTGCGCAACCCCATGAACCCTCACAGGATCAGCAAAGTTTCATTATCGCCTGACCTGGTGGACGGAATCGTTTTCTGGACAAAGAATCCTGCGCCTATGCTGGAACGATTGGAGGAGCTGCGGGATTATACATATTATTTTCAGTTTACGCTGAATCCCTATGGGGCTGACGTGGAAAAAAATCTTCCTTCAAAGGACGATGTGGTTATACCGGCTTTTCGCAGGCTGTGTGATTTAATTGGTAAAGAACGTGTGGTATGGCGCTATGATCCCATACTGCTCAGTGAAAAATATACGATACAGTATCATATCCGACATTTCAGGAGGCTGTGCGGTGAGCTTGCAGACTGCACAGAAAAATGTACAATAAGCTTTATTGATATGTATAGGAATATCAGGCGCAGTATTTCGGCGCTTGGCATCGGCGGAGTGTCAGAGGACCAGATGGAAGAGCTGGCGGAAGCTTTCAGTGAAATTGCGAAGGAACATGGGATTTATATTGATACCTGCGCCGAGGAAGCGGATCTGGGCAGACTGGGGGTGGAGCATGCCGCTTGTATTGACAGACGGCGTTTGGATCGCATCGGAGGTTATAAGCTGGATATCAAAAAGGATCCAAACCAGCGGACTGCCTGCGGCTGTGTTTCCAGCATAGACATCGGCGCTTATAATACCTGCCGGAACGGCTGTGTATACTGTTATGCGAATTTTAACCGGACCATTGTTCTTGATTGCTGCAGCAGGCATGATCCGTCCGCTCCGCTGCTTTGCGGTCAGGTGTGTGCAGAGGACATTATAAAACCCAGGGAGATGAAGACCTGCAGAGATGATCAATTGAGTCTTGATATCAGCTCTGCACAAATATGAATTGGGGAGGATGAAGCCATGTGGTTTACGGCGGCAGTATTGTCTGCTTTTTTTGCAGGACTGACATCTGTTCTGGCAAAATGCGGTATTAAAAAAACAGACTCTGATGTGGCAACGGCGCTGAGAACCATTATAGTACTTTTGTTTTCCTGGCTGATGACAGTCCTGGCAGGCTCCGTCGGAACAATCAAAAATATAGATGCAAAATCACTGACATTTCTGATCCTTTCAGGATTGGCCACAGGGGTCTCCTGGCTCTGCTATTTCAAAGCTTTGTCCATGGGAGATGTGAACAAGGTGGTCCCCATTGACAAATCCAGCACAGTTTTAACGGTGCTTCTGGCTATCGTTATTTTGGGAGAGACGAAGCATCTTGCGGCGAAACTGACGGGCACAGCGATGCTGGCAGCGGGAATTTTTCTGATGCTGGAGCGGCGGGAAAGCAAAGGCGGGGAAGTTGGGAGCAAGGCAACTGGGAGCAAGACAGCCGGGAAGGAAGAAGCCGGGAGCAAGGCAGTTCAAAACAACGCAGCCGGGAGCCGGGAAGCAAGGAACAGGGTTTGGAGCGGCGGCTGGATTCTTTATGCGGTTCTGTCAGCGATATTTGCGGCGCTTACCTCTATTTTGGCAAAGGTTGGTATAGCAAATGTGGAATCAAATTTGGCAACGGCGGTCCGCACCGGAGTGGTGCTCATCATGGCGTGGCTCATTGTTTTTGTAAAGGGCAAACAAAGGGGCATCAGGAATACTGACAAAAAGGAATTGCTGTTCATCGGGTTTTCCGGACTGGCAACGGGCGCTTCATGGCTGTGCTATTACTATGCCATTCAAAACGGCATCGTCAGCGTGGTGGTGCCTATCGATAAGCTGAGTATTATTGTCACGGTGATTTTCTCCCGCTTCCTGTTTGGGGAAAAGCTGACGCGGAAGGGGCTGGCGGGGCTTGGATTGATGATTGCGGGAACGCTTGTTATAGCTGTGGGAACATAGCGGATGTGTTATGGAGGGCTGCGATGAACGTGATTTGGTCTAAATATGTGCAGGGAACAAAAACGCTGTATTACAGCCGCAGACTGCGGTTTGACGATCTGTTCGCAGAGCAGTATAAGGCGTTATTTGCCCTGGAGGCGGATAAACCCATAAAGATTCTGGAGGCAGGGTGCGGTCCCGGCGCTTTTGCGGGGGCCCTGCACCGCTGGTATCCCAATGCTGAAATTACGGCGGTAGACCGTGACAGTGAATTTATACGTTTTGCAAAAGAACACGAAAGCGGCGCGTTTTTTATGGAGAGTGATGTCACGGCGCTGCCCTTTGAGGACAATACCTTTGACGTGACCATTTCCAACACGGTTGCAGAGCATATTGAACCATCCGTATTTTACGGGGAACAGCGGAGGGTGCTGAAGCCCGGCGGGGTCTGTCTGGTGCTTTCTTCGCGCAAAGGGATCAGTGTGGAGCCGGATTGCATTGCCCCCAATGAATTTGAGCGGCAGTTCTGGAACAGGGTCAGACAGTATGACGACTCCCTTGAGAAATACGCTGTGTGTCAATATCCCATGAACGAAGCCGGGCTCCCTGCCGCCATGGAAAAATACGGTTTTTCAGATATCAGTACCGGCTTTGTCACAATTGATTTGACGCCGGACAATCCCAGGTTTTCGCCGGCTCTGGCCCATGCTATGATCGAGGCTCACAGACAGTCGGCGCTGGAAGGGATCCAGTCGGTATTGGATTCCATGCCGGAGCATTTTTCGGATCGGGAGATTGACGAGATGAAAGGGCTTGCCAATGCAAAATTTGATGTCCGGGTCAGGCAGTATGACCGCGGCGAAAAGCAGTGGGATACAAATGTGTCCATTATTATGGTGGTAAGAGGGATGAAAAGGCAATGATTCGGATTGACAGGCAGGAGGAGAATAAAATGATCGGGGTTAATCTTTATAAGCCGGACGAAATCCGGGATGAAAGCTTTAAATATGCGGTTATAGCCGCAAGGTATGAGGACAAATGGGTGTTTTGCCGCCATAAGGAGCGCAATACCTGGGAAATTCCCGGAGGGCACCGGGAGCCGGGAGAAAAAATAGAGGAGACCGCCCGCAGAGAGCTGGCCGAGGAAACCGGTGCCAGGGAGACAGAGCTTTGGCCGGCTGCGGCATACGGCGTTGTAAGAGAAAGCGGGGAATCCTTTGGCATGCTGTTTTTTGCCCGGATACACAGCAAGGGTGATCTGCCTTAGGACAGCGAGATCGGTGAGATCAGGCTGTTTGACGAGATGCCCGGGAAGCTGACGTACCCAGAGATCCAGCCCCATTTATATAATGCCATTTTGCGCTGGCTGAATGAAAAGGAGCAGGAGGGAAGGAATGGATAAAAAGATCATATCCCTGCGCATGGAGCGGCAGTATTTTCTGAAAAAAGCCAACGAAGAGGAATATATCGGGCTGTATCGTGACACTCAGCCCGGGCAGAACGTGTACTGGAACGGTTTTGGACAACCGCCCACACCGCTTCAATATCTGCTTATCGACGGCGAATTTCACGGCGCATCGGTGGGGCATTTCCGCAATGGGCCCTATGATTTAAATGATGTAGTTTGTGATCTGCCGGATGCTATGTGCCGTAAAGGGGAGATATTGGAGGCTGTGCGTGCCGCCAACTTCGGCAAGGAGCCGGACCGGTTTATGGGCGGAGATATTCGGCAGGAAAGAGAATGATTTCCCGTTGCCTGCAGCGGGAGCGTTTACTGGAAAGAGATTCTTAGGGAATAACTTGCAGGGTGAAGCCCTTTGTAGAGTCAGAAAATATTTGCGGAAAGTTTGCTTGTCGGATTATGATTCGGAAATAGAGACTTTTGGGAGGAAAAAACATGACAAAAAAGAGCAGTATTTCACGGGAACAGGCATTGGAATTACTTCGAAGATATAATAAGGAGCCCTTTCATATTCAGCACGCCCTGACAGTCGAAGGTGTTATGCGATGGTATGCCAGGGAAATGGGATATGGGGAGGAAGAAGAATTCTGGGGAATAACAGGACTGCTTCATGATATTGATTTTGAGCTTTTTCCGGAGGAGCACTGCAAAAAGGCGCCGGAACTTCTGCGGGAAGCAGGGGTGAGCGAGGACATGATATATGCCGTCTGCTCTCACGGCTATGGGATCTGCAGTGAAGAGGAGCCCAGGCTTGAGATGGAAAAGGTGCTTTTCGCAGTGGACGAGCTCACAGGGCTGATCTGGTCCTGTGCTTTGATGCGCCCTTCCAGGAGCACCATGGATATGGAGGTTAAGAGCCTGAAAAAGAAATTCAAAGACAAACGGTTTGCGGCAGGCTGTTCAAGGGACATTATCGCTCAGGGAGCGGAGCGGCTTGGCTGGGAACTGGACGATCTCTTTGACAGAACCATACAGGCCATGCGAAGCTGTGAGGCGGCTGTGGCGGAAGAGATGGATAGATGGAATCAGGGTCATAGTCCCAACTAAGGTTCAGCGGGGACTGGTTTCAGGAGCTTTAGAATGCAAAGTCGTTTTGGAGTAAAAGGCAGCCGGCGCCGAAAACCTTTCGGCTGAAGGCATAGAAGTCGGAGGCATGAGGACGCTTCCGGCAGTACAGGGAACGACAGTGTCATTGTCCCTGGAGAAGCAGATTATGGTCAAGGCTTCCGGAGGCAATGGCATTGTCCACCCATAGCTTCAGGGAATCTATTGCAAGAGACATTTTGCTTAGATTTTCCTGTATTCTTAAAAAATCAGTGATCTCATCGTCTGTGATTTTTCCGTCTACGACAATTTCCACCAACCGATTTTTCTCTTCACTTAAAGTATTCAATGTGGCCAGCATTTCCAGGGTGATCTGTGACAAATCCTTCGCGGTTACTTCCGGCACATATTCCTGCCCGATGGGACATTCGTGGGAGCAATAATAATTGCAGAGAGACGGATTCTTGTATGCGTCGGCCATGGCCAGTACCTCGTCCGGATGAGGAACGGAACGTTCATTTTCGATTCGCTCAATGCGGTCAGCCGAGATAAACTGAAGCTTTTCCGCGGCGGTTTCCCTTGTCATACCGGCATTTTCCCTGCTTTTAAAATAGATATTTTTATCTTCTTTGATGGATTTTCTTCCCATAATAAAGCCTCCTTTGTGATTTTGCAGCTTTCCGGTATTCCTGAATTTCAGCATATACTGTTTTACGCATCAAAAGCGGAAATAGACATAATTATGTCTCACCGGAACAGGTTTACGTTTGACTTCTTCCTAAGTATTATAATACACATAGGAAAGCGTTGGAAAGAGAAAACGGAAAAATAAAAAAAGGAAAAGGGTGGAAGAAGGATGAGTGTTGAGCAGAGAATTCTCCGCTGCATTTTGATTCAGCGGATGGAAGGGCAGGAGAGGTACAGCAGGAGACTGGGAATCGAAAATGTTTCGCTCTACAGAGGAAATCGGTATAAAAACGGAGATCAGAGAAATGGAAGTCTTCAGGGGGAATAAAAGCAAAAAAACAAAGCAATGGAATAAGACGAACGGATAAGGCGAGTGCACAAGACAAATGCACAAGACAGAGAGAAAGAAGTAGAAGGGAAAACGGAAAAACAGAAAGAAAAAATAGAAGAAAGGGATAGAAAAATGTTGTCATTGCTATTTGTAGTATTAATGATTATGGTATTTGGAAAGCTATTGGGGATTGCGCTGAAGGCAACCTGGAGTATTGCGAAGATAGTCGTTACATTAATCTTTTGCCCGGTGGTGCTGCTAGTGCTGGTGATAGCGGGATTGATTTACATTGCTTTTCCGGTTTTATTGATAGCCGGGATTGTGTTGCTTTTGGTGTCACCTAAAAGGACTTAGTATGACCCATACCAATCGACCATATGTGTTCACTTTCAGTCAAATGATGTAGAATGCAGGTACTGCTGCACCCCTGTGATCGAAATACAGGAGGTTTCCTGACAGTTGATTTTGTTTTCTGAAATATCGACAGGATCCATTGATAGAGATTAGTGAATTTGGTACACTATTTTTGGCGGGCATGAGAGTGTCCGCCGAAGTGGGTGCGGGGTATAAATATGAAGAATGAAATCAATCTTTCAAACAATATCCTCCGGCTGAGGCATGAAAGGAAGCTTACGCAGGAAGCATTGGCGGAATTTATGGGGGTGACAAAGGCTTCCGTGTCCAAATGGGAGACAGGGCAAAGCACACCGGATATTTTGATATTGTCACAGATGGCATCTTTTTTTGATGTGACAATCGATGAGCTGGTGGGATATGAAGCCTGGCTTACGGATCAACAGATCCGTCGTTATTACAAAGAACTGGTCCGTGATTTTACCGAGTTACCTTTTCATGAGGTTCTGGAAAAGGTCCGTTCTCTTGCGCGCCGGTACTACGCCTGCTATCCCTTTTTGCTCCAATTAGTGGTTTTGTACTGGAATCACTATATGCTGGCGGAGACGGAGGAGGAAGGGAGGAAGATCCTTCAGGAAGCAATGGCATGGTGTGACCGAATTCAGGAGAATTGCGGTGATTCGGGTGTATGCAGCGAGGCGCTGGTAATGAAGGCGGGGCTGAGTCTTTCACTGGGAATGGCGGCTGAGGCTTTGGAAGCGCTGGAACCCATTTCAGATCCGGGGCGGTTTACGGGGCAGAGCGGCCTCATGCTGATCCAGGCCTATGAAATGGCCGGGGAAAACGAAAAGGCCAGAAGCTTTGCCCAGGCAAAGCAGTATCAGGATCTGCTGAATTTGGTGAGCGGCGCAGCACTGTTTGTGTCCTTGTATGAAAGGGATCTCAAGCGGTGTGATGAAACGGTACGAAGAATCAGGGGAATCATAGAGCTGTACCAGCTGGAGGAGCTTCACCCTAATATGACGGCGCAGTTTCATTACCGGACGGCGGCGGTGTATGGAGGAAACGGGAAGAGAAAGGAGGCTCTGGAGGCGCTGAAGCTTTTTGAAAAAAGCTGTCAGCATCTGCTGAAGGCGGAGGAGATCACCCTTCATGGAGATGCGTATTTTGACTTGTTGGATGCCTGGATAGAAAAGCTCCCTCTTGGGCGGATGGCTCCCCGGGACAGAAGCTTTCTGCAGGAAAACCTGCGGGCGGCGCTTTCTCATCCCGCTTTTGGATGTATTCGGGAGACCAGAGAATTTAAAAGCATTGAGAGTCGGCTGTGTGACAGACAACAAGGCGGAGTGCATGAAGCCAATGCATGAGGAGGAAGTCAATGCACGAGGAGAAAGCGGGAAAGAGATTTTGGAGAGGAAGGCGGCTGCGGAGAATATCCGGAATATATATTGACACGGGAGGGGCAGGAGATGTTAAGAATAGAGCATTTGACAAAACATTATAAAGGCAGCAGCAAAGGGGTTACAGATCTGAGTCTGCACATTGCGCCGGGGGATATATACGCTTTTATCGGACACAATGGCGCAGGAAAGACCACTACTTTGAAATGTGTGGCGGGGATCCAGGATTTTGATGCCGGAACCATTCAGATCTGTGGTCTGGACATACAAAAATCTCCCATGGAGTGTAAACGGCAGATTGCGTATATACCGGATAACCCTGATCTTTACGAATATCTCACAGGCATTCAATATTTAAATTTTGTGGCGGATGTGTTCCGGATTGGGCCCGGAGAGCGGGAGGAACGGATCCGGGAATATGGGGACAGATTTGAGATTACAGCTTCCCTGGGGGATCTGATTTCCACCTATTCCCATGGAATGAAGCAAAAGCTGGCGCTGCTTTCCGCCCTGGTACATCAGCCAAAGCTGTGGATTCTCGACGAGCCCTTTGTGGGGCTGGATCCTAAGGCGGCGGTGATTCTCAAGGAAATCATGGGCAGTGTATGTGCCGGAGGAGGCGCTATTTTCTTCTCCACCCATGTGCTTGACGTGGCGGAGAAGCTTTGCAACAGGGTGGCGATTATCAAGGACGGTGTGCTGGCGGCTTCCGGCAGCATGGAGGAGCTTGTGAGGCGGGGCCAGTCGCTGGAGTCTATTTTTATGGAGGTGGTGGATCATGTGGGGACAGCTCAGGTCGTTGATTAAGTTGGAGCTATGCAATATTTTCGGATTGAATGTGTTTCGTTTTTCCAAGGATAAAAAAGCGAAAAGCAAGTCCGTTATGCTGCTGGCAGTGTGTATATGTCTGCTGATCATGATGGTCTTTTATGTGGGGAACCTGGCCGCTGGTCTGATCCTGCTGGGCGCCGGAGAAGTGGTTCCGTCATACCTGCTTATGATATCCAGCCTTTTGATTTTTATATTTGGCATGTTTAAGGCGGGCAGCGTAATCTTTCGGAAGGGTGGTTATGATATACTGTGTGCCCTGCCGGTTTCCAGTACGGCGGTGGTGGCAGGCCGTCTTGCCAGAATGTATGTTGAGAATCTGCTGATTGTTCTGGCGGTATTGCTGCCGGGAACAGCGGTATACGTATGGAGCCTGAGGCCCGGTCCGTCTTTTTTCCTGATGCTTATTTTGGGAGTATGGTTTGTGCCCCTGATTCCCATGGCCGGGGCCATCTTGATCGGTGCGCTGATTACCGGCATATCCTCCCGTATGCGCCACAAAAGTCTGGCGGCTGCAGGATTGTCAATTTTGGCAATGATTGGAATATTGTATGGCTCTATGCGGATCTCTGCAGTGGGAGACATCAGCCTGGAAATGCTGAAAGAGCTGACTTCATTTATTACAGAGCTTCTGGGGAAAGTATATCCACCGGCAGTTTGGCTGGGCTGGGCGGCAGTTCAGGGGAATTTGCTGCAGGGCTTGCTTTTTGCCGGAGCTTCTCTGGGAATGTTTGGGGCGGTGTCGGCAGGAACTGCTTTCTTTTTCCACCAGATCTGCCGCAGCCTGTTTGGCAGTTCTGCCAGACATGATTACAGGATGGGCCGCCTGAAGGAGGATTCTCTGCTGGTTTCTTTGTGCAGGCGGGAGTTTCAGAGATATTTTTCCTCCAGCGTGTATGTGACCAACACGATCATGGGTCCCATAATGGGCTGCGTTCTCGCCGGTGCATTGCTGGTTGTGGGGCCGGATGCCCTGACAACACCATTGCCTGTTCCTATAAATATAAATGGGCTGATTCCGTTTGCGTTTGCCGGTATTTTCTGTATGATGACCACTACGGCCACATCCGTGTCCATGGAGGGGAAAAACTGGTGGATCGCAAAAAGTCTGCCTCTGTCGGCAAAGAATATTCTTGACGCGAAGATATTAATGAATCTGCTGTTGTTTCTGCCTTTTTATTTTTTGTCGGAGATATTCCTCATTCTGGCTTTAAGGCCGGGAGCTGAGGAGCTTTTATGGCTGCTTTTGATTCCGGCGGTATTTCTTCTATTTTCCTGCGTGTATGGGATTACCGTCAATCTGCACTTTCCCGTGCTGAACTGGGAGAACGAGGTTAGTGTGGTGAAGCAGAGCGCCTCTTGTGTCCTTGGGGGAATGGGCGGCTTTTTGCTGGCGATTCCCTGCGCCGCAGGTGCGGCAGCAGCTCCGGAAGAATATGTATGGTTGATCAAAGGAGGGATCTGCCTGGCGCTCCTTTTAACCACAGGATTCCTATACTGGAAAAATAACCGCTTTGATCTTTGCGGAAAAGTGTAATTTCTAAAGTGTGATCCAATAGCGCTTCATGTTTGCCAGGCAGGTGGCCAGAACCTTTTGCAGTCTCATTTTCCGGCATGATTCCGGTTTTTCTACTATTTCAGATTCCCTCTTGACATATGTATGAAATCGTACTAAAATGTGCTTTGTCTGATTTCGTACAAGTCAATCACCCCGCCGCAAGCAGCGGGGCATGGAAATTGAAACGCCCCAAGGGGCGAGGGATTGACCCTCGCGGCATTCGTCAAATAGCCATGCTTGCATGGCTATTTTCCTCATTGTTCGCGGGAATAAACGAACTTACAAAAACGGAGGCTTGCCATGGGAGAATACGCATCGGCGGAGATGAAGCGGTTGAATTATCTGACCAGTGAAATTGACGGAATTTATCACAAGGCGGCTTTGAAGTTTGGGCTGTCAGACAGTGAATTGATGATTCTGTACTCCATTTGCAATGAAGGCGACAGCTGTCTGCTTCATGATATTTGCAGGTATTCGGGAGCCAGCAGGCAGACTATCAATTCGGGTCTTCGAAAGCTGGAGAAGGCAGGGAGAGTAACACTGGAGGCCTGCGGCGGCAAAAAGAAGAGGGTGTGCCTGACAGAACAGGGAGGAGAGCTGGTTCGAAATACTGTGGTACGGGTGATTCAGGCGGAGAACGATATCTTGAATTCCTGGCCGGAGAATGAAAGGGAGATTTACCTGGAACTGACAAAAAAGTATCTGGAGGCCTTTCGGGATAAGGTTAAATCCATTTGATCCCAGGCGGTTAAAAGCGGTTGCTGAAGACCTGTACCAACGGTTCCTCCGAGCTGATGTCCAACATTTCCATGTCCGTGGTCAGCATGCTTTACAACTTTCAGCTGATGAAATATGCCAAGGAGGACGGCGTGGCAGCATATGGGGTGCTGATGTACGTAAACATGATCTTCCTGGCGGCTTTTATCGGGTATTCCGTGGGAACGGCTCCGGTGATCAGCTATCATTACGGGGCGGGAGACCATGGGGAGATGAAAAGCCTTCTTCGGAAAAGTCTTTTGATCATCGGCGGCTTTTCCTTGGCCATGCTGGGGCTGGCGGAAGGGCTGGCACGCCCCCTGGGAATGATTTTTGTTGGATATGACCAGGGACTTTTGGAGCTGACGCTCAGGGGCTTTCGGATTTATTCTTTTTCCTTCCTGTTTGCCGGAATCGCTATTTTTGGGTCCTCCTTCTTTACCGCGCTGGGAAACGGGCTGGTATCGGCGCTGATCGCGTTTTTGCGGACCTTGGTGTTTCAGGCGGCGGCAGTGCTCATCTTCCCGCTGATCTGGCAGATTGACGGGATCTGGTGGTTCATTGTGGCGGCGGAATTGATGGCAGCGGCAGTGACCGCTCTGTTTCTGGCAGGGAAACGGGCTAAATATCACTATTGAAAATTCTTAAGGAAGCGCTGTTTGAAATCACCGCTTCCTTAATATTTGATGTTTTTCTCCCGGTACTCGCTGGGGGAAAGTCCTGTCTCCTTCTGAAAGGAGGAAGAAAAATAGCTTCTGGAGCCAAAGGAAAGCTCGTCGCTGATCTCCTGGATGCTCATTTTAGTTCCGGAAAGCAGAAGCTTTGCCTGGCGGATTTTTTCACGCTTGATATAATCTGCCACACTACAGCCGGTTTCCTGCTTGAATTTGTGGGAGAAATAGTATTCCGTGTAGCCGGCCTGGTCTGCCAGGGCGGCGATGGAAAGCTTTTCCCGGATATGGATGGTAATGTAATCGCAGGCGCTTCTGATCTGGCCGGAAAGGGTATTATTTTTTTCCTGCCGCACCCTTTGAACGTAATCCTCCAGAAGTGCACTGCAGGTGTTGGAGGTTTCCGCGATACTGCCGCATTCTTCGATCAGCTGCATGTAGTGATCATTGAGGGTATAGGCCACGGAGGGGCTTACGCCGCCCTCAATAGCCGCTCTGGAGCAGAGCGTCAGCAGGACGATGGAGGTGGATTTCGCCCGGCGCAGGGGATTGCCCACGTCGAAGCGGGGGCCGTCGCTGAGACTGTGAGAACGGGCCAGGGCGTCCAGATAATTTGGATTACCTTCCCGAAGCATGTTGATAAAGGTCTGTTCCGCAGCCCATACGCCGCGGTGCTCCTCCGAGATCAGGCTGGCCTCGGGCACAGAGGCATCCTCCGTGGATCTTTCTATAAAACGAATGTCGTTGGTGGTGAGCCGCTGCCCGGTGATGCAGTAGTGCAGCATTACGGCATACTGGAAGAGCTGGTTGGTGGGAATGATGGGAATATGCTCAAAATATCGGAAAATTTTGGCCCGTATGCTGATGGAAAGATCATGCTTGTCCAGCCCTTTTTTCACAGCCTGGTAGGATGTTCGTCCGGAGTAGGCGGGGCCCAGAACGTGGATCCCCTGAAGGTGGTCCTGGTCCCAGGCGAAGGCGGCGATCCAGATCAGCCCCAGATAATCGTCTATGAGTACAGGGCGGCGGGACCGGCTCTCCACATATTTTTTCAGAGGCTCCTCCAGACTGATCAATACAAGCATATCGTCATCCTCCAAGGCATGCGGGGAAGCGGCTGGAGACGCCAGAAGGAAAGAGGGATCATAGCTTCGCAGGGGCAGCTCATGGTTGCAGAGGATCAATTGTCTGAAAAAATCCAGTTTTTCATGAATGTTCATTTTCTTCTCCGTTTATCGTGCAGAATTTTCCGAGTCTATCACAGGTTTTCAACCGTCGAGAAAATCCTTCATGAGTTCCTGGTCTTCTTTTTGTTCAAATCGGAGTGCGCCGCTTTTCAGCAGCTGGGGATTGGAGGCGATGGTACAGAAAATGTACTGGCTGAGCGTGGATTTCAGAGCCAGCCGGTCACCCTCCGGTGTCTCAAACATCACATCACAACGGCACTTTCGTATTTGTTTCAAAAATTCCACTATATTGGCATTTGGTTTTATATGCATGAAAAAGTCTCCTTTTAATAGTATTTATAGTATACACGAAAAGCATGGGTTTGCGCCAGAGGATTTTTGTGGTCTGCCGGAAAAAACGTAGCGAATTTCTTAACGCCTTCACGGATTATTGGATGCAGAAGCCAGGGAGCTTTACTATAATGCTATTTAGGCGGACAAGCCGCTGAAAAACAGTGAGTCCATCGAGGAGGAATCATGCGTAAAATTATTTTGCTTAACAAGGACTGGTATTTTACAAAAGCTGCACTGCCCTGCGGCGGGGCGGAAGGAGATTGGGAAGGGGAAGCGGTCACTCTGCCCCATACCTGGAACGCCGAGGACGGACAGGACGGGGGAAACGACTATCACCGGGGAAAGTGCTGGTATATGAGAAAGCTGGAGGCCCCGGAGCTGGAGCCGGGTGGAGAAGCCTGGCTGGAGTTCTGCGGCGCCGCTGTGACTGCGGAGGTGTATTTTAACGGGAAGAAGCTGGCCGTTCATCGGGGAGGATACTCTGCCTTCCGAGTAAATGTGACGGATTTCCTGCAGGAGGAGAATCTGCTGGCAGTTTCTGTGGATAACAGCGACAATGATCAGGTATATCCCCAGAAGGCGGATTTTACGTTCTACGGTGGACTGTATCGGGAGGTAAAGCTGATCTGTGTCCCCGGAGTACATTTTGAATTGGGATATAAGGGCGGCCAGGGCATCCGGGTCACTCCCCGTGTGGATTTGGATAAGAAGGCGGCAGAGGTTACTGTAGAGACCTGGCAGACAGGGGAAGGACAGGTGACCGTTGCTCTTGACGAGCAGTCAAAGACCGTGACGGCAGAAGGCGGATATGCCCGGGCCGTATTTACAATAGAAAATGTGCGCCTGTGGGACGGTCCGGAGGATCCCTATCTGTACACGGCGCAGGCGTCGCTTTGGGAGGACACAAAAGATCCGCAGGCTGCAGAGACTTCTCAGGCTGCAGACACCGTTTCTGTGCGCTTCGGATGTCGGAAGTTTGAGATTGACCCTCAGAAGGGGTTCCTTCTCAACGGGCGAAGCTTTCCCTTAAGGGGCGTCAGCCGCCATCAGGACCGGAAGGGAGCGGGAAATGCGCTGACGCTGGAAATGCACAAAGAGGATATGGCTCTTGTGCGGGAGATCGGGGCCAATACGCTGCGCCTGGCCCATTATCAGCATGCCCAGGAATTTTATGACCTGTGCGACGAGAATGGTATTGTGGTTTGGGCTGAAATTCCGTACATTACCATGCATATGAAAAACGGCCTGGAGAACACCTTAAGTCAGATGGAGGAGCTGGTGGTACAGTGTTATAATCATCCCTCCATTGCCGTCTGGGGCCTGTCTAATGAGATTACGGCCGCGAGTGCGGTAAATGAAGAGCTTCTGGAAAATCATCGAAGGCTTAATGACCTGTGCCACAGACTGGACTCCGGCAGGCCCACTACCATGGCAAATGTGTTTATGCTGGAGACGGACAGCCCTATTCTGGAGATTCCGGATGTGAACAGTTATAATCTGTATTTTGGCTGGTACCTGGGAGAATTGGAACAGAACGATGAATTTTTCGACGAATATCATGCCAAATATCCGGACCGCTGTATAGGCTTTTCAGAATATGGGGCGGATGCCAACCCTCAGTTCCAGTCTTCTGCGCCGGAAAAGGGGGATTATACGGAAGGCTATCAGGCGCTGTATCATGAACACATGCTGGAAATGATTGAAAAGCGTCCCTGGCTCTGGGCGACTCATGTATGGAACATGTTTGACTTTGCGGCTGACGGCCGGGATGAGGGCGGAAAGCACGGGGAAAATCAAAAGGGACTGGTGACCTTTGACCGGAAGACAAAGAAGGATGCATTTTACCTGTATAAGGCGGCCTGGAACCGGAAGGAGCCCTTTGTACATCTCTGCGGAAGCCGGTATGTGGACAGGGCTGAGGAGGCAACGGAAATCAAGGTCTACTCCAATCAGGAGCAAGTCAGTCTGTTCGTGGACGGGGAGCCTGCAGGAAGCCAGAAAGGAAAGACGGTATTTCGGTTTGAGGTGTCCCTGAGGGGAGAGCATGTGATCGAGGCCAGAGCCGGGGAGTGCACAGACAGGATCTGTGTCCGCCGGGTGGAGACGCCCAATTTGGATTATCAATATAATAAGCAGGGAAATGTGGTGAACTGGTTTGACCAGGAGGAAATTGATCCGTCCTGCTTTTCCGTTTCCGATACGCTGGCGGAGATTCGGTCCAATCCCCAGGCAGGAGCCATTATTGAGGAAATGATGGCCAGGGGAGCGGCTTCCCGGGGGGATGTGGCCGAGAGTGTAAAGGATAATCCCGCCCTGCAGAGGATGATGGGCCGCATGACCCTGATCAGTCTGCTGAAGCAGGGAGGAATGGCAGACGAAGAGAGCGTCAGGCAATTAAATCGTATTTTGCAGCAGATTCGAAAGGAGTGAGACTATGCCGCCCATCAAGGCAGTGCAGCAATTTATGCTGGGAACCGTGCTGGGGAACGAAGCCCAGGCACGGGACACCCTGAAAAAGATGAAGGAAGCGGGATATGAGGGGATCGAGCTGTGTGGGTTTATGATCCATCCCGCAGGTTTTATGGTGCGGATGATGACCAAAGCGGCGGGTATGCCCGTAGGCGGAGGAGGGAAGCTGGACTGGAAAAGGCTGGTTAAGGAATCCGGACTGAAGGTGGTAAGCCTGCATACGGATCTGGGCAGCGTGGAGAGGGACAGTGCCGCCCTGGCGTCAGAGGCCCGGGAATTCGGTACCAAATATGCGGTGATCACCGGTATGTACCGGTTTGCCTACGGGGAAGAGGCTTCGATCCGGGGGCTGGCCGGACGGCTGAATAAGGCCGGAGAAGCCCTGGCGGCGGAAGGAATCCATCTGCTGTACCATAATCATAATTGTGAATTACAGCGGGTGAATTCAAATAAGAAGGCCTATGACATTTTGCTGGAGGAGACGGACCCGGAGCTTGTGAATTTTGAATTTGACAGCTACTGGTTTGCAGAGGGCGGAGCCGATCCCCTTTCCTGGATGCAGCGTCTGGGAGGCCGCATGAAGCTGTGGCATATTAATGACAGAGGAACCAGGCTCAGGGGCCAGGCTATGACGCCTATCTTGAAAACGGACAGCGCGGAGCTGGGGTATGGCAATATGCCCCTGGAAGAGTTGACCGCCCAGGCCCTTCTGGCCGGGGTGGAGGCGGTGGTGTTGGAAAGCCACCGCAACTGGATAGACAAATCCCCGGTGAAGAGTCTTCAGGTCAGCGCAGAGTTTATGAACCGACATTTTGGATAAGAAAGAAATCAGCGGAAGCTTCCTAAATAGGCCAGGCTTTCCTTGGGATGACGGGTCTGGGTGCTGCGGTCTACGGCGATGAGTCCGAAGGTCATGGAGTACCCTTTCTGCCATTCAAAGTTGTCCATCAGGCTCCAGTGGAAATATCCCCGCACCGGCAGACCGTCCCGGATACAGCGCTGGACACCGGCCAGAGCTTCTTCGATAAAAGCAATACGCCGGGTATCGTCTCCGGTGGCAATGCCGTTTTCCGTGACGATCAGGTCTCCCGGAAAATCCGCGGATGCTTTCCGGATCACATGCTCCAGAGCCTGAGGATAGAACTCGTAGTTCATCTGGGTCAGCTCGGCATCCTCCGGAGCGGGAACCTGGCCTTCGGGGCCCGTCAGGGAACGGGTGTAGTTCTGCACCCCCAGGAAATCGTCATCTTTAATATAAGGAAGATAGTGGGTAAATTCTTCATCCCATTCTTTGGCGGCGGCGGCCTCCCCTCCGGGAAGAGCCTGGATATCATGAAGGCTTAAGGTGAGTCCCACCTGGATGTGGGGGCAGAGCTCCCGGATTGCCTTGCGGGCCGCCTGATGGGCCAGGCAGACGATTTTATCTCCTTCAGGGGTACGCATGGAAGTGAAATTTTCCACTTTTTCCACGCCGAATACCTTCAGATTTTCTGCGGCGGCTTCTTTTTGTCCGGCCAGCATTTTTTCCAGATTAATACCTACCTGGACCGAGCCGTCGCTGTCGTCTTTTCGGGAGACCGGCTGTCCGGAGGATTCCGCCGGGGCGCCGCTGCTCATATTCTGGGAAGAAGCCTGGGCCCTGGCGGCCTGAGCCATCATCTGCTGCATATAGCGTTTGGCGATGGCGGCTACCTGAATCCCCATGTTAGCTTCATTGATGGTGCAGATGTAACGTAGCTGGCTCCCAAGCTTTCCTACGATATAGCGCACATAGCGGGCGAAGTATTCCACTGTGGATTCCGCCTCCCAGCCGCCTTTGCTTATGAGCCAGGCAGGACTGGAAAAATGATGAAGGGTTACAACAGGCTCCAGGCCATGCTCCTTACAGCATCGGATCACGTCCAGATAATGCTCGGCCTGAGCATCGTCGAAGGCTCCTTCGCTGGGTTCGATGCGGGCCCACTCCACGGAGAACCGATAAGCGTTCAGGCCGGCCTGAGCCATAAGCCGGATATCCTCCTGATAACGGTTGTAATGATCCACTGCGTCCAGAGAGGGTTCCGTAAAGCTGGTGTGCTCCATTTGCTCCATGGCCCAGTAATCGCTGTGCGTGTTGTTGCCTTCCACCTGGTGTGCCGCGGTGGCGGCGCCCAGCAGGAAGTCCGATGAAAATTTGTCCATAATTATATCCTTTCCGCTATGCCTGTAAATGGCTGAGCTGTCACTGCTGTGCACCGGAGCATAAGCAGCTGCAAACCCGGGGAACAGTAACTTTAATATCAGAATACCAGAAAATGTAATACAGGGCATTAAAAAATCAATGATTATGTTATATAATTAATTGTAAGCTTTGAGCGCCCGGTAACAAACGGTTTTCAGGAGAAGGAGGAAGCACTATGAAGTATTTTTGCAATCCGGTGAATATCAATTACCGGTATCAGTTTAACGCAGATCCCCGCATGTCCAGGCTGCAGATCTGCCGGGAGGCGGCGGATCCGTCCATGATCTGCTTTCAGGGAAGGTATTATATTTTTGCATCCATGAATCTCAGCGTGTGGGTGTCGGAGGATCTGGCGCACTGGGAGAGTTACAGGCTTCCGGAAAATCTGCCGCTGTATGACTACGCGCCGGATGTGAGAGTGGTGGGAGAGTATGTGTATTTCTGCGCCTCCAAACGGGGAGAGAACTGTAATTATTACCGAACCAGGGATATTTTGAAGGGACCCTATGAGGAGATTCCCGGAACCTTTGATTTCTGGGATCCCAATCTGTTTGCGGACGAGGACGGAAGGATCTATTTTTACTGGGGCTGTTCCAACATGACGCCTATCTGGGGCGTGGAGCTGGACCCGGAGACCATGCGGCCCCTGGGGGAGCGCCGGGAATTGATCCACGGGGATCCCTGGAGCATCGGCTATGAGCGGGTGGGGGAGGATCACTGTAGGTTCCCGAAATCGGAGGAGGAAGTGGAGGCGGCCATGGAGGAATTTTTCCGTTCCCAGAGCGCTGTGGGCAGGGACCAGATGCCGCCGGAGTACCTGCCCATGATTCGTGGAATGCTCAGTGACAAGCCCTATATTGAAGGCCCCTGGATGGATAAGCATCAGGGAAAATATTATCTGCAGTATGCCTGTCCGGGAACCCAGTACAATATTTACGCCGACGGTGTCTATGTGAGCGATTCGCCTTTGGGGCCCTTTACCCTGGCGGACAACAATCCCTATTCCTATAAGCCCGGGGGCTTCCTGCCCGGGGCGGGTCATGGCTCCACCATGCGGGACATGCAGGGGAAGCTGTGGCATACCTCCACCATGCGGATCAGCAAAAATCACCAGTTTGAACGCCGGGTGGGGATCTGGCCGGCGGGCTTTGACGCCGACGGGGAGCTTTTCTGCAACCAGCGCTACGGAGACTGGCCCATGGCGGTGGAGGAAGGCAGGCTGGATCCCTGGAGGGATCCCAAATGGTATCTGCTGAGCTTCAAAAAGCCGGCGTCTGCCTCATCCTGGAGGGAGGGGAAGGAGCCGGCACGGGCTGTGGACGAAAATGTGCAGACCTGGTGGCAGGCGGCGTCCTCCGGAGAAGGAGAGTGGCTGCAGGTAGATTTGGAGGAGATCTGCAGAGTTCATGGGGTGCAGATTAATTTTGCGGATGATGGCATTGACATTCCTGTGCCGGGAGAAATCCGCGGAACCACCCAGGCCCGCTACATCGATGAAAAGGATTATTATACCCGGTGGATTCTGGAAGGGTCTGCGGACGGAAAGGAGTACTTTACAATAGAAGACAAGTGGGAGGCGGAGACGGATCTGTCCCATGATCTGGTGGTGCGGGAGGAGGGACTTTTGGTTCGCTTCCTGAAGCTTACCGTCAGGGAAGTGCCCTACGGACAGCGGCCCTGCATCTCCGGTCTGCGGATCTTTGGCTGCGGCAATGGAGAGAAGCCGGCAGCGCCGGAATTTGAAGCAGTGCGGGAAAACGATCTGGACATGAAGGTCGTGATCCGGGGAGAGGGCGCCCTGGGCTTCAACATTTTGTGGGGCAGCAGCCCGGAGAAGCTTTACCACAGCTATATGACCTTTGACCAAGAGCAGCATGTCAAGGCGCTGGTCAAGGGCCGGGAGTACTATGTGAGGGTGGACGCCTTCAACGAAAACGGGATCACCCAGGGGAACACCATAAAGCTTTATTCCTTTTGCCGGCGGTAGTCTCCGGGGGTGATGCCGGAATACTTTTTAAATAATCTGCGGAATGTGATATCACTTTCATAGCCTGCGGTCCTGGCGACTTCGTTGACGGACATGTCCGTCTCCGCCAGCAGACTGCAGGCATATTCTATTCTCTTTCGATTGACATAATCCAGAAAATTATAATCGGTGATCTGCTTGATCCGACGGCTGATGCTGCTCTCCGACATCTGGAAAGCCTCCGATAGCTTGCTCAGGGACAGATCCTCATCATACAAATGAAGCGTCAGGTAGTCCATCAAGGTTTGGGCGGAATTTTGAAGCTGCTGTTCCTTCTGTTCCTGGGAATTTTGTTCCAGCCGGTCACAGGCCAGAAGGGCGAGATGCTTCAGCTCATCCAGTGCGCCGGGCTGATCCGGTGTCCAGGAGCGCAATGGGTCTTGATTCCAGGCGCCTCCGGTTTCCTTTTCCGCTCTGGAAACGGCAGCCAGAAGCTGATCTCTGGCGTAGGTCAGATGCTCCTTTTTGACAGGGCCGCAGCAGCATATGGACTGAAAATACAGAGTCAGATTATTCCTGGCTTCTGCGGCCTGCCCGGCGCCGAAGGAGGCCGGCAGAGATTTCAGACAGGAGGGTGCAGTCAGCTCCAGGGCGCCGGAGGCTTCCAGCTGTTTCCAGAAAATTCCCCGGCAGGAGGGATCCGGAGGCAGATACTCCAGGGCACGGCGGGACTGCTGACAGGCCATGCCCAGCTGTTCCAGGCGGTCTGCGGTGTCGCTGACGCCCAGAAAAGCGTTTGGGGTAATCCGGGTCAGCAGGTCCAAAAGCCGGGAGCAGGCCTGCATACAATCCTGGGGAGTGGGAGCACTGATAAGAAAAATACCCAGGTGCTTTCGGTAGGTCACATACAGACAGCCAGTGTGGGTGTTCCTGGTTTCCAGAGCCAGACTCATAAGGAATTCCTGTGAGGCGCAGTCTGTTAGAATACAGCAGCATACATGGCTGGGATAATGAAATTCCACCCCCAGCCGCTGCAGACCGGGAAGAATGGCGGTCCGGGGCAGGGAGCCCTCCAGAAGCTCCAGCAGAAGGCTGTTGACCAGCAGAGGTCTGTAGATCAACAGCTGTTCCTCCAGAAGAGACTTGTCCTCGAAAATAGAACTGATGGCGGATTTTAAGGCCTCATATTCTATGACCCGGTCAGCAGCCTGGTGGCCGGAGCTGCTGACAATGGAGGCCAGCTCCCGGATAGGGGCATAGCTTTTCCGGCAGAGGGCGTGGGCCAGGGGAAGGCCCAGGATCAGCAGCAGAATGCTCAGACCGCACACGGTCCACAGTATGGAGCGGAAGCGCTTTTCCAGAAAGCTCTTGGAATAGCCGGTGAAACCGATCCAGCCGGAAAGGCTTCCGGTACTGCTCTGGAAATGATCGTCTGTGCTCAGACAGGAAAAGAGCGCAGACGAGTTGTCCGGCTCTGTCGGGCCGCCGGTCACAATCGGACGGCCTGCGGAGTCGAAAAGATAAAATTCCATATCCTGATTATTTAACAACAATCTTATATCTTCCCGCATCTGGCGCTCGTCCAGCAAGATGAAAAGATTGCCGTAGCGGGTGCCGTTGCCGTTGATGACGGACAGGGCAAGAAGAGGATGCTGAGGCGTATCGGTTTCCTCCACGGCGCCCTTGGGAAGAAACAGGAAGCTGCCGGAGCTGATAGGCCTCAGATATTCGGAAAATATGCTGGGGCTCATGTTGAAGATACTCTGATAAAAGCTTTCCAGGGTCATAGTACCATTATCGGAGATCACAAATTGCTTGTTATACAGATAAACGTTCAGAGTGGCGGCAAAGCGGTTCAGAGCTTTGGCGGACACCAGATCATGCTGAGCGGCAAAAAGCGTGGTGGAATCCAGCAGAGAGAAATCCAGGTCTGTGGCGGCATTGGAATACAAGCTTAACAGCCGCTCGTTCTGACCCACGCTGGCGGCCAGCTTTTGACAGGCGGCCAGCTGGTCGTCTGCATAGTAGGCCAGGTTGGAAGCCGCCTGCAGAGCACTTTCCCTGCAGGCAGCAAAATCCTGGCGGCAGATCAGCAGGCCCGCCATAAGGAGAAGTAACAGTGCGGTAGCCGTGTACAGGATATAATTATGTAGAAACATGCGACGATAGGTATTGGAATGTCTAAAAAGGTGGATCGCTTTCATAAAAGTCTCCTTGGTATCATACGGCCGGCTCCGGGCGCCCCCTTTGCCATCTCAGACATCCTTGGGAGATATCGTTTTATCTGTCTTTGATCAGAGAGGCGGAGTCTTCATCCAGGAACAAGTCAAAGCAGGGGTGCGTCTTTAACAGAGTGGCGGGAATCATGGGATCAGTATCATTTGCCAGGGTGTCCGCCACAGCCTGGGCTTTCACCTTGTGGGGCACTGCGGAGATAATGTGGCGGCACTGCATAATCTGCCATGGGGTCATGGAGATGGCCTGGGCGGGCACATCCGCTGTGGTGGGAAACCATCCTTCCCCTACCTGCTGCTGCTTACAGCGCTCGTTTAGGTTTACCACAATGTAGCAGTCCTTTGTGCCAAAGTCTGCCGGAGGGTCGTTAAAGGCAATGTGGGCGTTTTCCCCGATGCCGATGAGTCCTACATCCACAGGAGATTTCCGCACCTGGGCGGTGAGCCTGGGGATGGAATCCGGATTACCGTCCACCAGGTAATAGTCCTTCAGTGATACCTTCGCCAAAAACCGCTCTTTCAGGTATTTGCGGAAGCTTGCCGGGTGGGTTTCCGGCAGATTTACATATTCATCCAGGTGGAACATAGTGACCCGGCTCCAGTCTATATCCTCTTTGACCAGGGCTTCCAGCGTCTCGAACTGGGAGCTTCCGGTGGACAGGATCAGGCGGGCTTCTCCTCTTTCCTGTATGGCCTGTCGAAGTAAAGAAGCGGTCAGAGCGGCAGCTTTTTCTCCCAGCAGGCCGGGGGTGCTTTCAATGTGTAAATTCATGGGGAACCTCCTTAGATTTTTACAATGTATTTTATTTAGTTGTTTCCATATTTCATTATATTATGAATGAGGCAGGGGGCGCAACAAACCGTTCTTGTGGAAGATACAATTTTTGTGGGAGAACAGAAAAGTGCGCAATATAAACAGAATAATTGTATATTTTAATAGAAATATATGCTGTGCAAAAATGGATTGTTGTGTAAAACGTGGAAAGAATATATGATAAACTCAGTTTTGATAAGCTCTGCGTGAGCATATCGACCAAAAGACGGGCGGACCAGTGGGGCTGTACGTTTTCAAAAGTAAAGGAGGTAATTATATGAAAAGGAACAAGTTGACCAGGATTCTGGCAACGCTGAGCGTTCTGTGCCTGACCATGGGAAGTCTGGCAGGATGCGGCGGCGAACCCTCTCAGGAATCCACACCCACAAGTAAACAGGAAGAAAGCAGCCAGACGGGCAGTGATGCCGGAGCGTCTCAGGGCAGCAGTGCGGAAGAGCCCCAGGATACAGGAGTCACTTTTCCTCTGGCCGAGCAGGTGGAGCTTACCATAGCTACCCCGGACGGAAACGTGGCGTCCCTGGCGGATAACCTTCCTGTGTGGGAGGAGATCCAGAAGCGCACCAACATTAAGATCAACTGGGATGTGACCGCGTCCAAAGAGTATGTGAATATTATGAAGACCAGAATGGGCGCCGGCGGCGGGAAGCTTCCCGACATCCTGCTTCTGCCCAACGGCATGAGTCTGGCCGAGCTGGGAGGCGACGGCAGGATCCTTCCCCTGGAGGATTATATTGCAAACAGCGAAAATATTCAGAAGGTTTATGAACAGTTCCCCAATGTAAGAGCTCTGACATCGGCAGACGGACATATTTATTCTGTAAATACTGTGAATGAAAGCGCATATTTTGCGCCCTATACATTCATTATCCGCAAAGACTGGCTGGATCGTCTGAATCTGGAGGTTCCCGAGACCATCGATGACTGGATGGAAGTGCTCAGAGCCTTCCGGGATCAGGATGCCAACGGAAACGGCGACGCCAATGATGAAGTTCCTTTTTCTGCCGGCGGTCATGCGTGGTATACCACTTACTGGGCAAATGCCTGGGGACTGCACCTGTTCCAGTCCGACGGATGGTACCCGGATGAGAACGGCCAGATGCAGTACGAGTTTATCAGCGACAAAGCAAAGGAATTTTACATCTGGCTGAATAATTTCTACGAGGAGAAGCTTCTGGATGAGGAATTCCTGATTCTGGGAGATGAGAACAAGCTGTATGAGAAGGTGGCCCGGGATGAGGTGGGAGCCTTTACCGCTTATCCTTCCCGAATCGCCACACTGGAGCAGGCTTTGGCGGCCAACGGTGTGGAAAATGCGGAGCTGATTCCTGTTGCGCCGCCCCAGGGACCTTACGCCAGAATGACAGAAGTAGTGGGCGATATGTCCGTAAACGGATATGTGGTGACCAAGGACTGCCAGCGTCCCGATGTGGCCGTGGCTCTCATGGATTATTTGATGGGATCGGAAGGAAGCGATCTTTTGAACTTTGGTATCGAGGGCGATACCTATGTGAAGGGAAATGACGGAACCTACAGCTTTACGGAGAAGGTGACCAACAACCCTGACGGACTTTCCGCCAGCGAGGTATTGAGCTCCTACGGATGCCAGCTGGGTATGTGCTATCTTAAGCTGGAGAAGAGAGAGCAGGCCATGCTGTACAGCTATCCTGAAGAGCTGCAGCAAAAGATTATCGATGCAACCGATGCCACAAAGCCCTATGCGGTGGCCGGACTGACACTGCCCCCTGCCACCCAGGAGGAAAGCGATTCCATCAGCGGCCTTCAGGGCGATCTGTCTACCTATATTTGGGAGATGACCGGTAAGTTTACCGTAGGTACGGCGGACGTTGAGGCTCAGTGGGATGAATATGTAGAGAATGTAAAAAAACTTGAGGTGGAAAAGATACTGGCTGTCAAGCAAGCACAGTATGACCGCCTGGAGTCACAGCAATAAGGAAAAAGGGGCCGGATCTATGAGCCGGCCCTTTTTCCGGCTTTGTGGGAGTATTCACAGCGAAAGGAGAAGGGCATCTTTGAAGGGTAATGTGCAAAAAAAAGTAAAACAGCCTATGAAGAAGCGGGCCGCAGAATGGGGAAAACGGCTTTGGAAGAACATAAAGCGGGACAAGGCGCTGCTTCTGATCATACTTCCGGTAGTGATCCATTATCTGGTATTTGTATACTATCCCATGTATGGAAATATTATCGCTTTTAAAAAATATTCTCCTGCAAAGGGAATCATGGGGAGCGATTGGGCAGGATTTCGTTATTTCCTGCAGTTTTTCAATTCGCCCTATTTTACGCGCGTGTTGCGGAACACGTTGCTGATCAGCCTTTACAGTATTTTGTGGGGCTTTCCTATACCAATCCTGTTTGCACTGATGACCAACGATCTGAAGCATGGGGCATATAAACGGGTGGTGCAGGCCGTCAGCTATATCCCCTATTTCATATCCACCGTGGTTATCTGCGGAATGCTGGTGAACTTCCTTTCGCCCAGCTCCGGAATCATCAATTCCATTATCAAGGCCTTTGGAGGCGAGCCTATCAACTTCCTCATGGAGCCGGGGTGGTTTCGGACGGTGTTTATCGCCAGCGGTGTGTGGCAGGGCTTCGGATGGTCGGCAATCGTCTATCTGGCGGCGCTGACAGGAGTAAGCCAGGAGCTTTACGAGGCGGCCAGGGTGGATGGAGCCAATAAGCTCCAGCAGGTGATCCATGTGTCGATCCCCTGTATCCTGCCCACGGTCATTGTGACCTTTATTATGCAGATCGGCACGCTGATGAGCGTGGGATATGAGAAGATCATCCTTCTGTATAATCCTGTGACCCTGGAGGTGGCCGATGTGATTTCCTCCTATACATACAGAACGGGACTGGTGGAAGGAAATTACAGCTTCGGATCTGCAGTGGGATTGTTTAACTCTGCAATTAACCTGATTCTGGTGATCTTTGCCAACAAGCTCAGCAGAAAGGTATCGGAGGTGTCGCTATGGTAAGAAAAAGCGAAAAGGTCAGGCCCCGCAGAAGGCATCATAAAATGTCAGCGGGAGACAGAGTCTTTACCGGTTTCAACTATGTGGTCAGCTTCCTGGCGGCTTGTATCACCCTATATCCTTTGGTGTATGTGTTCAGTATGTCCATCAGCGCGCCGGAAGCGGTGGTTTCCAACCTGGTGAGGCTGCTTCCCAAGGGCTTTTCCCTGAAGGCCTATGAAATGGTTTTCAAAAGCAAGGAGATTTGGACATCTTATCTCAATACCATTTGGTATACCGTGGTGGGGACTACGATCAGCACGGCGCTTACCATGATGGCGGCTTATCCCTTATCCAGACATCAGTTTTTCCTGAGAAGACAGCTGTCCTTTTTCTTTACATTGTCCATGTTCTTTTCGGGAACCCTGGTGCCCATGTACCTGCTGATTAACAATCTGGGACTTTACAACACCCGCTGGGCCATTGTGCTTCCCACGGGAGCGGCGGCTTACTATATCATTATGGCCAGGACCTTTTTGTCCTCTATTCCGGACAGTCTATACGAGTCTGCCAGAATAGACGGGGCCACGGAATGGACCGTACTGCGAAAGATTTTCCTGCCCCTGTCCATGCCCATTATGTCTGTGCTGATCATTTATTATGCAGTGCACCAGTGGAACGGATATTTCAATGCCATGATTTATCTGCCCGGGCGCAAGGATCTGCAGCCTCTGCAGGTTTACTTGATGAAGGTTCTGGTGAATAACGAAAGCGTGGCAGGCGAGGCGGCCGGTTCGGCTACCATGAGCATGATCAGCCTGCAGCTGAAATACGTGGTTATTGTGGTGGCGCTGGTGCCCATTCTGTGCGTCTACCCCTTCCTGCAGAAGTATTTTATCAAGGGCATGATGATCGGAGCTGTAAAAGAATAAAAGCGGCTGGAGCGATTTCCCGAAGAAATTCAGGAGCAGGAGGTATTAATATGAGTAAACGGCAGTTTTCCATGCAGGTCTATTGGGATCATAAGGCGGCGCAGCTTGTGCCCGGTCTGCGGTTCGGACAGTGCGGTCTGGATTTTGATGCCTGGCAGAGGAGGACCCGGGAAAAGCTTATGGAGCTGATGGGGAAATATCCGGAGAGGGTTCCTTTAGAAGCGGAGGTGGAGTATTCCGTGGAGGAACGGGATTTTATCCGGGAACGGGTAGTCTTCGACACGGAGGAGTTCATGTCGGTGCCCTGCCAGGTACTGATTCCCAAGCATTTTAAAAAGGATCATTCTCAGCCGGCTATTTTGTGCGTCCACGGCCATGGCAGCTTCGGAAAGGATCCGGTGGCCGGACTGGTGTCCACGCCGGAGCATCAAGCGGATATCGATCTGATGAATTATGATTACGGGGCACAGATGGCCCGGAAAGGATATCTGACCCTGATGCCGGATCTGCGGGGCTTTGGAGAGCGCCGGGACGGGGACGATTATCTGGGAAGAGATACCTGCAATGTGAACTTTTTAAAGGGCGGGATCATGGGGCTGTACCCGCTGATGCTGAATATCTGGGATATGAAATGCTGTGTGGACTACCTGTGCACAAGGCCGGAGGTGGATCCGGACCGGATCGGCATGATGGGAATGAGCCAGGGGGGCACCATCACGGCCTTTACGGCAGCGGTGGAGCCCCGGATCCGGGCGGCGGATGTGATTGCCTATATCAATCCCTTTGCCTCCTTCGGGGTGCACCGGGGGAACTTTTGCGGCTCCCAGATTCTGCCGGAGATCTTCAAATGGATGGATACAGATGATGTGGGAGGACTGATCGCTCCCCGGCATCTGATGCTGGAGATGGGAACCGCGGACACCTGCTTTTATTTCCAGGATATGTGGAAGGGATATCTGCATGTGAAGGAGATCTACGAGGCGGCGGGAGCGGCGGACAGGCTCTGGACAGACATCCATGAGGGCAGCCACGCCTTCGGCGGCAGGCAGGCGGAAGCCTTTTTCGGAGAGGCATTGAAGAAGCGCTGAGGGGTAAGCAGGCCCGGACACAGGGCGCATACCATAACGCAAAGGGGTATATTTTGAAAAAACGAAAAGGTATATTATCAAAAACAGATTGGAAAGGATTGAGAAAATGAAAGAATATGTTTTGGTTGGCTCCGGCGGGAGAGGATACTGGATGTATGCCTCTGCCATTGCAGAGCGGTATAATGATGTGGCCCATCTGGCGGGAATCATGGACGTGAATCAAAAAAGGGCGGAATACGTGGAGAGCCTGATTCCCTATGAGGTTCCCGTTTTCACGGATTTTGACCAGATGATGGATCAGGTGAAGCCGGACTGCGCCATTGTGACAACGGTGGACCGGTATCACAGCGAATATGTGGTGAAGGCTCTGGACAGAGGGGTGGAGGTGATCTGCGAGAAGCCCATGACCATGGATGAGGTTAAATGCAATGACATTCTGGACGCGGAGGAGCGCAATGGACGAAAGATTACGGTGACCTTCAACTGCCGGTATATGCCTCTGATTACCAGGCTCAAGGAGCTGATGGAGCAGAATGTGGTGGGGGATGTGCTGAACGTGCACTTTGAATGGATGCTGGATACGGTCCACGGGGCAGATTACTTCCGCAGATGGCACAGGAAGCTGGATAACTGCGGCGGCCTGCTGGTACATAAGTCCACTCATCATTTTGATATTATCAACTGGCTCATCGGCCAGGATCCGGAGGAGGTGTACGCTAACGCATCTCTCCGGTTCTACGGCGCCGCCGGGGAAAGGCGGGGAGAGAGGTGCTGTACCTGCCCTTATGCCGGAGAGTGTGAATATGTTTACCGGGACAGTCAGGTGCCCTGGGTAAAAGAGATGTACTATGACTGTGAGGATGAGGACGGATATTATCGTGACAGGTGTGTATTTGCGGAGGAAATCGACATCTACGATACCATGTCTCTGGCCGTAAAATACCGTCAGGGAGCGCTGATGACCTACTCACTTGTGGCTCATGCCCCTTATGAAGGCTGGAAGGTTTCCATCAGCGGCACCAAGGGAAGGCTGGAGGCCTGTGAGTTTGACACAGGAACCCAGGCCTGCGACGACTGCTTCCATATTAAATTCTTTGACAGAAAGGGCGGAACCATGACCTATGATCTGAAAAAGGAGACGGGAAGCCACGGCGGCGGAGACGAGAGACTTTTGCGGATGCTGTTTCGGGGGGATCTGCCGGATCCGCTGGGCCAGTTTGCAGGCTCCAGGGACGGCGCCATGTCTATCCTTATCGGCATAGCCGCCAACAAGAGCATTCAGGAGCACAGGCCCATAAATATAAATGATCTGGTATCTTTTGAGCGGTTTACATAGGCGTTAATTGTAAGAGGTGAAACGTCTGCGGAAAGCAGGCAGGGAGGTGTGACTTATATGAAGGCAACAAGCGTAGTAATTGCAGGGGCCGGAGGACGGGGAAGGATTACCTATGCCCCCTATGCGAAAAAATTCCCGGAGCAGATGCGTCTGATTGCAGCAGCAGACCGGATCCCGGAGAGACTGGAGGAGATGCGGCAGGAATATGGGCTGGAGCAGGACAAATGCTTTTCCTCGGTGGAGGAAATGTTTGCACAGCCCAGGCTGGCAGACATGGCCTTTATCTGCACCCAGGATGCGGATCATGTGCGGCATGCCTGCCTGGCCCTGGACAAGGGATATGATGTTCTGCTGGAAAAACCGGTGTCCGCGGACATTGCCCAGTGCAGACAGCTGCTTGACAAGGCAGAGAAGCTGGGCAGAAGCGTCACCGTGTGCCATGTGCTTCGCTATGCCCCCTTTTATCAAAAGCTTAAGAGCCTGCTGGAGGAGGGGGCTTTGGGAGAGATTATTTCCATCCAGGCCTCCGAAAACGTGGGCTACTGGCATCAGGCCCACAGCTTTGTCCGGGGCAATTGGAGAAGGAGCGGGGACACCAGTCCCATGATTCTGGCCAAATGCTGCCATGATATGGATCTGCTGGTGTGGCTTACGGGCAGCCGGTGCCGCCGGATATCTTCCATGGGCGGTCTGTCCTTTTTCCGGCAGGAGAACGCGCCTCAGGGAGCGCCCGATTACTGCATGGAGGGCTGTCCGGTGAAGGATCAGTGTCCCTATGATGCGGAAAAAATCTATGTGACGGATACCCTTACGGGCTATGATACCAACGGGGCGGGATGGATGCAGAGGGCAGTCTATGGAGGAACGGACCGGGAGGGGCTCAGGGCTGCGCTTGGCACCAGCCCCTACGGCAGATGTGTGTTCCGCTGCGATAATGACGTGGTGGACAACCAGTCTGTGACCATGGAGATGGAAAGCGGCGTCACTATAAGCTTTCATATGTGCGGGCTGAATCAGCGCAATTACAGAACGATCCACATTATGGGGACCGGGGGAGACATCAGCGGAGATCTGGAGGAGGAGACGCTGGTGCTGAACCGTTTCGGAAAAGAACCGGAGGTGATCCGGATGAATGTGGAGGAAACCATCTCCGGACACGGCGGCGGGGATTACCGCATGCTGGCGGATATGTTCCGGGCCAGAAGTCAGGGCCAGGGCACCTTGACCTCTCTGCGCCAGTCCCTGGAAAGCCATTATATGGCCATGGCGGCGGAGAGCTCCCGGCTGGCAGGCGGAAGGCTGGTGGATGTGGATGAGTTTGTCAGGGGTTTTTAACAGGGACCGCCTCTGCATCCTGGGGGCCGAATGTCTGAAGGCCATTTACACGGCGCTGACTACAGGAGTGTTCCTTACGGGCTTTCTGCTGAACGCAGGCCTGGATCAGGCAGAGCTTGGAATGGTCACCAGTCTGCCGCTTATAGCGGGGATTTTGTATCCGCTGTCCCCGCTTCTGCTGGAACGGTTTCGAAAGAGAAAACCGGTGCTGGGAATCGCCAGGCTTATCTTTCACAGCCTGGTGATTTTGTGTGTGACCCTGCTGCCCGGGCGAGTGGACGACGGTGCTCTGTTCTGGTGGATGGCGGCGGCTCTGCTTTTGGGGAACAGCTGCAACATTCTGGTGGCCAGCGGCTTTCCGGCGTGGCATATCGGTTTTCTGCCGGAGGAGATCCGGGGGAGGTTTTTTGCCATATCCGGTATCATAAACAGTGTATTCACCGCCCTGGCCTCCTTCGGAGCCAGCGTGCTGGCAGATGCGGCCAGAGAATCCGGCAATCAGATGTATTGGATGGGAGTCATACGGCATGGGGCCTTCGTCCTGGCAATCCTGGAGCTGCTTCTGCTTCTGCTGCCTCGGGAACCGGAATATCCGCAAAGCCGGGCAAAGGGCTGGAAGCTTTTGACCCTGCCCTTTGGGAACCGCAGATTCTGTCTCACCATGGTTCCGGTGTTTGCCTGGATGATGATTTCCACCATGACCCTGTATTCCGCCAACGCCTATCTGCTGGAGGAGGTGAAGGTAAGCTATGTGTTCCTCAGCGTCCTCCAGGCCATGAATATTGTGACCACGGCGGTGGTGATGCCCTTCTGGCACAGGCTGTTGCTTCGGACCTCCTGGCTTCGTGCCTTTCAGAAGGTATTTCTTTTGTTCCCGCTGTATCCGTTTCTGCACATGCTGGTTACAGGGCGGACCTATGTTTGGCTGCTTCCGATGACTTTGCTGGCCTATCAGACGATTCTTGCCGGGGGAACGCTTTATTTTAATAACATGGCGTATCTGTTTACCCCAAAAGAAGACAGGACGGCCTATCTGTCCTGGTATCTGATGCTGGTAAACGCAGGCTCTCTCTGCGGTCAGGGACTCAGCGCCCTGCTGTTGAAGCTGTGGCCGGAAAGCTGGAGGCTGGGAAATTTCAGCGTGGCGCCGGCACAGAGGATTCTGCTGCTTCAGGGGCTTTTGTCCGCCGGCTTCGGACTGTGGTTCGGCAAGGTGCTTTTAAAGAGGCTGGAGCAGAAAAAGGACAGCTGAGAGCTGTGGCTTTTAAACGGCATGACAAAAAATGCGTAAGAAAAAGATACAAAACAGCAAAACCGAAGGAAATTCAGGGAGGGCGGAAAGGCAGAAAATGGAACAAACTTTATTTATAAACGGGAAAATCATACTGCAGGACAGGATTCTGGAGCAGGGAAGCCTGCTGGCGGCAGACGGCAGGATCAAAGAAATCCGGGACAGTACAGGAGAGAAGTCCTCCTGCCGGGTGGTGGATCTGCAGGGAAATTATCTGGCTCCCGGCTTTGTGGACATTCATGTGCACGGAGGCGGAGGCGGTGATTTCATGGACGGGGAGAGGGATAGCTGGGATCAGGCGCTGAGGACCCATCTGCGTCACGGCACCACCTCCCTGTGTCCCACCACCCTGACGGCCTCGCCGGGGGAGATGGAGAGGGTATTCGCCCTTTACAGAGAACTGGAAAGGGAAGAGAGCCGCTGTCTGCCCCGGCTGCTGGGCGTGCATATGGAGGGTCCTTACATTGCGGAGAGCATGAAGGGGGCTCAGAATGCGGATTTTATCAAGAGGCCGGAGAGGGAGCTGACGGAATGGCTGCTGGAAAAGGGCGCCGGAGCGCTTCGGATTCTGACTATGGCGCCGGAGCTGGAGGGAGCCCGGGAGGCGGCCCGGGCGTTCCGGGAAGCCGGAGTGCTGCTGTCGGTGGGCCACAGCGACGCAAGGCTGGAGGCGGTGGAGCAGGCGGCAGAGGACGGTTACACTATGGCAACCCACCTCTATTCCAGCATGTCCACCATTATCCGGGAAAACGGCATGCGCCGGCCCGGAGCGCTGGAGGCGTCCCTGCTTTTGGATGAGCTGGACGTGGAGGTGATCGCGGACGGAATGCATCTGCCCATATCGCTTTTGAAGCTGATTCTGAAGACGAAGGGGCCGGAGCGGATGATTCTGGTGACGGACGCCATGCGGGCTGCCGGAATGGAGCCGGGACATTATAAGCTGGGAAGCCTGAGGGAGGGCCAGACTGTCTGGTCCGACGGACAGATTGCCAGGATGCCCGACGGTATTTCCTTTGCGGGAAGCGTGGCCACCGCAGACAGATTGATCCGGGTGATGTACCGGGAGGCCGGTGTGCCTCTGGGGCAGGCAGTGAACATGATGACTCGCAATCCGGCCCGGGCCCTGGGGGAGAAAAAAATCGGTGTCTTGGAGCCCGGGAAAAAAGCGGATCTGGTGGTATTCGACGAACAAATCCGGATCAAAAGCGTGTATCGGGAGGGAGTAAAACAGCGCTTTTTATAAAAATCGAAACAGCCGGACAGACCTGTATTATGGTCTGTCCGGCGTTTTTTTTGCTGTCGGTCTAAAGTATTTTCTCCCTTTGCCGATAATTTAATTAACAAAAGAGAATGATTATATGGCAGAGACAATAAGGAAGGAGGGATCCTGAATGCGTATTGAAGCATATACTCAGGTACAGCAGGTGTACCAGCCCCAAAAGGCTGACAGGAGTCAACACAGCAGCAGCGTATCCCAGGCAGATCAGTTGCAGATCAGCAGCTTTGGAAGAGACATCCAGGCGGCCAAGGCGGCAGTGGCGGAGAGCCCTGACATCAGGGAAGAGCTGACAGCTCCCATCAAGGCCCGGGTTCAGAACGGTACGTACAGTGTGGAAACAAGCGCCTTTGCAGCCAGGCTGATACAAAAATATGAAGAAATGAGGTAGAAAGTCCCGTGGCTAGTTTAATGGAGAACCTGATCGAAATTCTGGGTCAGGAAAGCAGTGAATATGAGGGACTTTTGGAATTATCTCAAAAAAAGACGCCGATCATCGTAAGCGGCGATTTGGAAGAATTGCAAAAGATCACGGATGATGAACAGGAAGTGGTGAGCAGGATCAATCGTCTGGAAAAAAAGAGGATGGAGGTCACTGCGGATATCGCTAATGTGTTGAACAAGGATGTGGAAAACCTGAAGCTTGTAAACCTGATCGAAATGCTGGCTGGCAGGCCAAAGGAACAGGCCCAGCTGGCGGAGACTCATGACAGACTGCAGACTTCTGTGAGAGGTCTGCAGCGCATCAATGAGCAGAACAGGGAACTGCTGACAAACGCGTTGGAGATGGTGGAGTTTGAAATGAATTTGATCCATGCTTCGAAAGCGGCGCCGGCTACGGCAAATTACACGAAAACCGCTTATAATACCGACGATACCATGGGAGTGGTCAGCAGAGAATTTGACGCAAAACAGTAACCACAGGACTCGGTCCCAAAGACGATTGTCTGAGGACCGCAGGCCTTGTAGAATGCAGAGGTGATTATTATGCCATTAATGGGAAGTTTATATGTCGGAGCATCCGGGTTACAGACAGGACAAAATGCGCTGAACACCACAGCGCATAATCTTTCTAATATCGACACCAAGGGCTATACGAGACAGCAGGTACAGCAGTCCAGTAAAAGCTATCTTACACTATCAATTGATGTCAATTCGGTCAATAATAAGCAGGTCGGTCTGGGTGTCACATATTCACGGGCAAAACAGGTAAGAGATTATTTTCTGGATAAGACATACCGCAGGGAATCCGGCCGCAGTATGTTTTATGAAGTGTCCACCGAGGTGATGGAAGAGGTGGAGAGTCAGCTGGGAGAGCTGCACGGCGAGGCTTTTCAGGGCACCATGTCGGATTTCTGGACTGCCATCCAGGAATTGACGAAGGACCCGGCCAGCTCTGTGACCCAGGGACTTTTGGTGCAGAGGGCGTCGGAGCTGGTGCAGAGAGCGGGAGCCATTTACAGCGGACTGTCCTCCTACCAGGACAATCTGAACCAGCAGATCATACAGCAGGTGGATAAAATTAATAAATACGGCAAACAGCTGTTGATCTTGAACGATCAGATCAGCGCCATTGAAGCAGGCGGCATTGAGAAGGCCAACGACATGCGGGACGCCAGAAATCAGATCCTGGATGAGCTGGCGGAGCTGACCGACATGACCTGGAAGGAGGACATGTACGGCAGGGTGTCCGTTCAGATCGAGGGCGTGGACTTTGTAAAGGGCGGAAACTGCTTTGAAATGGGATTGGACATCGATCCCACCAACGGATTTGTTACTCCCTTCTGGCCCCAGAACGCTTCATACAGAACGCTGGCCAACGGTACAAAAGAATATATTATAGACGGCGCAGAGGTATTTGATCTGGACAGAGAAATCTCTTCGGAGCTGAACACGGACATCGGCGGACTGAAAGCCATGCTTCATGCCAGAGGGGATCATCGTGCGGATTACACGGACATAGAGAATGATTATGACAGCATTTCCCAGTCGGTAGTCATGAACGTCCAGGCGGAATTTGACCAGATGATACATCATATGGTCACTAAAATAAACGATATTTTGGCCAAAGCGGCCGGAGTGGTTACTGGAGATCTGACGTTGGCGGACGGTACAGTGCTCAAGGATGCCAGCTACTGTGAGGTGGACGAGGACGGCTACATGCGCCAGGCGGACGGCAGCCCCATCCAGATGTTCTCCAAGATCACCACGGACGCATACCGCAAGGTCACGGGCCAGGACGGCAAGGAATACTGGGTTTACAACGAAGAGGACGCGGCGGTGCCGGATTCCCTCTACACATTGAAGAACCTGCAGGTCAATCCGGAATTGATGCAGAAGCCCTCCATGCTGGGCTTTCGGCTGAAGGATGGTTCTGAAGATAAGGCTACGGCGGATGCCCTGAAGGATGCATTTACCGAGGAGGCCTACACATTGAACCCCAATGTGAAAAAGAAGACCACCTTTATCGATTATTACACGGATCTGGTTTCTCAGATTGCCAATTCCGCTTATGCGTTCCGGGATATTTATGTGAATCAGCAGGATACCGTGGAGTCTGTGGACAATGCCAGACAGCAGGTGGTGGGCGTATCCTCCGACGAGGAGCTGTCCAATATGATCCGGTTCCAGAATGCATATAACGCATCCAGCCGCTATATCAACGTGATCAGCGAGATGCTGGAGCATATTATCAGTACACTAGGCGTATAAGGAGGCGTATTCATGCCATCACAATTTTTTGGTTTAAATATTGCATACACAGGTCTGCTGGCCAGCAACGCGGCGCTGAATACCACTTCCAATAATATTGCCAATGTGCATACGGAAGGGTACAGCAGACAGCAGGTAACCCAGCAGGCGTCAAATGCCCTGCGGGTATTCCAGACCTACGGCTGCGCCGGAGCCGGCGTGGAGACCCTTTCCATCGAACGGGTCAGAGATGAGTTTTATGACGGCAGATACTGGGACAACAACGCCAAGGTTGGCGAGTATGGCCAAAAGTATTATTACATGCAGCAGATTGAGAGTTATTTTGACGATAACGGAAAAAACGCCGGTTTCAAAACCGTGTTTAACCAGTTTATCACCACAGGTCTTCAGGAGCTTATGAAGGATCCCAACGACCCTACCAAGAAGTCCCAGTTTGTGGGATATGCGGGAGCGCTGGCAGAGTATTTCAACAGTGTGGCAGGAAATCTGGAGAAGGTCCAGAAGGATGCGAACCAGGAGATCAAGGTCAAGATCGATGAGATCAATTCCCTGGCGGGAGAGATCGCTACCCTGAACAAACAGATCAATACCATTGAGCTGTCGGGGATGAAGGCCAACGAGCTTCGCGACAGAAGGGCGCTTTTGCTGGATCAGCTGTCGGAGATCGTGAACGTGGAGGTAAAGGAGATCCCCGTGGTGGACCGGAATAATCCGGACAGGGAGACGGGGGCCAACCGTTTTATTGTCAGGATCGCCGGAGGGCAGGTGCTGGTAGACGACAGCGATTATAACGAGCTGGAGTGCGTCAGCAGGGAGCCCTATGAGAAAGTGCACCAGACGGATATCGATGGTCTGTACGATGTCTACTGGAAGGACGGACAGAAGTTTAATCTCTATAACGGCGCTTTGGGCGGAGCCCTGAAAGGCCTGGTGGAGCTGCGGGACGGCAACAACGGAGAGAATTTCTCCGGCAAGGTCACCGGCGTGGGGATGGATGCCAACGGTCATGACACGGTGACCGTGGAAGTGGGTAAGGATTTCCTCACCGATTTGAATAAATGTAATCTGACAGATCAGGGCGGTGTAATTAACCTGGGAAATCAGGAATTCTATTTTGACTCCTGGGAGTACAGCGTTACCTATGACGATAACGGAAAAGCTGTCTACTCATATACCTTTACCCTGTCGGACAGCGAAAAGAATGATTCCCGGGTTACCAATGACCGGATCGGCAAGCTGGCAAGCGTGGGAGAGAGTCTGTCGTATCAGGGCGTTCCCTACTACATGAGCCAGATGAATGAGTGGATGAGGACCTTTTCTCAGAAGCTGAATGATATCTTTACCAGCGGCTTTGCCTCAGACGGCCAAAAGGGAGTCATGATGTTTACCTCCGGTTTGGCCTCCACGGACGGACAGTATGAGTTTCCGTCAGGCGGGCGCTATGACCTGTATACCTATGAGGCTTATCAGGCTCAGGTGGAGGAGCTGAAAAAGAAAAATCTCCAGCCCAGGGTGGATCAGCTGAAGGCGGATTACCTGGCGGCGAATCCCGGCGCTACGGAAGAGGAAGCTCTGGAAGCGGCCTGGAATGCCATCACTCCGGCGGAAGAGGCGGCGGCTCTCGCGCAGGCCAAGGCGGATGCGAAGCTTACCATCAAACCCGGAGACGACACCTATTTTCAGATGACCGCTAAAAATGTGGAGATTCTGGACGCTCTGGAAATGGATCCCTCCAGACTGGCCACCCGGTATGATGCGGCGGACGGCGTGGAGCAGAACGATCTTTTGGAGGATGTAAAGGACCTGGCCACAGACAGAGATAAAATGTGCTTCAGGGGAAGCTCCGCATCGGAATTTCTGCAGTGTATTCTGGGAGATGTGGCACTGAATGCCCAGAGGGCCAATATTTTTTATCAGAGCTTCCGGGATATCGCCGGCACCATCGACACCCAGAGAATTTCTATTTCGGGAGTGGACGAGGACGAGGAGGCCGTGAATCTGGTAAAATATCAGAACGGATACAACCTGGCCTCCAAGATGATACAGACATTGACGGAAGTATATGACAGATTAATTCTGCAGACGGGAGTATAGTGTGAGAAGAATTGACTGTTTGTGCTTCCGAAGGGGAGCAGAGAGGTAAAAATATGAGAATTACAAATAAGATCATGCAGCGCAATAACCTGTCCAATATCAATACCAACAAGATATATCAGGATAAACTGAGTACCCAGATGTCTACTCAGAAAAAGATCAACCGGCCCTCAGACGATCCGGTGATTGCCATCCGAGCTTTGCGTCTGCGCAGCAATGTCACTGAAATCACACAGTACTACAGCAAAAATATTCCCGATGCGGAGAGCTGGCTGGATGTGACCGAAAAAGCGCTGGATAACCTGTCTCAGGTCATGAAAAAGATGATCGAGCAGTGCACCAAGGGTTCCACCGGTTCCCTGAAGACGGAGGACCGCAAGATTATTCTGGAGCAGATGCAGGCCTTGGGAGACGAGGTATACGCTACAGGAGACGCGGATTACGCGGGCCGGTATGTATTTACAGGATACCGCACAGACACCTCCTTAAGCTTTGGAAAGGAGCATAACCAGAAATATACGCTTACGGAGCAGCTGGATATCAGCGCCATCGACTCCGTGACAAAGGTGGACACAGGGAAGCTTCTGGAGGTTAACTCGGCCAACTATATGACTACCAATGTGACAGAGAACGATATTTCTTCCGTGGAAACCCATCGGATCAGATTGGCCTACAATGACTGCCTGGCGGACGGCGCGCCCTCCATTCAGTTTCAGAGAAGAAAGAGCGATGATCCCACCAACCCGGATTACAATGTATATGAGACGGTTACCTGGGATACCTTAAACACAGATGCCGCCGGCAATCCCAAGACGCCGGAAATTAAAATCATGCATTCCTATGAGACCAACCCCAAGAACCCTTATGCCATGGCGGCGGACGATCCCGATGCGGTGATCTTTGTTCCCGAGACCGGGGAGCTGCTTTTGGGATCGAAGCGGTTCGAGGAGCTGATGGCCGTAAAGGACAACGAGGCCACCAAGGCCAACGAAGGAGAGATCCGTGTCACCTATCAGAAGGAGCACTGGGAATCCACGGACCTGCGGCCCGAGCATTATTTTTACTGTGAATCCGACCCGGATGATCCGGAGAAAAAGCTCACCTACAATGAATCCTATCTCACCGGAGAGGCAAAGCATCAGGAGATCGAATATGATGTGGGCTTCAACCAAAAGATTAAGGTGAATTCCACGGCGGACGAGTGTTTCCAGCATGGCATCGGCAGAGAGGTGGACGACCTGGTGTCCGCCATGCAGAGTGTGCTTGACCTGGAGGATCTGGAAAATAGTCTGAAGGGCTTGTTGAAGGATGCCGCAGGAGACGAGGCGGCCACTGCACAGCTGGAGAAGCAGCTGGCGGCAGTGGGGAAGGCTCTGACCTATGCCAAGGACAAGGAACAGAAAATGTTTGAGAGCGCTATCACGCAGTTCCAGGGCTATCGCGATGATGCGGGCTTAAGTATTACCAATTGCGGTAATATGAGCAGTAAGCTGGATCTGATCAAAAACCGTACCCAGGGCCAGAAGACTACCTTTGAGACGCTGAAAAGTGAAAATGAGGACGTAGATATCACGGAGGTAGCTATTTATCTGCAGAGCGCGGAGATGACCTATGAAGCGGCCCTGCTGGCCGCGGGCAAGGTGATGCAGGCCACATTGCTTAATTTCATCTGATGACAGGCGGCTCTCCAACAGGCTTATGCAGGTGGAGAGCCGTGCTTGTCACAGGGATACTTTGGTGAAAGGGGAAGAAAAATGAAAATCCGTACGAAGATTTTTGGAGAGATCGAAGTGGCTGATGACAAAATTATTACCTTTGAAAACGGCATTATCGGTTTTCCCCAACTGAAACAATTTGCATTGCTTCATGATGAGGAGAAGGGGACCGACACGGGAATCCGTTTCCTTCAGTCCGTGGAGGAACCGGGATTTGCCATGCCGGTAATGGATCCGCTTCTGGTAAAGCCGGATTATGATCCGGAGGTGAACGACGAGCTGCTGACCGGCGCAGGACATATTACGCCGGAAAATATTCTGGTGCTGGTGACCGTATCCGTGCCCAGCGATCTTACCAAGATGAGCGTGAATCTGCAGGGACCGTTTATTATCAATGTTGAAGAGCACAAGGCCTGTCAGGTGATCGTGGAAAACGGCAGATATCCGGTGAAGTATCCTATATATGAGGCTCTGAAAGCCGGAAAGGCAGGTGAGTAGGGTGCTGGCATTATCCAGAAAAAAGGCAGAGGCAATTATAATCAATAATAATATTGAAGTCACGATCCTGGAGGTAAAGGGGGATCAGGTGAAAATCGGTATCAGCGCACCAAAGGAAGTGCCTGTATACCGCAAGGAAGTATACCTGCAGATTCAGGAGGCAAACAGAGAGGCCGTCAGCGCAGACGGTATGGATGCATTGCATAATTTCCTGGGGAAATAGGTATAACACGGTTAATTATCCGGAAAATGTTTCCGATAAAAAATACAGATGCATGTAAAGAATAAAAACATTCACATGGAGGTGGGTAAAAATGGCAATCGAACCGATTTCAAGCATTATGACGGTACAGGCACAGGGAAGTGTACAGAGGCCACAGGCTCCCGTACAGGCGGAAAAGCCGGAGAGTGTATCCGACAGTGTTCAGGCTGCGGTAAAGGTCGATAAGACGATCAGTGTTGTGGAGAATGCACAGGAAAAAGGGCAGGCGGACGGCGGGGATCAGCAGGGCAAGGACCAGCAGGCCTCTCATGAGCAGATCTGGAAGGCAGTGGAAAAGCTCAACAAAAATCTGGGGAATTCTGAGGCAGTGTTTGGCATTCACGAGGATACAAATCGTGTGACCATTAAGATCGTGGATAAGACCACGAAGGAAGTGATCCGGGAACTGCCCCCTGAGAAGACTCTGGACATGATCGCCAAGGTGTGGGATCTGGCGGGCATACTCATAGACGAGAAGCGATAAGCATCTATGCATCATATTAAGCCAAAGCGGCAGAGAAGAGAGGGATAGTTATGGCAATGAGATTAAATGGACTGATGTCCGGTATGGATACGGAATCCATTGTGGCTCAGATGGTTCAGGCCAAAAAGCTCAAGGTGGACAATGCTGTAAAAGCGCAGAAAAAGCTGGAGTGGAAGCGGGATGCCTGGAAGACCTTAAATTCCAAGGTGATCAAGCTCTTTGACGGAGCTCTGGGCAATATGAGATTCGAAAGCTCTTTTATCAAAAAGACAACCAAGGTTTCCAACAGTAACGTGGTGTCCGTAATCACCGGTGAGGGCGCCATGAACAGCGTGCAGACCCTGAAGGTGAGCCAGCTGGCCAAATCCGCATATCTTACCGGCGGCAAGCTGGACACAGCTTATACCAAAGATACCACCATGGGACAGCTTGGCTTTGAAGGCGAATCGGGAAGAATCAGCGTAAACGTCGACGGGCAAAGAAAAGAGATCAGCATAGACAGCAATACCACGGTGGATCAGTTTGTGCAGCAGCTGAAGGATGCAGGGGTGGACAATGCATCTTTTGATGCACAAAAACAACAGTTTGTATTGGATGCGGGCAACAAGAGTTTTTCCGTTTCCGGTATGGATATCAGCGGCGTGACCATGCTTTCCAAGCTGGGGCTGGACGAAGCCGCCACTCCTCAAAGCAGTCCGCTGAAGGGTACAGCGCTGCCTTCCAAACATTATACCGGAGATACCAATCTGTGGACTCTTGGAATCGACGGGGACAGGACCATTAAGGTAAAGGTGGGCGGCGAGGAGAAGGAGATCAAGGTCAATTCGGCCACCACCATACAGGGGCTTGTGACCCAGCTCAATGACGCGGGAGTGACGGCATCCTTTGACGCTGCGAACCAGCGCTTCTACATCGCCTCCAAGGAGAGCGGCACGGACAATGACTTTTCCATCGAGGGAGCGGATGAGGCCAGCAATGCCCTGCTGGCAACGTTAGGCCTTACCCAGGAAAGCGGAGCTGTCAAGGACGAGGCAGTGGACGCCAAGATTACTTTGAACGGCGTGGAATATGAGTCCTCCAAGAATACATTCGAAATCAACGGGCTGACGCTGACCGTCAATGCTGTCACGGCGGAAAATGAGACGGTAACCATTACCACTCAGGACGATACGGACGGCATCTATGACATGATCAAGAACTTCTTAAAGGAGTACAATGAGCTGATCAATGAGATGGATAAGCTCTACAACGCCGATTCCGCAAAGGGATATGAGCCTCTGACCAATGAGGAAAAGGCGTCCATGAACGATGCGGACGTAGAAGAGTGGGATAAGAAGGTTAAGGACGCTCTGCTTCGTAAGGACGACACTTTGGGCGGGCTGGCAAGCGCTATGAAGGAAATTATGCTTTCCGGCGTGACCATGAGTAACGGCAGTAAGATGTATCTGAGCAATTTCGGTATTGAGACTCTGAATTATTTCACGGCTCCCGAGAATGAAAAGAATGCCTATCATATCGACGGCGACAGCGACGACAGCAATACCTCCGGAAATGCGGATAAGCTCAGGAGCATGATCGCCAATGATCCGGATACGGTAGTGGAGTTTTTCAGCTCTCTTTCCAAAAACCTGTATTCCAAGATGCAGGATATGATGGCTCCCACGGAGTACAGTTCTGCTTTCACGGTGTATGAGGATAAAAAGATGAAGGAGGAATACGACGGGTATACCTCCAAGATTAAGGATTTGGAAAAGAAGCTTGCAGACTATGAGGATAAGTGGTATGCTAAGTTTGCAGCCATGGAGACGGCGATGGCAAAGCTTCAGAAGGGCGCGAGCGCAGTGACAAGCCTCCTGGGCGGTTGATCCCCGGATGCGGAATCTTGAAGGCTCCTGAAAGAGTAAAGATTACGTGCGCTTTGGTTTCCCTGCAGCAGTATGATGAAGATTCCTGGATTTCTAAGCCGGCATGATATGCTGGCTTAGAGTGTCTTGTGCCCCTTGCGGCGCAGGTTTCATGACTGCAATGTGACACTATAGTTTTTTGTGCGACAGAAAGGCAGGATGCAGCTATGGCGCTACCTAACGCGTATTCCCAGTACAATAACAGCAAGATTCTGACGGCTTCCCCTGCGGAGCTGACCTTGATGCTTTACGACGGGGCCATCAAATTTTGTAATATTGCTATTGTGGCGGTGGAACATAAGGATATTGAGAAAGCCCACACCAATATTGTGAAGACGGAGCATATTATCGATTATTTTCGTCAGACGTTGGACATGAAGTATCCGGTGGCGGAAGATTTCGACAGAGTGTACGCTTACCTGAACCAGAGACTGGTGGAGGCAAATATCAAAAAGGATAAAGAGATCCTGGAGGAAGTGAACCAGCATCTGCGCAGTATGCGGGATACCTGGAAGGAAGTCATGAAGAAGGGCAGAGGGCAGGATATATGACAGAAAATTATCTGGTCATATTGGAGGAAAGTCTCCGGAGAAAGCTGCAGGTGCTGGAGGATATTCAGGCATATAACCAGCGCCAGCAGGAGATCTTTCAGGCGGACAATGTGGATTTGGACCAGTTTGACAGCTATGTGGACGAGAAGGGCGTGCTGATCGAGCGCCTGAATTCCCTTGACAACGGATTTGAGCGCCTGTACGCCAATGTGGCGCAGGAGCTTTCCGGCAATCGGGAGAAATATGGAGACCAGATAAAGCGTCTTCAGGGGCTGGTGTCGAAGGTTACGGAGGCGGGCATTGCAGTTCAGGCCCAGGAGGCCCGCAACAAAAAGCTGATCGAGGAATATTTTCGCAGGCAGCGGGAGGGAATCCGGGAGGGCCGGAAAAGCTCCAAGGCCGCCTTTGATTACTACAAGAATATGAGCAAATCCTCTGTGGTGATGCCCCAGATTATGGATCAGAAGAAATAGGCCCATGCGCGAAACGCGCGGGCTTATTTCTTTTAAAAAAATCAAAAAATACCCCTAAAGTAATTCAGATTCCCTCCGATATAAAATACAAGTAAAGCAATTGGACTGCAGTTCAAAAGGATTTAAAGCAAGTTCAGGCTTTCTGGTAGCAAAGAACCGATACGCACAGTCGGGGAAAAGCTATCGTACCACTTACCGCGGAAGTGACTGGTGCGAATCACGGAAACGGTAACAAAAGCATCTGGCCGCAGGGAAGCGGCTTCATATTCAAGGAGGAATATAAAATGGTAGTACAACACAATTTAACAGCAATGAACTCCAGCAGAATGCTGGGACTGACCACTTCATCTCAGGCAAAGTCCACTGAGAAGCTGTCTTCCGGTTACAAGATCAACCGTGCAGCTGATGACGCAGCAGGCCTGTCCATCAGTGAGAAGATGAGAAAGCAGATCAGAGGTCTGACACAGGCTTCTTCCAATGCACAGGACGGTATTTCCGCAGTGCAGACCGCAGAAGGCGCTCTGAACGAAGTTCAGGATATGCTGCAGAGAATGAACGAGCTGGCTGTAAAGGCTGCTAACGGCACAAACTCTGAAAACGACAGAAACTACATCCAGAACGAGATCGATCAGCTGACCACAGAAATCGATCGTGTTGCCCAGACCACTAAGTTCAACGAGACTTATCTGCTGAAGGGCGACCAGGGTGTATCCAAGGTTGCAGTTTATACCTATAAGAACTACGAAGTTGCTACGGCTGCTACCGTTACCGATGCCAAGGGCAATTCCGCCATTACCGATCAGAATACCGGACTGAGCATGACCGTAAGCTTCAAGGCTTCCGCTGCACAGGCTACCCAGACCTCTCTTGCAAGCGCTCTGAAGAGCCAGGGTGTCAGCCTGAAGGGCGTTGCTACTGCAGTTACCGTGGCTGGCGGAACCGGCGCAACAGGCGGCGCAAGCGCGGCAACTCCTACCGCATCTGTATCTGTGGGTTATGCTCTGAGCCTGAATGGTTCTGCTGCTTCACAGTTCAAGGTGATCGTTGACGCAACCGACAAAACCAAGTTCACCATCCAGGATCTGAACGGAAATGCTATCGCTACCGTAACTGTTGCAGGCGTTTCCACTGCAGATACCGCGGCTCTGACAAAGGGCGGCATGACCCATACCGAGTCCGCAGTTCTGACGGCTACCAACGCTACCGCTGCATTTGGCAAGGGCGAGGTTGCTGCATACTATGACAGAGACGGAAACAAGATTTCCGCTAATGCTCTGGATTCCTATTTCGCATATGACAGCATCAACGGCAAGGAAGTTGCCAGAGTGGATGCTGCCGATGTATATGATGCACTGGGCAACAAGGTTGAGCTGAAGGCCAGCGTTGTGTCCGGAGGTGAGAGCCTTACCGGCGCACTGAGCCTGACACTCCATGTAGGTGCAGACGCTACCAAGGACAACCAGATCGTTATGAACCTCAGCGCTATGACCACAAAGGGCCTTGGCATCAACGGCCTGAAGGTGAACGGCACTGACAGCTCCAACGCTCTGTCCGCTATCGAGACCATCAAGGAGGCAATCCAGAAGGTTTCCACACAGCGTTCCGCTCTTGGTGCTATCCAGAACAGACTGGAGCACACCATCAACAACCTGGATAACGTAGTGGAGAACACCACCGCAGCAGAGAGCCAGATCCGTGATACAGATATGGCCGATGAGATGGTTAAGTACTCCAACAACAATATCCTGTCTCAGGCTGGTCAGGCTATGCTGGCTCAGGCCAATCAGTCCAACCAGGGCGTTCTGTCTCTGCTTGGCTAATCAGGTATCTGATGATTGTTGTAAATTGACACAAATAGAGGGTGGCTTACGGCCACCCTTTATTGCGCATAAGGGTGCTTTTGTTTTGGATGCATACATAAATGCAGAGGAAGTTGGGATAACGATATGAGCAGACAAGGACGTAACAGGCAAAACACATACAGACAGGACGGAAGCAGGAAGAATCTGATCAGCCAGAACCTGTTTCTGCAGAACGCCGCCAGGCAAAAGGACAAGGAATCAAACGAAATTCTGCTGAGCATTTCCATTATGATGTCCGGCAGGGAAGAAACCGCGGAGAAATGTATTGATTCTCTGGCCAGACTTCGGGAGCGGGTGCCCTGCGAGCTGATTCTCACAGACACAGGGTGTAGTCCGAAGCTTCGCCGCTGTCTGGAAGAAAAGGCAGATAAAATGCTGACATTCGAGTGGTGCAACGACTTTGCAGCGGCCAGAAATGCAGGTCTGCTGGCAGCCACAGGGAAATGGTTTATGTTTATGGACGACGACGAATGGTTTGAGAGCACCTCGGAGCTGGAACAGTTTTTCTTAAGCGGCGAATATGCGTCCTATGAGTCTGCTCACTATGTAGTGAGAAATTATGTGGATTATGAGGGCTCGAAATGGGCGGACACCTCCATTGCCCGGATGGTACGGCGGAGGCCGGAAACCAGATTTCGTTACCCTATCCATGAGATTTTGTTTCCTATCCCTGCTCCCTCAAAAATAATGCATGATTATGTACACCATTACGGATATGTTCTCACGGATGAGAAGGCTCAGAAAATAAAGACGGAGCGGAATCTTTCCCTGCTTCTTCCGGCTTTGGAGAAGGATCCCAGTTGTATCCATTACTGGCTTCAGGCGACTGGGGAGTATGCTTACTGGGATAGATGGGAAGAGGCTGTGAGTACGGCGGAGAAGGGAATTCTGAACTATGATCCCCAGAGAGAGGACAATGCCAACTTTGTCCAAGGATTGTATGAGGGTGTGGTACAGCTACGGGTGAGAAGAGCCTTCCTGTGCGAGGACAGAGAGCTGGCGGACTCTATTTATGAGGAGGCAGTGCAGAGGGGGCGTGAGATTCTGGACTGTGGTAAGCTGTCCCGTCTGGCGGTAATCTGTGCCTGCGGAGATATGGCTATTGCCTGCGGAGCTTTGGATATGCAGCATGAGTGTTCGGAATATACGCGGCTTTATCTGGAGGGGAAGGCTTATTTTGATAATCATCTGGATGAATGGACCCTGCAGCAGACCATGTTTTTGAGCAACAGCTTTGAGCTTTTTCGGTATTTCCGGGTGTTGGTCTGGGGATTGTATGTGCATATTCTTCAGGGCCGGAAGGAGGAGGCAGAAGTACTGCTGAAACGGGAAGAGTTGGATTGGTGGGTAAGCCTGCTTCCGGTGTGGTATAAAGAGGCTCATGAAGAACAGCGCCGTCAGTGGGGCGTTGCCCTGGAGAAAATGGCTGTGGAGAGTCCCGACAGCAGGGTCGGCCGGCTGTTCCGGATTTTAATATATAAAGGACAGGCGGTGGAAGAAGCCGAGAGAAAAGCTGCGGAGAATGCCGGGAACGGATCCCTGGAAAGTAACGGTCAATCCGTGGGTACGCTGCGTCAGCCTGTGCCCCCCACCCCGGAGATGGAAGCGCTGGCCATGCAGCTCAAGGACAGAATCCGCCTTCTGATGGAGCAGGGAATGAAGGCGGATGCCTTGAATACAATACAACAGCTGCAGGCTTATTTTCCGGAGGATGAAGAGCTGTCCAGATGGAGGCAGGATCTGTCATAACTGGTATTTTCGCCATGATTTTGGCGGCATATTCCCAAGGAAGCGCGGTTCACTGCGCTTCCTTGTTATATTCGGTTACAGCTGTCTGGCGGTGGGATTGATATAGTATTGTTTTTCTGTGTTCAACAGCGCCGCCAGATAACAGAAGGCGCTGTTGGACAGGATCATGGCCTTGCAGCGGCTCATCAGCTGCAGGTCCAGATAATTTTTTCCCTTCACATTGCCTTCAATGTATGTGACATCTTTAAAATACTGGATTCCAAGCTCTTCCCTGTGCTCCCTGCACCAGGGAATATCATCCGAGAACACAAATAATTCCCAGCTTCCGGGAGCGCCCTCCGCGAAATTCCTCGCGCAGTCCTGATATACCCGGTTGTCAAAGGCAAACCCACAAGTTACATAATCGCCCCGCCGGATGTGGATGGACACGGAATTGGTTCTGGTGATCCGGTTCATGTACTCCCGATTTTGCGGATCCGTGATTTCCGGAAAATGAAATTCCTGTAAAAATACATTCTGGTATCGGGCAAACCATTCCTTATTGATCCAATACCCATGGTAATATACATCGCCGGGAGCATCCAGGATGTCCGGGTGATATTCGTTGCAGGGAATCTGCACCACGCGTCCCTGAAAGGGGTTAAAGGTCCGGTAACCTTCGCCTACCTCGGATATCATGTAGGTGTCGATTTCGTTTTCGCACAAAATCTGCGGTACGCTTTTACCGTTTCTGCGCTCTTCCAGAATAAAATTCCATACTTCCTCGTCGAAGCATTGACTGAGCATATGGGGATGGATTCCGAACACCTTTTCCAGCTCATAGCCATTGTGGACCGTGTTTAGCGCAAAATATGTGTCGTCCATGTACATGCAATCGCCTGGATGCGACAATTCGTAGTAGCGGGCAAAAATATACTGAAAGGCCTGATTGGCAAGGCCGCCGTTTAAAAACTGAATTTTCATGGTATACTCCGTTCTGCCAGAGACTGGTTGGTTTAGCCCGGCATCAGGAGGCCCGGCTGTCTCTGAAGTAATTATAATATATTTTGTAGAATATGTCCAAGAAACGTTTCAGGATGTAAAAAAAAGCCGGATTGTATTTCCGGGCGAGAACCTGTATAATGATAGTTGCAATTTACGTGTGACAGGAGACCTGTGGAATGGAAAGAACAGACATGCCCTGGCATGGTCCTCAATGGAAATGCAATGAGGGTTATATCATAGACGAAGAAACAGGCATGGCAAAGATCTGTGCGAAAGGCCTGTGTACGTTGCATTTCTATCATGCATATCCGGGTGATAAGCTCGTGATTTCTTATAAGAACTATGAATATCAGGTTCTGACCTATGAAAACAGAATAGATAAAAAATACATTTATACCTATGACTATCAGCAGGAGGAAAACTGGGCATCCTATGACTACCGGAAGGAGCGTTCGGTCTGGAGGTGCTTCGGAGAAGATTTCTTATTTCAGGAGGAATGCTTTTTCCGGGTCAATCTGCGGGAAAAGGAAATTTTAGAGGAAACGGCTTTCTGCAGGAAGGAAAACTACCGGGCGGACAAGGAAGGAACCGGTAAAAAAATGGATAATTCCAGCCGGGGGGAGCGGTGTCCTCTTCGGTGGGAGCAGGCTTCACGGGATTGGGAGCTTTCCGGAGGCAGGAAGAGGCCGAAGGAATTGTACCGTCGGGAGACAGAAACAACCATAGAGCAGGTGCGCCGGGTAAGAGGGCCCGAAGATCTGGCATTTTTTCTTCTGACGGATACTCATTACACGGTCAATGGTACCTGGGCAGATACGGTGGAAAGCCTTCGGGCGGTGAAGGAAGCCTCAGCTTTCACAGATGGAGATTTTATAGACAGACTTTTAAGCGAGCAGCCTATCAGGGACTTTCAGGGGATTATTCACCTGGGGGATGCCACCGACGGCATGGTGCCCCGGGAGATCACCCGGGATTATGTGCGTATGATGCAGGAGGATCTCCAGGGGCT